>Ga0302314_10014617_pt1 | contig 13418 bp, 11 predicted proteins | sample III_Palsa_N2_3_FD_200533 | JGI IMG/M metagenome (GOLD analysis project Ga0302314, IMG submission 200533) | Peat permafrost microbial communities from Stordalen Mire near Abisko, Sweden - III_Palsa_N2_3 | ecosystem: Environmental > Terrestrial > Soil > Palsa > Peat permafrost | place: Sweden...
CCGGCTGCGTCCGGTGCCGATCGGGTTCCCCGGCGAGCTGTACCTGTCCGGCCCGCAGCTCGCGCTCGGCTACGCCGGCCAGCCGGAGCGGACGGCCGAACGGTTCCTCACCGCACCCGACGGATCACGCAGGTACGCCACGGGAGACCTGGTGCGCAGACGGGGTGACGGCACGTTGGAGTTCCTCGGCCGACGCGACGGGCAGGTCAAGCTCCGCGGCTACCGGATCGAGCCGGCGGAGATCGCCGCCGTGCTTCGGACCGCCCCCGGCGTCTCCGACGCCGCCGTGGTCGTCATCGGGCAGGGCAGCCCTTCAGCGGTACTGCACGCCGCCCTGGTGCCGACCGACCCGACGACGGCAGGCGACCCGGCGACGACGGCCGACCGGGCCCGCGCGTTCGCAGCCACCCGCTTGCCCGGCTACATGGTGCCCGCGTCCTTCACCGTCCTGCCACAGCTTCCGCGCACCACCAGCGGCAAGCTGGACACGGCCCGCGTCGTGGCCCTGGCGCGGACGCGGTCCGAGGCTGCGCCGACCGTCGGCCCGTCGACACCCAATCGGCGCCGGCTGGCGCTCATCTGGTCCCGGCTGCTGGAGCGCGACAGCGTGGACGACGGCGACGACTTCTTCGCACTCGGTGGCAACTCGCTGCTCGCCGGCCGACTGGTGCGGCAGGTCGAGGCGGAGTTCGGCATCCCGCTCCCGCTCCAGTCGATTTTCGGCCACCGCACGCTGGCGGCGATGGCCGACGCGCTCAACGCCGAGTCGGCGTCGGCAGCCGGAGAGGACGCCTCTGACCGCAGCCTGGTGGTGCCGCTGACGGCGGCCGCGAGCGGCGGCCCGACGCCGGTCGGGCAGCTGCCGCTGGTCGTGCTGCATCCACTCGGCGGATCGCTGCTCGCCTACCAGCCGCTGCTGCAGCTGGTCCCGCCGTCGCTGCCGGTCTGGGGCGTCCGGTCGCCCGAGGTGGCGGGGGCCGGGCAGGAGCCGCCGGACGTCGCGAGCCTCGCCGTGCGCTACGCCGACGAACTGACCGCGCTCCTTCCCGCGCGGCGACTCGCGCTGTTCGGCTGGTCGCTCGGCGGCCTGATCGCGCTGGCGTTGGCCGCCGAGCTGGAGTCGCGCGACGTCGAACTGGACTTCGTCGAGGTGTGGGACTGCGGCGTGGGCACCGAAGAGCCCCTGGGCGACCGCGAGTCGGTGCGAATGGCATTGCGCGCGAGCTACGGAGCGGACCTCCAGGAGCAGCACGGCGAACTCCTCGCCGAGGTCCTGAGCCTGGTGCCGGATGACGTTCCGGTCGACGAGGAACTGCTGGCCGCGGTTCGAGACCGGGCGCGGCCCATGGGCACACCAGCCGACTCGGCCGCACTCCCCCGGCACTTCCGGATGATCCGGCACCAGACCGGGCTGTTCCGCGACTGGCTGCCCACCCCGGTCCGGGCACCGCTGCACGCCATCTACGCCGAGGCCAGCCTGCTCGACGGCAGCGTCGCCCGTACCGACTGGCGGCGCTTCACCTCCGCACCGTGGACCGATGAAACCGTGCGGTCCGACCACTACGGCATGATGCGCCCCCCGGTCGTCGCCGAACTGGCCAGGGGACTGCTCCGCCGCCTGGCCGCCCGTCCCGCCGGCAACGGGTGATCGGCCCGGCAACGCACCGTACCGACCACCGACCACCGACCACCGACCACCGGGATCCGGGTTCCGGGTTCCTCAGAGCGCCCGGAATCCCGCTCCCAGCGACCATCGACTGCCCGACAGTGAGTGAGGTCTCCATGCAACGAGCGATTTCACGGCCCAACGGCACGGACCCGTCCCAACCGGCAGGCCGACGCCACCTGTTGTCCCTGACGGACCTGTCCGACGACGACCTGTACGCGCTGGTACGGCGATCGAGCGAGCATGCGCGCGGCACCGTCCCCCTCACCGGGCAACTCGGCGGACGGGTGGTGGGGACGTACTTCCGCACCACCTCCACCCGCACCCGTACCGCGTTCTCCGTCGGCGCGCTGCGGCTGGGCGCCCAGGTCGTCGCCTACGGCCCGAAGGACCTCCAGGAGAACACCGGCGAGAGCGCGGACGACACCGGCCGGGTGCTCGGTCTGATGCTGGACGGTCTGGTCGCCCGCACCTCGGCGAGCGCCCGGGAGCTACGCGCGATCGCTGCGTGGGACACCATGTCCGTCGTCAACGCGATGACCGAGGACGAGCATCCCACGCAGGGCGTCACCGACCTGTCGGCGATGCTCACGACCCTCGGCAGGCTGGAGGGCCTGCGTGTGCTCTACGTGGGCGAGGGCAACAACACCGCCGTCGCCCTGGCCATGGCCCTGACGCGCTACGCGGGTGCCGAACTGCACCTGCGGACGCCGCCCGGGTACGGCCTGCCTTCGGCCGCGCTGCGCCGCGGGCAGGAGTACGCAGCGGCGCACGGCGCGCTGATCGACGAACAGCACCACATGGACGCGCTGCCGCCGCAGGCGGACATCATCTACACCACCCGCTGGCAGACCACCGGCACCACCAAGGACGATCCCGAGTGGCGGCAGGTGTTCCGTCCGTTCCAGGTGAACGCGGCGCTCATGGACCGCTGCCCGTCGGTGATCTTCATGCATGACCTGCCGGCGCACCGGGGTGAGGAGGTGGCTGCCGACGTGCTCGACGGCAACCGCAGCATCGCCTTCCAGCAGGCCGCCCACAAGCTCTACGGCGCGATGGCGGTGCTGGAGTGGTGCCTGACCTGATCGAGCGCCCGACCTGAGCGACCGCCCGAACCGATCCACCATCGAACGAGGAATGACACCATGTACCTGACCATGCTCAAGTCCAAGATCCACCGTGCCACTGTGACCCAGGCCGACCTGCACTACGTCGGATCGCTCACCCTCTGCGGGGACCTGATGGCCGCCGCCGGTCTGCTGCCCGGCGAGAAGGTCGACATCGTCGACATCAACAACGGAAACCGGCTGTCCACCTACCTGATCGAGGGACCCAGGGGTTCCGGCGTCGTCGGCATCAACGGCGCGGCGGCGCGGCTGATCAACGTCGGCGACCTGGTGATCATCATCGCCTACCGGATGTGCCTCGAGGCCGAGGCGGGCCTGGCGACACCGCAGGTGGTCTTCGTCAACGAGGAGAACCGGATCACCTCGCTGGGCGGGGACCCCGCCGCGACCGGTGAGCTGAACGGAGCGCTGCGCGGTGACGTGGTGCGTTCGGCCCCGTAGGCGGACTGGTGGCCGCGCGGGCACGGCGGCGGACGCGCCCCCGGGAACCGGGGCACCGATCCCGGTGGACCTCGTCCACCCCCGCGAGCGCGCGAGGCCCGCCCCTGGGGCCTGCACTGCCTCGGGCTTCTTCCAGCTTCAAGACGGCTCCGTGACCAACTTCCAGACAGACTGAGGATGTTCCATGCCCGCGAGCGCTGCCACCGCCGTCATCGTGGACGGCTACTACAACGCGAGTTCACTTCCCCCGGCCTTCGCCCGCCGGGGCATCTCCGTGGTCCATGTCCAGAGCACCCACGAGCCGATCCCCGACTGGCTGCCGCCGGATCTCTCCGCGTACGTGGAGAACGTCGTCCACACGGACGAGGAGTCGACGGTCCGGCGCCTGGCCGCCCACGCCCCGGTCTGTGTCATCGCGGGCTCGGAAGCCGGGGTGCCGCTGGCCGACCGGCTGAGCGAGCTGATGGGGCTGCCCGGCAACGGATCACGTCTGTCCGGGGCGCGCCGGAACAAGTTCACCATGATGGAGACGCTGCACGCGGCCGGCGTCCGGTCCGTCAGCCAGTTCAAGAGCTCGGATGTGGAGTCGGTCCTGTCCTGGGCCGAGGACCACGGCACTCTCCCCGTCGTGGTGAAACCCCTCAGCTCGTGCAACACCGACGGCGTCGTCATCTGCTTCACCATGGACGAGGTCCGTCGCGCGGCACGGGATGTCCTGTCGACCCGGGACGCCTTCGGCCTGCCGAACACCGAGGTGCTGGTCCAGGCCTACCTCGACGGCGACGAGTACATCGTCGACACCGTCAGCCGCAACGGCCGGCACTTCGTCAGCAGCGTCTGGAAGTACGAGAAGACGCTGGTGAACGGCAAGAACCTCTACGACAAGGACATCCTGCTGCCGCCGGGCGACGCCCCGGTCCCGGAACTCCTCGCCTACGTCGGCACGGTGCTGGACGCCCTGAACATTCGGCACGGCGCCGCGCACAGCGAGGTCAAGCTGACGTCCGACGGGCCGACGCTGGTCGAGACCGGAGCCCGCCTCAGCGGCGGTATGCACCCGGACCTGCATGACGTGTGTCTCGGGCAGAACCAGGCGGACCTCGTCGCCATGGCCTACACCCAGCCCGAGTTGTTTCTGGCGGACTATGCCGGGCGCAGCTACACCCAACGGCAGCCGGCCATGGGCTACACGGTCGCCACCAGCGTGGAGGGCATCGTCCGCGCGATCGACGAGGACACCGTCCGGCAGATCAACGCCCTGCCGACGGTGCACCGGACCGTCCTGAACGTGGCACCGGGCCAGCAGATCCGGCCGACAGTCGATCTGGGAACCTGCACCATGCGCGTCTACCTGACCGGGCCGACCCAGGAGGCCATGCTCGCGGACTACGCCCGGATCCGTGACCTCAAGGACCGGGTCTACCTGGTCTGATGCCAATACTGCGCCGCACACTCGACGGGGTGCGAGGGCTTGGACCCGCACTGCGGGTCCTGTTCGTCACCACGCTGATCCTCCAGACCGGATCAGTGGCGTTCCCCTTCCTCACCGCCTACCTGGTGGGCCGGAACCAGTACTCCGGCCCCCAGGTGGGTCTTGTCGTCGCCCTCTACGGCATCGGGGCGTTGGCCGCCGACCTGTGCGCGGGTCCACTGCTGCGGGCTCTGCCACCGCGCACCATCATGGCTGCGGGACTGGTCGGCAACTCGGTGACCGTGGGATGCCTGCCCTTCGTCCGGGGATCCGGGGCACTCATGGCGGCGACCGCGGTCTGGGGGTTCTTCTACGAGATCTTCATGCCCGCGTCCTACCTGGAGACCATCAGCCAGTCCTCCGAACGGGACCGCAGGATCGCCTTCTCCTTCAACCGGCTCGCCATCAACCTCGGCATGGGTGTCGGCCCGGTGATCGGCGCCGCGGTCTTCGTCTGGCGGCCCGCCGTCCTCTTCGGACTCGACGCCTGCGCCGTCCTCGCCGCCGCGGTCTACCTCATCTCCCGTCCTGGTACCGGTGCCCAGCCGGCCACCCGACCCGAACGGGCCACGCCCCGGGACGGCACCGGCCGGCGCGACGCCAGGTTCTGGACCATCCTCGTTCTGAGCGTCCCCATCCACTGCGCGTACGCACTGCCGCTCACCTTTCTCAGCGTGTACGTCGTGCACGACCTCGGCCTCTCCGGTCTGTGGGTGGGAGTGATCTTCGCCGTCAGTGCCGGAAGCATCGTGCTGTTCGAGATCCCGCTGAACACCGCGATGCGCGACACCAGTACGTTCGTCTCGCTGGCCACCGGGTACGCCCTGGCCGCAGCCGGCTTCACCCTGATGGGTGCGGTGCGCTCCGGCCCGGCGCTGGTGGGCGCGACCCTGCTGTGGACCGCGGCCGAGATGATGGTCTTCCCGAGCCTCATGCACTACGTCTCCCAGGTGTCGCGCCCCGGGACCGAGTCCAGAAACCTGGGCCTGTATTCGGCCGTCATGAACATCGGACTGATCACCACCCCACAGATCGGCCTCCTCCTCGCCGACCACACCGGCCCCTCGAGCCCTTGGTACCTGGCCGGCTGCGGCATCGCCTTGGCGCTCGTCGCCATCGCCCTGCTCTCCCGGAGTCCGAGCCTCAGCCTGCGCGCCCCGACTTCCGATTGACCGTCACTGCGGCTCACCAAACCTTAGGACTACGTTTCCTCTGCCTGGCGTACGCGATCGCGGCGTCCCGCTTGGCGGCGAAGTTGCCCTGCGCCAGCGGGAAGCCGTCCGCGCCAACCTGGTGGACGCAGGAGGTCGCGGGCGCCCTGCGGCGGCGTCCCTCGACAGGCGACAGCGTGGCCTACGCGTTCGGTGGTGTGACGTGCATGCCTTCGAGCAGCATGGCCAGGTAGCGGTGCGCGGTGTCGATCCGATCGGCCGGGGCGCCGCCGTGGATGTTCACGGCGTGGGCGACGCCACACATCAGGGGGACCAGGTCGCCGGCGACCAGGTCGGGTCGGACCGCTCCGGCTTCGCGGGCCCGGTCGAGGAGTTCGGTGCCGGCCGATGCGAGCGACCTCTTGAGTTCCGTGGTGCGTGGCAGCGTGTCGGTGGCCGTCGCGGCGACCAGGGCCAGGGCCGGGTCAGTGGCCTGTGCTTCGACGACGTGCGAGAGGAAGCCCTCCAGTGCGCGCCAGGGGTCGGTGTCGGCCAGCGCGTGCCGGCCATGTCCGGCCAGGTTCTCCAGGCAGGGGGCGGCGACGGTCTCCAGCAGTGCCTCGGGGGTGGCGAAGTGCCGGTAGACGGTGCCGACTCCGACGCCCGCCCGGTGTGCGACGTCGTTGAGCTGCAGCGCGGTGCCCTGGTCGACCAGGTCGCGGGCGATGGCGACGATCCGGTCCCAGTTACGGGCGGCGTCCTTGCGCAGCTGTGTCGTCGTCATCGTGGACCGTCCGGGTTGCTTGTCTCACTTCACGGGGTTCGGCATTCGATCATATATGCGGAGTTCTGGACTGAGGTGACTGCGCCGGTGGTGGGCGGGCCGTCCGGCCCGCCCACCACGGCCCTCAGGACCGGTCGTGCTCCTGGCCGAGGAAGCCGGTGATGATCTCCAGCCACTGCTTCGGCTGCTCCAGGAAGGGCAGGTGCCCGGTGGCGAGTTCAGCCGTTCGCGCGCCGGGGATGGCCGCAGCCAGCTCGTGCTGGAGAGTGGCCGGGATCAGGGCGTCGGCGGAGGTGACGACGACGAGTGTCGGGATGTTGATCGCGGCGAGGTCGGCGCGGACGTCGATGCGGCGGAGCAGGTCGACCTGGGCGCCGGTGCCGGACGGCAGGGCCGCGGCCACCTGCTCTGCGGCCGCGCGCGCCTGGTCGGGGGTGAGCATGTTCAGTAGCGGCGCGCTCACAGTCAGGTGGGTGAGGTACTGGGCGAGCAGGAGGTGCTGCCCGGATTCGTAGAGCTGGTGCCAGATCGCGGCGGCCAGCTCGGTGCGGGTGTCCAGGTGGGCGGAGGTCGCGCTCAGCACGAGCGAGGTCACCCGGTGCGGATGGCGCACCGCGGCCCGGATCGCGACCGGGCCGCCGAGGGAGTATCCAGACAGAGCGAACGTGTCCAGCCCTTCGGCGTCCGCGGCGGCTACGAGCTGGTCTGCCAGGACATCGAGTTCCAGAGGCGCGGGCGCGGTGGGGGTCTTTCCCGAGCCGGGGTAGTCGACCCCGACAACGGTGTGCTGCGCGGCCAGCCCTTCCATGATCGGCCCATAGTTGGCTTCGATGCCGCCGCCCGCGCCGTGAGCGAGAAGGAGGCCGGGGCCGGAGCCCTGGACAGTGCGGGAATAGCTGATCGGGACTGTACTGGTCATGGCTGTGTCCTCACGTGGTGAACATGCCAACGAGTGGCAATGGGTGAACTGCGGATCAGTGCATTCCCGGGGCAGTGGCGCGAGCAGCCGACACCCGGCCGCGAGACGGGTGGCCGACCGACGCCTGCCGCTGGGCGCTCACACGCCGACTGTGGCCGGACGCCAGGCGGACGTGCATCGTTCGAACGTGCGACTTGCCAGCGGCCACAACAGCCGCAGCCGCAACCGCAACAGGGAAGGAGGGACGATCCTCGGGCCGGCCAGTGTGCCGCCGACCATGCTCCAGGCCGCTACCGCCCGTACCGGCCGGGACCACAGCTGTCTTCGCCATGCGCTCCTCCACCTGACAACCAACCGGATAGTTCATCCGATTGACTGGGATGCTAGCACAATCGGATGAACTATCCGGTTATGGTTTGAAGCGCCACGACAGCGAAACCCCTCGCGCCCCGGACGGCGAGCGCCACCCGCGCGGGCGACCAGCCCACTGGCGCGAGGCAGCGGGCACCCCGGGAAGTCGAACAGGGCGCGGACTTCCTCCGGCCACTCATCCTGGACATCCCGGTGCCGCGTCCGCCCACCGGCCCACAGCACTCGAACGGGCGCCTGCCGCCGAATCCGCCGGTATCCGGGCGGCCTCGCCCATCTCAGCACCGCCGCATGGGCCGGCATCCAGCGCGAGGAAGTCCATCCGGTGCTGTACTGGTCAGTATGGCCAGTGGACAGGGACGCCGCCGCAAGCGGCGCGCAGCTGGGGCGGAGCAGGAGCGCCGGACGCAGGCGATGCGTACCCGGGTGCAGCTGCTGCTCGAACTGACCGCGCGCAACGACACCTACCGCGAGGGGCTGCTCTCCGCCGCCTCGGGGCTCAGCGCGCAGGAGGCGGCCATCCTGGCCGATCTGGAGCGCAACGGGCTGCAGGTCCCGCAGCTCCACGACGTGCTGTGCGGCGGCCATGTCCTGGTGGACGACCCGCAGCTGTACGAGGCCTGGCTGTTCCCGGAGGTCAGCCATCCACGGCTGTCCAGTCACCACCGTGACATCGACAAGTCGCGTTACCCGGACATCGGGCTGCGCGGGCAGGTCGTGCGCGAGAAGCTGCACGGCCGTACCGCCAACGGCACCTGGCTGCAGCTGGAGAAGACCCCGGCCGCGTTCGGGAAGCGCAAGCTGCCGAGCCTGAACGATCTGCGCCACCTGATGGACTACGTGGTGTACCGGGTCACCCGCAGCAACGTCGGCCCGTGGGGCCTTTCGCGGGTCACCGAGCGGCGGCCGATGTACCTCTCCCCCGCCATCGCCGTCCCCACCGCGCTGACGCCGCCGGTCTCACGGTCGCTGGCCGCCGCACTGCGCCGGATCGCGTCCGACGACGACGCCACCTCGGTCTCCGCCGACCTGGCCGCGCGCTTCCCGCCGCCCGTGCCGGCCGACCCGTCGGACGAACTGGGCGAGGCCCTGTCCGGCCGGGCCGGACGCGGGCTCTTCGGCAACTCGCAGGTGTGGATCAGCGAGGCACCGCTGCCCCCTGCGGCCGGAGTGCTGTTCACCCCGGGCGAGCAGCCGCCGCCGGGGACGCGCTGGATCGAGGAGGACCGGTGAGCGAAGCCGACGATCTCGGGCCGAAGGCGGGGAACGTCGAGGTCCCGGAGGGACTGGTCGACGCGGTGGTGGGTCTGGTCGACACAGGGCCGGTACCGCTCGGCGCCTACACGATCGCCGAACTGACCGTCGTGGACGCGGTCGTGGACTTCCTCGCGGCGCGTCCCCCGGACGAGGTGCTGGCCGAGGCGGTGCGCTCCCTGGCGGCCCGGCAGCTCCTGGTGCCGGGCGCCGGCGAGGACCGGATCCAGGTCCGCGGCGACCTGGGCATCGCCGTGGCGTTCCAGCGTCGCGCCCGGATGGTGCTGGACGCCCGGGTCGCGGGCGTGCGGCACGGCGAGCCGTGGCGCATGCTCGTCCTGCCCCAGCCGGAGCGGATCTGCCTGATCGTACGCATCGACTCGCTCGGGGTGTACGAACTCTCGCTGCACACTCTCGACGAGACCCTGCGGATGGTGGCCGACTGGCTGCCGCAGGGGTCCTCGGCACCACCCGACCCGGCAGCCGACGCCGACGCGGTGCTCGCCGCGGCGCAGCGCTCCGCTCTGCTGACGGCCACCCACTACACGGCGGTCGGGTCGGCGGAGACAGCCGGCGAGAGCACGGACCTCGTACTGGCCAGTCGCGATGGCAAACTGCATGCCTTCGTCCGCGACCCGGCCGACCCTACCCGCCTGGTGGCGAGGGCCGGACGCGGCACCAGTCCGCGCGACAGCGTCGCCGCGCTCCTGGGCCGGCAACCGGCCGTACAAGGCGACGCACCTCGATAAGTCGCCCGGCCGTCCAGCGCCGGCGGGCGGCGATCAGGTCCCGCCACCCTGTCCAGGAGCAGGGTGCGGATGGCGTCGGTGTCGTCGGCGGTCAGGCCGCTCCGGCTGATCCGGTCGACGGGGACCCGCTGGATCAGGTGGACGCGGATGTGGTCGCCGCCGTTGCGCTGGGCGAACATGCCGCGCTCACCGTCGGCTGCGTGGGCGCCGCCCTGGCCGACCAATTGGGTACAGCGGCGGCGCAGCGACGGGGCTCGGTCTGAGCCGATGTTGCCGCGCGCGATCAGATGGGCGGCCACTGGGGCCTTGTTCATCCATCTCGCCCTGCCGGCGCTCATGGTCGCCGACGTCGTGGCAAACCCGCAGAACCTGGTGGGCCTCCGGGGCGGCACGTACTGACGGCGCGGTACACGCGGCCGCGGCCGGTCAGGTCCGGCCATTGCTGTCGGGCGGTGCACGGGGGCATCTGCTGTCCGATCGCGGACCAATTCAGCCCGGGATGCGGGTACGAATCACCGCGAGGACTCGACCACCGGCGGGAGTTGAGATGCGCGGGCGGTGGTCCGGCGACTGGTTCGGTAGCGGCCCGGGGTCGTTCCGATGATGTTGGTGAACGCTGCGATGAAGCTGCTGGGGTTGGCCCATCCGCAGGCGTAGGCGGTTTGGATGGTGTCGTGGCCGTCGGCGAGGAACACGAGCGCGTGGCAGATGCGTAGCTGCGTGCGCCACTCATAGAAGGTCATGCCGAGTTCGTTGCGGAACAGTCGGCTGAGGGTACGGGTGCTGGCACCGACTGTCTCCCCGAGTGCGGCCAGCGTGGCGTTGTCGGCCGGGTTCTCGTACAGCATCCGGGCAATGGCTTGCAGTCGGTCGTCCCGTGGCTCCGGCAGGTGCAGTGGCTGTTCGTGTGCTTCGCGGAGTTCATCGACGAGGACCCGGAGGAGGCGGGAGCGCGCGGAGCGGCTGTAGTCAGGCGCGGTGTCGTCGTGGTTGCGGGGGCCGGTCAGGGCGAGCAGAACCTCGCGGGCGAGGCCGGAGGCCAGGAACACGGCGGGATGGTCAGGTACGAGCCGGGCGAGGGACGGCGCGAGAAAGACGATCCGCATATCGGTGTCGCCGTAGGCGCGGTGGTAGTGCGTGAACCCGGCGGGGGTCCAGGCGACCCGGTTGGCGGGAACGATCGAGGTGCCGCGCTCGGTGTGAACTGCCAGGACGCCGCTGGCTGCGTACACCAGGTGCCCCCGCGCGTGCGACCGCACTGCGCTTGTCTCGCCGGATGGCCACAGGTGGCGCCCGCCTGACGGCCATATATGTGACGTCACACCGGCGATCTGGCGAGGTTGGCGGTGAACGGGCATCAGTTGGCATCCTCTCGGTAGCAAGCCACACCTTGATCTGGTGACACTACTTCCATGCGGGTTGGTCGTCAGTCGCGCAGAGCGCCCGACCGAACCACCTGTCATCGAGGCGACGTGCCTCGATGCCGCGGCTTGAGAGAGGAAGAAACGCATGGCGACGTTCGTCCTTGTGCCCGGTGCCTGGAAGGGCTCCTGGTCGTTCGAGGCGGTGGTGCCGCTGCTGGAACGTGCAGGTCACACCGTTCACGCCCTGACCCTGACCGGTCTGCGGCCGGACGACGACAACGCGACGGTCGCGACCGCCAACCTCGACACGCACGCCGACGACGTGGTGCGGCACCTCGATCGCAACCACATCAGCAACGCGACGCTGGTCGGCCACAGCTACGCCGGGATGGTGATCGCCGCCGCCGCCGACCGCGCCGACGGCCGGATCTCACGACTGGTGCACCTCGACGCCTATGTACCGCGCGATGGCGAGTCGTGCTGGTCGTCAACCAACGAGCACTTCCGGAAGGTGTTCGCCGCAGGCGCTGCGGCCACCGGCTACACCGTCCGACCGCCGGACGGCGGCGATCCCCGCCGCAGGCCCCATCCCCTCGCCTCGTTCCTGCAGGCGATCCGGCTCACCGGCGCGTTCGCCCGAGTCCCCCGCAGGGAGTTCGTCTACTGCTCGGGATGGGAGGACCGGACGCCCTTCGCCGAGCTCCGCACCCGGCTCCAAGCCGATCCCGGGTGGCAGGTCCACGACCTCCCAACCGGCCACGACGCCATGCATGAGGCCCCGGAGGTGGTCGCCGCGCTACTGCTCGGCGAATGCAACGCAGATGCGTCCACGCCCCCGCACTCGTAATGGTGACGCCGAGGGTGCGGCGGCAGGCCGGCGGGCGGGCGGCCGGGCCGGTCCTCGCGGATCAATGAGGCGCCAGGCCTGCTACATCTCCTTGGGCACGGCTGGTGATCGGCCTGTTTCTGGGCGCGGACGGGGAACGCGGCCCTCCTCCGCCGCAGCGGAAGCGTCGTACGGGGCGTGCCAGGTCTGACCGGTGGGCAGCAGGGCGTCGGCGGCGGCCGGTCCCCACGAACCCCTTTCGTACGGCACTGTCGCCGGAGGCTTCTCGATCAGGGGCTGGAGGATGCGCCAGGTCTCCTCGACCGCGTCCTCGCGTGAGAAAAGGGCGCGGTCGCCGGTCAGTGCGTCGTGCAGCAGCCGCTCGTAGGGGGCCGGGGGCTTGCCAAGTTCGGCGGCGAACGGCAGGTCCAGGTGGACGTCGCGGAAACCCGTTCCGTCCGCCGCCTTCGAGAGCATCCGCAGGCGCATCGCCGGATCGGGGTCGACGGTCAGGATCAGGTGGTTGGGTGACGCGTCCGGGGGCACCTCCAGTGGTGCTCTCGTCGCAGCGTGCCGGAACACGATCCTGACCTCGGTGACCGTGGTCGCCATCGCCTTCCCGGCCCTGACCAGGAACGGCACGCCCTGCCAGCGCTCGTTGTGGATCTCCAGCCGCAGCGCCACATAGGTCTCCGTGCCGGAACCGCTCCTGACACCGGACACCTGGTCGTAACCCTGGTACTGGGCGCGGACGCACCGGGCGGGGTCCGCGTCCGTGACCGCGCGCAGGGCGGCGACCTTGGCATCCCAGAGGGAGTCGGCGTCCGCCCCCTGTGGTGCCTCCATCGTGACCAGGGCCAGGACCTGCAGGAGGTGGTTCTGCACCACGTCCCGCAGTGCTCCCACCGCGTCGTAGAAGGCCCCGCGGTCGTCGACGCCGAAGTCCTCAGCGAGGGTGATCTGCACGCTTTCGATGTGCTCGCGGTTCCAGAGCGGTGCCAGCAGCGTATTGGCGAACCGCAGGTAGGCCAGGTCCAGCACCGGCTGCTTGCCGAGGAAGTGGTCGATCCGCAGGATCTGCTCCTCCTTCAGCAGGCGGTGCAACTGCTGGTTCAGCTCCTGCGCCGAGGCGGTGTCATGCCCGAAGGGCTTCTCGATCAGAACCCGGGCGCCCCGGGTCAGCCCGACGCCCTCCAGCCGCCCGACGACATCGGCGAACAGGGACGGCGGGATCTCCAGGTAGAACAGCGGACGGGCTGCCCCCTGGAGCCGTTCGCTGAGGTCCTGGTAGAGCCTG
>Ga0302314_10014618_pt1 | contig 13418 bp, 15 predicted proteins | sample III_Palsa_N2_3_FD_200533 | JGI IMG/M metagenome (GOLD analysis project Ga0302314, IMG submission 200533) | Peat permafrost microbial communities from Stordalen Mire near Abisko, Sweden - III_Palsa_N2_3 | ecosystem: Environmental > Terrestrial > Soil > Palsa > Peat permafrost | place: Sweden...
CTCGGTAGGCGATGGCGGGGCGGTTAGCGCTGCGAGCGTGCTGGCGAGCTGCGAGAAGGCTGGCGGAGGCTGCCCGGCGTCTGGCCCGCCTGGCGCGCTGGCAGTACCTTCGTCCGCCAGATGCTCGTCCTGTAGGGTTCCGGATTTAGCTTCCGGTGGCACGGCGCGCGCGGGACCACCGGGCCCGAAGCCGTCGGGACGCGGGCCCTTCCAGCCCGCCCGGCGCCCTGCCGGAACGGCAGGATCTCCCCCGGTGCGCACAGAGGGCCAGGCCAGCAACGGCACCCGGCCCGCTTCGGCGGAGCGGGCGCCGGTGCGGGCGGGGCGACGCCATGCCTGGTCGGCGTGTGCGGGCTCGGTGTGCTCGCGGTGGACGCGGCTGGCGATGTCGCGCAGGCCGGCCTCAGTGTCGAAAGCGGGGTCGTCAGGGAGATCCTGGTTGTTGAGCTGGCGGTAGAGGTCGGCCATGGCGGCGTCGGCGGCCTGGTCTTCGGGTCGTGAGTCGCCGTAGTACGTCATGCCTCTCCTCCTTCGTTTCCTGCGGTGAGGCTGTTGCCGCGTCCCGGGTGGCGTGCTGCGGCGAGTACCGTGCGGAGGTCGCGGAGCACGGTGGCGCGGTCGACGCCGAGGTGGCGGGCGATGTCGCTGTTCGTCCAGTCCTCGTTCCACTTCAGGTAGGCGGCGCGGGCAGCGCGGAGCGGCGCGGTGGCGGTGATCTCTTTCCAGAAGCCGGCGGCGGTGATGCCGTCCAGGACGGCTTCCTCGCTGATGCGTGGGTCCGGCTGTTCTGGGAGGGTGTCGGCTGGGTACTCTGCGCTGGTTTTCCGCCAGCTGTCGATGACCTGGTTGCGGGCGCACGCTGACAGCCAGGCTCGCAGGCGCCCGGGGGGCATCTCCCGGAATGAGGGCCAGTCGCGGTAGGCCTTCATGAAGGCCTCCTGGGTGGCGTCGTCGGCAGCGGGGCGGTTGCCGAAGGCGGCGCGGAGGGCGTGGCGGCGGACGTCGGGGGCGTGGTCGCGGTAGGCCCGGCTGAACTCGGCCTCGAGGTCGTATCCGGACGAGGTCACGCGGGTTCCGCCCGTCCGGGCCAGGAACCCTGTGTGCACCCGGGGCTGCCCTGGTCCCGCATGCTGCCTCCTGGTCTGCGCTTGGGGTTGACGATGGCGGATGTGCACTCGCAGGTCAGGCGACATGTCCCTGCCCCGGCTCAGACCGGCGCAGGAGCCGGTCCTGGCTCCGCGGGGGTTAGCGGCGGGCGAGAAGGTCGGCGATTCTGGATGCGGCGTCGAGAGTCGTGGCGAGCACGGTGGCCCACTTGATCCTGCGCTCATTCTTGAGGTCCTGCTCGACTTGGTCGGTGCTGGGCTCGGTCATCGGCTGCCTTTCTCGGGCTGGGTTCAAGTCACGCTCAGGGGAAGCCTCTCCGGCGGTGACCCGGAAGTCCGGAGTAGCCGACGGCGGGGACGCGCCTGACGCAGCAAGTCGCGGGTTGGGCGCTGCTGCGTTGCCCCGTATACGTGGGCATCCCGGGAAAGTGTGCACTCGCAGGTCACGGGCTTGGCGCGGGCCCGCATGCCCGGCAGTATGCGGCGGTGGAAGCACGAACCCAAGCCCGGCGGCGGTGATGCCCCGGGGACTCAAGCGGGGTGCTGCTGCGCGCTGGAGACCCGGGGAGAAACCCGCGGGAAGTCAGGCAGCGTCGTCCAGTCGCGGCGCTGAGCTGGTAGGGCTGGGGGTACCAGCGGGCGAAATCGCCGGCGAGGTCGTCGTTGAGAACGCGGGTGCGGACCTGCAGAAGAAGGTGGGCACCGCGGGGCGACCACCCTCCCGTCACCAGAACGCCACGCTGAGCCACGGTTCCGATTATCCCGGTATCCGCCGCTGCCCGCTCGGGTTCCCGGCAACGTCCTGCGCGATCGGCCTGGCTGATTTACGGACGGAGGTTTTTGGGACGATGTTCGCCCAGGTCGCTATCGTGTCTCGAAAAGTGGACGTTTCCGGATGGCAACCTGGGCCGGAGGCAGATCGGAAGCTGCCGTGGCCGGGCACGTGTGGGCGTCGCCCGAGTCTCGACGCGGGACCAGAACCCGCAGCTCCAGCTCGACGCGCTGGAGGTCAGCGGATACGACACGCTGGTGCAGGAGAAGGAGGCCGACAAGCGCGGGGGGCTTCGCCCGGCCTGGCAGGAGCTGCTGCCGCTCCCGCAGCCCAGCGACACACTCAAGTTCTGGAAGTCCGACCGGTGGGGCCGCAGCGCCGCTGACGTGCTGGCCACCGTCAATGAGCTGCGCGACCGAGGCGTCACGATCGTGTCGCTGGCCGAGAACTTCGACCTGGCCACCAGGGAAGGACGGCTCATGTTCGGCGTCCTCGCCCTGGCCGCCGAGTACGAGCTCGAGCTGCGCGCCGAGCGTCAGGCCGACGGGATCGCCGCCGCCCGGCGCCGCCAGGCCGAGGGCCAGATGCTGCCCGGCAAGAAGCACATCGGCCGCCCCGCCGCCACCGGCCCCGCCGAGGTCGCCACCCTCCGGGACCTCATCGCCGACGGCAAGACCGTCACCCAGGCCGCCCGCATCCTCAAGATCGGGCGCTCCACCGTCACCTGCCCTCGCTGCTACACCAGCCAGCCCGCCGCGCACGTAAGCGGCCAGGACCTGCCACCACAGCGCGAGCTCGGCTGGGCCCAGCGCAGCGCCATCGAGGAGTGCCAGCGCGAGAAGAAACTGTCCTGGCGGCAGATCGGGGCCGTGGTCAGCGTGGCGCATGACGCGCTCTACCGGCAGTTCGCCTCCGGCGGCCCCGTCGTGACTGCGTCACCGTTCTACAGCAAGGAGAGCCGCAACAACATGATGACGATCACCGCCTGGCCCTAGCAGACCTCGGCCGCAGCGCCGGCTACACCATGCGCCCGGAAGGGTTCGGCATCGCGTTCTGCCTCACCGAGGGGGTCATGGACGAGCTGTTCGGTCCGCCGTTCATCGGCAGCCCGCAACGGCGCCGCTGGGAGGCCGACCTGGAAGGGCGCCAGCGGAACGCCTGCCCGGCCAGCTAGTCGACACCTGTCTGACCTCCCACGGTTTCTCCCGGTCTCCAAGGTGGCGGGCTCGCGAGTCGTCAGGTCCCGGTCGGTGTCGCGGTCGGTCTCCCGGTCGGTGGCGCGCTCATCGCTGCCGCCAGGAACGTGATCGCCCAGCGCCGGGCTGCCTCGCCCGCTACCGGGGTCATGCAGCCCGGGGTGGGCTGGTTGTAGACCTCGACGCGGTCCACCATCACCACGGCGAGGAGCCCGCGCATCCGGAACCACAGCTCTTCCGGTGAAAGGCCGGGCAGGGCGCGCGCGAAGGCCGCCAGGTAGCGATCGCGCACCGTGTCCTGCGCCGGGCCGGTCCAGGTGCGCATTTCCTCGGCCGGGTCGGTGAGGATCGTCACGATCAGCCGGGACGTCCGGGCGCCGCCCTCGTCGCCGGCCGGCATCTCGTCGAACAGCGGCCCCGCGAAGGCCTCCACCAGTTCGGCGGCCGGCGGGTCCGGGGTGCGGGCGAGCAGCCGGTCGAGCCCGGCGCACTGCGCGGCGGTGATGGGCTCGATCACGCGGCGGGCGACCGCGGCCACGAGCTCCGCCTTCGAGCCGAAGTGGTACCCGACCGCGGCCAGGTTCGCTCCGGCCAGGTCGGTGATCGCGCGGACCGAGGTGCCGCGGAAACCGCGCTCGGCGAAGAGGTGCTCGGCCGCGTCGAGGATCCGGGTGCGGGTGTCGGGTGGCGCCATGAGTGCGTACTATACCTACGTTTGAATCAAACGAACGTATGACTGAAACCAACGTACCGAAGAGGATCGTCATGAAGCTGCTCGTGTACGGCGCCGGGGTTACCGGCAGCCTGTTCTCCGCCCGCCTGCAGGACGCCGGGCACGACGTCTCGCTCCTCGCCCGCGGCGAGCGCCTGGCCGCCCTGCGCCGGCACGGCGTGCAGCTGGCGGAGGGAGACAGCCCGGCCGTCAGGCGGGTACCGGTGCCGGTGGTCGAGCATCCGGCCGACGGGTACGACCTAATCGCCGTGTTCGTCCGCGCCCATCAGGTGGACGCGGTGCTTGAGTCGCTGGCCGGCCTCGAAGGCGACGTGCTGTTCCTGCTCAACTGGGCGGCCGGCCCGGAGCCGCTGGGCGCGGTCATCGGCCGCGAGCGGGTGCTGCTCAGCTTCCCCACGGCGGCCGGCACGATGGACGGCGACGTGGTCCGCTACCGCCCGGCCAACGTCATGACCCGCCGGTTCCCGATGCCGATCGGCGAACCCGACGGCCGCGCCACCGCGCGACTTGAAGGGATCGTGCGGGCGCTCCGCACCGCCGGGATCAACGCCAAGGCCGAGCCGCGGATGGATGCCTGGCTCAAGACGCACGCCGCGTTCGTGGTGCCACTCGGGCAGGCGGTGCTGGCGGCGGGCGGCCCGAGAGCGCTGGCCGACGATCCGGACGCGGTCCGCGGCATGATCCGCCTCATCCGGCAGAACCTGGCCGCCCTGCCGACGCCGCCGGTCCCGCGCGGGTTCGCCGCGTTGCAGACGCTACCGGAAGGGCTGCTCACGGCCATGCTGCGGCGCTTCCTGCGCGGCCCGACGGCCGCGCACAGCGGACTCAACAACGCCACGCCCGCCGCCGAGGCGGCCGAACTCGAGCGGGTGGCCGAGCAGCTGCGCCAGTTGCTGGCCGCCGGCCGTGAGCGCGGGCACAATGGCCTGTTATGGCGAAGGCTCCGGACCGCTGGCACCGATGGCTCACGGACGTGCGGTTCGGCGGCGACCCCGCCGTCCGCGAGCAGCTGCTGACCGAGCTCTTGTACCCCGTCCGCGACACCGTCCTCGACAAGGCGAAGCTGCAGCCCGGCGACACCGTCCTCGACGTGGGCGCCGGGGACGGGCTGATCGCCTTCGGGGCGCTGGAGCGCCTCGGCCCGTCGCGAAGGTCAAGGCGCTGTATCACTCCATCCAGCCGCCGGGCGAAGATCCGATGCTGGACTTCGACGATCGTGACCTGGTCCGTCTGGCCGAGCAGGCCGGGTTCGCCGACGTCGGGCGGCGGCCGGACGCGGAGCGCGCTCGCCTACCTGACCGCCGTCAAAGAGAGTTAGCGGCCAGCGTCCCCTGGCCCCCTTGCTTCGCCCCGGGAAGGACTAGGCACGGCGGTGCCAGGCGAAGCAACCGACCGTTACCCATCCTGAGGGGTTTGACCTTGACTTTGATCCTGAACGGACGCGTTGCTTCGCGTCCGCCGGTCAGGAGTTCTGGCTGTCGCGCCACGCAATCCAGTCACGAAGGCTGGACAGGTCGTAGTCCGGGCCGCCGACGCCGACCGTGAACAGCGACGCGCCGAGCGCGCGCAGCCTGGGGCCGACTTCCTCCGGGTTGCCGCGGACGCCGACGGAAATTTCGATGTCGGCCGGGTCGCGCCCGACGTCGGCGCAGTGCTGGCGCAGGATGCCGAGCTTGCGCTCGAGCGTCTCGCTGTCGCCGAAGCTGTGCCAGATGTCGGCGTGCTTGGCCACCAGGCGAAGCGTCTTCTTCTCGCCCCCGCCGCCGATGAGCACCGGAATCTTGCGCGTCGGGGCCGGGTTCAGCTTGGCCAGCCGCGACTCGATGCGCGGCAGCGCCGCGGCCAGGTCATCGAGGCGGCCGCCCGCGGTCCCGAACTCGTAGCCGTACTCGTCGTAGTCCTTCTCGAACCAGCCCGAGCCGATGCCGAGGATGAGGCGGCCGTCGCTGATGTGGTCGATGGTGCGCGCCATGTCGGCCAGCAGCTCCGGGTTGCGGTAGCTGTTGCAGGTGACGAGCGCGCCGATCTGAGCGCGCGAGGTCGACTCGGCCCAGGCGCCGAGCATCGTCCAGCACTCGAAGTGCTTGCCCTCGGGCTCGCCGTACAGGGGATAGAAGTGATCCCAGTTGAAGACGACGTCGGCGCCGAGTTCCTCCGCTTCGGAAGCGGTGCGACGGATCGCCTTGTAATCGGCGTGCTGTGGTTGCAGTTGCAGGCCCACGCGGACGGGCTTGGAGGTAGAGGTCACGAGGCCCCAGCCTAGCGTGATGGCGAAGTGAGTCGCCGCGCAGTGCCGCTGCGGCTCATGAGCAAAATGGTGGTTGACTCATGAGCACGCGGTGACCTAGCGTCCTGGGATATGCCGGACACCGAAATCACCCGCGCTCAGACGAGGGAGCGGGCGCGGCTGCTGTTCGTCCGCTCCTACGACGTTGAGCTGGATTTCACGCACGGCCCCCGGCACCTTCGGGTCCGTATCTACGCCAAGCTCGCGCAGGCCTACGCCCGCACCGCCTACGCCTGCTTCGACCAGCCCGACCTCAAGGCGGTTTTCACGTTTCAGGTCACCGCGCCCGCCCACTGGACCGTCCTGTCAAATCAACCCCAAGCCCCGGCCGAACGCACGCGTGGCGACTCCCTGGTGCTTGCCAGCGAGAACGCCGGCTGCGTGCTGATATCGGAACAACTGCTTGTCCGGTCGCCCGCGGCTTCGCCGACGCTGATCGAGTCGCGCACGGCCACGGTGCTGCACGAGATGGCGCATATGTGGTTCGGGGATTCCGCGACTGGCCAGGGACCGCTCGGACGCGGGCCGCCGCAATGCCGCCGCGTGCCGGGCCGCGATTCCGGACGCCGGGCACAAGGAGGCGGCCTGGCGGCTCCTGACGAGCGAAACGGTCGGGCCGGAGACCGTCACCGCGGTCGCCGCGGGATTCATGTAGCCGGAGCAGCCGGACCTGCTCGCCCCGTACGCCGCGCGCTACCTGGCCGAGCTGCCGGACCTGTGGCGGGCGCGCGGCGGCCACCTGCGGGTACGGTTGGCGACCGTGCTGTTCCCTTATCCGGCGGTCACCCCGGAGTTCCTCGCGCAGATCGACGGATTCCTGGCCGCCGGCGGAACCGACCCGGGCCTGGCCCGGATCGTCCGGGACCACCGCGACACCGCCGAACGGGTGCTTCGCGCACGCATGCTGCCGTCGATTACCGAGCGTGAGTAAGGTTGGGGACCGATGAGGGACCGATGAGGGCTGCCGCGCCCGCGCCGACCGTGGCCGACCGGAAGTTCGACCTGCTGAGCCTGGGGACGTTCGCGGCCCTCGGCCTGCCCGACGGGATGCTCGGCACGGCGTGGCCGGCGATGCGGCACAGTTTCGGCGCGCCAGTCGGGGACCTGGGCCTGATCTTGCTGTTCGGCACCATTGGCTCGGTGGCCGTCGCCGCCGTCGTCGGGCGGCTCATCCGCCGGCTCGGCGCGGCCGCCGTGCTGGCCATCGCCGGCTCGTGCGCCGCGCTCGCCTTCATTGGCTACGCGGCGGCGCCGGGACTGTGGCTGGTACTGAGCGTCGGCCCGCTGACCGGCGTCGCCGCCGGGATGATGGACGGCGCGCTGAACACCGTGGTCGCGCTCACGGGCAGACCGCGGCTGCTCAACCTCCTGCACGGCTTTTACGGCGTGGGCTCCGCCATCGGGCCGCTCGTGGTCACGGCGGCGATCCTGGCCGGTTCCTGGCGGCCTGCCTATCTCCTCCTGGCCGCGCTCGACGTCGTGGCCGCCTGCTGCTGGGCGGTCTACCGGCGGAATGTTCCTACTCCGGCTGCGGCTGCAGCTCTGGCGGCGGACGGGGCCGCCGGGGGAGCCGGGGGAGCCGGCCCAGCGGACGCGACGGACGAGCCGACGCGGGGCTGGAGCCGCCGGCGGGTGGTCGCCGTGCTGACGCTGGGGCTGGTCGTGTTCTTCGTCTACACCGGGCTGGAGGTGAGCGCCGGCCAGTGGGAGACCAGTTACGTCCGCGGTCACCTGGGCCTGTCGGCGTCGGCCGCCGGGCTGGCCGCCTTCGGCTACTGGGGCGCGCTGACCGCCGTCCGGATCGGCCTCGCCCTTCCCGCTAAGGCACCCTCGGCGCACACGGTCATCCGCTACGGCCTGCTGCTCAGCATCGTCGGCTGCGGCCTCATCTGGTGGCAGCCCGACACGGTCGTGGTCGTGCTCGCATTCGCGCTGATTGGCGCTTCGCTCGCGGGCGTTTTCCCTGCTCTCATCGCCGTTACCCCGGAGCGGATCGGCGCCGAGCGAGCGCAGCACGCCATCGCCTGGCAAGTCGGCGCCGCGGCCGCGGGCGGCTCAGGGATCTCGGCTGTCATCGGGCTGCTGATCGACTCGACCAGCCTGGCGGTGCTCGGCCCGGCGCTGGTGGTGCTGTCGATCGTGCTTTGCTGCGCCAACTGGGCGCTCACCGCGCTGGCCCCGATCCGAGCATGATTGCCCGCGGGGGAGTGCCGCGAGGGCGTTCCCCTGTTAAGTGTGTTCCGCTCGTAGGTTCCCGGTCACGCCTCCGGCATCGGCCGGGAGATTGATAGGGCGTCGACGATCAGGCGGCGCGTGTCCGCCGACCGCTCGACCCAGGGAGCGTGGCCCGCGTCCTTGAGCACGATCCGGCTCCCGTCGGGCAGGGCGGCGAGCAGGGAATCGCTCGCTGTCCAGGGGCGCGGGTCGTCTTCCCCGAAGATCATGGTCACGGGACAGGTGATGCCGGCCGCGGCCAGCAGGAGGTCCTCGGTCTGGCGGTCGTGCCACAGTTCCCGGTTGGCCGCCTCGTTGATGACCGCGGCTGGCGGTCGCGTTTCCCAGAGCGCCAGGGCGTGCCCGGCGGCGTCGGAAGCGGGCGCGAAGTCGGCCCGCCACTGGAGCAGGCACCGCTCTCGTTCCTCGGCGGGCGTCCGATCGCCCGCCGGGATCGCGGACAGCGCGGCCCAGCGCCCGCGGTCGTGACCTAGCCGGCGGTCAAGTTCCGCGATGAAGGCCTCCCGGAAGCCGTTCCCGGCGCCCACGCCGGCGATGTAGGCGACCGCGGCGGTCCGGTCCAGGTGCCGCGCGGCATACCGGAGCGCGAGTTCGGCCCCCCACGAGTGCCCGATCACCGCCCACCGGTCAAAGCCGAGGGCCGCCCGGACCTGGTCCAGGTCATCGACTGCCTGCTCGATCGTGAACGGCCCGCCGTCGGCGGTCGAGCGTCCGCAGCCGCGCTGGTCGAACCGGACGACCGTGAACGTGTCGCCGAGCAGCTCCGCCAGGGGAGCGAGATAGTCCCACAGGCCAGGGCCGCCGTGCAGGCACACGACGGGCGGCCCGGTGCCGCTGATCGCCGTCCAGAGCTCGGCGCCGTCTCGGAGCCGCACCATCGCCGTCTCGCTCACTCCAGCCAGCCTACGGGTTCCTGCTCACGCGTCACTCACTGGAACGGCCGCACCTCGATCTTCCGATCGCAGACCTTCGACGCCTCGGCGGCGAGCTTGAGCGCCACATCCAGGTCGGGGACCTCCCACACCCAGACGCCGGCGAGATACTCCTTCGACTCCACGAAAGGCCCGTCGCTGAACACCGCCTGCTCGCCCCGGTTGTCGATGACCGTGGCCGCGTCGGTGTCCGCGAGTCCGCCCGCGAACACCCAGCAGCCCTCGGCCATCAGTCGTTCGTTGAACACGCTGATGGCAGGCCGCCGGTCGGTGCTGCCGGGATTGCTCTTGTCATCGATCACGGAAACCAGGTACTGCATCTGAAGATCATCCCCTTTGGTGTCAAGACAGCGTGATTCGGTTGGTCAGGGGACTTCAGGCCGTCGCATACCGCGGGCGCCCGGCCGGCCGGTAGACCTGGATGGACACGCCCTTCACGTCGACCCGCGACTCGACCAGGTCGAACGCAAGATCCGGACCGGTCTCCGGGAACAGTCGCGCGCCCTGGCCGACAACCACCGGGATCACGATCAGCGTCATCTCGTCGACCAGGTCGTTCTCCAGCAGCCACCGGGTCAGGGCGCCGCTGCCGTGCACCTGCAGCTCGCCCCCGGGCTTGGCCTTCAGCTCACTGACGGCCGCCGCGACGTCACCGCGGAGAACGGTCGTGTCCGCCCAACGCGGCGCGGTGAGCGTGTTCGAGGCAACGTACTTGGGGGCCTCGTTCAAGGCCACGCCGATGGGATGCGCGCGCATCTGGTCGACTGATCCCCAGGAGCCGGCGAACAACTCGTAGGTGCGTCGGCCGAATAGGAACGCCTCGGCGCGCTGGTAGGTCTGCGTGATGAACGTCCTGGTCTCCTCGGCACCCGCCCCCCGGGCCCATCCGCCGCGCTCGAATCCGTTGCTCCGGTCTTCCGACGCGGCGCCGTTTCCCTGCATCACTCCGTCGAGGGTGACCTGGGTCATGGTCGTCAGCTTCATGATCGCGGTTCCTTCACCTTCACCGTGGTGCCGCCCCGTGCGGGCGGCTTCACCCCTGCTACGAACACCACCGCCGCGATCCGACACCGCCTCCCGGGATTTCTTGGCAGAACTTTCCGGCACATCAGCCGGGTACTCACTGCCCGCGGCACGCAGGTCGTCCACATCAGCGCCGACGGCGCCCACGGAACTCACAGCGATGCGGAGATCAGGCTCCTGAGGCTGACCGGCGCGCGGCACCCGGATCTGTTCCAGGGTGAGCAAGGGCTACTCCGGATGGGCGATATGGGCGGATACTGGAATTTCTGGTTGTTCGCGCGCGGAGACCGGGGAAGCGTGGCCCACGAGTGGTCCGGCCGCCCTATGCCTGAACCTTACATTCAGACATTTCAGGCGCACATCATGATCGGGGGTACTTAACGGTGCTATTTGACGGAAAGTACACCCAATAACCTCGCAGGGCTGAAGTGCCCGAAGTTCAACTTCAGGCATAGCGTGACTAGCGTCCCTCAGACACCATAGATAAGGGGCGGATTGCCGATTCAAGTACGGGTCGCCCACTGCGCCACCGCGGCTCTTATCGGCCTTGGTATGGTGCGCAAAGAGTACGGCAGGCGCTCACGGGAGAGGGGCCAGGAGAGGTTGCAGGCTTCAGAGGTCCCGCGTGCGGTGGCTGCGGCCATGTCGATCGCCTCAACACTTGGCCTGACGGTCGATGACGCGATCGTTCTTCAGGACTCGAACAGGCTCACTTTGCGTCTGCTGCCCTGTGACGTGCTTGCCCGGGTGGCTCATGTCGAGCATCAGGTCGCGCGGTTCGAAATCGAGCTTGCTCAGCGGCTCGCCGGATCCGGGAGCCCGGTAGGCGCTCTTGAGCCGCGGGTGGAGCCGCGCGTCTACGAGCGTGATGGTTTCGCGGTCACGCTGTGGACCTACTACGAGCCTGCGAGGCCCCGAGAGGTCTCGCCGGCCGACTACGCCCGCGCGCTCGCGCGGCTGCATGCGGGCATGCGCGAGCTCGATGTCCCCGCGCCGCGCTTCACGGACCGGGTCGAGCAGGCGCAGCAACTTGTTGCGAGCCGCGACCGCACTCCGGCGCTCGCCGACGCGGACCGGGAGCTGCTTGGCGGCACGCTGCGAGGCCTGACCGGAGTGATCGGCGGCCGCGGTGCCGCCGAGCAGCTCCTGCACGGCGAGCCGCACCCGGGCAACCTGCTCGCAACGAAGAACGGCCTGCTGTTCATAGACCTCGAGACGTGCTGCCGCGGGCCTGTCGAATTCGACCTCGCCCATGCGCCCGAAGAAGTCAGCGAGCGCTACCCGGGTGTCAATCGAGACTTGCTGCGCGAGTGCCGGACTCTCGTGCTGGCCATGATCACAACGTGGCGCTGGGATCGAGACGACCAGCTCCCGAACGGGCGCCAGCTGGGCACGGAGTGGCTCGGCCAGATCCGGGATCTCGGGATGCCGGCAGAGGGCACACTTCCGGAAGCTTAGCTTTACATAATGTACATTATCGGCGCATAGGGGAGTAGGGTCAGAAGGGGTTGTCCGGCGGGGCGTCCCGTCCTATGCCGACGTCAAATGCCCGTCAGGACACGATCAAGTGCCGACCGACCCGCGGGCCCCCAGTTCGGCTTGCCGCCAGGAAGGCCGCGGTCCCCGTTCTGACCCATCAGCATCAGGAACAGGCTCTTCATCGCGGCCAGCCCTCGCGCCCGTCGGATCGCCGCCTCATCCGCCTGCGCATAGCTGTCGAAGAACCGCGAGGCGCCGCCCGCAGGGAGCAGCACCCAGGCAGCAGCAAGGTCCCATGCCGGGTCGCCGGCGAAGACGTCGCCAAAATCGACGACGCCCGCCAGCGTGCCGTCCGCGACGACAACGTTCGCGGGATGCAGGTCGCCGTGCACCCATACCCGCGGGCCCTCCCACCGGGGAGCCGCGACCGCCTCGTCCCACACGGCCCGGATGTCGTCCTCGGCGAAGCGGCCGAGGTCCACGGCCTGCAGGAACCTCTCGAAGCCGCCCGTGCATTCCCTGGGGTGACCGCCGCGATCCGAGGCGTCCGGCGCGTCGGCGGGCGCCTCCACATGCAGCGCCTTGAGGAAGGCCGCCAGCCTGTCGGCCGCGTGGTCGCCGCGGGTGATAGAGCCGTGATCCAGCGGCGTCCCTTCAACCCATGTCATGACGGTCCACATTTTGGGGAAGCGCTCCGACGGTGCGCCGCTCCGCACCGGGGTCGGGACCGGAAGCGGCAGGCGCGGGGCCAGGACCGGCAGCCAGCGGCGCTCCTTGAGCTGCAGATCGGGACCCTTGTCCATCCGCTGCATCCGGACGGCCAGGTCGTCCCCGAGGCGCCACATCTGGTTGCCCCAGCCGCCCGCCACCTCGCGGATGGGCAGCCCGGCCAGGTCCGGGTGCTGTTCCCGCAGCAGGTCGCGGACCAGATCTTCGCTGATCTCAATCTCAGATTCGATCATGCGAAGCCACAGTACTTTCTGGAATCGACATGATGGCTGGGACAGCAGGCGGCTCGCACGTCTCATGGACGCGTCGATCCGCAGGACTATGCCGACATGTTCCCCGAGACGGGACATATCTGTCAGGCGTGTGGCGCCGACGCCGCGGCGGCCGACGGGACATACCACGTGGACGTAGACGTCCGCCGGAACCCGACACCTTGGTACAGGGCGCCGGCTGCGTCGGTCGCGTATGAGATCTTCACCCGCTGGGCGCCTCTGGTGACAAGGCGATCGATTCCGGCGGACAGCATCGCTCGTGCGAGACCTCGCCGCTGGAACTCGTCCTCGACCCTGACCGGTTCGACGAGTCCTACCTTCGTGGCAGGGTCGAACCAGTACAGCACCGACACGTCCGTCTCCCCCAACAGTCCCAGTCAACCAAGTAACGGTGAAGCGCCTCGCGGGAGCCTGTCAAACGGTTTAAGACGGTCACGGGACATCACATGGTTGCGGCAACGGTTTTCTTCGCCCGAGGCGGGCGGGACGCGGCGAGCAGCGCCGGCAGCAGCGCCAGAAGCACTACGCCGCGCAGGACTCCCCCGACGATGAACGGTGCCCGGAATCCGGCCGCCGCCGCGACGAATCCGCCCGCGAGAGCGCCAAGCGGTCTCGTGCCCCAGCCAAGCATCCGGTAGACGCTGTTGACCCGGC
>Ga0302314_10014619_pt1 | contig 13418 bp, 9 predicted proteins | sample III_Palsa_N2_3_FD_200533 | JGI IMG/M metagenome (GOLD analysis project Ga0302314, IMG submission 200533) | Peat permafrost microbial communities from Stordalen Mire near Abisko, Sweden - III_Palsa_N2_3 | ecosystem: Environmental > Terrestrial > Soil > Palsa > Peat permafrost | place: Sweden...
ATGTGGATGCCCTGGCCGATGTCGGCGTCGGTTTCGCCGGCGCGATGGCGGCGCAGGAGCTCGACCTGCAGGACGTTCAGCGGATCGATGTAGGGGAGGCGCAGACGGATGGATTCGGCGAGCCGCGGATTGTTCTCAAGCAGTGTCTTCTGGCCGGTGATGGCCAGCACCGCATCGCGGCTGGCGCGCCACTCGGCCTCGATGCGCGTGAAAATGGCGGCCGCCAGCGCCTGGTCCTCGACCAGTTCGGCGTAGCGGGCGGCGATGGCCAGGGACGACTTGGCCAGCACCATCTCCAGGTTGGAGACCACCGAGCGGAAGAACGGCGAGGCCGCGTGGGCCGTGGCCAGGGCCTCCAGCCGCGCCGGCCCCGCGCTGGCGCTCGCGGCGCCGAAGCCATACCACCCCGGCAACATGACCCGCGACTGCGCCCACGAGAACACCCAGGGGATGGCGCGCAGGTCTTCGATCGCGGTGGAGGCGGTGCGCGAGGCCGGCCGGCTGCCGATCTTCAGCTCTGCGATCTCGCGGAGCGGCGTCGACTGCCGGAAGTAGTCTTCGAATCCCGGCGTCTCGTAAACGAGATCGCGGTAAGCGGCGTAGGCCTCGCCGCTCATCGCCCCCAACACCTCGGCGAAAGCGCCGTCGGCGGCGTCGGGCTCGTGCGCCATATCGGCGGTGAGGGCGGCGGCGGCGATGGTCTCCAGGCTGATCAGGCCGCCCAGCGGGTGGCCGTACTTGGAGGCGACCACCTCGCCCTGCTCGGTGATGCGGATACCCCGACGCACCGCGCCTTCCGGCTGGGCGAGGATGGCTTCGAAGCTGGAGCCGCCGCCCCGGCCCACCGCGCCGCCGCGACCGTGGAAGAAGCGCAGGTCGACGCCGCGCGCCGACGCCAAGCGAAGCAGCCTGTTGAGAGCGTCGCGGATCTCCCAGTTGGAGGTGACGTAGCCGCCGTCCTTGTTGCTGTCGGAATAGCCGATCATCACTTCCTGCAGCCGGCCCTGGCGCTCCAGGATCGCCCGGGCCACGGCCAGGTCGAACCAGTCCGACATCACCCTGGCGCTGTTGCGCAGGTCGTCGATGGTCTCGAACAGGGGGACGATGCGAAGGGCGCAGTCCGGCGCTTCGCCCGGCGTGAACAGGCCCGCCTCCTTCAGCAGGATCGCCACCTCCAGCATGTCGGAGACGCTGGCGGCCTTGGAGATCACGTAGTTGCTGATCGCCCCGGGGCCGAACTGGCGACGAAGGCGCGCGGCGGCGTCGACGATGGCCAGCTCGCGGCCGGTCTCGGAACCGTACTCACGGTAGGGCGAGCGCAGCAGGCGGGGGTTGCCGAGCTCCGCCACCAGGACCGCGATCCGCCGGCTCTCCGGCAGGCCCAGGTAGTCGGCGACGACACCGGCCGAGGCCAGCAGTTCGCCGACCACGCGCTCGTGCACGTCCGAATTCTGGCGCAGGTCGACCACCGCCAGGTGAAAACCGAAGCTCGCCACCGCCTCGCGCACGTCGAGCAGCCGGCCCTGGGCGATGTCGGCGGCCTGGTTGGTGGTGAGGGACTCGGCCACCACCGCCAGGTCGGCCGCCAGTTCGCCGGGGTCCTCATAGGGCGCGGCGGCAATCGGACTGGCCCGCACCGGACCTGAGCCGAGCAGCCTGGCGCGGGCGCCGGCGAGGCGCGCATAGCAGTTCACCAGCACCCGGCGGTACGGCTCGTCGCTGCGGTGCGGGTTGGCGTCGCCGCCGGCGGCGGCCAGGACGGCCAGGGCGTTGCTGACCCGCGCGAACTCATCGGACAGCGACAGCTCCGCGCCCAGTGCGTGCAGCTGTTCCAGCAGCCAGTCGATCACCGCCTGCCCCTGGCGTCGCAAAGCGTATTCGAGGGTGTCGGCGCCGACGAAGGGATTGCCGTCGCGATCGCCGCCGACCCAGGAGCCGAGCTGGAAGCAGGCGGGGAGGGGCCCCTCCAAGCCGAACAGTGCGGCCAGGCGTCGCTTGAGGACCGGAATCTCCGGCAGAAAGGTCAGTTCGAAGAACGAAACCGCATTGTCGATCTCGTCGGCCACGGTGATGCGCTCGGAGCGCAGCATGCGGGTCTGCCAGAGGATCCGGACTTCCCGTTTCAACGCCGCTTCGACCTCGGCGGGGCTCGCCCGGCCGCCGGGCCGGGCGCCGTCGAGCAGCCCCGCGATGGCGATCTCGCGGTCCAGCGTGCTCTTGCGGCGCACCTCGGTAGGGTGGGCGGTGATTACCGGCGTGACGACCGCCTGGTCCAGGAAACGGCGCGCCCGCGCCGAAGCCACGTCGATGCCCAGCCGCGCGATGGGGCTCGGCTGGGCGAGCGCCTCCTGCCGGGCGAGATGATCGTCGGCGATGTTGGTGAGCTGAGAGAAGATCGCGAAGCCGCGGATCAGCAGCAGCATGTCGCGCAGCGAAAGGCCCCCGAGCGCCGCGGCCAGAGCGCTGTCCGCCTCGCCGCGCCGGTGCTGACCCACCGAGCGGGTTCGGATCTGCTCGATCTGATCGAATGTGGACTGGCCCTGGGTCTCCCGGATCACATCCCCCAGCAGCCGCCCGAGCAGCCGCACCCCAGCGCGTGCGGTCCCGCGCGCGGCGTCCCGGGCTAAGGCTGCGGTCTCGTGCAAGGGAGAAGTCCTCCGTCGCCGCGACTGTACAACGGCGCGCCGCCTTGCCCACCGCCCAAGCGCCGCAATCGCCCCCAGGCGCGGAATTTGCCCGAAGTCAAGGCTTCCTCCCTCCCACTTAGGGGGAGGAAAAACGGCAACCGCGATTACATGCACGACGGGGCGCGTTCTGATGTAGGAAAGATGTTCCAAACAAAGAGGGGAAGCTTCGATGGCCAGCGTGACAATCTACCAGAAGGACGTGCCGTACGCGTTCGCCGCCAGCGTCGCCGATCCGGCCCGCAGCCAGGCGGCGGCCGACGCCCTCACCACGATGGCCGCCTTCGTCACCCAGCTCGCCGCCCCCGACCTCCAGGGGATCTTCACCCTGATCGACAGCGTGATGTTCTTCGAGGACAACATCCAGAACGGCGCCTTTGTCATGGACCGCTCGTTCACCGACCTGCACACTCGGCAGTTCAACTGGAAGCTGGCGGAGTTCCTCGATCCCAACCACCGGGATTGCTCGCGGGCGAGCTACTACTACCACGACGCCTTCCACGTCAGCCAGTTCGCGGCCGCCGGCGCCTATCCGTCCGACATCGACGATCAAGCCCAATGGGAAGTTGACGCCATCAACAACCAGATCGACGCGGTCAGGACCATGGCCTGCGGCCAGTACCTCGTGGATTTCCTGACCAGCTTCGACAACAGCAAGCCGCAGATCGTCGCCCGCCTGCAGGCCGGCGTCGCCTTCGGCCACGGCGCCGGCGGCGCGGCCGCCCTGGGCTGATCGCCCTCCCTTCAGGGTGAAGGCGGCGGCTTAAACCTCCCTCCCCATCATGGGGAGGGAGGATGTCAGATCCCCAGATCTTCGAGGTTGTAGTCCTTGATCTCGGCCCGGGCGGCGTCGTCCCACCGCCAGACTTCGCCGCTTTGCGCATGCGGCGCGTAGACGAACGGCGTTTCGTCCGGGAAGCGCTGGCGGCGGGCGTCGATGGCGTAGCCGATCAGGCGGGCGCGGCGGGCGATGCGCCCGGCGTCGTAGACCGCCGGCTCGTTGTGCACGCCCCCGCCCATCACCCCCAGCACCGAGCGCCGGCGATGGAAGCCCATGTTCACCGTCACCCGCCAGTCCGGACTGGTGTTGGCGAACGAGCCGTGCACCGCTTGGCGGTTGGTGATGGCGACGTCGCCGGGCTTGCAGACCAGCGGCACCGCGTCCGGCAGCCGCTCGGTCCCGGCCGCCGCCACCCAGGCCTTGATGTCCGCCTTGCCCGGCCGGTGCGAGCCGGGAACCACCCACAGGCCGTTGGCCGGCGTGCAGCCGTAGAGCTGGCCCATGAAGTTGAACCCGTGCGAGCCCTCGTCGAAGTCGGGGCTGTCCCAGTGGGTCCAGCCGTCCTGGTGCCAGGCCACCGAGGCGCCCAGCCCCGGCTCCTTCATCCACAGGCCCTCGTTGAACGGCGCGAAGTCCTCGCCGTTGATCGCCGCGGCCGCGGCGAGGAGGCCCGGATGGCCGTAGACCCGCAGGCAGGCCTCCGAGAACTGCAGCGAGCCCAGGACCAGGTAGACCACCTTCTCCGGCGCATCTGCGGCCGGCCGCGGCTCGAACATCTTTACCGGGTAGCGGCCGTGAGCGGCCTTGGTGCCGCCGACCGGATCGCTCAGCGGCGCGACCCACACCAGGTTGAGCGCCTCGTGGCCCAGAGCCAGGGCCGGCCGGCCCTGGGCGTCCACCGGGCTGCCCTGCGACGTGGGCAGGCGGGACTGGATGTCGAGGAAGTCGGCCTCGATGTCCGCCAGCTCCTCAGATCCTAGCACGCCCTCGAAGACATAGAACCCGCAGCGCGAATACGCGTCGAGGATATCCGGATGCAGAGCGCCCCCCTCCGTGAAGCGGATCGGCCCGCGGTTGCCGAGCGCTAGCGCGCGCCGCTCCCCGTCGGCGCAATAGGCCCGCATGGCCGCCTCTTCCGGCCCGTAGTCGGCGGCGATCGGTCCCAGCGGCTTGTTCATAACCTTCTCCTCGGCGGGGCGGCCCCGGTGGCTTTACTCCGCCAGAATGGGATGGGCGACTTCTTCCGCCTCGGCGGCCAGTTGGCGCAGGGTCTCGCGGTGCGAGGCGCGGTTGATGCGGTAGCCGAGCAGCAGGGTCAGACCGATGGCGTGCAGGATGATGACCGTCGGCGCATAGGTCAGCGCCAGGTTGCGCGCGACGTCCGGCGACACGGTGGCCGGATTGGATCCCGGCTTCAGGTGGATGGCGGTGATCAGCAGCGAGGCGGCCAGGATGCCGAACCCCGACGTCGCTTTCTGGATGAAGGCCGACGCCGCGAAGAACAGGCCTTCGGACCGCCGGCCGGTCTTCAGTTCGCCCTCCTCCACCACGTCGGCGACCATCGACGAGCCCATGGTCTGGGCCACGATGATGAACGTGGTGGTGACGATCGAGGTGCAGAAGATGATCGCCACCAAAGCCGGCGAGCCGTTGGGTGGCATCAGCCCGGCCAGGCGCAGGAACAGCGGGCCAAGGCCGCAGGTCGCCGACAGGATCGTGAAGGTGATGGCGGTCGTCCGCTTGCCGAACTTCCGCGAGAGCGTCGGCGCGGCGGGAAGGGCGATCACCGCCGAGAGGAACACACCCAAGGTGAACAGCGCGATCTGCGTGGCGCTGAAGCCCCAGAAGAAGGTGTTGAAGTAGTTGTTCAGCGACGCGCCCAGGCCGGTCGCCAGGGCCGCAGTGATCCCGTAGGCGAGCAGGAAGAGGAACGAGCGATTGGAGAGGGATTCCCGCATCTCGCGAAGAATCTGGGGCAGCGTCAGGTGGCGGCGCGGCGGCGGCGCCTTCAGCTGGGGAATGTAGCGATGCGTTCCGGCGGTCGAAACCACGATCGAGATGAAGATCGCCGCCGAGGCGACGAGGCCATAGTGGGCGTAGCCGATCGGGTTGAGCTGGCCGACCTTGTGCGTGGCGTCCGGCCTCAGCAACACGGCGAAGGCCAGCAGATTGATCGCCAGGCCACCGACCCAGGCAAAGAAATAGCGGTAGCTGAGCAGAATCGAGCGCTCGTCGTAGCTGGTGCTGAACTCGGCCGCGAGGGCGGAGCTGGGCACTTCGTAGAACGAGACGATCCCACGGATCAGGATCGCCATGCCGAGCAGATAGTAGAAGAGGAGCTTGTGGTCCCAGTGCGGCGGGTTCCACAGCGCCGCGTAGCAGAGCGCCATGGGGATGGCGGCGGCGTACATCAGCGGGTGTCGCCGTCCCCAGCGGGTGCGCAGGCTGTCGGAGAACTGGCCGACCATCGGGTCGATGACCGCGTCGAACACCAGGGCGATCATCAGGGCGAACCCCACCACCGTCGCCGGCAGGCCCATCACCTGGTTGTAGAACAGCAGCAGCAGATAGCTGAAGCCGTTGTCCTTGACCCCGAAGGCCACCGAGCCGAAGCCGTAGAAGAGTTTGGAGCCGGTATCGAGGCGCCGCTCGGTGGGCGCCGCGGCGGCCGCAGCTCCGGAGGTTGCGGCGCCGCCAGGCGAGTCCGCGGGGATGGCGGTCAAACGTCGAGCCTGGCGACTGGCGCGGTAGGGGGCTTCATCGGCGGCGCTCCTCCCTGTAGGGTCGTCTTTGCGGTATTCGCGCAAACTGTTTCCGCCCCGTCAATCCCGCGAAATGTGCGCGAGCGCAAAAGCGGGCGGGGACGGATGGGAGGAGTAAACCGATGGCTCACGGCGCGCCGAACCTGGCCGACTATCCGCTCGCCGGCCTCAAGGTGCTGGACCTGTCGCGGGTGCTGGCCGGGCCGTTCGCCGGACGCATGCTGTCGGACCTGGGCGCCGATGTGGTCAAGGTCGAACCGCCCGACGGCGACGTGACCCGCTTCTGGGGCAAGGTGATCGGTGGGGTTCCCGGCTACTATCACCAGCAGAACGCCGGCAAGCGCAACATCAGCATCGACCTGCGCGCGGCCGGCGCCAGGGCGCTGGTGCTCGACCTGGCGCGACACGCCGACATCCTGATCGAGAACTATCGGCCGGACGTCATGCCGCGTCTCGGCCTCGGCTACGAGGCGCTCAAGGCGGTCAACCCGCGGCTGATCATGCTGTCGATCTCCGGGTTCGGACGCGACGGGCCGGAATCGAAGCGGCCGGCTTACGCGCCGATCGTCCACGCCGAGCTGGGCCTGATGTCGCGCGCCAAGCGTCGTGACAAGGGCTCCCGCGGTGACCTGCCCCTGTCGGTGGCCGACACCAACGCCTCGCTGCACGGGATCATCGGCGTGCTCGCGGCCGTGATCATGCGCGAGCGCACGGGGCTGGGCCAGCACATCGACATGGCGATGGTCGACGCCACCCTGGTGACCGACGACCAGATTCACTACGAGCTCGAGCAGGCCGAAGACACCATGGGGCTGCCCAATGACGTGTGGGAAACGGGCGCCGGGCCGATCCTGGTTTCCGCCGATTTCCGCCACCTGTGGCGCAGTCTGCAACGAGGCCTGGGGTTTGCCGATCCCGCCGAGGGGAGCACGGATCTGGAAGCCAAGATCGCCGCCCGCCGCAGCGCCGTGGACACCTTCATGCGAGGCCTCGCCGACTGGGACGCCGTCGAAACGGCGATGAACGAGATCAATATCGCCTGGGGTCGGGTGCGCCGCGGCCACGACCTTGGGGAGCAGCCGACCCTGCGCCATCGCGGCTCGATCGCCCAGGTCGACGACCGCGCCGGAGGGACGCGTCCGATCCCGCAGTCCCCCTACCGGTTCTCGGCCGCCCGCAGCGGCGTTCGCGCCGGGGCCCCTCATCGGGGCGAGCACAACCACGAGGTCCTTTCCGAGTGGCTGGGGATGAGCGAAGCCGACGTCGAAGCCCTCGCCGCCGCCGGCGTCCTTGCCGACCAGGTCCCCCAGCTGGCGTGAAGTAAGAATTCTTTCTTTACCTACGCCAATCGATAAAAGCCGGTCGCCGTACCGCGGAACAGCTGATCCTTCTCCGCTTCGTTGAAGGGGGCGGCGAGACGTTTGAAGGCGTTCCAGAGGGTGCGATAGGAGAGGCTGACCTTGTCGACCGGGAAGTTGCTCTCGAACATGCAGCGGGCCGGAGAGAACAGGTCGATGGCCGCGAGGTAGTAGTCGCCTTGGGCGTCCACGAAAGCCTCTGAGCTCGGCGGCGCCGGGTCCTTGTGCCAGCCGTAGCCGTTGATCGGCATGGCCATGCCGCCCAGCTTGACGAACACGTTGGGGCAGGCGGCCAGGGGCGCGATGTCGCGCCGCCAGTCGGTGAAAACCTCGACGCGCTTGTCGGCGTAGGGGCCGATCCCAAGCGGTCCGCCGAAGTGATCGAGGACGATCGCGGTCTCCGGAAAGGCGCGGGCGAGGTCGGTCAACTCCGGGATCTGCGGATGATAAAGCCAGGCGTCGAAGCTGAGGCCCAGCGGCGCCAGCTTGGCGAAGCCGGTGCGAAAGGTGGCGTCGAGATAGAGGTGGGGCGGCGGTTTGTGATGGGAGACGCGGATGGCGTCGGATGGATCCCACGACGCGGCGTGCCTTATCCCGCGGAACAGCCCGCCGCCGCCCGAGATGTGGGCGGCCAGGATGTCCTCGGCGGCGTCGCCCACCCTCAGGTCGGCGGCGCCGACAATGGCGGCGACGCGCGCACCGTTGCCGTCCCTCGACGCCTCGGCGATCGGCCGTACGAACTCGGTCTCGCCGACGCAGCGCATGGCGTCGGGGCCGCTCTCGCGGTAGGCGGTGAGGCACTCGATGAACACCGTCGCCTCGATCCTGTGGCCCGATCCGGTGTCGGCGCGCAGCTCGTCCAGCAGATAGGCCGGCCTGTCCTCGCCCGGCCACAGGTGGTGGTGAGGATCGACGATGGCGCGGTCCGGCTCCAAGACAGGCTCCAGGACGGTCTTCGAAAGCTGCGCGTCGGGCAAGGCCGTCTCCTCCGCATCGCCGAGCCCACGGGTCTCGCGACGGCGGGCGCGTCCGGCTATGGTCACCGGCGCGGAGGAGGAAACCCGAAATGACCGAACTCGTCAAAATCACCGATACGGGCCACGTGAGGACGATCCGGCTCAATCGCCCCGAGCGGAAGAACGCGCTCAGCGACGAGCTCGCCTGGGGCGTGGTCGCCGCGGTCGAGGAGGCGGCGCAAGCCGATGATGTGTGGGTGATCGCCCTCACCGGCAGCGGCGACGCTTTCTGCGCCGGCCTCGACCTCTCCGGCGCGCCGCGCTCATCGCCCTTGTCCCGCCAGTCGGCGCAACTCGACGATGTCGGCTGGGTCGGCAACTTCCTGCTGGCGATCCGCAAGCGGTGCGACAAGCCGGTGGTCGGCGGTATCAACGGCGTGGCGGTCGGCGCCGGCCTCGGCCTCGCCATGGCCACCGACGTGCGGCTGATCAGCCGGAGCGCTCGGCTGATGGCTGGCTACACGCGCATCGGCGGCTCTCCCGACGCGGGCCTGACCATCACCCTGCCCCAGGCCATGGGTTACGAGCAGGCCATGCGCTTCATGATGGAGAACCGCACGGTGCTCGGCGACGAGGCCGTGGCGCTCGGCATGGCCGGCGAGGTCGCGGACGATGACGCCTTCGAGGTCCGCCTGGCGGAATACTGCCAGCAACTCTGCGCCTGGTCGCCGATCACCCTGCGGCTCCTCAAGCGCGGCATGGTGAAGTCGCTGGAGACCACCGACCTGGAGACCCAGCTCCGCTACGAGCTTGGCAACATCAGAATCGCCTTCTCCAGCGAGGACGCCAAGGAAGCCCGCAAGGCCTTCTTCGAAAAGCGCCAGCCGGTCTTTCAGGGCAAGTAGGCCGTGCCGCCGCCGGCGAACAGGTCGTTGGCGTTGGCCAGACAGTTGATCGCCGGCGGCCGCCTCGCCGAGGCGGTTCCCAGCCTGCGTCAGGCCGCGGCGTCGCAGCCGGACCATGCCCAGATTCATGTCGAACTGGGCCAGCTCTATCTTCAGGTCGGCCAGTCGGGTTTGGCGGTTCCGCCTCTGCGCCGCGCCGTCGCCCTGGACCCGCGGATGGCCACAGCCCACTGGCGCCTGGGCGAAGCGCTTGCCGGCCTGGGCGATCCCGCCGGCGCCGTCGAGGCGCTGGAGGCCGCCGTACGCCTGCAGCCCGGCCTCGCCTTGGCGCACTACCGCCTCGGGCTGCTCTACTACGAGCAGGGCCAGAGCCAGGCGGCGGCGGACGCGTTCCGGCGCGCAGGCCGCTCGGGGCTTGCCGGGGTCGGGAAGTTCGTCGCCGAAGCCAGGGCCTTGATCCTCGAAGGACGGGAGGCCGACGCGGAGCCGCTGCTGCGGCGGGCGATTAAGCGGGACCCCGGGAACGGAGAGGCGGTCGGGCTCCTCGGCGGCGCACTAGCGGCGCTGGGAGACTTCGCGGAGGCGGCGAAGTGCTACGAGGCCGCCTTGAAACTCTCGCCGCGCCTGGTGTCCGCGTACTACGACCTGACCCGATGCCGGCGGATCACGCCGGAGGACCAGGCTCTCCTTGATGGCATGGGGGCGGCGCTCGAAACGGGCCTCGATGACGCCCGGCGCGCCAAGCTGCTGCTGGCCCAAGGCAAGGCTTTCGAGGATCTGGGCCGACACGACAAGGCGATGGAGGCGTTCGACGCCGCGGCCGTGGCGCGCGCCCGGCTCGTCCCCTTCAGCCTGGCCGGCTTCAGCGCCTGGGCGGAGGGAGTCATCGCCCGGTACGACGCCGAGATGCTGGCGCGGCTGGCCGGGGCCGGAAGCGAAGACCGGACGCCGGTCGTCATCGTCGGCATGCCGCGTTCGGGCACGACGCTCGTCGAGCAGATCCTCACCAGTCATCCCGCGGCGGCCGGGGCCGGCGAGCTGGCGTTCTGGAGCCTGCGCTCGCGGATGGCCGGTCAGGACGGGGCTGCAGATCCTGGCGCGCCGTTCCTGCAGCAGGCCGCGGTCGATTATCTTGCTCTCCTGCGCTCGTTCTCACCGACCGCCGCGCGCATCGCCGACAAGGATCCCTGGAACTTCTTCTTCGTCGGGCTGATCCACCTGGCGTTTCCTCGCGCGGCGATCATCCATTGCCGGCGGAGCCCGATCGACACGGCCGTTTCGATCCACCAGACGCATTTTCCCTCGACCCGCGCCTTCCCTACCGGCGGCGAAGACCTCGTCGGCTACTACCGGATCTATGAGCGGCTCATGGCGCACTGGCGCGCGGTGCTTCCACCGGGTCGGATGCTGGAGCTCGACTACGAGGCGCTGGCCGGCGATCCGGAAGGCGAAATCCCGCGCATCATCGATCATGTCGGGCTGGGCTGGGACGAGGCGTGCCTGCGGCCGCAGGACAACGACAGGCCGGTCAGGACCGCCAGCGTCTGGCAGGTGCGCCAGCCCATCAGCCGCGCGTCGGTCGGGCGATGGCGGAGGTATGAACCCTATCTTGGGCCTCTGGCCGCGCTCGTCGAGCGGTGATCGCGCTACGGCAAACCCCGACCAGATGGACGCATCAGGCGGGGAGGGTGGGGAAAGCGAACGACTGGACCCGCTCGAAGGCGGCCGCGGCGGCGAGAACCCGAGCGTCCTCGTAGTGGCGCCCGACAATCTGCAGACCGATGGGGAGGCCCCCGCCGCTGAGGCCGCAGGGCACGCTGGCGGCTGGGTGCCGCGTGAGGTTGAACACCGCCGTGCACGCCCAGTTGAGGTTGGGCTTGCCGTCGGGACCGTCGGGCAGATTCCTGCCGACGCCCCAGGGCAGGACCGCCAAGGTGGGGCCGATGACCAGGTCGTAGCGGTCGAAGAACAGATTCCAGCGATGGGCGATCTCGCGCCGCCGGACGTGGGCGTCGACGAGTGTTTGCACGGTGAAGGATGCGCCGATGCGAGCCTGCTCCATGAGGCCGGGATCGAATTCGCCGTGACGCTCCTTGGGGTAGATCTGCAGCAGGCGCTGGATCGACGACATCCAGTGGATGGCCCAGATCGTGCCCGCCTCCCCGTCGTCGAAGGGCGCCTCTGCTTCCTCGACCACGCAGCCGAGAGCCTCGAACTGGCGCGCCGCGGCCGTAACCGCGGCCGAAATCTCCGGGTCGACCGGGTGGTCGCCCTGGTGGAGCATGAGGGCCACCTTGCTTCCGGCGACCGGCGCATCGAGCGCCGTGGCGTAGTCGACGCCGTCGGCCGGCAGGGCGAAAGGGTCGCGCGAGTCGGATTGGGCGATGGCGTTCATCATCAGGGCGCAGTCGAGCGCCGTGCGCGTCATCGGCCCGGTGTTGGCGAGGTCGCCGTGCATGGAAGCGGGCCACGCCGGCACCCGGCCGAAGGTCGCCTTGAGGCCGACAAGGCCGCACATGCTGGCCGGAATGCGCACCGAGCCGCCGCCGTCGGTGCCGATCGCCAACGGTCCCAGCCCGGCGGCCACCGCCGCCCCGGCGCCCCCGGACGAACCGCCGGGCGTCCGCTCCAGGTTCCAGGGATTGCGGGTGACGCCGTTGAGCGGGGAGTCGGTGACGCCCTTGTAGCCGTATTCCGGGCTGGTGGTCTGGGCGAAGAGGATGGCGCCGGCCTCGCGAAGGCGCGAGACGGGCGGGGAGTCCTCGGTCGCCGGCGCCTTGTCGGTCAGCCGGCTCCCCATGGTCAGCGGCCAGCCGGCGACCCGCACCAGTTCCTTGATGCTGACCGGCACGCCGTCCAGCGGGGAGAGCGGCGCGCCCGATCGCCACCGCGCCTCCGACGCGCGCGCGGCCTGGAGCGCTTCGTCCGCATCGACGCGCGTGAGGGCGTTGAGCCTGGGGTTGACCCTTTCGGCCCGCGCGAGAACAGCGGTCATGGTTTCCACGGGCGAAGCTTCGGCCGCGGCGTAGAACGCGCTCAGCTGGGCGGCGGTTGCCTGGGTCAGATCGGTGGTCATGGCGGGTCTCCGGGCGAGGAGAACCTTTGCGGCGCCCATCTCGGAACGCCAAGCGGGGGAGAGACAGGAGGTCCCCCGGATTTGACGGAACACTCCCCGCCAAGCCCGCGTTGTTGCGCGTCGAGACCTGAGCCAGCGATCGTTAACGTAACTTAACTTGAGCCGGCTGGCCTTGGCTATTCCTATCGCCACAACAGGGCCGATCGGCGAGCCTTCACTCAACAACCTCAAGCTTCAGGAACCGCTTCATGAACAAGACTCTTCTCGCCGGCGCCGTCGGCCTCTCGCTTCTGATGGGTGGCGCGACCGCCGCTGACGCGGGATGCCTCAAAGGCGCAGTGGTCGGCGGCGTGGCGGGCCACTTTGCCGGACACCACGCTCTCCTCGGGGCGGCCGCCGGCTGTGCGATCGGCCACCACATGGCGCACCGGCACGACGTTCGCCGTCGTCGTTGGTGACCGCTGGACCGGGCCTTCTCCTGATCGACGGGCTGGGTTCAGCTGCGGCGCCCTGCTCGATGGCGAGCTTCGCGCCGCAACTGATCAAGATCTGGCGTGAGAAGGACGCCGGTTCGGTTTCTCTGCGCGTGTACCTCGTCACCTGAGGGGCTTCGGCCTTTGGCTGGCCTGCGGGCTGGTCATCGGGCGGTGGCGCGTCGCGGTCCCCAACGCCGTCTGCCTGGCGATGTCGGCCTGCGTTCTGGCGCTCAAGCTCCACTTCGATCGCAAGGGATCGACCTGAAGCAGGAAGACCTGAGGCGGCGTCGGTGGTCCTGCATCCTTTCCCCGGCTCAAGCGTTGTAAAAGCTGGGTTGACTCAGATGCGAAAGGAGCATCGGCTGTGTCGTTCAAGATAATCGCCACATCCGCGATGGCGGCGGTTCTGCTGTGCGGGTG
>Ga0302314_10014622_pt1 | contig 13416 bp, 7 predicted proteins | sample III_Palsa_N2_3_FD_200533 | JGI IMG/M metagenome (GOLD analysis project Ga0302314, IMG submission 200533) | Peat permafrost microbial communities from Stordalen Mire near Abisko, Sweden - III_Palsa_N2_3 | ecosystem: Environmental > Terrestrial > Soil > Palsa > Peat permafrost | place: Sweden...
GGAGGTGACCGGGCTGCCCCGGCTGCTGCCCCCGCCGGGCGGCCAGCCGGCCCACGACTGGGACGCGCACCTGGCCCGGCACGGCCGGCTGCCCTACCGTGACCACCCGGGCACCCTGATCAGGGACATTGAGGCAGCCGGGCTCACCGGGCGGGGCGGCGCGGCGTTCCCCGCGTACCGCAAGCTGGACGCGGTACGCGAGGCCGCCGGGCAACGCCGCCGCAGCCCGGTGGTGATCGGTAACGGGGCCGAGTCCGAGCCGGCCAGTGAGAAGGACGCCACGCTGCTGTGGCTGTCCCCGCACCTGGTCCTGGACGGCCTGCAGCTCGCGGCCGAGGCAGTCGGGGCCGCCACGGCCATCCTCGCGGTGCACGTCAGCCGCGCTCATGATGTGGGCGGCCGGCTGCGCGAGGCCATCGCCGCACGCCAGGCGGCGGGCGCCGACCGGGTCCCGGTCGAGCTGGCGCAGACTCCGGCCCGCTTCCTCTCCGGTCAGGAGACCGCTCTGGTCAGCCACCTGGGCGGCGGTCCGGGCATCCCGGTGTTCATGCAGCCGCGGATCACTGAGCGGGGCCTGCGCGGTGCGCCCACCCTGGTGCAGAACGTGGAGAGCCTGGCGCACCTGGCGCTGATCGCCCGCAAGGGACCGCGCTGGTTCCGCTCCGTCGGCACGGAAACCGAGCCGGGATCGATGCTCGCCACCGTGCGCCGCGCCGACGGGATACCGAAGATCGCCGAGGTTCCCGTCGGCATCCCGCTGCGGGACCTGGCCGGCCCGCTGCCGCCTGAGGCCGCGGTACTTGTCGGCGGCTATCACGGCACGTGGCTCACCGCCCGCCAGGCGCTCGAGCTGACGCTGGACAACGGCGCGCTGGCGAGCGCCGGGGCACGGGTCGGGGCCGGTGTCGTCATCACCCTGCCGCCCGACCGCTGCGGCCTGGTGGAGACGGCCAGCGTGGTCCGCTACCTGGCGCTGGAAAGCGCCGGGCAGTGCGGTCCCTGCCTGAACGGGCTGCCCCGGATCGCCGCCGCGCTGGCCGGCATCGCCGGCGGCCGCGCCCGCCCCGAGCTGGTGGCGGACCTGCGCCGCTGGTCCGGCCTGGTGGCCGGCCGGGGCGCCTGCCATCATCCGGACGGCACGGTCCGGCTGGTGCGCAGTGCGCTGCGCACGTTCGCGGCTGAACTTGACCGCCATCAGCAGGGCCGCTGCTCCGCCACCGTCACCCTTCCCTTCCTGCCGGTACCGCAGCACGCCGCCCGCACTCCTCCGGACTGGAGCTGATCACCGTGCCAGCGACCAAGACAGCAGCGAAACTCACTGTCAACCCCATCGCCTGCGCGGGCCACGGCGCCTGCGCGGAGCTGCTCCCCGAGGCGATCACGCTGGACGAGTGGGGCTATCCGGTGGTCGACCCGCGCCCGCTGCCGCCCGGGCTTGAGCGGCATGCCCGCAAGGCCGTGTCGGCCTGCCCGACTCTGGCGCTCCGCCTGGTCCGCGGCTAACCGGGCCAAACCTCAATCCCGGCCGCCGAACGGGCGCGGGCTTCGTTGAGCGCGCCATCCCCGCCCGTCCGGCCTGCCCGGCGCATCGCGGCGGCCCCGTTTCCCGCCAGTCACTGTGCCCGGTCACCGGGGCCGGTCACTGCGCCCGGTCACCCTGGCCGGTCACCCTGCCCGGTCACCCCGCCCGGTCACCGCGGGTTCACCGGCCTGTCGACCCGGCCCGGGTTGACAGCGGAAAGTGCATGTACCTATATTTTGACAGTAACTTTCATTTAAGGCTCACTATCTGAAGGTGGTCACTGTCATGACCTCGCAGCCAGCCGGCCCGGGAACGGCCCACGACGGGCGTCCAGCCGCGGCCACTACCCCTGGCGTTCCTCACTCCGCCGGCCGCTGGTGGGCGCTGGTCGCGATCGCGGCCAGCGTGCTGGTCGTCGGCCTCGACCTGACCGTGCTCAACCTGGCGCTGCCGGACATTGCCGTCAGCCTGCATGCCTCCACCGCCGACCTGCAGTGGATCGCGGACTCCTACAGCCTTGTGCTGGCCGCGCTGATCTTGCCGGCCGGGCTGCTCGGTGACCGCTACGGCCGCAAACGGATCCTCCTTATCGCCTTGGTCCTGTTTGGTGCCAGCTCCCTGGCCTGCGCCTACGCCACCTCGGTGGGCGAGCTGATCGCCGCCCGGGCGGTGCTCGGCGTCGGTGCGGCCGCGATCTTCCCGTTGGCGCTGTCGGTCCTCCCGGTGCTGTTCACGCAAGAGGAGCGGCCGAAGGCGATCGCCGGCATCTCCGGGGCGACCATGCTCAGCTTCCCGATCGGCCCGATCGTCGGCGGTTTCCTGCTCAGTCACTTCTGGTGGGGCTCGGTCTTCCTCATCAACGTGCCGATCGTGGTCCTCGCGCTGGTAGCGGTCGTCTTCCTGCTGCCCGAGTCGCGTTCCGCCCGCCGGCCTAGCATCGACCTGCCCGGTCTGGTCGTGTCGAGCGCCGGCCTGATCGCACTGACCTACGGCTTCATCAAGGCCGGGCAGGACGGCTGGTCCGATGCGACCGCGGAGGCGCTGATCGCGGCGGGCGCGGTGGCGCTGGCGCTGCTCTACTTCGTGGAGCGCCGCATCGCTCGCCGGGGCGGCCAGCCGCTCGCCGACCTGCAGCTGTTCCGCTCGCCGGGCTTCCGCTGGGGCACCATCCTGGCGACGCTGGTGTCCTTCGTCATGTTCGGCATGTTCTTCGCGCTGCCGCAGTATTTCCAGGACGTGCGGGGCGCGAGCCCGCTCGGCAGCGGCCTGCGGCTGCTGCCGATGGTCGCGGGCATGCTCGTCGGCATGGTCTCGGGCACCCGGCTGAAGGCACCGCGGATCGCGATCACCGCCGGCTACCTGGTGATGGCGGCCGCTATGGGGCTGGGTGCGCTCACCACGCTGACCAGCTCGACCGGCTACACGCTGGCCTGGGTGGGGCTCGCCGGCCTCGGCCTCGGCCTGGTGATGCCGGGTGCGATGGGGGCGGCTCTTGGCGACCTGTCGGCCGAGCGCAGCGGGGCGGGGTCGGCGTTGCTGACCGCGCTGCGCCAAGTCGGCTCGACGATCGGGGTCGCCATCCTCGGCACCGTGATCGGCAACGCCTACGCCTCCGGGGTGGCCGGCGCCGCGGCGCAGCTGCCCGCGCAGGCCGCGGCGGCCGTCCGGTCGAGCGTCGGCGCGGGCGTCGCCGCCGCGCAGCAGCTCGGCTCGCCGGAACTGCTTGACACCGTGCGGACCTCCTTCGTGCACGGCATGAGCCTGATGCTGTGGATCTGCGGCGGCATCGCGGTCGGCTGCGCCATCCTCGCGGTGACGGTGCTCAAGGCGCGGCCGCGGGCGGTCGCGCCCAACCCGACCGACGCAGATGCGGCCGCCGGTTCTCTTCCGGTCGGGTAAAGGGCAGAATCAACAACGTGACGGAAATGATCGCGCAGGCCAGCCTGCGGGAACGGAAGAAGGCCAGGACGCGTGCTGCCCTGCGGGAGCACGCGCTCCGGCTGTTCCGGGAGCAGGGCTACCAGGCAACCACGGTCGAGCAGATCGCCGCGGCGGCCGAGGTGTCGCCGTCCACGTTCTTCCGTTACTTCCCGACCAAGGAAGACGTGGTACTGCAGGACGACATGGACGTCAGGATGCTTGCGGCGCTCGCGCGCCAGCCACCGGAGCTCGCCCCGCTGCCCGCGATCCGGGCCGCCTTCCGGGAGACCTGGGACTCGTTCACCCCCGGCGAGTGGGAGGAGATCGGCCAGGGCGCGTGGCTCTCGATGGAGGTGCCGGAGATCCGGGCGCGGGCGATGAACGAGTTCGCCCGCACCATCAACGTGATCAGCGGGGCGCTGGCCCGCCGGACCGGCCGCCGCTACGACGACCTGCGGGTCCGTGTCGTCGCGGGCGCGATCGTCGGCGCGATGATGGCCATCTTCCTGCCGGAGCGACTGGGCGAAGGAGAAGGGCGCACCGAACTGGACGCGAGCCTGATGAGCCCGGGATCGGTGGAGCGCATCGACGAGGCGCTGGCCCTGCTGGAAGCCGGCCTGCCGCTGTAATCGCATCCGCCCGCCGGGTCCGGCTCACCCGCAGGCGTCATCATGCCAGCCGCAGCCGCCGGTAACCCCGGGCACGACGTACGGTCAGCCGTCGCGCCATGCCCCGGGCGGGAACCGGGGACAACCGCGGGCGCGGCGGTGTGCCCGCCGCGCCCGCGGTTCGCCCGCTAGCCGGCCGTGCTCGGTGTGGTCCCGCTGAGCACGTCAAGCAGCGCCGACCCGCTCGGCGAGCCGAGGCCGCTGCAGGCGTCATAGCCGGGACCGGCCTTGTAGGCGCCGTTGTTGCCCTCGGCGATGTCGTTGAACCCGGCCGAGTCGACGCCGGGGGAGGCGCCGGCGTACAGCATCGGCTGCAGCAGCCCGAACTTCTTGCCCGTCGCCTGGGCCAGCCGGGTGATCAGCCCGGCCCACAGCGGCGCGACCGCGGAGGTACCGCCGATCGTCGCCTGCTTCCCGTCCACGACGATGAGGTACCCGGTTACCGGGTCGGCGTTGCCGGCCACGTCGGGCACGCCGCGGCCGGTGCTGCCGCTTGAGGCGTTCACCGGCACGCCGGCATTGGTCTGGTACGACGGCAGCGGGAACACGTCGGACACGCCGCCGCCGGTCGCGCCCTCGTTGCTGGCGAGTTCGTTCCACACCACTTCGGAGGTGATGGTGAACGTCGAGGTGTCCCCGATGAGGGTGGTACCGCCGCAGGCGAGCACATTCGGCGACGAGGCGGGGAAGTCGCAGTGCACCCCCGTCGTGGTGGTGGAGTCGTCGCTCGACCCGTTGTCGCCCGCGGCGACGGTGACGGTCACGCCGAGCGCCGCCGCGTCGGCGAACGCAGAGTCCATCGCCGTGGTTGACTGCGTGGACCACTGGTCCTCGGACTGGCCCCAGCTGATCGAGATCACGGTCGGAGTCGGGGTCCCGTGCACGGCGTCGGAGATCGCGTCGATGAACCCCTGGTCGGTGTTGGGCGCGAAGTAGACCTGCTGCACCGCGCCGGGCGCGACACCGCCGACGACCTCGATGTCCAGCTCAACCTCAGCGTCCGCGTCGCCGCCGGGGGTGTTGGCCCCGCCGTCGACCCCCACCGCGGTCACCGAGGGCACGGCGATCCCGAGGCCGGAAAAGTACGTGGAAAGGTCGGACTGGGTGTACCCGCCGCCGAGCTCGATGATCGCGACCGTCTGCCCGGTGCCGTCGGTGCCGTCGGGGAACTGGTAGAAGCTGGCCACCTGGGGTGCGGTCAGTGGCGTTCCCTGCGTAGCGCCGGCGTGCTTTTTGTGCTTTTCGTCGTCCGTTTCGGCCGGGGTCCCGCTGCGGACCGCTGGACCCCGGCGGAATTGCGCGTGCGCCTGCGGCCGGTCATCAAGGCCGACGACGGCGGTGATGATGCCCGACAGCTGAGCCGGGACCGAGAGGGAGCCGGTCCGGTAGCGGTGCTGCACCTCGCCTGCCCCGTCCGGATGGGGTGAGGTGACCGAGGTCAGGGTGGTACCGAAGGCCGACTGCAGGGCCGCGATCGTCCCGGTGACCTTGAGCCGGCGCGATGCCAGCAGGTAATCGGTCACGGTGAGCCCGTATTCACCGAGTACGTCGGCGACAAGCTGCGCGTCAGCCGGATCGGCCCCGTACTGTTCGCCGAGCTGGGTCGGGCTGACCGTCTCCGGCCCCTGTACCAGCGCGGCGGGCACCTCCGCGCGCCGCCGCAACAGCACGGTGACGGTGATCACCTGACTCTCGTCGAGGGGCGCCGCAGTGGGGGTGGCGGCCGGCAGTTCCGACCGCTCGCTTCCGGACAGCGGTACGAGATCTGGCATTGAAATTCCTCCCCGTCGAGTTCGGCTGTCTACCCGCGATTCTGTCGCGGTATCCGAGCCTGCACCCGATGTTCGGGGGCTATATTTTGTTATCTTTCCCCGCGGTGACTTTTCCGCTGCGACCCGGAAAACCTAACGGGTCCACGTGTCACTCATCGTGATCTCCTGTCCGGTCACCATCTGTATTTCTTTTTGGCTATTTATATCATCAGACAGTGACCACGTGCAGGCCAGGCGGACTTACCGGCAGACTGTCGCTGGCCATTCCTTGGTTGCCATGTGCCGGAAAATATCGCAGTAAGTGACTGTTCACCCCAGGCCGGCCTCGGCCGTCGCCGCGGCGCCTGCGGCCCGGGCGGCGCCGAGCGCGGTGAGCTGCCCGCGGACTCCGGCCGCCGCCGGATGATGCAGCGCCCGGAGGATCTGCAGCGACTCGTCCCAGGCCTCTCGTGCGCCGCGCCGATCCCCGGTGGACACGTACGTCTCACCCAGGTGCGCGAGCACCATGGCGAGGTCATACCGGTTGCCCATCTCCCGGTCGAGGGTGACGGCACGCAGGAAGCACGGCACCGCCTCGTCGTGCGCCCCGAGCCGCTGCAGGACGACGCCGAGCGTGTCCCAGGTGCCCGCCTCACCGGGGGAGTAGCCGATTGCCTGGCACAGCTCGATGGCCTGCACGCAGCAGGACCGTGCCTCCGACAGATCCCCCAGCTGGACGCTGTTCCAGGCCGACCCGTTGAGCGCGCTGGCCCGGACCAGCGCCATGTTCGGGTCGTCGGGCACGGTCTGGCACAGCCGCAGGGCATCGCCGATGACCGCGAGCGCCTCGGCGAACCGGCCCTGGAACTCAAATGTCTGGGCGAAGATCACGTTGGTCCGGGCGAGCCCGAGGTCGTCGCCGAGCTGGCTGAACGTCAGCTGGGCGGCGGCCAGGCAATCGCGCGCCTCGCCGAAGTCGCCGAGTGACATGGCGAACGAGCCGAGCCCGCGCAGCGCCTGCGCCTGCCCGGGCAAGTCGCCGCGGCGCCGCGCCGCGGCCAGCGCGAGCCGGTGCAGCCGGGCTCCGTCGTGCCAGTGCCCGCACACGTTGTGATAGGTCCACAGCACCACCGGCAGCCGCCACGCGTGCGCGTCGAACTCCGCCCCGGCGGCGAGCGCGGTCACCTTGAGCAGCACCTGGTACTCGGCCTCGAGCCAGCCGAGCGCGGAAGCCTTCCCGCTGAACGTCTCGACCGAGACGCCCGGGGCGAGCGCGTCGAGGCCGATCAGCTCGCGGCCCGGGTACAGCACCTGATGGGCCCGGTGGGCGGTGTGCAGGTAATGATCGAGCATCCGCCGGGTGGTGGCAGCGATGACATCGGCGGGCGTGGCCTGTTCCGCCGCGTACGCGCGCAGCAGGTCGTGAAACGCGTACCGGCCGGGCGCGACCTCCGTCAGCAGCGACGCCCGGGTCAGGCCGCGCAGTGCCGCCCGCGCCGCCGCGGGCGGTACCCCGGCCAGCGAGGCCGCGGCGGCGGCGCTGATGTCCGGCCCCGGATGCAACCCGAGCAGCCGGAACATCCGGGCCGAGTTCTCCGGCAGGTGCCGGTAGGACAGCGAAAGCACCGTCCGCACGTTGGCGCCGGGATCTCCCGCGTCAAGCGCGTCAAGCCGGCCGCCCAGTTCGGTCAGCTCGGCCGCGAGCGCGGACAGCGGCAGGTTCGGCGCGGCGGCGGCGCGGGCAACCACCACCGACAGTGCCAGTGGCAGCCGCGCGCACAGTGCGGCCAGCTCGGTCACCGCCCACGGCTCGGCCGCCGCCCGCTGCTGGCCAAGCCGGGTGACAAGCAGCTCGTTCGCTTCGTGCTCAGACAGCACGTCGAGCTGCAGCAGCCGGGCGCCCTCCCGCGCCGACAGTGCGGCCAGCTCGTGCCGGCTGGTGACGATGACAAGGCACTCGGGCGAGGCCGGGAGCAGCGGCCGGACCTGGGCGCCGTCGGCCGCGTTATCCAGCAGCACCAGCATCCGCCGGCCGGCCAGCACCGAACGGAACAGGGCGGCGAGCCCGTCGGTGTCCGCGGGCAGCCGCTCCGGGTGCACGCCAAGCGCGTCGAGGAACCCGCGCAGCACGTCCCCGGGGTCGGCTGGCAGTCCGCCGCCGGCGTCGAAGCCGCGCAGGTTGGCGTACAGCTGGCCGTCGGGGAAGCGGTTGGCGACCCGGTGTGCCCAGTGCAGCGCGAGCGCGGTCTTGCCCACCCCGGCGGTTCCGCCGATCGCGGAGATCACCACCCCGGCCGATCCGGTGGCGCCGTCGGACGCCCCTTGGTCGAGCACGCCGTCGAGCTGGGCGAGTTCCCCTGCCCGGCCCCCGAAGTGCGGCACCCGGGTGGGCAGCTGCCGGGGCACGGTCAGCGCGAGCGGCCCCCCGCCGGCGGTTCTCCCGCTGCCCGGCCCGGCGGCCGCCTGCCCGGTGTCTCCGTCCGCGCCGGCGGGCGCCGGCCCGCTGGTCGCGCGGTACCGCGCGACCAGGTCAGTCCCGGCCGCCTCGGGCAGCCCGAGCGCGCGCACGATTGCCTTGACCGACGACGGGTACGGCTTGCGGGTCCGTCCGCGCTCCAGGTCGGCGATCGCCCGCACCGACACCCCGGACCGTTCCGCCAGGTCTTCCTGGGTCAGCCCGGCCGCGATCCGCTGCTGGCGAAGCCATTCCCCGGGCCGTGCCTGACTGGGCCGCACATCCATGATCCCCACCTAGCCGTGACCACCCCGTCACGCATAGTCTAACTTGCCCGTGCTTGGCGCGATAGTTGCCAATCGCAAACCCAGAGTCACAATTCGCGACTCAATGTCGTGTTTCCTGGTCGGCTTGCTTGCGCGCAGCCAGTTGCGGCCTCAGCAGGCGGCCTGGTGGCCTTGTGAAACTCCAATAACAAAGGGATCATTTTGTCAGTGATGTACCGAATGTGACCGTTTCGCCGCGAAGGGTGGTCGCTTCTGCCAGCATGGCGATGGGTGACCGGTCGAGCCGCATGCGTGGCCGCCGAACCGCGCAGGCCGGCTGCCCAGTGAGTGAAAGGGTCGCCGTGTCCCCCTCCCCGGCCCCCCGTCCGTCGTTCCGTGATGTCTTCGCGCACCCGGAGTTCCGCGCCCTGTGGGCCTCCTACGTGCTGTCCGCCGGGGGCGACCGGCTGGCGCTGGTAGCACTCACGCTGCTCGTCTACGACCGGACCAAGTCCCCGCTGCTCACCGCGATCACGTTCGCGGCCGGATTCGTGCCCTATCTCTTCGGCGGGCTGTTTCTGTCCGGCCTCGCGGACCGGCTGCCCCGGCGCACCGTGATGGTCGGCTGCGACGTGATCCGGTGCGCCCTGGTCGGCGCGATGCTGGCTCCCCGGGTGTCGCTGCCGGCCATGGTCGCCCTGCTCTACGTGGTGACGCTGCTCCAGCCGCCGTTCGACTCGGCCCGCTCCGCGATCGTCCGCGACGTGCTCGACAAGGACCAGTTCCCGCTGGCCATGGCCGTGATGAACTCAACCACCCGGCTGGTGGTGGTGGCCGGGGCGGCGGCCGGCGGCCTGGTGGTCGCGCTGTTCGGCGCCAGGCCGGCGCTGGGCGCGGACGCCGCCACGTTCGCCGCCTCGGCTCTGCTGATCCAGTTCGGCGTGCGCGCGCGCCGCGCCTCCCGGGCCGGGGACGGCGCCGTGAACCCGCTCGGCCAGCTGGCCGCGGGCGTGCGGCTGGTCTTCGGCGACCCGGCGCTGCGCACGCTCGTCGGCCTCGGCTGGCTGGCCGCCTTCTACGAGGTCCCGGAAGGAATCGCCGCGCCGTACGCGGGGCGGCTCGGCGGCGGGGCGGTGGCGGCGGGCCTGCTGCTCGCGGCCTCGCAGCTCGGCGCGGCGGTGTCCACCCCGCTGCTCACCAGGAAAATAGGCCCGCTGACGCGGCTGCGGTGGATGGGCCCGATGGCGGTGCTCAGCTGCGCGATCCTCGCCGTGGCGGTGCTGCACCTGAACCTGGTCACCTCGATGGCACTGTTCGCGCTGTCCAACAGCTTTGCGATGTACCAGGTCGCCGCCAACACCGCGTTCGTGGAACGGGTGCCAAACGAGCAGCGGGGGCAGGCGTTCGGCCTCGCCAATGCGGGCCTGGTGGTAGGTCAGGGAGTGGCGTTCGCGGTAGCCGGAGCCGCCGCCGAGGTGGTACCGCCCTCGACGGTCGTGGCTCTCAGTGGGGGAATCGGTGCCTTTATGGCCTGTGGCCTTGCGCTCCGGTGGCGGGGAATGTCACCCGCTGTCGGTCGTCACACTGCGAGACATCTTGGCCGAGAGGCCTCGCTTACCAGGCAGGAACCTATCCATGCGGCTCGTGGTAACTAGGGGTAATGAAGATGGGGCTAGGATTTCTCTACCGGGTCCAGGTGTCACGCATGATGCTTGCTCCTAACGGTGAGGCGCATGTGATTTCGGATGACGCGGAAGCCGCATCAGTACCAGATCGTGGTGCGCACTTCAATGCCTCCTCGCACGTAACAGCAGACACGCTAATAACAGCGCCCACTTGAATGTCTCTGGCGCGGAATTATCTCTCCTGCCTCCGTGCCATCGGTGTTACGCACCATTAAGCTCCCCCTTGTCCCGGCTTGCACGGGAAACGCGCGGCAATAGTTACCAGTCCAGGGAAGATGGGTTATGGTAGCTATACGCAGCTAGTCATTTACGGTCAGCAGCTACTAGAGCCGAGTATCTGGTGTCACAAGCGGAACGGTGGAACATGCGAGCCTCGTCCCTCACTAGCCGCCTCAATAGGTGGGCTGACGTGCGGGGTTGGCTTTGGTGGCAGCTTCCGGTGCGGTTGCGGTGTTACGTGGCAAGCCCCGTTCTTGTGGCGGCCGGGGTTATCGTTTTTGCTTCCGCGCATACTGACTGGAGCAAAGCGGATCTACTGAAGTTTCTTGTCCTGCTCGCCTGCGGGACCGTCTCGATTGCCTCCACGCCGCGGATTATGTATAGCAGCGGCGGACTCAACCGGGACTTCAGTTCAATCTGGGTGCTGCCCACCGCGATCTTGCTGCCGCCGGTCTACGCGGCCCTGGTGCCGATTCCGCTGCTGCTGACCCTGCGGGCGGTCGTTCACCACGGCGTTCTCTACCGGACGGTTTTCACGATTGCCGCCACCAGCCTGGCCTATGCGACGGCCTCGCTCATATTCCGGTGGTTCCCGCCGTCCTTCGCGGGTCAGCACATAGGCTCCGGCATGCACGCTTTTACCTGGTGCGTCGCCGTCGCCGCCTGTGAGGTGATAGGCGGGCGGCTGCACCATTTCATGATCATCGGCGCCGTCAAGCTGTCCAATCCGAAGGTGCACGTATGGCGGATGGAGTGGAACCGAGAGGCGATGCAGGGCCTATTCGTGGAAATAGACCTTGGCGTGCTGATTACCCTTGCGGTGGGCCTGACCACCGCACTTGTCGTCATCGCACTGCCCACGGTGCTGCTGGTGCGGCGGTTCATCATCTTCCCCATCCTGCAGGCGCAGTCGCGCACTGACTCCAAGACCGGGCTGCTGAACGTCTCCACCTGGGAGGCCGAAGCCGAGGCCGAGCTGTCCCGCTCGGTCCGCACCCGCAACCCGGTCGCCCTCGCCCTGGTCGACATCGATCACTTCAAGCGGGTCAACGACACCTACGGGCACCTGGCCGGGGACCGGGTCCTCAAGGCCATCGCCGAGGCGCTGACCAGCCAGTCACGTGACTACGACCGGGCAGGCCGGTTTGGTGGCGAGGAGTTCGTCTTGCTGCTCGCCCAGACCGCGGAGAACGACGCCTGCAAGATCGCGGAGCGGCTCCGCGGGTACATCGCGGGCCTGGCCATCGCGACCGACGAGCGGCCGGATGCCCCCACGATGAGCGTGACGATCTCGATCGGCGTCACCGCGCTCGCCCGGGGCGAGTCGTACGAGCTGACCGACCTGCTGGCGGCGGCCGACTCGGCGATGTACGCCGCCAAGGTGGCGGGCCGCAACCAGGTGGCGTTCGCCCGCCCGCTGCGCGACATGGGCCTGGACGCCGCCTGGGACTCCGCCGGGCCGGGCGCGCCTGCCGCGCCCGGCCCCGGCGCGGACGCGGACGCGGGCCAGCCGGACGCGGCCTCGGTCGGCAGCCCGCTGGCGAGCCATCACGTGAGGCTGGTGCAGAGCGAGCAAGCCGCCGCTTCTTTATGTCTGCCAGCGTCACTCTGCGTGCCCGACAGGGAACTCCATGAGTCTGCAACGTGCACTGCAACCGGCTATGCACGTGCACTGAGTAATCGTGGCCAACTTCCGTAAACGCGATAGATCTCGATAGCGCGGACGCGCTAGCATGGTGGGGCCGCTGCTGGCGGCGGCCGGCTCCAATCGGAAGGCGCGACGTGAACTCGGCGGCGGACACGGTGCGGGTCAGCGTGCTTGGCCCGCTCGAGGTGACCGACGTCAGCGGACGGCAAGTCCGGGTGGCCGGGCACCGGGTGCGCGCGCTGCTGATCCTGCTTGCCCTCGACCCGGGGCGGGTGCTGCCGGCCGCGGTCATCATTGAGCGGCTATGGCCCGACATCCGGCCAGCGGACGCCGCCAACGCGCTGCAGTCGCTGGTCTCCCGGCTGCGGGCGGCGCTGCGCGAGGGTGGCCTGCCCGGCGGCGTCCTCGAGTCGTCCCCGGCCGGCTACCGGCTCGCGGTACGGCCGGACGCGGTCGACGCGGTGGCCTTCGAGGCGCAGGCCCGCGACGGCGGCCTGGCCCTCGCCCGCGGTGACGCGGCCGCGGCGGCGGTCCTGCTGCGCAGTGCCCTCGGCCGGTGGCGCGGCGCCCCGCTGGCCGATGTGGCCGGCGAGGAATTCGCCCGCGCGCCCGCCGCCCGGCTCAGCGAGCTGCGGTCGGCGGCGGTGACGGACCGGGTCGAGGCCGACCTCGCCCTCGGGACGGCCGATGCCGCCCTGATCGGCGAGCTCCGCGAGCTCACCGCGGCCGACCCGCTCGCCGAGCGCCCGGCCGCGCTGCTCATGCGCGCGCTGGCCGCCAGCGGCCGCCAGGCTGACGCGCTTGCCGTCTACACCGCTGCCCGCGAGCAGCTGGCCGACCGCCTCGGCGTCAGCCCGTCGCCCCGGCTCGAGCAGACTTACCTGGCGATCCTGCGCCAGGAGATACCGCAGGCGGCCAGCTCGTCGCCATCCGCGGCGCCGGCCGTCACCCGGTCCGCCGCCCAGCCCCCGGCCGCCGGCGCCGCAGCGGCCGTGCACACGCCGCCGACGAGCTTCGTCGGCCGCCGCGACGACGTGGGCGGCGTGCTGATGCGGCTCACGGCCGAGCGCCTGGTCACGCTGACCGGCCCGGGCGGCGTCGGCAAGACGCGGCTGGCAGTCGAGGTGGCCGCCCGCCTCACCGTCCCGGCCTGGTTCGCCGGGCTCGCCCCGGTCACCGACCAGGCGGAAGTGCCGTACGCGGTGCTGGATGCGGCCGGCCTGCGCGAGCGGTCCATCGCCCCGCGTGGCCCGGACTCCGCCGGGGACCCAGTCGGCCGTCT
>Ga0302314_10014623_pt1 | contig 13416 bp, 11 predicted proteins | sample III_Palsa_N2_3_FD_200533 | JGI IMG/M metagenome (GOLD analysis project Ga0302314, IMG submission 200533) | Peat permafrost microbial communities from Stordalen Mire near Abisko, Sweden - III_Palsa_N2_3 | ecosystem: Environmental > Terrestrial > Soil > Palsa > Peat permafrost | place: Sweden...
CCTGCCGCTGGCCGAGCCAGGCACCCGTGAACCCGCCATCGGCGAGGTCCTCGCCCTGCTGCTCGGCCCGGACGCCCCGCCGGCCGACCCGGTACCGGAAAGCCTGCAGAGCAATTCTGGAAATTAATTGCTAGCCTTTGGGTTGGGGCGTAGCGTCGGGACACCAGACGTCTGAGCCCGGCCAGCACCGGGCCGCCCGGGCGCCCGATGGCCTGCGAGAGGACCCAGTCATGGGCGAGGAACCGCTGACGCCCCGGCCGGCGTTCCGGCCCTTCTTCAACCCGGCCACCGGCGAGTGGATCGAGTACACCGTCACCGGGGCCGACAGCGACGGGGAGCTGGTCCGCTTCAACTGGCGCAGCGTGCCCGGCGGCGTCGTCACCGAGCACGTGCATCCCCGCCAGCAGGAGTCGTTCACGATCCTGGCGGGCGAAGCCCGTTTCACCGTCGACGGGGTGCCGTGCACCGTCGGGGCGGGCGAGACGATCGTCGTGCAGGCCGGCGTCCGGCATTCCGAGGGAAACCCGGGACCGGGCGAGATCGAGGGCGTGGTCGAACTGCGCCCCGCGCTGCGGACCAAGGAACTGCACGAAGCCTTTGCCGGCCTGGTCGCCGACGGCGGCACCACGCCCCGGGGCGCCCCCAGGAACCCGCTTCAGCTCGGCGCCACCTTCTGGCACTTCCGTCACGAAAGCCGGGTCACCTCCCCGCCGGTCTGGACGCAGAACCTGATGCTCCCGCCGCTGTGGGCACTGGCGAAGGTGTGCGGCGTGCGGCCCTACTACGACCGCTGGGACAGCAGCGCCTGAGACGTCAGGATGCCCGCTTCCGCTCGACGGCGAGCGCAGCCCACACCACCAGCAGTACCCATGGAACCGGGCCGTGCCCGGTGACGCTGAGCGTGATCAGTGCGGCGACGCCCAGCCACGAAAGCACCAAGCCGGACAGCACGGCGAGCAACAGCCGGACAAAACTCCGGCCCTGCGACGGCCCGATCATGACCATGCCTGATGTTCCCACCCGGAGGAGAGCCGCCCAGGGCAGGAGACGACGCGGTAACGCGGTAACGCCGTCACGGCCTTCCGGCTGGACTTGTCACCAGGCCGGGGCGCCGAAGACGCCGCGGTACTTGGGCCGGGGCCGCTGCCGCTTGCCCTTCGCGGGCTTGACGGTGGCCTGGTGCTCGTGCATGATCTCGGCCGCGTGCCGGGCGATCTCGGCCAGTTCGGCATGCAGCTTGCGGACCTCGCGGGCACCCCAGATGGGCGAGCTGAACCGGTGGTGGGTGATCGCGGTTACCATCAGAAACCGCGCGTCGGCCGAGTCAACCCGCTCCTCCAGCCAGTCAGCTCGCTCCATGCCGTCTCCTTCTATGCCAGGCAGGCGGCGCTGGGTGTGCTGCCCAGCGTCGCTATCGGGGGGTTTGCTCGGCTCCGGCTGGCTTGGTCCGTCGCAGGCCAGCGAAGCAACACTGCATACAGTATGGAATCTGTCCGCGACGTCATCATCAGCGGAAGACCCTTGTCACGGAAGGATAACGCGGGTCATCAGCCAGGACATTCCGGTTGTTGGTAAATGGCGGTTCTTATTGGGAGATGCCTTCCCGGGACATCAGCGCGTCGCCCAGCCGCCGGGCGGTGCGCGGTGCCAGCAGCACCCCGATGACCGCCGCGAGGAGCCACGCCCCGGCCACGATCGGGAACCAGTAACCGTCGCCTGACGGGTACGGGTACACGTTGCGGTAGAGCGTGTAGCCGAGCACGATGATCGCCAGGACCGGCACAATCACCTGCCACATCGGCACCGAAGGCATCTGCCGCCGCACGAATACCAGCAGCGTCATGCCGATGGTGGCGAGCAGGTAGGCGACCAGCAGGATGAGCGTGCCGATCGTCCCGGACCAGAGGAAGGCGTTCTCGGCCAGCGCTGACGGCGAGGCGGAGACGAGGACGTACACCACGTAGATGATCACGGCCATCACCGTCACCACCCCGGTCGCGGCCGCGGGCGTGCCCCAGCGGTGGTGCGCCGCCCCGACGCCGCGCTCCCCGAAGGAGTCGCGCGACATCGCGTAGATCAGCCGCGCCGCGCCCACCGTGCAGGCCAGGCAGCAGCCGAACGCCGAAATCGTCGTCCCCGCGGTGATCACGTCGCCGACCCAGGCGCTGATGTAGGACGATCCGAGGTCGCCGAGCAGCGACGGCGACGACCCGAAGGCGGCCAGCCCCTTGGCCGACGTGCCGAAGCCCATCATCTCCGCCGCGGTGACGAGCACGAAGTAGATGCCGCCAAAGGCGGCCACGCCCACGATCGCCCGCGGAATGTCACGCGAGGGGTTGCGCGCCTCTTCGCCCAGCGTGGCGGACGCCTCGAACCCGGCGAACGACAGGAAGCCGAAGACCACCCCGAGGAACAGGGCCGACAGCGACGTGCCCGGCCCCAGGCTGAACACCGACCAGGTGAACGTCGACCCGCCCGGCGCGGAGTGCGACAGCAGCTTGACAAACACCACCACGGTCACGATCAGGATCAGGGTGACCGTGCACACCTCCACGATCAGCAGGATGTTGGTGCCGCCCCTGGCCGGCAGCGCGGCCAGCAGCAGCGCGAGCGCGAGCACCACCCCGACGAAGATCACCGGCGCCCAGGACGGCTGGTTCTTCCAGATGCCGAGCGTGTCCAGCAGCCCGGTACCGAAGATCCCGGCCGCGGCCGCGGTGGTGACCGCGTAGAAGGTGTAGGTCCCGACCAGCCCCCAGCCGGCGATCACGCCCGCCCGCGGCCCGAGGGTGGCCCCGACGAACGCGTAGACCGAGCCCGAGTGACGGTAGTACTGGCACAGCCGGGCGAACGTGTAGGCGACGAGCAGCACGCCAACGGCAGCGATCAGGAAGGCCAGCGGCACCGCGCGCCCCGCCCCGATCGCGCCCTGCGGGTTGATGTTGGCCGCCATCGACGGTGCCATCAGCGCTAGCGACAGGCCGACGGCCTGCCAGACCGACAGGGAGCGCTTGAGCCCAGGTCCCGCCGCGGCGGTCTTCTCCTCGGCTGGGGTCGTTGCCATCGCACCTCCGGGAAGCATGATCGTTATCAGCATTTTGCGGGAGAAGTCTCGATACGGGAAGGGGAAATTGCCGCCACACCGCAGCCGCCGCCCGCAAACCCGATAAAACCCACCAGCATTTCCGAACGTGCGCGGCCGATCCGGCCACGCCCCGCTCCCCTTCACCGCCGGGAGAAGGCCCCGGGCACATCACGGCCCATCCGGTTGTTAATAGGGTGACGGGTTCCCGCGATGGTGGCACCATCAAGGGAACACAGCAGAGTCTGGAGGACAATGACAACTGCTTACAGCGAGCGGGCCGGGTTGGACGCCGCGACGGGGGAGCTTGACCTGGAGGACCGGCACGCGCTGCGTCGCGTAGCGGGGCTCTCCACCGAACTCACCGACATCACTGAGGTCGAGTACCGTGCCCTGCGCCTCGAGCGCGTCGTGCTGATCGGCGTGTGGACCGAGGGCACCCAGGCAAGCGCGGAGAACTCCCTCCTTGAGCTGAGCAGGCTGGCCGAGACGGCCGGGTCGGTGGTGCTCGACGGGATGATCCAGCGCCGGAGCCGGGTCGATACCGCGACCTACGTCGGTTCGGGCAAGGCGAACGAGCTCGCCGGGATCGTGGCGGCGACCGGCGCCGACACGGTGATCTGCGACGGCGAGCTGAGCCCGAGCCAGCTGCGCCGCCTGGAAAGCGTGGTCAAGGTCAAGGTAATCGACCGGACCGCGCTGATCCTGGACATCTTCGCCCAGCACGCCAGGAGCCGCGAGGGCAAGGCCCAGGTCGAGCTGGCCCAGCTGCAGTACATGCTGCCGCGACTGCGCGGCTGGGGCGAGTCGCTGTCCCGGCAGGCGGGCGGCCGGGTGGCCGGCGGCGGCGGCATCGGGACCCGTGGTCCTGGTGAGACCAAGATCGAGACCGACCGGCGCCGGATCAGGACCCGCATCTCCCGGCTGCGCGGTGACATCGCGGGCTTCAAGACCGGCCGCGACGTGCAGCGCGGCCAGCGCCGCCGCAACGCGGTGCCCTCGGTGGTGATCGCCGGCTACACCAACGCGGGCAAGTCCAGTCTGCTCAACGCGCTGACCGGCGCCGGCGTGCTGGTGGAGGACGCCCTCTTCGCCACCCTGGACCCGTCCGTGCGCAAGGCGAAGACAGTCGGCGGCCGCCCGTTCACGCTCACCGACACGGTCGGGTTCGTCCGGCACCTGCCGCACCAGCTGGTGGACTCGTTCCGGTCCACCCTGGAGGAGGCGAAGGACGCGGACCTGATCCTGCACGTGGTGGACGGCTCCGATGCTGACCCGCAGGCGCAACTGGCCGCGGTGCGGACGGTGCTGGCCGAGATCGGCGCGCAGAACGTGCCCGAGCTCGTCGTGATCAACAAGATCGACGACGCCGACCCGCTGACGGTCAAGGCGCTGGAGCTCCGCGAGCACGGCGCGGTGGCCGTGTCGGCCCGGACCGGCGAGGGTCTCGACGGGCTGCGAGCGGCGATCGAAGAGTCGCTGCCCGAGCGCGACCGCCTGGTCCGGGTAAGCGTCCCCTACAGCCGGGGCGACCTGGTGGCCCGGGCGCACGCGGCGGGCGAGGTGACGCGCACCGAGCACGGACCGGACGGGACCTTCCTCGAGGCCCGGGTACCGCCGGAGCTCGCGGCCGAGCTCCAGCGTTTCGCGGTCGCCTAGTTCCAGCGTTCGGCGGCGGCACCGCTCCAGCATTTCGCGGTGCCGCCGCTTTCGCGTTTCGCGGTGGCCTTGAGGCCGCAAATCCTTGCCGTGCCGGTGATACCCGTAAGTAACTTTCCGGTGCCGGTTGGTTTTACCAGGGGACTTGTGAGGACCCCCTCCGGTGCAATACCGTAACGGAACCGATAAGTAGGACGGATTGCGCAATACGGTGCCAGTCACCGGAGCGCCCCGTTCGGTATCGCCCAGGTAAGCAGGTCAGCGCCGACGTCTACATGCATGGCAGGTGGCCGCTCATGATGGCTGGAACGGACCCGCGGGGTCCCCGGCACGCCGGGGTGACGCGATGACTGCGCGCCTGCTCACCAGCATCGGCCGGCTCTGGACCGGGTCTGAGATCATCAGTAACGCCGCCATCCTCATCTCCGATGACCGGATCGCCTGGGTCGGCCCGTCGGCCGAACTGCCGCGCAGCGTGCCCGGTGTCGTCGATGACATCGTCGACGTCGACATGGTCGAGAACCTCGGCGGCGGCCTGGTCACCCCGGGCCTGATCGACGCGCACACGCACCCGGTGTACGCGGGCAACCGCTACGCCGAACTCGCCATGCGGTCCACCGGCCTGTCGGACTCCGAGATCACCGCGGCCGGCGGCGGTATCTCCTCCACGATCACCGTGACCAGGGGCACCGACCCGTGGACGCTGTGCAACCATGTCCGTGAGCGGCTCGCCTGCTGGCTTCAGTCGGGTACCACCACGATCGAGGCGAAGACCGGCTACCACCTGACCAGGGACGGCGAGCTGGCCGACGTGCGGATGCTGCGTTCCCTGGAGAACGAGCCCGGCATGCCCCGGGTGCACATCACCTTCTATGCGGCCCAGATGGTGCCACCGGAGTTCTTCGGCCGCCGCAGCGACTACATCGATGCGGTGTCGTCCTGGTGCGCCGACGCGGCCGCTGTGGGCGCGGACAGCGTCGACGTCAACTGCGAGGACGGCCGGTTCACCGACGAAGAGGCCCGCTGGATCCTGAACGCGGGCCGCCGCGCCGGGCTGCTGCCCCGGCTGCACGCCTCCGGCAACGCCCGCAGCGGCGCCGCCCGGGTCGCCGCCGAGCTCGGCTGCGCGTCCGCCGACCTGCTCCACTCCGCGACCGACGAGGACGTGGCGGCCCTGTCCCGCGGCGGCGTGGCCGCGGTCGTCACCCCGGGAACCGACCTGCAGCAGGGCACCAGGCCGCCGGTCCGCGCGCTGCTCGACAAGGGCGTGGTGGTCGCGCTCGGCTCCGACCACACCCCCGGCGGCGTCGGCATCACCTCGATGCCCCTGGTCATCGCGCTGGCCGTGTCTTACCTGGGCATGTCGGTGACCGAAGCGCTGCGCGCCGCCACCCTCGGCGGCGCCTACGCCCTGCGCGCCCCCGACCGCGGCGCGATGGTCCGCGGCCGGCTGGCCGACATCGTGTTGTGGGACGCCGACCACGAAGGCGCCTTCGCCTGGACCTACGGCCTCACCCCCCGCCGCGTCTGGCGTGGCGGCGAACCGGTAACCCCGTAGCCTGCCCCGTCCCCGCAACTCAGCCCGGCCGCCTCCTGCGCGCACACGGCTAAGCTGCCCGGCTGACGATCGACTCGTGGCCGGGCCGTCTTCGCTGGAGTTAACCCCGACCGATGGTGCGGGCGCAGCCGCCTCAGGAACCTGCCGGCACAAGTCCTCGCGGTTGGACGGTTGGTGTGTTGGCGCCAACGAGTCGCGGGCAGGTGGCATGCTTGCGGACATGGCGAACTTGGTCCCGGTCACGCTCATCGTGGGCGAGGAGGAGTTCCTGGCCGACCGCGCTGTGCGCGAGGCGGTGGCGCAGGCGCAGCTGGCGCTGGCTGAGCCGAGCGGGGGAGCTGACGGCGGAGACCTGCACGACCTGGAGGCAGCCGCGCTCAGCCAGGGCGAACTGGCTTCGCTCACCTCGCCGAGCCTGTTCGGCGGTGGCGCCGTCGTGATCGTCAGGAACGCGCAGAACGCCGCCAAGGAGACGGCCGCCGAGCTGGCCCGGTACACGGCGAACCCGGCGCCGGACGCCGCCGTGATCATCACCCACGCGGGCGGCGCCAAGGGCAAGGCCCTCGTCAGCGACCTCGCCAAGGCCGGCGCGCGGCAGGTGGACGCCCCCAAGCTGACCCGGGCGAGCGAGCGGACCGACTTCGTCCGCGCTGAGTTCCGCCGGGTGGGGCGGCAAGCCGACGCGAACGCGGTGCGCGCCCTGCTCGACGCGATCGGCGGCGACCTGCGCGAGCTGGCCAGCGCTGTCGACCAGCTCGCCTCGGACACCGACGGCAGGATCGGCGCGGCCACCGTCGCCCGCTACTACCGGGGCCGCGCGGAGGCGACCGGCTTCAGTGTGGCCGACCACGCGGTCGAGGGACGGCTGAACGAGGCCCTGGAGCAGCTGCGCTGGGCGCTCGCGACCGGCACCGCGCCCGTCCTGATCACCAGCGCGCTCGCCACCGGGGTGCGGCTGCTCGGCCGGGTCGGCGCCGCGTCGCGCTCTGTGAACCCCAACGCGCTCGCCGCCGAGGTCGGCGCGCCCCCGTGGAAGATCGACCGGGTCCGGCAGCAGCTGCGCGGCTGGCACCCGGACGGCGTGGCCAGCGCGCTGCAGGCGGTGGCGGAGGCGGACGCCCAGGTTAAGGGCGGCGGAGTCAGCCCCGAGTACGCCCTCGAGCGGGCGATCCGCCAGATCGTCACCTACCGCGCCGCCAGCCGCTAGCAAGCGGTCCGCGCAGCCGCGGCCCGAGCCGCTGGAGCCTCGCGGCATGTTCCCGGGGTTGTCGGCAGTGATGCGCTGCCGCGTTCAAGGAGTCATTGTGGCGCTGTTATGACTAGTTGAACTTATCAACGCATCATGCGGCCGACCCAGAATGCGGGAACGCCAAAACGCCGGGTCGCCCACAGGCGCCCGGCGTGGCGGGAAAGCGCGAAGCTTAGGCTGACTGCAGCTCGGCGAGCCGCTTGGCGATCGCCGACTTGCGGTTCGCGGCCTGGTTCTTGTGGATGACACCCTTGGACGCGGCCTTGTCGAGCTTGCGGGTGGCGGCGCGGAGCGCGGCGGTCGCCTCTTCGAGGTTGCCACCGTCGACGGCCTCGCGGAACTTACGCACGTTGGTGCGGAGCTCGGACTTGACGGCCTTGTTGCGCTGGTGCGCCTTCTCATTCTGCTTGATGCGCTTGATCTGCGACTTGATGTTCGCCACGCGAGTACGTCCTTCGTTGGGTTAAGTCTGCTGGCGGCCCAGGAACGGTCTGCCCGCCCAGAGCGGCAGTGTGAGAATGAACCTTCTCATCCTGATGATGCTGGTACATCAACTTCGAGGACGAAGGCCAGGATCAGAAGGTTCAACAGGGCGCGAACAGTAAGGATAGCCGAAGCTTCGCCGCTTCCTCAAACCAACGCCGTTTCGCCTGCAAAGCAGGCCGCCCCGCAACGTGACTCCGGCGAGCGAACGCGCGCTGCCCGCCCTGGATGCGGGAGTGACAACCGGCAGCGATGGAGGAACGACGAGGGGAAGGCAGCGGTCCCGGCGCGCGGCGGCACGCGCGAAAGCACGGCCGCGCCCGGCTCACGATACCCTGATCAAGGGGGACACCTGCGCGACAGGCGAGAGGCGGCAGCCGAGACGCCCGCGGTGTCCCGCCAACGGCGCGCCGCACCCGGCGTACGCGAGACCCGGCGCATACCCCGCGCCACGAGCACGTTCACGGAAGCATGGTGGCAATGAGCGACCCGGCCAAGGCTGCCCAGGGCCCAGCCAGTAAGGCCCCGGCACCGGCCAGCACGGACCAGGCCGTGATCCGCAATTTCTGCATCATCGCGCACATCGACCATGGCAAGTCGACCCTGGCCGACCGGATGCTGCAGCTGACCGGCATCGTTGACGCGCGGCAGATGCGGGCCCAGTACCTGGACCGGATGGACATCGAGCGCGAGCGCGGCATCACCATCAAGAGCCAGGCGGTCCGGCTGCCGTGGCAGTCCGGCGGTACCCATTACGTCCTGAACATGATCGACACCCCGGGCCACGTCGACTTCACCTACGAGGTGTCCCGCAGCCTCGAAGCCTGCGAGGGCGCGGTGCTGCTGGTCGACGCCGCGCAGGGCATCGAGGCGCAGACGCTGGCCAACCTCTACCTGGCCATCAACGCCGACCTCAAGATCATCCCGGTGCTGAACAAGATCGACCTGCCCGCGGCCCAGCCCGACCGCTACGCCGAAGAACTGTCCGCCATCATCGGCTGCGACCCGAGTGAGGTGCTGCGGGTCTCGGCCAAGACCGGAGCCGGCGTCGAGGAACTGCTCAACACCATCGTCGAGCTGATACCGCCGCCGCACGGCGACCCGGACGCCCCGGCCCGGGCGCTGATCTTCGACTCGGTCTACGACACCTACCGCGGCGTGGTCACCTACGTGCGGGTCGTCGACGGCATGTTCACCAAGCGCGAGCGCATGCTGATGATGTCCACCCAGAGCGTCCACGAGACCCTGGAGCTCGGTGTCATCTCACCCGAGCCGATCCCGTCCACCGGCCTGGGGGCCGGCGAGGTCGGCTATGTCATCTCCGGGGTCAAGGACGTCCGCCAGGCCCGCGTGGGCGACACGATCACCTCGTCGGTCGGCCCGGCCAAGGAGCCGCTGGCCGGTTACGCGCATCCCAAGCCCATGGTCTTCTCCGGCCTCTACCCGGTCGACGGCGACCAGTACCCGGAGCTCCGCGATGCCCTGGACAAGCTCCAGCTGAATGACGCGGCCCTGGTCTACGAGCCGGAGACGTCGACCGCGCTCGGCTTCGGTTTCCGCTGCGGCTTCCTCGGGCTGCTGCACATGGAGATCGTCCGGGAGCGGCTCGAGCGCGAGTTCGACCTGAGCCTGATCTCCACCGCGCCCAACGTTGTCTACCGCGTCGTCATGGAGAGCGGCCGGGAGCTGACGGTGACCAACCCGAGCGACTTCCCGGGCGGGCTGGACGGTTTCTCGGCCGCGACAACGAGCCCCAAGGCCAACACCGGCGGGAAGATCTCGGAGGTCTACGAGCCGGTCGTGCGGGCCACGGTCATCTCGCCGTCGGACTACATCGGCACGATCATGGAGCTGTGCCAGAGCCGCCGCGGCATCCTCAAGGGCATGGATTACCTGTCCACCGACCGGGTCGAGATCCGCTACACGATGCCGCTGGCGGAGATCATTTTCGACTTCTTCGATCAGCTCAAGTCCCGCACCAGGGGCTACGCGAGCCTCGACTACGAGCCGGACGGCGAGCAGGCCGCGAACCTGGTCAAGGTGGACATCCTGCTGCAAGGCCAGCCGGTGGACGCGTTCAGCCAGATCGTGCACGCGGACAATGCCCGCGAGTACGGCCTGTCGATGACGGCCAAGCTGAAGGAGCTCATTCCCCGGCAGCAGTTCGAGGTCCCCATCCAGGCGGCGGTCGGCTCGCGGATCATCGCCCGGGAGAACATCCGCGCCCTGCGCAAGGACGTCCTCGCCAAGTGCTACGGCGGTGACATCTCCCGTAAGCGCAAGCTGCTGGAGAAGCAGAAGGAAGGCAAGAAGCGGATGAAGACCATCGGCCGGGTGGAGGTCCCGCAGGAAGCCTTCGTCGCCGCCCTGTCGACCACCGACAACCGGCCCAAGTAATTCAAGGACCGAGAGTCAGCAGCCCTAGTTCGGGCGGTTGGGCCTGATAAAGTCGCGTTCTTTGCGATCAGGCCCGGCCGTACGAACACCGGGGAGTACGGGGGGTCGTCCCCCCGGGAGTCAACTGTGCGCGATGCCGATCAGGATGATCAGCACCCACAGCGAGACCCACAGGTAACCGAGAATGAGCCCGGCGATGGCGACCCCGTCGCCGCGCTCCCCGGTCCGCTTGATCTGCCCGCGGGCGACGTGCCCGAGGATGACCGCCGGGATGCCGCCGAAGAACGGCACGATCCCGCAGACCAGCGCGCCGACTGCGAAGCCGTTGGTGCGCGCGGGCAGCACCGGCGGGTAATAACCGGGGGCGTAGGGCACCGGCAGCGCGGGCCCGCCTGGCCCGGTCGGCAAGTCGGCCACCAGCCCGGTCAGGTCAGCGTAGGTGCGGGCGGACAGCACCCGGACGGACCGCTCGTCGAACTCGCCCTTGCTCAGCCGCCCCTCGGTGAAGGCCGACTTGAGCACGTCCATCGTCCGGTCCCGGTCGGCTTGCGCACACAGCATGCCGGGCTGCACGTACCGGGGCTGGGATCCGTACGGGGAGTGCCCGTAGCCGCCCTGCTGCCCGTAGGAGCCCTGCCCGTAAGGCACTGGCCCATAGGCAGGCGGCCCGTAGGCGGGCAGCCCGCCCGGTGGCGGCGACGTGGCCGGCGGCAGCGGAAAGCCATCCGAACCGGGCCCCGGATCTGAAGTCACCAGTACCTCCCCGCCGTGTTGTACCGATTACAGCTTATCCTCGGCTCTATGCCAGGAACGCTGCCGGAGGGTGAACCGGTTCCCGAGGATGGATCTTTGCCGGGCAGCGCGACCCAAGGCTTCGGCGATACCCCGTTCGGCGTGTACGTACACGTCCCTTTTTGCCGTACTCGCTGCGGCTACTGCGACTTCAATACTTACACGGCCACCGAACTCGGCGGGGGCGGGAGCCAGGCCGCCTACCCGGGCCTCGTCGAGCAGGAAGTCGGCCTGGCGGCAAAGGTGCTGCCGCTGGGCGTGACACCGGTCACAACGGTGTTTTTCGGCGGTGGCACTCCGACGCTGCTCGCGCCGGCCAGGCTCGGCGGGATCATCAGCAAAATCGACGAGACCTTCGGCCTGGCGCCAGACGCCGAAGTCACCGTGGAGGCGAACCCGGAAACCGTCGGCCCGGCCGAGCTCGAGCAATTGCGGGCGGCCGGGGTGAACCGGATCTCGTTCGGCATGCAAAGCGCGGTTCCGCACGTGCTGCGGGTGCTTGACCGCGAGCATCAGCCCGGCCGGCCGCTCGATTGCGTGCGCTGGGCCCACGCGGCGGGCTTCGAGCAGGTGAGCCTGGACCTGATCTACGGGACACCGGGGGAAAGCGACGACGACTGGCGGCGCTCGCTGAGCGCGGCGATCGAGGCCGGGCCCGAGCATGTCTCGGCCTATGCGCTGATTGTCGAGGACGGCACCCGGCTGGCGGCGAAGGTCCGCCGCGGCCAGATCGCCGCGCCCGATGACGACGCGATGGCCGACCGCTACCTGATCGCCGACGAGCTGCTCGGCGCGGCCGGCCTCACCTGGTACGAGCTGTCCAACTGGGCAGTCAGCGACAAGGCGTACTGCCGCCACAACCAGCTCTACTGGACCGGCGGCAACTGGTGGGGCTTTGGCCCGGGCGCGCACAGCCACGTGGGCGGCGTCCGCTGGTGGAACGTCCGGCACCCGGCTGCCTACGCGCAGCGGCTCGCGGCCGGGGGCTCGCCGGGCGCGGCCCGCGAGCGGCTCACCGGTGCCGAGCAGCGGATGGAGGACATCATGCTCCGCGCCCGGCTAGCCGAGGGCCTGCCGCTGTCCGCGCTGCCCGCTCCCGCCCAGCAGCAAGCCGAACGGATGCTCGATGACACTCTCATCGACCGCTCCGCTCACGCCGCCGGAAGACTCGTGCTGACCCTGCGCGGCCGGCTGCTCGCCGACGCGGTGATCCGCGATCTCACCTGACCGGCGGGTCAGCCCTCGTCGGCGGCGGTCACGAAGTCGATGAGTTCCTCCACCCGGCCGAGCAGCTCCGGCTCGAGGTCGGCGTAGCTGCTGACCGCGCCCAGGATGCGGCGCCAGCCGGCCGCGACGTCCTGCGGCGTCTCGTGCCGCCAGCCGATCCGCGCCAGCACGCCTTCCTTCCAGGACAGGCCCCGGGGCACGTCCGGCCACGCGCTCAGCCCCAGCTTGGCCGGCTTGACCGCCGCCCAGATGTCGATGAACGGATGGCCGACGATCAGCACGTTGGGGTCGCTCGTCGCGGCGGCGACGATCCTGGTCTCCTTGGAACCCGCGACCAGGTGGTCAACCAGCACGCCGAGGCGCCGGCCGTCCTCCGGCTCGAAGTCGCGGACGATGGCGGGCAGGTCGTCGATGCCTTCCAGGTACTCCACCACCACGCTAACGTCGCGCAGGTCGTCGCCCCAGATTTTCTCCACCAGCTCGGCGTCGTGCTTGCCCTCGACGTAGATCCGGCTCGCCTTGGCGACCTTGGCGCGCTGCTGCGGCGCGGCGACCGACCCCGACGCGGTGCGCCGCCCGACATGGCCGAGAACTTCCGGTTTGGGCGTCGGCTTCACCAGGGTGACCCGCTTGCCGTCGATCAGGAACGGTCCCGGCAGCGGGAACACCCGCCGCTTGCCGAACCGGTCCTCGAGGGTCACCGAGCCGGGCTCGATCGCCACCACGGCGCCGCAGAACCGGCCGTCGAAGTCCTCGACCACCAGGTCCCGTTCGGCCTCGACCTGCGGTACCTGCCCCTGTCCGGGCCTGGGCTTGCGGTTCTCCGGCGCCAGGATGTCGCGCCCGTACTGCCTGCTTCGCAATCCGCCGACCTTTCTGTTGCCGCCCGGGGGAGCGCCCCCCGTACCCCCCGCTGTCGGTTTTCGCCCGGGGGAGCGGCCCCCCGATGTCCGCGCCGGCGGGCCTGAT
>Ga0302314_10014625_pt1 | contig 13416 bp, 11 predicted proteins | sample III_Palsa_N2_3_FD_200533 | JGI IMG/M metagenome (GOLD analysis project Ga0302314, IMG submission 200533) | Peat permafrost microbial communities from Stordalen Mire near Abisko, Sweden - III_Palsa_N2_3 | ecosystem: Environmental > Terrestrial > Soil > Palsa > Peat permafrost | place: Sweden...
GCGCATAGCCCAGCGTGTAATCCACCAGCCCGATGCCCTTCGTCGCCCCCGTCGTAATCCCCGATGGCACCGTGCAATTGATCGCCTGCCCCACCGTAATGTCCACCGGGGTCCCACCAAACGTCGTCGTATCGATCAAAATCCGCTGCGGATTCCCACCCCACGTCGTCACCGTACTTGGCGCAGTCGACGGCACAGACTCATCGCCCGCAATCCCCGCCGCGCGAAACAGATGATTGTTCGTCGCAGAGTTCGAATCGAGCGTCGCCCAGAACTGCCCGTTCGACGTCACCGTCTCCGTCGCCTCCACCAGCGTCCCGCCCGTCGGCGCAGTCGCGTAGAAGCTCGTGTTGCTGACAGCCATCCCGGTATACTTCAGCGCATCGCCAAAAGTCGTCAACACCGACGACAAGCCAATCGTCTCCGTCATCGTCCCGGTCCCCGTCACCGTGCACGAGGTCGGCGTGATCCCCGTCCCTGGCGTGTCCGCCGCCGTCGCCGTCGTCGTGTTCGTCACCGTGCCCACCACGGTCACAATATTCCCCACCACCGCGCAGCTCGGATTATCCGCCGCCGAGTCATAAAACACCGGCATCCCCTCCGCCGTCGATGGGTCGCTATCCCACGTCGCGAGGCTGATATAAAACCCACCCGTATCCATCACCCCCACCACAATCCCCGAAACCGATACATTCACGCCCAAGTACGGCGAGTTCGGCAGGTTCGTCATGATGTCGTGGATCGAGACCGATGTCTGGGCATCGGCGACACGCCCCGCAACCAGCAGGCTCATCGCCATGGTCACAGGCACAAGAGAAAAACAACGGCGCAACAGGCGTTGGATCCGCATAGCTCGATAGGTCTCCGACAGCGGCCCGCCTCTTTGTCTCCAGAGCGCGAAGCCGTGTTCTGATCAGCGCGCACCCAGTGTAGACCGGGAGCAAGCGCAGGCTGTAAAGGTCATCGGGGGAGACGAGCCCGGTGCCGACCAAGGTTACTCCCGGCAGGAAGTTTTCCCCGCCGCCGCCAAATCGGTCACCCTGGATCCCATCATGGCAATACAGGCAAAATCCAGAGCCTGCCTTGTAACCTCATTCGAACCATTCCTCGTCCAACAGATTGACCCCGTGTCCATACCTCTTTCGTCGCATAGGGATTGGCAGAACACAGGGATTGTTGTTCAGGGCCCAGCCAATGCATCTATCATTCCGTCAGGGAGAAGCCACGCTATCTCTGAGCTGAACGACATCGATGCGCTGGTGCACACGTACCGCCCAAGGTTGCTGCGCTATGTCACGTTTTCCATCGGAGATTCGGATCTCGCCGAGACCATCACCCAGGATTGCTTTCTCAAGGCCTATAACGCCCGCGAGTCCTTCCGAGGTGACTGTTCCGTCAAGACCTGGCTCTTCGGCATCGCCAACAACCTGATCCGCGATCAGGTCCGCGTCAAGAAGTTCCAGTTCTGGAGAAAGGTGAGAGCGGCAGCGGTGGATATCACAGACATTGCCTCGGTCATGCCCGGCGAACAGCGTTCGCCCGAGACCGTCCTGCTCCTCCGCGAGCGTGCCAGCCAGGTCCAGCACGCCCTCGACGACCTCTCCGTCAACCAGCGCCGCGTCTTCCTCCTCCGCTTCATGGAAGAGATGGACCTCGAAGAGATCTCCCGCAGCACCGGCATGCCGCCAAACACCGTTAAGACCCACCTTCACCGCTCCGTCACCGCGATCAGGAAACAGTTGGGAGGCTCCCATTGAACGATTCTCAGCCGAACAATCCGAACCCGAACAACCCCGATCACCTCAACCCCGATTACCTGACTCCGGATCACCTGACTCCCGACCAGTTCGCCGCCTTCGCCCTCGCCGGCAGCCCTGACTCCTCCGCCGTCCACGCCGTCGCCGTCGACCTCGAAGCCGGTATCGACCCCGCAGGCCTTGCGCACCTCGCCGCCTGCGCGCTCTGCCGCGAAGATCTCGCCCGCTTCACCGACTCCCTCGCCAGCTTCAACACCCTCTCGCTCGCCTGGGCCGAGTCCCGCCCCGCGCGGCCCATCGTCTTCCACTCCACCCTGCATAAGCACTGGCTGCCCCGCGCCGCCTGGGCCTTCGCCGCCTGCCTGCTCATCCTCTCGCTCTTCGCCCTCTCGCCCCCTCTCAACCGCGACGAGCCCGAACTCGCCTCCGCTCTCCACCCAACCACCAACCCCGACTCACCCGCCGAGATCGATCGCGACAACCGCCTCATGAACCAGGTCACCCTCGAGATCAACCGCCCCGTCCGTTCCCCGGCCGCCGAATACGGCCTCACCCCTCAGCCCGAATCCGCGCATCCGTCTCGCTCGCACCCGTCTCTCCTGCACCCGTCTCTCACGCAGAAGACCCCTGCAGAATCGAGGTTAGATTGACCCGCTCTCGACTCCGCATCGCGACCCTCGCGCTCGCCTTCACCCTGCCTCTCGCCGTCTTCGCCCAGCATGGCGGCCCCGGCGGAGGTCCTCCCGGCGGCGGCATGCCCGGTGGTGGAATGCCCCCCGGCGGCATGCCCGGCGGCCCCGGCATGGGCGCACCCAACGGCATGAACATCCCCGGCTCTCCACCCCCGCGCTCCGCCGGAACCGACGGCACCGGCAGCATCATGCGCGGCGGCCTCCAGCTCGCCCCTCCCGGCCGCTGGTGGGACGACAAAGGCTTCGCCAAGAGTCTCGGCCTGCGCCCTGAGCAGAAGAAAAAGATGGACGAGATCTTCAACGCCAATAAGGGCAGCATCTTCGAGCGCTTCCAGGCCCTCCAGCACCAGGAGGACCAGCTCGATGCCGCCACTCGCGCTCCGCAACTCGACGAGGCGCGCATCTTCGCCGCCATCGACGAGGTCGCCCAATCCCGTGCCGCGTTGGAGAAAGCCAACGCCCACATGCTCCTCCTGATCCGCGCCGAGATGGATCAGAAGCAAACCGAACGCCTCGAAGAACATCGATAAAAAGCTATAAGAACGCCCTGCGCGGGCGGCGAGCACTTCGTGCTGTGTGATCGCTTCGCGCAGCCCTCCCGTTGGTCGGCACCGACAGCTCGGATGCCCCGTCCTTCGACAGCTTTTCCGTCGAAGGGTGGGACGTAAACCATTCATTCACCCACCCTCGGAGCCACAGCCTCTCATGTGCAACCATCGGGATCACCACCGCGAAGCGGGTATACAGCACGAAGTGCTAAGCCGCGGCCACCGTAAACGTAAACACCGACCCCTCCCCCACCTGGCTCCTCACCGCAATCGTCCCGCCATGCGCCTCAACAATCGACCGCGTAATCGCCAGCCCCATCCCCGTCCCTGAAGTCCCCGTCGACCCCGCCCGATAGAACCGCTCAAAGATCAGCGTCTGCTCCGCCGGATCGATCCCCACCCCTCGGTCCGCCACACTCACCGCCACAAAATCCCCTTCACGCTGCGCCGAAATCGTCACCGGCGTCCCCGCCTTCGAGTACTTCCCCGCATTCTCCACCAGGTTGCACACCACCTTCTTCAAGAGCGCCGCATCCGCATGCACCGTGATATCTTCCGCGATCAACACACTCACCGCATGCTGCTCTTCCACCCACGCACACGCCTCGCACGCCTGCATCACCACCTCCAGCAGGCCCACCGGCGCAAAGTGCATCTGGATCTGCTGCGCATCCAACTGCGCCGTCTCCACCGCCTCAGACACCAGCCGATTCAACCGGTCGCTCTCTTCATCGATAATCGTCAGCAGCTCCAACCGGCTCTCCCGATCCAGATCCCCGCCATCCTCACACGCCGCCAGCAGCGCCGTCGCCGCGCCCTTCACTGAAGTCAGCGGCGTCCGTAGCTCATGCGTAATCGAGTCGATCATCAGCGTCCTTAGCCGCTCCGCCTCCTTCACCGCCTCACCCTTCGCCACCGTCTCCAGCGCCTGCACGCGATCGATCGACAGCGAGATCAACCCGCCAATCGCCTCCGCCGTCCGCAACGAAAGCGCAGCCCCCCGCAGCACCACAAGGCCCTTCGGTCTCACACCCGTCCGCAGCGGAATCTGAATCTCATCGCCCTCCACCACCACCCCACTCAGCTTGTTCGCCAGCTGCCGCAGATGCGGAATCTCCACATCCGACACCGCCTCGCTCCCCGCCCGATACAGCCTGTCTCCATCCAGCAGATACAGCACGCCCGACCGCGCCTCCGCCACGCTCGCCACCGCCGTCGGCACGCCACTCACCAGCGCCGCAAGGCTGTCGCTCTGCAGCAACTCGCGACTGACCCGGAACAGCACCTCCAGCTCCGCCTGACGCGCCCTTGCTTCGATCGTCTGATCCCGCGCCCGCTCCGAAAGCCTGCTCGCCACAATCGCGGTAATCAAAAAGCTGAAAAGCGCGAGCCAGTTCTGCGGGTCGTTGATCGTGAACGTCCCCACCGGCGGCAGAAAGAAAAAGTTATACGCCGCCGTCGCCGCCACCGACAGCACCACTGCGTATCGCAGCCCCCACTCTGCCGCGACCACAAGGATCAGCAGCAGCAGCGTCAACGCCACCGTCGTCGGGTTCACATGGACCCAGCGCCGATATACCAGTATGATTCCGGCCAGAGCGCCCGATAAAAGCACCCACCGTGCGATTGCAATTAAACGACGCGAGTTCATTAGGGAGAATTGTACGGCGTGACCGATCGTATGACCGATCAACGAAAGTCCCCGGAAGACTGGCTGCACTCCAGCGACACCGAGAAGCAGCGTGGCCGTTTCAAGGTCTTCCTCGGCTACGCCCCCGGCGTCGGCAAGACCTTCGGCATGCTCAGCGAAGGCATCCGCCGCCGTGGCCGCGGCGAAGACGTCGTCATCGGCCTTGTCGAAACCCATGGCCGCTCCGGCACCGCCGAGCTCGCCGCCCGCCTCGAACAAGTCCCTCGCCGCGAGATCGACTACAAGGGCACCCTCTTCTCCGAGATGGATGTCGACGCCATCCTCGCCCGCATGCCCCAGGTCGTCCTCGTCGACGAGCTCGCCCACACCAAGCTCGGCGATCCCAACGACGGCAACTCTCCCTCCACCAAGCGCTACGAAGATGTCCTCCGCCTCCTCGACAACAAGATCGACGTCCTCTCCACCATCAACATCCAGCACGTAGAAAGCCTCGCCCCACGCGTCCAGGCCCTCACCGGCATCGAGGTCCGCGAGCAGGTCCCCGACTGGGTTCTCGACCGCGCCGACGAGATCGTCATCAGCGATCTCACCCCCGAAGCCCTCGTCACCCGCATGCGTCGCGGCGACATCTACCCCGCCGAGCGTGTCGAGCGCTCCCTCGCCAACTTCTTCCGTCGCGGCAACCTCATCGCCCTTCGCGAGATGGCTCTCCAGCGCGTCACCCGTGCCGTCGACCGCACCCTCGACGACTACGTCAAGCGCAAGCGCCTCGGCGCCCACTGGACCGTCGCCGAAAAGATCGCCGTCTGCGTCAGCTCCAACGCCCAGGCCCGCGACCTCATCGTCCGTGGCGCTCGCCTCGCCGAAGCGCTCTCCGCCGAGCTCTACGTCCTCCACGTCGAGAGCGATCGCGATACCGAGCCCGAGCGCAAGCGCACCCTCGACTCCAGCCTGCGCTTTGCTGCGAACCTTGGCGCAACCATCGTCAACCTCACCGGCAACGACACTGCACGCACGAATGCCGCCTATATCCGCGATCACCGCATCACGCAAGCCATCGTGGGTCGCTCTGCACTGCATGGTCTGCGAAAATATCTGTATTACCTTGCGATCCAGAGGTTCATGTCCGAAGCTCCCAATGTCGACCTTCACATCGTCACGCAGGAGAAGCATTAGAAGCGTCCTGCGCGGACGGCGGTCACTTCGTGACAGGTATACCGCTTCGCGTGGTGCTCCCGATGGTCGCAAGCAGAAGTATGTGCCGACCAACGGGAGGAGCGACGCGAAGCGGATCACACACCACGAAGTGGTCGCTGCCCGCGCAGGGCGAACTTGCAGTTAGGAGTCAACTTGAAACGCATCCTCGTCGTCGACGATGAGCCCCAGATCACCCGCCTGCTTCGCGCCTCGCTCCAAAGCAGCGGCTACACCGTCCTCGTCGCCAACAACGGCGTCGAAGCCTACGCCCGCTTCGAGTCTGACAACCCCGACCTCATCGTCACCGACCTCGCCATGCCCGAGATGAACGGCATCGAGCTCACCCGCGCCGTCCGCCGCGTCTCCCAAACCCCCATCATCGTCCTCAGCGTCCGCGACGCCGAAGCCATGAAGGTCAACGCCCTCGACGAAGGCGCCGACGACTACCTCACCAAGCCCTTCAGCATGCCCGAACTCCTCGCCCGCGTCCGTGCCCAGCTCCGCCGAGTCAGCTCACCTACCCCACTTGAGGCGCATCTTGAAGTCGGTGACTTCATCATCGACACCGACCTCCACACCGTCACCGTCCGCAACGAAAGCATTCACCTCACGCCCAAGGAGTTCGATCTCCTCCTCGTCTTCGCCCGCGACCCCAACCGCGTCCTCTCCCACAAGATCCTCCTCCGGGCCGTCTGGGGTCCTGCCGGAGACGACCAGCCCGAATACCTCCGCGTCCTCATCGCGCAGCTTCGCAAAAAAATCGAGCGTAGCGGCACCCGCTACATCGAAAGCGAGCCCTGGATCGGCTATCGCTTTCACCCGGAAGGGTTAGCCGCACTTACGACTTCTTAACGCTCTTCCTACGGATCTCTTACGGGCTGCACCTTTCTACTGAATCAGAAAGGTTGCTCCGTATGCGCTGTTCCGTTCTCGTTTCCACCCTGCTGTTCGCACCGATCCTCGCCGTCTCTGCCGTCTCTCAGGGCCAAGGCCAAACCAGTGGCCAGACCAGCGCCGCCGCGTCCTCGTCGTTTTCAACAGAAACGAGCCCCGCCGCCGCGATCCTCCCCGCGACCCCGGTCCCTTCCGGCAACTTCTTCGCCCGCCTCGGCAACGCCTACTTCGCCGACTGGCACCCGGCCCCGTCCTCCGATCCCGCCCCGAAGCGCCGCGGCTACGACGGCCCGCTCGACTCCACCCCGTTCCCCAGCTCCGATTACTCCGTCGGCGGCACGCCCGTCATCGGCGCACCCGACACCCAGACCTACATGCTCATGCAGGCCATCGACCAGAACCGCTCCCGCACCAAGATCTACGGCTGGTTCAACGGCGGCTTCGACGCCAGCACCTCCAACAAAGGCGATGGCGCCAACTCCCCCGCCGCCTACTACTACAATCCCAACCGCATCATCCCCGACCAGGAAGTCCTCTACATCGAGCGCATCCCCGACTCCGTTCAGACCGACCACGTCGACTGGGGCTTCCGCATCGCCCAGCTCTGGGGCCAGGACTATCGCTACACCACCAGCAAAGGCGTCTTCTCCCAGCAGCTCCTCGCCCGCAATCACGAGTACGGCTACGACCCCGTCATGTACTACCTCGATATCTACGTCCCCCACGTCGCCAAGGGCATGAACATCCGCATGGGCCGCTACATCTCGCTCCCCGACATCGAAGCCCAGCTCGCGCCCAACAACTACACCTACTCGCACTCGCTCCTCTACACCATCGACCCCTACACCCAGACCGGCATCGTTGCGAGCATCAAGCTCTCCGACCACTGGCTCCTCCAGACCGGATTCTCCGACGGTAACGACGTCGCCATCTGGACCAAAGACATCAAGCCCACCGGCACCGTCTGCGTCGACTACACCTGGAAGAAGGGTGGCGATGCTCTCTACACCTGCGCCAACTCCTTCAATGACGGCAAGTACGCCTACAACAACCTCCAGAGCTACTACGAAACCTGGTACCACAAGATCAACGCCCACTGGCACACCGACACCGAAGCCTGGTACATGTACGAGCGCGACGTCCCCAACATCGCCGGCAACGTCGCGAATCCCATCACGCCTGAAACCGGCGCCAACGGCGCCCATTGTGCCGTCGGCGAACGCACCTGCTTCGCCCCCGAGGTCGCCATCGTCAACTACGTCGAGCACGAGTTCGACACCCATCGTTACCTCTCCATCCGCAACGAGTTCGTCGACGACATCAAGGGCCAGCGCACCGGCTACGCCACCAAGTACTCCGAGCACCTCATCAGCTACGGCCACTGGATCGGCTCCACCATCCTCTTCCGCCCCGAGCTTCGCCTCGAACACAGCTACGACCTCAAGGCCTACGACCTCGGCACCAAAAGCACCCAGTTCGTCGCCGCCGGCGACCTCACCTACCACTTCTAATCACGCACCAACAGAAGGGAAGCGCACCATGTACGACGCCATAGCAGCCCTCATGACCATCGTCTTCTTCACGGCAGCCTTCACCTATCTCCACGCCTGCGAGCAGCTCCGTACGAGGCCCCGCAATGATTGAGAACACGCTCCTCCTCCTCATTGCCGCGGCCCTTCTCGTCTATCTCGTCTACGCCCTCTTACGTCCGGAGAAGTTCTAATGTCGCTCAACGGCTGGCTGCAAATCACTCTCTTCATCGCCCTGATCCTGTTGCTCGCGCAGCCCATCGGCACCTATCTCACGCGCGTCTTCGAGCGCCGCAAGACCTTCCTCGATCCCCTCCTCGTCCCCTGCGAGCGCCTCCTCTATCGCCTCACCGGCATCAAGCCCGAGCAGGAGATGCGCTGGACCGGCTACGTCTCCGCCATGCTCGTCTTCAGCGCCTCGACGATGCTTCTCACGTACCTGGTCGAACGCCTCCAGCACTGGCTCCCCCTCAACCCCCAGCACCTCGCCAACGTCGAAGCCGCGCTGGCCCTCAACACCGCCGTCTCCTTCACCACCAACACCGACTGGCAGTCCTACTCGCCCGAATCCACTATGAGCTATCTCACCCAGATGCTCGGCCTCGCCACTCACAACTTCTGGTCTGCCGCTGTCGGCATGGCCCTCGCCGTCGCCTTCATCCGCGGCATTGCCCGCCGCGAGACCCACACCCTCGGCAACTTCTGGGTCGACCTCACCCGCGCCACCCTCTGGGTCCTCGTCCCGCTCTCCATCGTCCTCTCGCTCGTCCTGGTCTCGCAAGGCGTCGTCCAAAACCTCCGCCCCTACGACACCGTCAAGCTCATGGAGCCGCAGAAGGTCACCACCCCCGACGGCAAGACCTCCACCCTCACCACGCAAACCATCGCCCAGGGCCCGGTCGCCTCGCAGGAGGCCATCAAGATGCTCGGCACCAACGGTGGCGGCTTCTTCAACACGAACAGCGCCCACCCCTTCGAGAACCCCACACCTCTCTCGAACTTCCTCGAGATGCTCGCCATCTTCCTCCTCCCCGCCGGTCTCGCCATCAGCCTCGGCCAGATGGTCGGCTCCCCCAAGCACGGCTGGGCCGTCCTCGCCGCCATGACCGTCCTCTGGTTCGCCAACTCCGCCCTCTTCGCCACCGTCACCACCGACGCAAGCTGCGGCGCCGTCAACTCCATGCACGACTCCTTCATGCCTCTCGGCGGCATGATTCCCATGGCCAACATCCTCCTCGGCGAGATCGTCTTCGGCGGCGTCGGCGCGGGTCTCTACGGGATGCTCGTTTTCGTCATCATGGCCGTCTTCATCGCGGGCCTCATGGTCGGCCGCACACCGGAGTATCTCGGCAAAAAGATCGAAGCCTTCGACGTGCAGATGTCCATGCTCTACCTGCTCATCTTCCCGCTCATCATCCTCGGCTTCTCCGCCGTCGCGGTCCTCATGCCGAACCTCGGCCTCTCGAGCCTCGCCAACCACGGCCCCCACGGCCTCTCGGAGATCCTCTACGCCTACACCTCAGCCACCGGCAACAACGGCTCTGCCTTCGCTGGCCTCAACGCGAACACGCCCTGGTACAACCTCTCACTCTCAGTCGCGATGTTCTTCGGCCGCTTCCTGATGATCGTTCCGATGCTTGCCATCGCGGGCAATCTTGCCGGAAAGAAGATCGTACCCGCTTCGGCAGGAACCTTCCCCGTCACGACGCCGCTCTTCACGACGTTGCTAGTTGGAGTCATCCTCATCGTCGGCGCGCTCACCTTCTTCCCCGCATTGAGCCTCGGCCCAATCCTTGAGCACTTACTCCTAAGAGCCGGAGCCTCTTTCTAATGATTGACGAGAAGAAAGCAAAAGCGCCCTACGAGGGCAGCGACCACTTCGTGGTGTGTATACCCGCTTCGCGTAGCTGCTCCCGTTGGTCGGCACAAACTCTTCTTTGCGAGCCCGAACGAGCACCACGCGAAGCAATCACACGGCACGAAGTGCCCGCCCCGCGCGCAGCGGGCCCGTCCGGCAGGACATGTCTTGAAAGGAAATTCAATGCCGCAAGCTAATCGTCGTTCGCTCTTCGATTCAAAGATCGTCCGCCGCGCCTCCACCGACGCGCTGGCCAAGCTCAGCCCCCGCGTCATGATGCGCAACCCGGTCATGTTCGTCGTCGAGATCGGCAGCGTCCTCACCACCGTCCTCCTCATCGTCGACACGCTCACGCATCGCGGCAGCCTCAGCTTCGATCTCCAGATCACCCTCTGGCTCTGGTTCACCGTCCTCTTCGCCAACTTCGCCGAAGCCATGGCCGAAGGCCGCGGCAAAGCCCAGGCCGACGCCCTCCGCCAGGCCAAGTCCGAGACCATGGCCTACCGCTTCGCCAACGGCAACCTCAAAGCCTCCATCGAAGAAGTCTCCAGCGCCACCCTCCGCAAAGACGACTTCGTTCGCGTCGTCGCCGGTCAGATGATCCCCGGCGACGGCGAAGTCATCGAAGGCGTCGCCTCCGTCGACGAGTCCGCGATCACCGGCGAATCTGCCCCCGTCGTCCGCGAAGCCGGAGGCGATCGCTCTGCCGTCACCGGAGGCACCCGCGTTCTCTCCGACGTCATCACCGTCCGCATCTCGTCGAACCCCGGCGAGACCTTCCTCGACCGCATGATCGCCCTCGTCGAAGGCGCCAAGCGTCAGAAGACTCCCAACGAGATCGCTCTCAACATCCTCCTCGCTGGCCTCACCATCATCTTCCTGCTCGCCGTCGTCGCCTTGCAGCCCTTCGCCATCTACTCCGGCGCACCGCAGACCGCCTTCGTCCTCATCGCCCTCCTCGTCTGCCTCATCCCCACCACCATCGGCGGCCTTCTTTCGGCGATTGGAATTGCAGGTATGGACCGCCTCGTCCAACACAACGTCCTCGCGACCTCTGGGCGCGCCGTAGAAGCCGCAGGCGACGTCAACACGTTGCTCCTCGACAAGACCGGCACCATCACCATCGGCAACCGTCAGGCATCCGAGTTCGTCCCCGCTCCCAACGTCACCGCTGAAGAGTTAGCCGACGCCGCTCAACTCAGCTCGCTCTCCGACGAAACCCCCGAAGGCCGCTCCATCGTCGTCCTCGCCAAGGAGCGCTACAACCTCCGTGGCCGCGAGCTCGCCCAGCTCAACGCCGAGTTCGTCCCCTTCTCCGCCACCACCCGCATGTCCGGCATCGAGCTCGATGGTCGCAGCATCCGCAAAGGCGCGGTCGACGCCATCTCCCGCTACTTAGTCGAGCACGGTTCCGCACTCCCCCCGGAAGTCCGCACTGCCGTAGAAGTCATCGCCAACAGCGGCGGAACACCCCTCGTCGTTGCCGAAAATGGCCGCGCCCTCGGCGTCATTCATCTCAAAGACGTCGTCAAAGGCGGCATGCGCGAGCGCTTCGACCAGCTCCGCGCCATGGGCATCCGCACCGTCATGATCACCGGCGACAATCCCCTCACCGCCGCCGCCATCGCCCGCGAAGCCGGTGTCGACGACTTCCTCGCCGAAGCCAAGCCCAAAGACAAGATGGACCTCATCCGCCGCGAGCAGGCCGACGGCAAGCTCGTCGCCATGACCGGCGACGGCACCAACGACGCCCCCGCCCTCGCCCAGGCCGACGTAGGCGTCGCCATGAACTCCGGCACGCAAGCCGCCAAAGAAGCAGGCAACATGGTCGACCTCGACTCCAACCCCACCAAGCTCATCGAGATCGTCGCCATCGGCAAGCAGCTCCTCATGACCCGCGGCGCCCTCACCACCTTCTCCATCGCCAACGACATCGCGAAGTACTTCGCCATCATCCCCGCCATGTTCGCCGGAGTCTTCCCCGTCCTCAACGCCCTCAACATCATGCACCTCCACAACGCGCACTCAGCGGTCCTCTCGGCGGTCATCTTCAACGCGGTCATCATCATCGGCCTCATCCCGCTGGCCCTGCGCGGCGTCAGCTACCGCCCGTCTTCAGCCGCCGCCCTCTTACGCCGCAATTTGCTCGTCTACGGCCTCGGCGGCATCATCGTCCCCTTCATCGGCATTAAGCTCATCGACCTCGCCGTCACCGCCCTCCACCTCGCCTAACTATCGAAGGAATCGCTAGACCCTCCACCCCGCATAGACCTCGAAGGAATCGCCATGAACCACACATCGACAACTCGTTCCCACAAAGAAAAAAGGCCTGTCATCTCGACCGAAGCGACGCACAGCTTCATCGTGCGTCGCGCAGTGGAGAGACCCCCGAATTTCGTCATTGCCTGTTCTGCGAGCCTGTCATCGTTGCGTGTTCTTCAGGCCCTTCGTCGTTCTCTGTTCCTCAAGCCCTTCATCGTTGCCTGTTGAACTCTCCGTCGTTGCCCTTGCTTTTGAGATAGGCCAGGGCTTTAGCCCTGGCATTCTGTCCAGCCAAAGAACGGGGCTTTAGCCCCTGAGATATGCCTCCTCCGACGCACCACGGAACCATCGATCGAATCACCCAAAGGACTCCATGAAGAAGCTCATCCTCACCGCCACCCTCTACACCGCGATCACCGCGATCCTCCTCGGCATCGTCTACCCCCTTACGATCACCGCCATAGCCCACATCGCCTTCCCCCGCCAGGCCAACGGCCAGCTCCTAACCAGCAATGGCGAACTGACCGGCTCAAGAATCATCGGCCAACCCTTCACCGGCCCAACCTACTTCCACTCCCGCCCCTCCAACGCAGGCACCGGCTACGACGCCACAGCGAGCTCCGGCTCAAACCTCGCCCCCACCAGCAAAGCTCTCGCCGACCGCGTCACCGCAAGCGTAGCCACCGAATCAACCGACCCCCAACAACCGATCCCCATCGACCTCGTCACCGCCTCCGCCTCCGGCCTCGATCCCGACATCAGCCCCGCCGCCGCGCTCTATCAAGTCCCCCGCATCGCCCACGAGCGCCACCTCCCCGAGCCCACCGTCCGCCAACTCGTCCTCACCCACATCGCCCCCCGCCAGTTCGGCCTCCTCGGCGAGCCCACCGTCAACGTCCTCACCCTCAACCAGTCCCTCGACCAACTCACCGCCCACCTCGCCGCGAAAGACTAACTCGCCACAGCCATAACCCAATCGCTATTTAGGCCGCCCGAAGAACAACACATACCCATCCGGATCGCACACC
>Ga0302314_10014627_pt1 | contig 13415 bp, 12 predicted proteins | sample III_Palsa_N2_3_FD_200533 | JGI IMG/M metagenome (GOLD analysis project Ga0302314, IMG submission 200533) | Peat permafrost microbial communities from Stordalen Mire near Abisko, Sweden - III_Palsa_N2_3 | ecosystem: Environmental > Terrestrial > Soil > Palsa > Peat permafrost | place: Sweden...
AGCCAGACGTAGAGGCCGCGCTGCGGACCTACGGCCGAGCCCACGCGAGCACGAAGGGGTGGCTTCCCGCGCCGACGGGCATCTCCAAGCGCCTGCCGCGCGTGCTGCCCTTCGACGGCAAGGCCGCCGACCCCGACGATGAGGTCAAGGCTGCACTCAGCGGGCGGTTCCAGAGCCACATCGCCGACCCCGCTCTGCAAGGCCAGCTCAAAGCACTGGAGGAGGACGTCAAGGCCCTCCTAGTCGCCGACGCCAAGTCGCTGTGCGACCATATCCGGCTTCGTTGCCCTGACCTGCAGGAGGTCTTCGTAGCACCAGAGGTCGCCTTCACTGGTGGCTTGCGCGGTGCCCCGCTGCGCATCGCCCGGACAGGTGGTGAGTCGGTCAGTCTGGAGCGCTCGGGACTCGGCAGCAATCGACGTGTGTCTCTGGCCGTGTGGGAGTGGACCAGCGAACTGCTGGACGAGGACAACGCCGCGACGCCCGGGGAAGACGAACTGCCCGACGAGGCCGCACCACCGCTGCAAACCATCGTGATCTACGACGAGCCGGACACGCATCTCGACTACGGCCACCAACGCAAGATCATGAATCTGATCCGTAAGCAGAGCGCCATAGAGAACGTCCGTGTGATCGTGGCTACGCACTCGATGAACCTCATCGACGGCGTCGACATCTCCGACGTCGTCCACCTCAAGCTCATCGAGGGCCGCACCGCCGTGGAACGCCTGGGCCTGGATAGCCACGGTGAGATCGACAAGCACCTCCAGGCAATCGCTGCCTCCGTGGGGCTGCGCAACTCGGTCCTGTTGCAAGAGCGGTGCTTTCTCGCCGTCGAGGGCGAGACCGAGCAGCGCGCTTTCCCCCTACTCTTCCGGCTCTCTGAAGGCATGAGCCTTCAGTCGGCCGGCATCGCCCTGTGGGCCTGCTTCAACAACGACGGAGCCCTTCACTTCGCCGGCTACCTGGCCAAGCACGACCGGGCGGTCATGCTCGTCGTCGACGCTGACAGCCGGAACCTGCCCAAGAGCGTATTCAAAACCCACCGCCTCACGGAGTTCTTCGGCGACCGTCACGATGACGTCGTGAACTTCTTGGGTGAGGGGGACGGCTTCAATGAACTGGAAGAACTCTTCGACGACAACCTGTGGGCCTCGGTGGCCAACCGCATCTGGCAGCGCTCCACCGGATCCTGGACCGCAGGCGATTTCACCGCACATCGCGGCGGAAAGTTCAGCGTGGGCGTCCAGGAAATGCTCCAAGCCCAAAGCCCCACCGGGCCTGGCGGCAAGCCCGACATGATGTACGAGCTCGCAGAGGTGCTGACACGCCCGGAAGACGTCCCTGCGCAGCTCCGAGCCATCTTTAAGGACCTGCGCGCCCTAGCCCTGTGAACAAACTGTCCCAAGGTCCACGGCACCCGGCACGGCCGGACGCCGCCGAGCGAGAATGCGCTCCTTTCGCTGCTCCATCGTCGGCTCTGTCCACTTGTGCCACCCAGCAGTGGGCGACCAACGCCGGAAATGCTCATGGCGTTCAATCTCGCACCATCGACAGCCGCTCGGCGACGGTAGTGCCTGGTCAGGACGTTGCTTGCGTGCAGCCATCACGCCTCCTCCTCTGCAATCATTCTTCCCTACAGCACTGACATCACCCCTCCGACCAACCCCGAAGTTCCCATGTCGCCGTCACTGACGCTCCCGCGTGAAGGCGTCGCAACGCCATACCTGCGACGCAGCCTGTGAACGCCGACGCTCACCAGAGCGTCAGCGGCAGACCGTTCTGTTCCGCGAGGTGAATGCGGCGCTCGATCAGTGCCTCGCACTCGCCGAGCACGAGACCGGTGCGTACCGTGGCAGCAATGGCGCGGGTGCGGCCGGCGGCGCCGCGCAGGTCCGCGAGCGGTCCGTCGGGATCGCGGTGGCGTTGTGCCCATTCGGTGCGGTTCTGGGCGTTGGTGCCGAGGCTGAGGTGGTTGGGGTTGGTGCAGCCGTGGGAGTCGCAGCGGTGGCACAGGACGGGGTCCTCTGTACCGGACCAGCCGAGTCGGGGTATGACCCCGTTGGCGAACTGGTAGGCGAACAGGTGGGCAGGTACGGTGCCGCGGCGCGACGCCCCTGGCAGGCTCGCGGCCCGGAAGGACCCGTGTCCGGTGGAGCTGACTGCGGCAAGCCAGGGCCAGCACTGCTGGTCGCCCCTGGTGTAGCGCTTGGCCTCGAAGCGTGCGACGACGGTCGGGTCTTCCAGCCAGCTCCTCCACAGCTGTGAGGGGACGCGGATGGGCATGGGTTCGCCCAGGAGCGACAGTTGCTCGCCGTGCTTCGGCCGGCCCGGTGCCGGGCCGATTCCGTGCAGTGGGAGTTGATTACCGGTCCCAGCCGTACGGCGCGACTCGGTGCTTCGGGGCTCGGTGCTCAAGGGACCGCACTCCAATGGAGAGGTGTTGCCGAGCTGGGGGGACTGCTCAGCGTTCGGAAGGGGCGGGACCTGCCTGGCTCTCTGGATCCAGGCAGGTCCCGCAGGGCTCAGGAGCGGCTGCGGCGGTCGGGGTGGTCGGCCGCGTGGCAGGGTGGGGCGCCGTCGGCTGCGCGGCGGAGTCGTTGCACGATCTCGTCCACGAGGCGGCAGTACAGGTCGGCTTCCTCCGGGGTCGAGGGCTCGCTCACCTGCGAGCCGAGGATCCGCCGGATGTCCTGCACGCGATGCAGGACATCGCGCAGAACGTCTACGGCTCTGGGCGGCGCGGCGTCTGCTGGCGGCAGTGCGACGGCGGCCGCCTCCGCAGTGGTGCCGAGCGTGGCTGTTACCGCTTCGTGATCTCCTGCAAAATTTTGCAGGTTTGGCACGGGCGTACCCCTAGGGCTCGGTTGAGGCAGCGCGGCCGCCAAGGGATGGACGGCGCTCGGGGCCGGGGCGGGCGCGGGTTCCGCCAGCGTCGCCGGAAGAGCCGTCGGCGCCGTCACCGCCTCCTGCGCTCCTGTGACTCGCTGGCCCGGGTCCAACTGTCCCGGGGACGGCCGCGATCCGCCGTCGGGACGCTCAGCGTTCGCTGGAGTCGCGGCCGGCCCCTTCCCGATGGCCAGTGGCAGGGAGTCCGCTGCCATCAGCTGTCGTGCGGCGGCCCGGAATTCGGTGGCCTCGATCTGCTTGGACGCGTTCTTGAGAACGGCCTTGACGACCTGGCCGGTCAGGGCGGCGGTCACCTTGACTCCTTCGGTCTGCGCGCGGTCGCGCAGTTCTTCGTAGAGGCCGGTGGCCGCGTCCAGGCCGTCGTCACCGAACCGCGCGACGACGGGCAGCAGGGCGCGGATGTGGGAAGCCGTGGCGGGCTTGCCGAGAACCTGGTTCAGGCGCTCGGCCAGGGCCCACTCCTCGATCATCAGATAGGCGTTGCGCTCGCTGATCTCCCAGCGCTCGCTGATGTAGTCCTCGAACGTGCGGTGGGTCTGGCGGTAGAGCTTGCCGTCGCGAATGGTTTGCAGGGCCTTTCCCGCAAGCCACGTTGCGGTGCCCAGGTTCTCCACGGCTCGCTCGCAGGTGCCCAGCGAGTCGACTTCGTCCGCGGTGAGCTGGCCGGTGGCCTCGACCTCGACGGGGGCGGGGATCATGTCGGAGGTGATCACCAGGTCGGCGGGGCGCGCGGTTGGGTGGACGGCGGCCTGTCGGCCGGCGGGCAGGTTCTGCTGCTCCTGGCTGCGGGCGCGCAGGGCGGCGGTGCGGTCGGTGTTCACCGGGTCACCTCGATCTGGGGCAGGAGGCCACGGGTGAGCATCTCGGTGGTGAGCTCGTCGTAGGCCGAGCCGTGGGCAGTGACCGGCAGCAGCATCGACTGCGCATAGACCTGGGTGCTGGGGATGGCGGTGGTGAAGACGTTCCAGCCGTTGTCTCGCAGGTAGTCCTTGTACTGCTTGGTGGCCTTGGCGCCGTTGGCGGTGCGGTTGAGCAGGACCCAGGTGGGCGTCGGGGTGTCGTCGGGGCGCAGGGTGGCGATGTCGTCGATCAGAGCGCGCATGGGCAGGCGCTCGATGCGGTCGATGTCGGCGGTGGTCGGGGCGGTGTTGAGGATCGCAAGGTCGGCGACGCGCAGCACGGACTGGACGATGTTGCGGTGGTCCTCGGCGTGGCCGCAGTCCACGACGCCGATCTGCCCGGGGGCGAGTGTCGGGGGGACGTTCTTGTGGAACATCGGGGAGGCTTGCTGCTGGACGGGGAAGGGGAATCCGCCGGAGCGGGTGTCCCACTCGGTGAGCTGCCTGCTGTAGTCGGCCTCGAACGCCTGGACGTTGTAGCCGCGCTCGTGCAGCGCGTGGGCCTGCCATCCGGCGGAGGTGGTCTTGCCGCCGGTGCGGGGGCTGATGTGAGCGATGATCATCGTGTAGGTCCGATCGTGGTGACGGGGTCTGAGTTGCTGCGGCCGGTGTGCGCGGTCGGAGCCGCCTGCGGGCCGGGGGCGTTGGGGAGCAGTTCGGTGGGGCTCATGGGGGCCGATTCCCCGCCGTGTCGGGGTTCGGCTGGCTTCGGGGCCGCATCGTGGTCCCGGCCTGGTGCAGCAGGCGGTAGACCGTGCTGGTCGAGTAGCCGCAGCTGGCGGCCAGTAGGGGCACCGACGCCCCGGCCTCGTAGCGGACCCGGAGGGTCTGCATCAGGTCGCGGCGCGCTTGCCCATCGGTTCCAAGCGCTCGGGTCTGGCCGGGGGAGCGCAGGGTGGCTCCGGCCTGGATGAGTCGCCGCCGCACCGTGCGCTGGGAGCACTCGAAGACCGCAGCCAGGGCGGGGACGGAGGTCCCTGACTCGTACCAGCGCCGCATCGTGGCGGTGAGCTCGCTGCGGGCGGCGGTCTGCTCGGGGTCGGCCTGCAGGAGCCGGGTCTGCTGGGGGGTCCGCATCGGGGTGCCGACCAGGCGCAGCCGGTTGATGACGGTGCCCTTGGACAGGCCGGTGTCGCGGGCGAGTTCGGGAACGCTGGCGCCGTTGCGGTAGCGGGCGGACAGGTCCAGGGCCTGCCGCTGGCGGGCTGCGGACCAGGTCGTGGACAGCGTCGGGGTCATGCGGCGGTCTCCCAGGATTCGAGGGCGAGCGTGTTGGCGGCGACGAGCTCCTCGTACGTGAGCTGGTCGCCGGGGCTGTGCAGGATCAGTCGGCCGTCGGTCGCGACGCGCCAGCCGGGCACGGGCAGGCGGGTGACCGGGTCCAGGACGCTTCCGTCCGGGGCCTGCCAGTGGGCGGGGACCTCGTCGGCGCGCTGCGCGGGGACCAGGACGGTCGCCCCGTCGCGGACGACCGTCAGCGCGGGGGTGCGGTGCTCGGCGCGGGCTGCGAGCGCGGCCCGGTAGGCGGCGCGTTCGGCTGCGTGGAAGGCTCTGCGGGCTTCCGCGATCCCGGCGGTCCCATAGGCGGCGGCAAGGCCATCCCACCCGGGCCCCGCCCCGGTAACCGCCTGCTCAGCCGACACTCCGACGCCCTCCAGGGCGCGGGGCGTCAGCGTCCACACAGAGCCGTCCCGCTGGACCAGGCCGTGACGGTGCAGCCGCTGTAGCGTCCGGTACACCGTCGCCCGGGACACCGAGGAGGAGGTGACCAGCTCGGCGGCGCTCTGCCCGGGTTTGGCGTGCAGGGCACCGATCACCATGAGGGCGGAGCTGCCCAGGCCCTGGTGCGCGAAGGCGTCGTTGGCCATCAGGCGACCGATCACCCTGGAGTCGATGTCCGGGGAACCTGCCGTCTCAGGGGTAGACCACTGCGCCGGAACAGCGTGAGCGTCTTGCCGGGCGCTGCTCCCTGTCCCTGTTTGGCTGTTACCGGCCTGCGACTCACCTTCGGCCTTGGGAGTTACTGGTCGCGTCCAAGGCGTGGTGTAAATGATCACGGGCGTAGGGTGCCGTGCTGAACCGCCAAGTTCACACGTCAGCCACTCCTGAAGGAGCTCTACGCCCGTGACGCCACGAGTATCGCCCACGCATGCCCTGCGCGCCGAAATCGACTCCCTGTTCGCCGGGGGCCGCGACCTGGTCGAGGTTCTGGAGGACGTCGCCCGCCTCGGCGCCCGGATGATCATCCAGACTGCCGTCGAAGCCGAGGTCGAGGCGTTCCTGGGCCGCGCCCGCTACCAGCGCGCCGCCACCGCCGACCAGGACGGCGACGCGCCCACGGTCCGAGCCGGGCACCGCAACGGCTACAGCCCCACCACCGTCAGGACCACCGCCGGACCGGTCACCGTGCAGCGTCCGAAGCTGCGCGGGACCACCGAGAAGTTCGCCTCCCGCCTGTTCGGCACCGGCGTCACCCGCACCAACGCCCTGGAGTCGCTGGTCATCGCCTCCTTCGTGCGCGGGCTGTCGGTCCGCGACGTGGAGAACGCCCTGGCCGACGCCCTGGGTCCCGAGGCCGCGCTGTCGAAGTCGACGGTGTCCACGATCTGCCAGGCGATTCGCACCGAGTACTCGGCCTGGTGCGAGCGCGACCTGTCCGGCGTCACCCTGGACTACCTGTTCCTGGACGCCTCGCACTTCAAGATGCACGTGAACGCCGGCAGCGAGCCGGTCCTGGCCGCCTGGGGCATCACAGACGACGGCAAGCCCGTCTTCGTCGGCCTGGCCGCCGCCGCATCCGAGAGCACCGACGCCTGGGAGGACTTCCTCGCCGGCCTGCTCCAGCGCGGCCTGCGCCCGCCACTGCTGGTCATATCCGACGGCGCCCCGGGCATCATCGCCGCCTGCGAACTCGTCCTGGGCCGATCCCTGCGGCAGAGGTGCCTGATCCACAAATCCCGCAATGTGCTCTCCAAGGTCAGCAAGGCCGACCAGCAGGCGGTCAAGGAAGGCTTCTGGAAGGTATTCGACACCACCGTGCCCGAACTGGAGGGCACCGAGCCCGGCCAGCAGCTCGTCGAGGCGGTCCAGGACCGCATCGACGGCTTCGTCGCGACCTGGGAGAAGCAGTACCCGGCCGCCATGAAAGCTATGCTGACGGATCGTCAAAGCCTAACTCCGTACCTGCGGTTCCCCGTCGAGCACCACAAGCGCATCCGTCACTCCAACTTCATCGAGCGGACCTTCGGCGAGACCCGCCGCAGGGTCAAGGTCATCGGCCGCTTCCCCGGCGAGACCTCCTGCGTCAGCCTGGTCTGGGCCGTCCTGGACCGAGCCGCCCGCGGCTGGCGCGGCTTCACCATGACCCCGCTCGCCCTTCGCACCCTGCACGACCTGCGCCGGGCGCTGCTCGAACCCCCGACCCAGCTCCGGCCCACCGCCACGATCACCGTGACAGCAACCGCCGACGCCGCATAAGATCAACTCACGGCACCCGCGTCGAGACTTTTACACCACTCCGCGGACGCGACCCCTGGGCTGTCCGCTGGCATGACTGTGTCACGATCATCGAGCCTAAGTGTGAGCACGAGTGCCATCATGATGAGTCCGAAACTGAACAGCCCCATCGCTGCCATGATCCCGGCATGGAGCAGGACCGCGAGCCACGCACCATTGCGGCGCACTGTGCGTCGCGACCCCGCGGGCAGCACCCGGGTCGATGTGGGCACCCTTCAGGACGGGTTAGGGCTGAAGTTCAGGCTCGGTCTCGCTCTCACAGGTGTCGCTGTCGCCCTGGTCTGCCAGGAGCTGTACGCGCTCAGTGACACGCCCCTGGAGGCCACTTCGACCTCCTGGAGTCAGGTGATCGGCTATCTGCTGTTCGCGAGCGGCGTGCTGTGGACGCTGTTCGACCTCCTGGCCAAGCGGGAGCGCGAACGCGCGAAACGGGTCATTGAGGGAGGCGTCGTCTACCGGGCTGACGGCGACATGACGGTCAACGTCAACGGCGAGGAGGCGCAGATCTCCTCGCTCATCGGTGCGCAGACAGCCGATGCGTTCGCGGCCCGCCAGGAGCGGATGCTGGAGGATTCCTACTCTCAGGGGATCTTCCAGGCCAGGGTGATCTTCTGGGTCAGCATGTTCTTCCTGTGCCTGGGCGCACTGATCCTGTTCGGCGGTGTCGCGTCGGCGGTACTCAGCGGAGGCAACAGGGGCAAGGTGGAGGCGGGCATCGTGGCCGCGGTGGCAGGAACGGTGTCCAGCCTGTTGTCGGGGACCTTCCTCTACCAGTCCAACCGGTCCCGGGACAGCGTGATCGAGCAGGCGTCGCGGATGCAGGCGCGCTCCATGGCCGACCGGCGCATCACCGTGGTGAGGGACATCGCCAACTCGATCGAGGAGGCGGACGAGCGCACGCAGGCCAGGAGGGAGCTACTGACCGCGCTTATCGGCAGTCTCGGCAAACTCGATGACCGCCAGGTGGCAGACCTGCCGACAGCTGGTCGACGCCGGACCCCTCACCCCCGCACCCAGCATGATGTGGCGTCAAGGACGGAGGGAACTCGAATTGCCTAGTTGTGCCGTAAGCGAGCTACCGTGGCCCCGCGGAAGGTCGCGTCCGCGGAGTGGTGTAAATGACTCGACGCGGGTTGCCGTGTGTTGATCTTATGCGGCGTCGGCGACCGGTGTCACGGTGGTGGTCGCGGGTCGGATCTGGGTCGGGGGTTCGAGGAGGGCTCGGCGCAGGTCGTGCAGGGTGCGTAGGGCGGCGGGGGGCATGGTGAAGCCGCGCCATCCGCGTGCGGCGCGGTCAAGGACGGCCCAGACCAGGCTGACGCAGGAGGTCTCGCCGGGGAAGCGGCCGATGACCTTGACGTGGCGCCGGGTCTCGCCGAAGGTCCGCTCGATGAAGTTGGAGTGGCGGATGCGTTTGTGGTGCTCGGTGGGGAACCGCAGGTAGGGCGTGAGATTTTGACGGTCCGTCAGCATGGACTTCATGGCGGCCGGGTACTGCTTCTCCCAGGTCGCGACGAACGCGTCGATGCGGGCCTGGACCGCTTCGACGAGCTGCTGACCGGGCTTGATGCCCTGTAGTTCGGGGACCGTGGTCTCGAAGACCTTCCAGAAGTCGGCCTTCACCGCCTGCTGGTCGGCCTTGCTGATCTTGGACAGGACGTTCCTGGATTTGTGAATGACACACCTCTGGCGCAGGGACCGTCCCAGGACGAGTTCGCAGGCGGCGATGATGCCCGGGGCGCCGTCGGATATCACCAGCAGCGGTGGCCGCAGGCCGCGTTGCAGCAGGCCGGCCAGGAAGTCCTCCCAGGCGTCAGTGCTCTCCGAGGCGGCTGCCGCGAGCCCGACGAACACGGGCTTGCCGTCGGTGGTGATGCCCCAGGCGGCCAGGACCGGTTCGCTGCCGGCATTGGTGTGCATCTTGAAGTGCGAGGCGTCCAGGAACAGGTAGTCCAGGGCGATGCCGGACAGGTCGCGTTCGCACCAGGTGGCGTACTCGGTGCGGATGGCCTGGCAGATGGTGGACACCGTCGACTTGGACAGCGCGGCCTCGGGACCGAGGGCGTCGGCCAGCGCGTTCTCCACGTCGCGGACCGACAGCCCGCGGACGAAGGACGCGATGGCCAGCGACTCCAGGGCGTTGGTGCGGGTGACACCGGCTCCGAACAGGCGGGAGGCGAACCTCTCGGTGGTCCCGCGCAGCTTCGGGCGCTGGACGGTGACCGGTCCGGCGGTGGTCTTGACGGTGGTGGGGCTGTAGCCGTTCAACAGCCGCATCATGCGGTTTGGGAAGCGTTTGTGAGTGTTCGACAGCGACTGATCCCGAGCTGACGTGCGCCGTTCGGCCGCTCGGGGGCCCGGGCCGGTTGCTCGCTCGGTGGCAGGTCCAGGTCACTGTTGTAGCGGTGTGATCGGCTGCGAGAAGATGGCGCCGTGACTGACAGTTCACCGGCTCTGCTCGCGGCCGTGACGCGGATCCGGGCCGCCCGGCGGGCTGACGCCGACGGCCTCCACCGCCTCTCGCGGACCTTCGTCGCCTCGCGCGCACTGCGCCACCGGACACCGACGGAGTTCGAGGAGCAGGTGGGGGACTTCCTGGCGGCCGAGCACGGCCGTCGGCTCGTCGGCTGTGTGGGCGTCGGGCGGCTGCCGGGGACCGGCGGCGCCGCAGTGCTCTACAACCTCTGCGGCGACGCCGGCTTCCACGGCATGGGGCTGGGCGGGCGGCTGGTGGCCGCGAGTGTGCGGCGGGCTGCGCGCATTGGTGCGCCGCTGCTCTACACGGCCACCACGCGCACCGACGGCTGGTTCGAGCGGCAGTGCTTTCGGCCGGTAGAGCCGGCGGCGGCGCCCGCTTCCTGGGTGGCCGACCTCGACCCGTCGCGGGGCTCACTGCTGTACGTGCGACGGGTCGACTGCTGATTCCTCGTCCGGGGCCGCCGCCGGCGCGGCGTCGCGTCGGTGACCGCTGATCGGGACTATCAGAATTGTGGCTCTGCCTAGATTTTCGTGGGCGTTGATCGTCGGCTCTCGGTGATCAGTTGAGCAGGATGCGGTGGCGCAGGAGGCGGAAGCGGGCCCGGCCGTACATCTGGCGCTTGATCAGTTTCGACTTGTTGTTGACGCCTTCGGTGCCGCCGTTGTGGAAGTGGCAGGTCAGCGCTTCGTCGACGGCTGCGCGGTCCTTGTCCAGACCTCGGGTGAAGGCGTGCAGGTGCGGCAGTTCGTCCGCGCGGACCGCCTCGATCCAGTCCGTGAGGAGCTTCATGTTGTCCTCGGCCGGCGTGAGCAGGGCAGCGAAGCCGCGGACGTGCCCGGCCAGGGCGGTCATCTGCGGGCAGGCGCCGGTCAGGGCGTCGACCAGTTCGCGGTCGGCGTCCTTGAGGTGGTCCGGGTCGGTGCACAGCAGGCCTTTGAGGCGCTTGGGTGAGACGGCACGCCGGTCGCACTCGACGCGTCCTTGGTTGATGTAGCGGGCCAGGAGGTTGGCACTGCCGGTGTACCCGAGTTCCCTGATCTCCCGCAGGAGGTGGGTGACGGGGACGGCCGGGTCCTGGGCGCGGCGCTCGCGCAGGTGGTCGCGGTAGGGGTCGACCAGGGTGGGCCGGTACTGCGGGGCCTTGACCAGGCGGTCGGGTTCGGGGACGCGGGCGTAGCGTTTGACGGTGTTCAGTGCCAGTTGGAGCCGGCGGGCGCACTCCAGCAGCCCGACCCCGGCGTCGAGCAGGTCGTGGACCTGCTGCCAGCGCTGGCGGGTGGTGACCTCGCGGACGTGGGCCTGCGGGGGTGGCCCGGCCTTCGCCCAGCAGGATGCGTGCGCGTGGACCTCCTTCAGGACCGCTTCGCCCAGGTTGTGCCACAGGTGCCAGCGGTCGGCGATCTGTCGCGCCGCTGGCAGGGCGTCGGTGATGGCCTGGGCGTAGGTGGCCGAGCCATCCCGGCACACCACCTGGACCCCGGGGTGGGCGCGCAGCCAGTCGGCCAGGGTCTCGGCCCTGCGGTCGGGCAGCACGTCGAGGCGGTCGCGGGTGAGCGCGTCGATGATGATCGTCGCGTACTTGTGCGAGCGGCGCAGGGCGAAGTCGTCCACCCCGATCACGGCCGGGACCGGGTGCTCGGGCAGCGGAATACCCAGCAGGCAGGTCAGCATGCTCGCGCAGGACAGTACCTGGTGCAGGTGGGCGAGCAGCCGCGCCCCGGCCCTCCCCGCCAGGGCGCGGGCGACCGCCTCCGCCACCGCCTGCAGGGCCGGGGTCCGGCGCTGGTAGCGCACCGTCAACCCGTCGACCTGCTCGACGAACGTGGTTCTGGGGCAGGAGGGGTTCTCGCAGTACAGGCGCCGCACCCACAGGTCGATGACCAGCGGGCGGCCACCGACCGCCTCGTCGGCGACGTGGCGCACGTAGCGGCTGTGCACCCAGTCAGAGGACCGGCCACAGCCCGAGCACGCGACCGCGATCCCGTCCCGAGTCCGCGCCGTGACCCGGACCGTACGCATTCAGAAGCAATGGCCCTGAATTCTGACGCTGCGTAGTGTTCGCTGGTCAGGCGGGCAGGGCGATGGGTGGCATCCAGAGGTTGCCGGTGAAGGCACGGTGGATCGCTTCGAAGGCGCTCAGGCCGTGCTTGCGGGCTGAGTCGAGATAGGAGCGCACGGATAGCCAGGCTGCGGCACCGGTGTCGGACTGGTGGCAGCCGGAGATCTTGACCTGGGTCTTGACCGGTCGAAGTGCGCGTTCGCCGGTGTTGTTGGTGAAGGGGACCTGTTTCGGTTGGTCGACGAACCGTAGGACGTCGGCAGCCTGGTCGCGGAGGCGTTCGAGGAGGTTGCGGGCCGGGGACTGCTTGCGGCCCTCGGCTCTGGGGTGCAGGGCCAGTCCCGCCGCAATGCCCTGGTGGTAGTGGCGTTGGTAGAACAGCAGGGCTTCGGGGGTGATCCCGGTCGCCTCGCCGGAGCGAACGCGTCGGGCCTGGCGGTTCAGTCCGGCCAGGGCCCAGCGGATCTGCTGCTGCCATTTCTGCTTGGGGTGGTCCTGCTCGGCCGCGGTCAGTTCGCGGATCAGGTGCGCGCCGCACAGCTGGTGGGCGGCGTCCGGGTAGCCGGCGTAGAGGGAGAGCGAGTCGTGGACCAAGGTGCCCCGGAAGCCCGGCAGGACACCGAGGGAGTTCGCGCCGTCGCGTGAACGCGGGGCCAGGCCGAGCAGGGTCAGGTGCTCGGTGCACGCCACGTGCAGCCAGCGCCGTTTGCCGCCGATGCGGGTCGTGGTCTCGTCCGCGTGCAGGACGTGGCCCAGCACCAGCAGCGCGCGGATCAGGTCCATCGAGGGCTGGACCAGGTCGGCGGCCCGGTCCAGGACGGAGGAGGTCCAGCCGGTGGAAACCTTCGCGCCGGTCAGGTCGGCGATCAGCTGGGCGGTGCGTTCAACCGGAATGTGCTGGAAGGCCAGGAGGTACACCGCCAGCGTGCGCAGGTTCGGACCGTAGGAGGTCGGCGACCCGGCCAGCAGATCCGGGGCGTCGGCAGTGGTGAGGCGGCCGCAGTCGCAGCGGACCCTGTGCAGCCGGTGCTCGGTGACCGTGACCGTCACCAGCGGGACGTCACTGACCTGGCGGCGGGCGAAGCCCACCGACGGGACATCGTCCAGTGCCTCGCCGCAGTCCGAGCACGCACCAGGCCGGTGGTCCTGGACCCGGTCCGGGTTCTCGACCATCGCCAGTCCGGCCCCCGGCGCACCTTTGCGCTTGCCCCGCTTGGCCGCCGACCTTGGCTTCGCCGCGGCGGTCCCGTCCTTCGGCAGGCCGAAGACATCCTGCGAGGGCGGGAAATTGGAGTTCTTCGAGTTGCGGTCCAGCCGCCGCTCCAGCTCCGCCACCCGCGCGGTCAACCGCTCGTTCTGCTCTTCAAGCCCCGCGCAGCGTTCAGCCAGCACCACGTTCTGCTCGCGCAGCACAGCGATCAGCGTGAGGAGGTCCTCACGCGACACAGCGGGCTCGGCAGCAGCAGGCATGATCCCGCAGCGTGCCAGAGACCACAACGACCTGTCACATCGTCAACTCGCAACCAGCCAGCCAACCTCGTGAATGCTTACC
>Ga0302314_10014628_pt1 | contig 13414 bp, 8 predicted proteins | sample III_Palsa_N2_3_FD_200533 | JGI IMG/M metagenome (GOLD analysis project Ga0302314, IMG submission 200533) | Peat permafrost microbial communities from Stordalen Mire near Abisko, Sweden - III_Palsa_N2_3 | ecosystem: Environmental > Terrestrial > Soil > Palsa > Peat permafrost | place: Sweden...
GGTGCGGAAGTAGCCGAAGCGCTCACGCTCGGCCGGGACCTTGTGGTGTATCACCGAGCGGTCGTCGAAGAGGAAGACCGAGCCGGGGCGGTGCTGGTGGATCCGGATGCACAGCTCGGTCTCCTCGCCGCCCAGCGGACGCATCGCCCGGCCGGTCCTCCCGGCGTCCGCGCCCCGGCCGATGCCGGGGCTGAACTCCCCGGCGACGTCGAAGGCGCTGCGCCGGAACGCGGCGTTGCCGCCGAGGACGTTGCGCACCCGGGCCCGACCGGTCGGCATCCCCCGGTAGGTCGCGCCGTGCACCCAGTCGAACTCCTCCGGGTACCAGCCGGGGCGCCGCCCGGAGGCCCAGACCGGGACGGTCAGCCCGCCCACGCCCATCACCTCGGGCTCGGCGAAGCCGTCCGCGAACCAGCGCAGCCAGTCGCGTTCGGCGACCGCGTCGTCGTCCAGGAAGGCGACGATCCCGCTGCGGGCCCGGGCCAACCCGGTGTTGCGGCCCCCCGACAGGCCCCGGGTCCGCGCATTGGCCAGAACCGTCACGCCTTCGGTGCCGGCCATCCGGGCGCGGAGCCGGAGCAGCAGCCGGGGGTTGTGGTCCACCACCACGATGACCTCGGCCGGCGGCAGGCTCTGCTTCAGCGCCGAGTCGACCGCGGCCAGCAGGTCGTCCCAGCGGTCCTCGGTGTACACGCAAATTATCACTGACACGTCGTCCATCGGTCGGTCCCCCCGTACGTTCCCTACCGCCACGCCTTCCGCGCCGTCGCCCGAACGGCCGCCCCAGCCAATGGTGCCCATTTCGAGGGACGTTTATGGGCCGGTCCCGGTTCACCTCTGGATCTCTCACGCCTCCCGCCCGAATCCCTTACCCGGAGGAGGTCCTCCCAGGTGTTCTACCGGAATCCCGGAGCAGATTTGAGAGTGGATCAGGTCCGCACCGCAGGTGGGCTCCGTATGCTGTGCTGAAGGGGAGAGGCGGTGCCTATGGGGGGACGACGCATGGTGCAAGAGGTCATTTCCGAGACGCCGGGGCACGGGACACCGGGGCACGGGGCACCGGCGTACGGAACACCGGCGCACTCGGCAGCACCGGCCGACGTCGACGACCCGACCAACCGGCTGACCCTGACCGTCGTCGTCTGCGCCTACACCCTGGACCGCTGGGGCGACATCCTGGCCTCGCTCCAGTCGCTGCGCGACCAGGAGCGCCCGGCCGACCAGGTCGTGCTGGTCACCGACCACAACCCGGAGCTGTACGCCCGGGCCCGGGCCGCCTTCCCCGACCTCGAAGTGATCCCCAACTCCGAGCGCCAGGGCCTCTCCGGGGCCCGCAACACCGGGATCGCCGCCGCCCGGGGGGACGTGGTCGCCTTCCTGGACGACGACGCCGCCGCCGCGCCCGACTGGACCAGGCAGCTGCTGAACGGCTACCGGGACCCGAAGGTGATCGGCGTGGGCGGCTGGATAGAGCCCGACTGGGAGGTCGGCCGCCCCACCTGGTTCCCCACCGAGTTCGACTGGGTGGTCGGCTGCACCTACACCGGGATGCCCCAGGAGGCCGTGCCGGTCCGCAACATGATCGGCGCCAACATGTCGCTGCGCCGCGAGGTCTTCGGCGCCGTCGGGGGCTTCAGCCACGACCTCGGCCGGACCGGGACGCTGCCGCTCGGCTGCGAGGAGACCGAGCTCTGCATCCGGGCCGGGCTGCACTACCAGGACGGGGTGATCCTCTACCAGCCGGACGCCGTGGTCCGGCACCGGGTCGGCGCGGCGCGCGGCACCTGGAAGTACTTCCTCGACCGCTGCTGGAAGGAGGGCCTGTCCAAGTCGGCCGTCAGCCGGATGACCGGTCCCCGGCTGGCGCTGGCCTCCGAACGGGCCTACCTCAGCCGGACCATCCCCCGCGCCTTCGGCCGGGCGCTCCGGCCGGGCCCCGGCCGCTACCCGCTGTCCACCGTCCCGGCACTGGCCCTGGGCGTGCTGGTGACCGCCCTCGGCTACCTGCTGGGCCGCACCCGGCAGATCTTCCTGACCTCCCATCAGGGCGCCGCCGGGGCCGCCGCCGGGTCGGACGACGAGGAGCCCGACCCCCGCCCCGGACGCGCCGCCGCCGGCCTGCTGCTGCCCCTGGTCGCCGCGCTGGGCCTGTGGGCGCTTTCGGTCCGCCAGGTCGACGTCTCCGACCTGGGCGGCTTCGGACTGGTCGCCGCCCTGCCGTGGACCTACTGGGCCTCGATCGTGCTGCTGCTGGCCGGTTTCGTCGGGGCACTGCGCCGACCCGGACGGCATCCGATCTGGCCGGCCGCGTACACCGTGGGGCTGCTGGTGGTCCAGCGGGCCACCTCGGCGGTGGTCTACCACACCCTGCTGTACGCATGGACCTGGAAGCACATCGACATCATCGACCGGCTGCTCGCCAACGGCGGCCACCTGGACCTCAGCAACCGGCTGGGGGACATGGCGCCCTACGACCAGTGGGCCGGCTTCTTCGCCGCCAACACCGCGCTGATCCGGCTGCTCGGCATCAACACCGCGCTCTCCTACGCCGCCTGGTCCCCGTTCGTCTCCAGCCTGATCCTGATCGTCCCGCTCTACCTGGTCTTCCGGACCTTCAGCCGGGACCAGCGGCTGGTCTGGACCGCCCTGTGGATCTTCTTCCTGGGCAACTGGGTCGGCCAGGACTACTTCTCCCCGCAGGCGTTCGGCTTCTTCCTCTACCTCGGCGTGCTGGCGGTCGTGCTGCGGCACCTGGGCCGGGCGCCCAGGTCCGACCTGGGCTCGGCGCTGGACTCCGGCTACCCGCTCTCGGCGACCCCGCGCACCCCGCTGGACCGCCGGACCCGGACGCTGTGGATGGTGCTGCTCACCCCGATCCTGCTGGCCATCTCCGCCGCCCACCAGCTCACCCCGGTGATGCTGGCGGTCGGCCTGGTCGCGCTCTGCCTGACCCGCCGCTACCGCAACATCTGGCTCGCGGTGCTGGTCTGCGCCATCCCCGCGGTCTGGGACTTCACCTCCGCCCTGGCCTTCTTCAAGCTGCAACTGCCGGCCATGGAGCAGACCTTCGGCAACCTGCTGGCCAACTCCCAGGCCGGCGGCGGCACCACACCCACCGGGCTCGGCCCGGTCACCATCTCCTATCTGGACCGCGGGCTGTCCGGGATGGTCGCGCTGCTGGCCGTGGTCGGCGTGCTGCGACACCCGCCGCTGCGCCGCACCGGACTGCCGCTGCTGCTGCTCGGGGTCTCGCCGATCCCGATGGCCGTCGCCAACAACTACGGCGGCGAGATGATCTTCCGGGTCTTCATGTTCGCCCTGCCCGGGCTCGCCTTCTTCGCCGCCGCCGCGCTCCAGCCCAAGCCCCGCACCACGCACACCCCCTCCTGGGGCCGTCCGGCGGCCCTGCTGCCGGTGCAGCCGCTGCGCACCTCCGCGCTCAGCCTCGGGATCCTCGGCCTGCTCGCGGCTTGCTTCTGGCCCAGCTACTACGGCAAGGACCGGGTCAACTACTTCCCGCCGGGCGAGATCTCGCTGGTGGACGCGATGTTCGCCCAGGCCCCGCCGGGCTCGCTGATCGTCGGCGCCACCTCCAACTTCCCGGACGCCTACCGGAACTACGACAAGTACCCGCAGCAGCTCTGGCTCTCCGACCTCGACCCGGCCGACATGACCCTGCTGCTGCAGAACGCCGCCGCCTTCCTCACCCGGCCCAGGGAGACCGACTACATCCTGCCGCCGGCCCACGTCTACGTGGTGCTCACCCGGGCCGAGGAGGCCGACGCCGAGATGGACGGGCTGCTGCCGCCCGGGGCCGTCCCGGTGATCGAGAAGTCGCTCGCGGCCTCGCCCAGGTTCAAGCTGATCCTGCACGACGCCGACGGCTCCGTCTTCGAGGAACTGCCGGCCGCCCCGGCCGCTGGGAGCACCCCATGACCCTGCCCGCCCTGCCCTCCGTCACCCGGCTGCCGCTCTCCCGGCTGCCGCTGGCCGCCAGCGGCTGGGTCACCCTGCTCTGCGTCTCGGCCGTCGCCGACGCCGCCCCGCTGCGGATGGCCGTGGTCGGCTGCTACCTGCTGTTCTGTCCGGGCCTGGCGGTGCTGGGCCTGTTCCGGGCGGCGCTGCGGACCGCGCCGCCCAACGACCGCCCGGCCGGCCTCCGGCTCGACACCGGCGAGGGCGGGTCCGAGGCCGGGCAGACCGTGCTGCTGGTGGTGATGCTCAGCCTGTCCGTGCTGGTGCTGGCCTCCACCGCGCTGATGCTGGCCGGCGCCTTCAGCGGCCGCAGGACCCTGCTGATCCTGGCCGCGCTCACCACCGTCGCCGCGCTGCTGCCGAGGCTGCGGGCGCGGCAGGACTGAGCCCCCGCGCCGGGCCGGCTACCCCGCGAAGGTCGGGCCGTGGAGCACGGCCTGGGAGCGGCGGTAGGCCCGCCAGCCGACCGTCCGCAACCGGTCGGGGTAGGGGGCCACCGGCGCGCCCAGGCCCTCCAGCCAGAAGGCCAGGTCGGCGGTGGTGTCGGTGCTCTTCAGCATCAGCCGGGCGATCCGGAAGGGGTCGTCCCGGGTGGAGCTCAGGGCGTTGCGGACGGCGGTGGCCGAGGTGTAGCCGGCCTCGCGCACCAGTCGGCGCACCGACGGGCTGTTGTAGCCGTGCGGGTAGGCGAAGGCCGGGACCGGTCGGCCCAGCTGCTCCTCCAGCACCGCCTTGGGCAGCTGCAGCTCCCGGCGCACCGCGCGCGCCGACAGGGTGTCCAGTTGCGGATGGGTGACCGTGTGCGCGCCGATCTCCAGGCCGCAGTCGGCCACCTCGGCCACCTGGTCCAGCGTCATCATCGGCGCGGACGGCAGCAGGCAGTCCGGATCGCCGGTGATGGCCCCGGTGGTGAGGTACGCGGTCGCGGCGAGCCCGCGCGCGGCCAGGGCCGGCCCGGTGAACCGGGGCAGGTCGGCGAAGCCGTCGTCGATGGTGACCACGATCGGCCGCTCCGGCAGCGGGGCCCGGCCGGCGAGCGCGTCGACCAGCCCGGTCGCGGTGAGCGCGGTCCGGCCGCTGTCCCGGATCGCGTCCAGCTGCGCCAGGAACTCCTTGGGGCGCACCGTGTACTGGGCGATCCAGGGCGGCGGGTCCTCGGTCACGGCGTGGTAGAGCAGCACCGGGATCCGGGCGCTCACCGGGATTCGTTCATCGGCTGCGGACATCCCCGCACCCCCTTCCGACCGCGGTCAATGTTCCTCCTCGACGCCGACCCACTCGTGGGTCTGGGTCTGGGTATGGGCTTGGGGCTGGGGCTGCAGCGGGCCCAGCGGGATGGTCTCCGCCGGTCGGCCCTCGTGCGGACGGACCAGGGCCTCGGCCGGCAGCCAGGCGCTGCGGAAGACCAGCAGCGCCCCGGCCACCACGAGCTGCGCCAGCAGCCAGGCCATGCCCATCCCGGCCAGGCCCATCCTCGGCACCAGCACCACGCACAGCCCGAAGACCAGGGCGAACAGCGCCCCGTACACCAGCACCACCATGCCCACCCGGCGGCGGACCCGGAAGGCGGCCAGCGCGGTCGAGGTGATCAGGTTGGGCAGTGCGGACAGCGCCAGCAGCCGCAGCAGCAGGGTGGCGTGGCCGGGGTAGTTGGGGCCGAACAGCCGCAGCACCAGCGGGGCCGCGAGCATCAGCACCGCCACCGCGCCGATCAGCAGCTTGCCGGTGTCCCGCAGTACCGTGCGCGCGGCCCGGGCCAGCCGCCTCGGGTCGCCGGCCGACTCGACCACTATCGAGGAGCCCATATTGGTGCTGATCACGTACAGCATGGTGGTGATCACCCAGCTGATGGAGAAGTAGGCGCTGTCGTCCGGGCCGAGGATGTTGAGGATCAGCACCTGCGGCAGCATCGTCGCCGCCAGCCAGAACAGCCCGCCGACATAGGTCAGGGCGGTGAACCGGACCACGCCCTGGGTGGACTCCAGCGGCAGCAGGTGCAGCCCGGTGACGTCGCCGGGCAGCGCGTCGCGGGCCCAGGAGGGCCGCCGCTCCATCCGGCTGACCTCGCGCTCGCGCCCCGGGATGGCGAAGCCGAAGAGGTAGATGTTGACGTAGAGCAGCGCGATCACCAGCGCCACGGTCCAGGAGAGCAGGATGCCGGAGTCGGTGGCGACCAGGCTCAGCCCGATCACCGCGGCCAGCTTGGACACCGAGAACAGCACCTGCTCGCCGAGCACCCAGTTGGGCCGCCGCAGCCCGGTGAGCACCCCGTCCTGGAGGATGAAGATGCTGTAGACGGTGACGGCGAGCACGAACACCCCGCCCATCAGCGGGGTGTGCAGGAACATCAGGGCCGGTGAGAGCCAGGGGATCAGCAGCACGAAGCCGACCGAGGTCACCAGCCCCACCAGCACCGAGGCCAGGTAGGCCCGGGAGACGATCCGCCGGGTGTTCCGTCCGGCGGAGGGCGCGAAGCGCACCATCACGTCCGCCAGGTTCAGCTGGGAGACGCCGCCGAGGAACATCACCATGGAGACGGCCGAGTAGTTCCGGCCGACGTTGCCGACGCTGTAGTGCAGCCCGGCGACGGACCAGTAGGCCGCGCCCAGCACCGACGCGGCCAGTGAGGCCAGGGTCAGCACCACGCCGTTGCGCAGCAGCGGGTCGCCGCTGACGAAGCGCCCGATCAGCGGCAGTCGGCCGACCAGCGCGGTCAGCCGACCGCGCTCCTGGTCACGGTCGCCGCCCCGGTCCGGCGCATGCTGCTTCTTCCCCATCTCGGATCGCCCCCCTGCGTCCCCCGGCGGTCAGGCTCCCTCACCCTCAAGACCCTCGGCCTCAGGACCCCCCGTCGGCCAGTATCCGCTCCTCGGGCCGTACCGTGATCAGAATTCCGTCGACTACACCCAGTTGGCCGGATCCGGCGGGCGGCTCCTGGCCGAGCGGCAGGCCGCAGGCGTTCAGCCGCAGCGTCCGCGACTCGCCGTCGGCCCCGGTGACCAGGGCGGAGAAGTCCACCGAACGGTGCGCGCCGGGCGTCGGCGGGCTGGGCTCGGCCAGGTGTTCCAGCGAGACCAGCTCGGTGCCGCGCGGCAGCACCTCGGCGACGGCCGAGCCGAGCGCCTCGGCGTCGAGCAGCCTGCGGATCCGCCACTGCGAGGCCGGGAGCACGACGGTGGGGTGGCGGCGCAGCAGCCGGGGTGGCTGGGCGTCGTCGGTGAGCGAGGGGTAGGCCGGGACGATCCGCTCCCGGGCGAAGCCGGCGTCGGTGAAGCGGGCGGCGACCGAGGCGAGCGAGGCGCCGGAACGGGCCGGGGCGCCCAGCAGCAGCACCAGTCCGCCGACCCGGCGCACCGACTCGGGCAGCCGGGGCTCCTCGGGCAGCAGCGGCCCGCCGGGGCGGGTGGTCCGGGCGACGACGTGCTGGTACTGCAGCCGCCCCAGGGCGGCGGCGGCCAGCGGCGCCATGTAGCCGCCGGAGGACCGCAGACCGAGCACCAGCAGCGGCCGCTCCCGGTCCGGGTGCTCCTCGGCGAAGCGCTCGGCGAGCGCGACCACGTCCTCCGGCCGCAGGTCGAGGTCGCGGAAGCTGGACGGGTCGTGCAGCAGCGCCCCGGCGAGCAGCCGGGCGGTGTGCGGCGGGACGCCGGAGCGCAGGTCCTCGACCGCGGTGGCGACGCTGAGCAGCACCCCGGCGGCGTCCTCGGCGGTGTCCCCGAGGACGGCCTCGGCCAGCACATTGGCGAGGTCGCGCAGCAGCACGTGCCATTCGGCGAGGCCGAGCCGGCCGCGCAGCGCGGTGGCGCCGGTCTCGAACAGCCGCTGGGCCAGCCCGATCCCGCCCCTGGGCGGGATCAGCCGCAGCGGCGGCGGGACCGGCAGCGCGGAGGCGCCCTGGAGCCGGTCGGCGACGATCTGCGCGGCCCCGGCGGCGTGCAGGAAGGCGTCCAGGGCCTGCCCGCTGTCGGCGGCGGCGACCAGGCGTTCGAGGACGATGTGGAGTTCGACGGCGACGGGCCGGACGAAGCGGCTCCGCTGATCAGTTGTCATGCTGGCGCGCCTCCCAGGGCAGCGGTAGTCCGTGGACCAGGCGGCGGCTGCGCAGATAGCCCACCGGCCCGTAGAGCAGGCCCCGGCGCTGGAGCCGGGAGAGTCGGGCCGGCCAGGCGTGGCCGGGCGCCGCCCGGTCGGCGGCTCCCCGGTCGGCGGCTCCCCGGTCGGCGGGGTCGGGCCGGGCACCGGTGTTGTCCAGGGCGTAGCGGATGCCGCCGGGCAGCCGGCGCAGCAGTGCCGGGAGCATGCCCGGCTCGCGGGCGACGGCCGCCGTCAGATAGGCGCCGAGGCCGGCCCCGTAGCCGTAGGCCTGGTTGTCGAGGTCCTCCGGACGCTCCCGGTGGTGGTGCCAGACCAGGGCCTCCGGCTGGTAGACCAGGTGGTGCCCGTTGACCACGGTCCGGAAGAAGGAGAGCAGGTCGTCCCCGCCCTTGGCGGGGGTGCCGGTGCCGACGGCCGGGTCGAAGCCGCCGAGGTCGCGCAGCACCTCGGTGCGGAAGGCCATGTTGGCGCCGGAGCCGAAGCGTCCGGCGGTGAAGGGGAACAGCGGCTCGTCGGCCGGCGGCCGGTCGAGCCGCCAGCCGCGCCGGCGGAAGCCCTTGGTGAAGCCGCCGTGGGCCTCCAGCATGACCTGGGTCCTGGTCCGGAGTTCGGCGGGCAGGATCAGCCCGGTGACACAGCCGATCCGCGGGTCGCTCCGGCCGTCGGCGCCGGTGAAGCCGGCCGCGAGGGCGGTGAGCCAGCGGGGGTCGATCACCACGTCGTCGTCGGTGAAGGCGGTGATCTCGCCCAGGGCCTCGGCGACGCCCCGGTTGTGGGCGGCGGCGAGGCCGCGGACGGGTTCGCGGACGTAGCGGACCCGGTCGGCGTAGCGCTCCCGGATCAGCTCGGCGGTGGCGTCGGTGACCGGGTCGTTGTCGACGACGACGACCTCCAGGCGCGGATAGTGCAGCGCCTCCACCGACTCCAGGCAGCGGGCCAGCCGGTCGGGACGCTCCCGGGTGGCGATCACGATGGTGGCGAGCGGGGTGTAGGTCTCGGCCGCGGCGGTCGGAGCGGGCGCCGCGGCGACCGCGAGCTCCGCGGCGACCGCGGCCTCCAGCTCCGCGCCGAGCTCCCGGCGGGCGGTCGCGGCGAGCAGCCGGGCGGGCTCGTCCTCGGGCCCGACCAGGGCCTGGACCATGCCGACCGGACGGCCGCCGACCCGGACCAGGGCGAGGACGTACCCCGGCGGGACCGGGCCGGGGCCGCCGACCCGGAGCAGCTCGGGGGTCCCGCTGCCGTCGCCGAGCTCCAACTCGGTCACGTCGATCGGGGCCTGATCGGGGTTCAACCGCAGCGGCGGCCCAGCGGCGGCCGTCGCTCCGGGCGACGGCCGCACGGTGGTCTGCTTCACCGGCCGGCCCCCGTGGGCCGCCCGTTGCGCTCGCGGAGCAGGGTGCGCAGCACCCGGTGCCCGTCGCGGAAGGTCCGCAGGTTGGACTGGCCGGTGCGGCGCGGGAGTTCCAGGGTCGGCACCTCCGCCACCCGCAGCCCGGCCAGCAGTGCCCGGACGGTGATCTCGGTCTCGATCTCGAAGCCGGAGGACTGGAGGTCGAGCCGGTCCAGGACATTGCGGTTGAAGGCGACGAAGCCGTAGCAGAGGTCGGTGAGCGAGCTCTGGTACATCACGTTCATCAGCGCCAGCAGCCCGCGGTTGCCCAGCCGGCGGAGCATGGTGATGTCCAGCGAACCGCCGCCGCCGGTGAAGCGCGAGCCCTTGACCAGGTCGAAGCCGCTCTCCAGGAAGTGGAGGTAGCGCGGGATCTCCTGCGGCGACATGGAGCCGTCGGCGTCGATCATGACGATGTACTCGCCCTTGGCGGCGAGGAAGCCGGTGCGCAGCGCACTGCCCTTGCCGCGGCCCTGCTGCGGCACGATGCGCAGCGAGGGCAGGGTGGCCCGGGCCATCTCCAGGGTGGCGTCGGTCGATTCGCCGTCGACCAGTATCACCTCGTCGACGCAGTCGGGGATGCGGTTCAGCACCCAGCCGATGTTCGCGGCCTCGTTGCGGGCCGGGACGATCAGGCTGACCGCCCCACGGACGGGCACGGGCACCCGCACCGACCCGGTCGACTCCCCCGAGACGGCCCCGGCGGGTGCTCCGGCCACTGCTCCGCGCACGGCGGGGGCGACGGCCTCCACCACCGCCTCCCCTTCGTCGATCGCCCAGCGCTCAGGCACGGTGGACGTGTTGGACATGGGTACATTCATGACGGCACCTCGGTTCCCCCCACGGCCATAGGCCGCGACATTCGAACGTCCGTATGTTCGGGCCTGCAAGTTCTCCGCCGACCGACTCCCCTTTGCTCCGGTCCGCCGAGATCCCCCTCGCAACTCCGGCATCCGCTCCGATTCCCCAGCGGAGCCCGGTAATGATCATTCTCGGATTCCATGATCCGAATTCCATGATCTTTTCCCGGGAGTCGGCGCCCCCACGGTATGTCGACTCCCACCAGTGAAACGGTACCCGGGCCCGGGAGCCCGCGTAAGAGATTCCGCTCCCTTGGGGTCGAATTTCCCAACCCAGCCGAAATCCCCCACCTCAACCGTGCTATTACTTCCCCTCTCAACCGGCGCCGCAATCGGACGCCCCTGCTCCGCCGCTACCGCCGGCCCGGCGACGGTTCGGCCAGCGCCCGCGCCAGCAGCGGGGCGGTGAAGGCGGTGCCGGCCACGAAGCGCAGCAGCGGGCCGAAGGTCGGCGCCGAGGCGAGCCCGGTGAAGTAGAGGCCGGGGACACTGGAGCAGGACCACTCGTCGAGCACCGGCGAACCGGTGCCGGGGACCCGGCGGATGGCCGTCCGCACCTCGGCGGCCAGCCAGTCCAGGTGGGCGACGTCGACCCGGTAGCCGGTCGCGGCGAGGACGTGGTCCACCGTCAGCGTTCCGGTCCCCGCGCCGACGGCCGCCGAGCGGGTGACCGCGGACGCCGCCGAACCCAGCGTCAGCAGCACCTCGTCGCCGACCGGTTCGGCCCGCAGCACCGGACGCCCGGTGGCGATCGGCAGCTGCCCCTCCACCCGGTCCCGCAGCCACCAGCCGCCGGAGGGGCCGAGCACCCGGCGCACCAGCCGCAGCCGCGCCTGCACCGGCAGCCGGCGGACGGCCTGCGGCAGCTGACTGACCGCCAGGTGCGACCAGCCCGGACCGAGCGGGGAGTCCGGCTTGGCCGAGCGGTACAGCCCGGAGCGGCGCTCGACCGGCGGCGGGCTGCCCCAGAGCACCCTCGGCGCCCGGGCTACCAGCCGGACCTCGGCGCCAGCCTCGTGCAGCAGCGCCGCGCTCTCCAGCGCGGACTGCCCGGCGCCGATCACCGCCACCCGGCGTCCGGCGAAGGCCGCGAAGCCGGTGTGCTGGGAGCTGTGCGACAGCGGCCCCGTCGGATCCGGCCCCTTCGGCGCCAACCCGCGCAGCGCCGACGGCACATGGGCGATCCCGGCCAGCCCGCTGGCGACCACCACGGCCCGCGCCTCGAAGGACTCGCCGTCCTCCAGGGTGACCCGGAAGCCCTCCGGCAGCCGGGCCACCCTGGCCACCGGCACCGGCTCCGCCTGCGGCGCCAGCCGCCGCTGGAACCACTCGCCGTAGCGGACGAAGTCCGCCACCGGGATCGGGTGCAGCTCGTCCAGCGGGGCCCGGCCCTCCGCCCGGCAGAAGTCGGCCAGGGTGCTGCCGGCCCCGGGGGCCGAGATGCTGGAGGCGTCGGGCGTCGACTTCAGGTACATGCCGGTCGGCATCCTGGTCCGCCAACTGTCCATCACACCGCCGAAGATCCGGACCGGTGCGGCGCCGCGGGCCAGGTGCGCGGCCACGGAGAGGCCGTACGGTCCCGCCCCCACGATCACGACAGGTGCACTACCGTTCATCGCTCAGCTCCCCAGCTTGATGACGTTCCGTCTCGCCCTGGTCCCGCTCCCTGATCGGTGGGTCCATGCTGCTACGGAACGGCTCCCCTGTCATGGGTTCGATCGGATTTGCGATCGGCGGCGCCGGGACCTGGCCCGGGGCCCGGCACGGGACTTGGCGAAAGCGCGTCGACGCAGGCCGTGCCCCGGGCATCATGGATCCACCGATCGGGGAGCGGGACCAAGCAGGGGGGCTGCCTTGGACAACGGACGGGACCGAGGGCTCGACATCGGACTCGACAGACGGGTGCCGGTGCTCGTCGTCAAGATCGGCCGCTACCCGCTGCACCACGGCGGGGTGGGCGCCATCCGCAGCCTGGGCCGGGCCGGCGTCCCGGTCTACGCGATCACCGAGGACCGGGCCACCCCGGCCGCGCTCTCCCGCTACCTCCGCGGCCGCTTCGTCTGGCCCACCGTCGGGACCGAGCCGGCCGAACAGCTGCTGGCCGGGCTGACCCGGATCGCCCGGCAGGTGGCGGCCCGCGAGGGCCGCCGCTGCATCGCCCTGCCCACGGACGACGAGGCCGCCGTGCTGCTCGCCGAGAACGCCGCGGAGCTGGCCCCGTACCTGGTGATCCCGGCCGTCCCGGCCGAACTGCCCCGGGCGCTGGCCGGGAAGCAGTCGCTGCACCGGCTCTGTCTGGAGCACGGGGTGGCCACCCCGCGCTCGGTGCTGCCGCGCACCCCGGCGGAGCTCGCGGCCGCCGCCGAGGAGCTGGTCTTCCCGGTCGTCGCCAAGAACGCGGACCCCTACGCCCGGCTCAGCGATCCCGCGGTCGGTTCGACCACCCTGCTGGCCGACCGGGCCGCGCTGACCCGGCTGGCCGCAGGCTGGCCCGCCGCCATGCCCCGGGTGCTGCTGCAGGAGTACCTGCCGATGGAGCACGCCGAGGACTGGATCGCCCACCTCTACTGCGCCGGCGGCGGGTCCGCAGGCGGGGCCGAGGAGAGCGGGGCCGACGGGGCCGCGGTCAATCAGGACGTGGTGTTCACCGGCGTCAAGGTCCGTTCCTGGCCGCCGCGCGGCGGCGTCACCGCCCACGCCTACACCACCGCCAACCCGGAGCTCGCCGAGGAGAGCGCCCGCTTCTGCCGGGCCGTCGGCTTCCACGGCATCTGCGACCTGGACTGGCGCTACGACCGCCGGGACGGCCGCTACAAGCTGCTGGACTTCAACCCCCGGGTGGGGGCGCAGTTCCGGCTGTTCGAGACCGGCCCGGGGATCGACCTGGTCCGCGCCCTGCACCTGGACCTCACCGGCCGGGCCGTGCCCAAGGGCGACCAGTTGGAAGGCCGCAGCTTCACCGTCGAGATCCTGGACGCGCCGGCCCGGGTCGCCTTCGGCCGGGGCCACCGCTCCGCGCAACTGCCGGAGGGCGCCTCGGCCCCGCCGGTGCGCCCGCGCGGCCGGCTGCGCGAGCTGGCCTGGGCGGCGGCCG
>Ga0302314_10014629_pt1 | contig 13412 bp, 15 predicted proteins | sample III_Palsa_N2_3_FD_200533 | JGI IMG/M metagenome (GOLD analysis project Ga0302314, IMG submission 200533) | Peat permafrost microbial communities from Stordalen Mire near Abisko, Sweden - III_Palsa_N2_3 | ecosystem: Environmental > Terrestrial > Soil > Palsa > Peat permafrost | place: Sweden...
GTGGGATGGTCACCCATCGGTACTGCAAAGGGTCCGGCTACGATAATCCGACGGTGTTTTGCGCCGACCAGATGCTGCTGATCGGGAGGATGGAAGACCTCCTCGCCGCATATCGCCAGAGACATGCTGCGTGATCGAACTCGACGTGAAACCCGACGTCCGTGACGTGCCGTTCAGCCATGTTTCGTCGGCCTCTGCCCTATCTCCGGCCCTAGTCGCGGCAGCACTTGAATGGATGGAACGCGATGCGCCATGGAAGCTTCGCATTGAGAGCTTCTACGAGCAGTGGGAGTTACACCTCGACACGAGCGCACTGCCCTCCTCCCTTCACGCGCTATGTGCTCAGGCGACGATCGACCATCTGGAAGCTACGCTGGTCGCGCCGCTCAACCCTGGCCGGATCGAACTGGCCGAGATTACGGCTCATAAGCTGCTCGCCGGGCAAACGATCAAAATCCACAACGATTACTTGGAAGGCGATGAGACATATCGCGTTCTAATCCAGCTCAATCGCGGCTGGCCGGATGAGCAGGGAGGCATGCTAATGCTGTTTTCAAGCGCCTCGCCGGACGATTTGTGCCGCGTCATCCGGCCGCTCCACGGGACCGCCTTCGCCTTTGGGATATCGCCCCGGTCGTTCCACGCCGTGTCCACTATTCGATCTGGGGAACGCTACACTCTCGTCTACTCGTTCCGGCAGGCTATCGAGCACTAGGCCATGCCAACACGACCCGACGCTTGGGACCTGCAGGTCATTCCGCCGCTTTTTCCCTCCCGCGGCGCCGGATGGCTCTGGAGTCTGATAGTTTTGCCGCCCGCCGGCGTCCTCCGCCACGTCGAACGCCGAGGCCTCGCCTGCATCACGGATCCCGCCCAGAATCGGGTCAGTTTCGGTATGGCGGAATCCTTGATCGAGCTCGTCCCCGGGATGGCTTCCGTGGTCCGCGGTTGGGTGGGCCAGATCCACCTCTTGCGAGCAGAACCGGGTTACGACACCAGCCACAGCGAGCCCATCTGGCAAACTCGCGTATTTGTCTCGGTGCCGGAGAGGACCGATCAGGTCGGCGCCCTCAGGCTCGCTGAAAGCATCATTCACGAAGCGATGCATCTGCAGCTGACCGGCTACGAGGCCATCGAGCCGATGGTCGCCGACGACAAATCAACGATGGCGTCGCCCTGGCGGACCGAGAAAAGGCCGCTTCAAGGCGTTTTTCACGGTCTCTTCGTTTTCAGCTGTCTCTCAGCATTCTTTAGCCGAATTGGCGGTCGGCTTGACGAAGACGGCCGCCGCCATCTCGGCGTCCGATTGGGCGAAATCCGTGAAGAGATTGCCGCAATCAATCTCGACGAGCTGACCTTAGGGCTTACCCCCGTTGGCAAGGACCTAGCGTCTCGGTGGGCGGGCGAAGCCCTTGCGCCGCCATTCCCGTCATGACTGGGACGGACGGATCTGCGGGAGGACCTCGCCAGCCGATCGACTTAGGGTCGCGACCTGGTTTTCCGTAAGAACGTAGCTTGGCGAGTAGGTCAGCCCCGATTTCCGAGCGTCGCTCCACCGCACGATAACCAACCCGGCGTTCGGGCTGAATTCCCGCGCCGCCAGTGCTGAAAGGGCTGGCGGTGCATGTCCCGATTTCACAGTCCTCATGAGAGAGACATCCGCCACGTATCCACCCAACATCAGCCAAACGTGACCGTCCCACGATGAGTTCGACGTGTCGAAGTCTGCGCCCGTAAGGACGCGATCGCCTCCGAAAACCCGCGTCCCATCCGCAAAGAGTGAGCCGGCGACGACATAGGCAGGAGCATCAAGGGCGACGCGCATGCGCGTCGCATAGACGGCGCTCATCATGGCGCATGCCTCTGGCACCGGTAGGAAATCCTGAAGAACGGTTGTGCCCACCGATCCGAGCGGGTCGGTTTGGCCCCGATCAGCCGACGCATTCCGATAGGCTTGAGCCTCCGATTTGGAAAAAGAGGCTGCGATCAACCTATCCAATCTCACGCCGCATCCCCCCGGTTAGAAGCATTGGCTCACTCGGTTCATCGCGAGCGCCTGCACTAAAGTTCGACAGTGTCACACCCACCAAGCGGATACCTTTCGCTGGAGGAAATATCGACCGGATCAGGCCAAGGCTCGCCTCATGCAAGGTCGGCCGGCTGTCGATCGGCCTCGCCAGCGATTGGCTCCGGGTGGACTGCTGGAAGTCGGCCCACTTGATCTTCACGGTGACCGTGCGGCCGCGGCCGCCGGTCTTCTCGCACCACGCCCAAACGTCGTCGGCCATGGCCAGGACGCCAGCCTCAATGCGTGCCGGATCGGTCAGGTCCTCCTCGAATGTGGTCTCCGACCCCGATGACTTCCGTTCGCGATTGGGATTGACGGCCCGGTCATCCTGGCCGCGGGCGATGGCGTAGTACCAGGTCCCGGCCTTGCCGAAGCGGTGCTGCAGGTCTTGCAGCAACCAGGTCTTCAGATCGGCGCCGGTCTGGATGCCGGCGTCGTGCATGCGCGCGGCAGTCGCCGGGCCGACCCCGTGGAACTTGGCCACGGGCAGGGCTTCGACAAACGCGGCGCCCTGCTCCGGCATGATGGCGAATTGCCCGTTCGGCTTGCGCTGGCCGGACGCCAGCTTGGCCAGGAACTTGTTGTAGGAAACGCCGGCCGACGCGGTCAGGCCGGTCTCCTCCAGGATCCGAGCGCGGATCGCCTTGGCGGTCAGCCACGCAGTCGGCAGGCCAGCTTGGTTGGCGGTGACGTCGAGATAGGCTTCATCCAGGGCCAGCGGCTCGATCAGATCAGTGAACTCAGCAAAGACGCCGTGGATCTGTCGCGAGACCGCCCGATAGACGTCAAAGCGCGGCGGCACGAACACCAGATTCGGACACTTGCGCATCGCCGTGACGGATGGCAACGCCGAGCGGACCCCAAACTGGCGCGCCTCATAGCTGGCCGCCGCCACCACGCCGCGACGGGCGCCGTGGCCGACCGCCACCGGCTTGCCCCGGAGGTCCGGGTTATCCCGCTGTTCGACCGACGCATAAAAGGCGTCCATGTCGACGTGGATGATCTTGCGAACCGGCTCAGGCATTGAAGTCCGAATATAGCGAATTAGAACAGACGCGGAACTGCCGGTTTGATAGTTGTCTCCCATCTCCTCGCCCGAGCTTCGATTTCTCATGATTAGAACCGTCGCTCTGCCTGACAACAGCACAGTGCCTGCGCTGGGCCTTGGCACCTGGCGCATGGGCGAGGACAGCCGCCGGCGGCAGGAGGAAATTCGCGCAGTCCGCACCGGCGTAGACCTCGGCATGACGTTGATCGACACCGCCGAAATGTACGGCGACGGCGCGACCGAGCAGCTGCTCGCCGAGGCGCTCAAGGGCCTTCGCGACCAGGTCTTCCTGGTCAGCAAGGTCTATCCGCAGAACGCCGGCCGCGGCCGGATCGAGAAAGCCTGCGATGGCAGCCTCAAGCGGTTGGGCACGGACCACCTGGACCTCTACCTCCTGCATTGGCGCGGCGCGGTCCCGCTCGCTGAGACGGTGGAGGGGATGGAGGCCTTGATGCGGGCCGGCAAAATCCGGCGCTGGGGTGTCAGCAATCTCGACACCGGCGACACGCAGGAGCTGCTGCGCCAGGGCGGCGGCGCCTGCGCCGCCAATCAAATTCTCTACAACGTCACCGAACGCGGCCCAGAGTTCGACCTCATCCCCCTGCTGAAGTCCCGCCGGATCGCGACCATGGCCTACAGCCCTATCGGCCAGGGCCGACTGCCCAACTCCCCTGCCCTCTCCGCGATCGCCAAGCGCCATGGCGTCACCCCGTTCTCGGTGGCCCTGGCCTGGGTGCTGCGCGACCCGACCGTCATCGCCATCCCCAAAGCCGGCGATCTCGATCACCTCAAGGCCAATCGCGCGGCCCTGAATCTGCAGCTGACGAACGACGATCTGGCGGCGATCGATGCTGAGTTTCCGCCGCCGGCCCGGAAGTCCCGCCTGGCTATGTTGTGAAGCGCCCGCCGGGCAGTCACAGCGCGGCGCACCAAGCCTCATAGGGCGTGTTGCTCCCCATGTAGCGGTTCAGGGCCGGGGCGTGGTCAAGGGGTGATCGTCTCCGCCTCGGCCGACAGCCGATCACAGGTCTTGAAGTCGCGCCTCCGGAAGGCTGCGGCGGCCGCGCGCCGCAGAAGGGTGCGCGCCGCCCTGGGGAAACGGCGGCGGAGCTTGGCGGCCCAAAGCTCGGCCTGCTCCGGGGCGACATCGACGTCGTCGATGCGCTGCTCGATCATCCGCGCCGCGTCGGCCAGCGCCGGCCAGGCCATCAGGAAGCCCAGTCCCTTCTCGAAGTCCGGGAAGCTCGCCGCCCGCTCGAAGGCGCGGGTCTCCGCCTCCACGTCGTCGAAATCCGCCAACCGGCCGATGAAGTCCCGCGCCCGGTCGGCCGACAGAGTCCGTTCGAACGACGCCCAGCGCACCGCCTGCGCCTCCTCGCCCCGGCCGGACGCCTCCAGGAACTCGACCCACAGGGCCTCCCAGTCCCCGTCCGGTGCTGCGAGCCGCCCCCGCCGGTCGGGTTCGGGTGCGGCGCCGGCCAAGACCGCGCCGGCCTCTTCGACGCGGTCGACGGCCAAGTAACGGCGCGCCAGTTCCACGGCGACGTGCGGCGCCCTGCTCGCGGCCGCTTCGTAGGTCGCGGCGTAGGCGTCGACGTTCCCTGCGGCGTCGGCCAGCTGGCGCACCAGGGTGATCCACCCCGGCACGGCGCCGCGCCGTTCGCTCATGGCCTGCAGCGCATCTTCGGCCAGGGCTTTCGGCGTCTGGCGAAGCAAGGCGGACAACCAGGCCTTCCATCCCGATGGGTTGCTGGTGACGGCCTCCACCAAAGTCGCCGACGCCGGGCCCACCGCCGTCGGCGCGAGAAGCGCACCCAGATCGGCGGCGGCGTGCTCGAACACCGCCTCCAGCTCGCCGTTCCGCTCGCGGTAGCGCCCGTAGGACTGCGGCGCGGCCGCCATGAACCGCCACAGCCTGTCAATCGCGGCCGAGGCGTCGAGCGGCGCCAGGCGGGCCACGATCAGGTCGCGTAGCGCATCGAGATCCCGAATGAAGGCCGGGGCCTGGCGCCACGTGATCTGGCCCCGACTGGTCTCGAAGGCGCTGAGCCGCTTGTCGATCTCGACGGTGAGCGGGCCAGGTCCTTCCTGGGCCGCCAGTTCCATCCGCAGGCGTCGCTTCAAGTCCACGCGCGTGTCGGCGACGTCGGCCAGGATTTCGGCCAGCCGCTCAGCCCCGAGCTCCACCAGGGTCTCAGCCGTGACCTTCTTGCGACTTCCAGAGCTTCGCCGTGCCATCGATATGTAAATGCCGTGCGCTCGCCTGAGGTCCCTTAGGAAAGCACCCCTGTCAGCCAAGCTTGGGACGGACGGGCCACACCCTATTTATTGGGACCAACAGACGAGGTCACCCATGGCGACAGGCTGGGCGCACGAAGGCGCGGTCCTGGACCAAATACACGACACGATCACCGATGGCGTGCAGAACGCCCGGGCGCGGCTCCCGCAAGGCGCCTCCGCTCTGGAGTGCGTCGAGTGCGGCGACGACATTCCCCAGAAGCGACGCGACGCCCTGCCCGGCGTCACCACCTGCATCGCCTGCCAGACCGGTCGCGACGCCCGCGTCGTCCACACGATGATCAATCGGCGCGGCAGCAAAGATAGCCAGCTGAAGTAGCCGTAGTTTGGTATCCGAACCCCGCCCCCGCATCCGCGTCATCGACTTGGAAACCGCCGGCAACGGCCCGCACGACGTCTGCGAGATCGGCTGGCAGGATGTCGAGCAAGGTGACGACGGCCATTGGAGGCTGAGCGATGCGCGGGGATCGCGCCTGGTCTATCCGGGCCGGCCCATTTCGCCGGAAACTATGGCGGTCCATCACATCCTCGACGAGCAGGTCAGCGGCGCGCCGTACTGGAGGGCCGTCGCGCCGGAAATCCTGCGGCCGGAGGGCGGCGTCCTGGCGTTGGCCGCTCATCGGGCGGCGTTCGAGCAGCGCTACTGCCGGCTCCATCTCACCGGCGGCGCCGGGTGGATCTGCACCTGGAAAGGCGCGCTGCGGCTCTGGCCGCAGTCGCCGAGCTTTTCGAACCAGAGGCTGCGCTATCAGCGCCGACCAGAGGGCCTGGTTCATGAAATGGGCCTGCCCGCGCACCGTGCGCTGCCGGACGCCTACGTCACCGCGCATCACTTGCGGGACATGCTCAATGAGGCCTCGGCAGACCAGCTGCTGGCGTGGAGCCAGGAGCCGGGCCTGCTGCCGCGCGTCCCGGCCGGCGCCGACCGCGGCAAGGCCTTCTGCGACCTCGGGGGCGAAGCGCTCAGGGCGCTCGCGCGGGACCGCGACACCGACGTCCGCTACTCCGCTGAGACCGAGCTGCGGCGACGGGGCGAAGCGACGGCCGTGATCGCGCCATCATCGCAACAGCGCCTGCTCTAAAACACCAGGATCACCAGCAGGCTCATCAACGAGAATGGTCCACTGATCTAGCGCGGGTCTAGACGAACTGCGATCGCGGTCCTGGATGTTCACGGCGCCGACACTCTCTGTTTCATATGTCTTCGACGCAACTATCCATCCCGGGAGCGTTCCCTATAGTAACAGGGCGGTCCGCGGCGGATGGGTTGGATGCTTGAGGATGAAGACACAGCTCCACCCGACGGCGTCAGCGCCGTGGCGGCTCCAGTTTTCCTGCAAGGCGGCGGGGCCATGGGCGCGCGCATGCGCGCGTTCGACTGGTCGTCGACCTCGCTCGGTTACCCGGCAGGATGGCCACAGCCGCTGCGCACCGCGATCCGGCTGATCCTCAACACGGGCCATCCGATGTACGTCTGGTGGGGTCCGGACCTGCTGTGCTTCTACAACGACGCCTACAGCCAATCGATCGGTCCCGAACGGCATCCCGGCTCGCTCGGCCAGCCCGGCCGCCAGGTGTGGGCGGAAATCTGGAACATCATTGGCCCGCAGGTCGACCAGGTCATGACCGGCGGCGGCCCAACCTGGCAGGAAAACGCGCTGATCCCGATCACCCGCAACGGCCGGCGCGAAGACGTCTACTGGACCTACAGCTACGGTCCCATCGACGATGATGACGCGCCGAACGGCATCGGCGGCGTCCTGGTGGTCTGCACCGAGACCACCCAGCAGGTCCTCGCCGCCCGACCGCACCCTGGCCGAGCGCAAGCTGCGCGAACAGGCTGAGCGGCTGCGGGGCTTCAACGAGAAGCTGGAGGCGGCGATCGCCGCCGCGCTGGAAGAGCGCAAGGTGCTGGCCGACGTGGTGGAGTCGACCGACGCCTTCATTCAGGTGGCGGACCCCGACTTCCGGTTCCTGGCCATCAACCGCGCCAGCGCCGATGAATTCGAGCGAATTTTCGGCGTCCGGCCGAAGGTTGGCGACAGCATGCTGGACCTTCTGGCGGATGACCCGGAACACCAGGCGGACGTGAAGGCAATCTGGGCCCGGGCGCTTGCGGGTGAGGAGTTCACCGAGGTCGGGGAGTTTGGCGACGCCGGCCGCGAGCGCCGCTTCTACGAGATGAAGTTCAACACGCTTCGCGACCGGGACGGCGCGATCATCGGCGCCTTCCAGTTCGTCTAAGACGTCTCGGACCGCCTCCGGGCCCAGGCGCGCCTGGCGGAAGCCGAGGGCCAACTTCGACAGGCGCAGAAGATCGAGGCCATTGGTCAACTCACTGGCGGGGTGGCGCACGACTTCAACAACCTCCTGATGGTGATCCTGGGCGGCCTTTCCATGATCGAGCGGCCCGGCGATCCGGCGCGAAGGACCCGCATCCTCGAGGGGATGCGCCAAGCCGCCGAGCGCGGCGCTTCGCTGAGCCGGCAGCTTTTGGCCTTCGCCCGGCGACAGCCTCTGAAGGCTGAGCCGGTCGATCTTCGCGCCCAGCTCGACGCCATGCGGGAACTGCTGGACCGCGCGCTGCGCGGCGACGTGCATGTGACGACGGACTTCTCCGACGACCTGTGGGCCGTCCTGGTGGACCCGGCCGAGCTCGAACTCGTGCTGCTCAATCTCTGCGTCAACGCCCGCGACGCCATGCCGGCGGGCGGAACGATCACGGTCGCGGCCAGCAACGCGCCGGACCTGGCGCAAGATGCTCTCCAGGGCGACTTCGTCATACTATCCGTGCGGGACGACGGTGTGGGCATGCCGCCAGACGTCCTGGCGCGCGTGTTCGAGCCCTTCTTCACGACCAAGGAGATCGGAAAAGGATCAGGCCTGGGCCTCCCACAGGTCTATGGCTTCGCCGAACAGTCCGGGGGCGCCGTCCGCGTGGAGAGCACGGTCGGACAGGGCACGACCGTGACCCTCCTGTTACCGCGCACCGAGCGGTTGCCCGCGCCGCCGCAGACGCTCATCGACCTCAAGGAATCCGAACCGCCGGCGCAAACCGGCCTTGTTCTCCTGGTGGAGGACGACGACGAGGTGGCCAGCCTGGTGACGGAGATGCTGCGCGAGATCGGCTCTGGCGTGATGCGTGCGGCCAGCGCCGACGCAGCACTGGGCGCCCTGGCCGATGCCCGGACGATCGACCTGCTCTTCTCAGACATCATGATGCCGGGCGAGATGAATGGCCTCGACCTAGCGCGCGAGGCCCAGCGGCGTCGTCCCGGCCTGCCTATCCTGCTGACGTCCGGCTATGCCGATGCGGCGATGCGCGAGGCCGCCCGCGATGGTTTCCGGATGCTGCGGAAACCTTACGATATCCAGGCGCTGAAGCAGACCGTCGGCGACATATTCGAGGCCTCGGCTGTAACTTAGCCGGCTACCGCCGAACGGGGCGCCTGCGCATCGTCCGATCCCCGCTGCGCCGCGGGCTCGATGTCGTCGAAGCTCGCCTGCCCGCCGGCGCTAGCTCAATCCAGGTCGGCGCATGGTCGCTGGCGCCCTCCTGCCCCCTCGTGGCCCGGCTGACGCCGGCGGCGACCAGCCGCGCCGCTAGGTCGGGACTGAGAAGCAGGTGATCCAGCCGCATGCCCTTGTCGCTCGGCCAGCGGTGACGAAGATAGCCCCAGAAGGTCCAGAGCGGGCCCTTGGGCTGCAGGGCGCGAAGCGCATCTGTCCAGCCTTGGGCCAGCAGCCGCCGAAAGGCGTCTCGGCTTTCCGGCTGAAGCAGGGCGTTTTCCTGCTCGTGGTGGCCCGGCCAGATGTCGGCCTCGGTCGGCACGACATTGTAGTCGCCCGCCAACACGACCGGCACGCCCGCCGCCATCAGGGTGGCGGCGTGGGCGATCAGCCGCTCGAACCAGGCCAGCTTGTAGGCGAACTTCGGCCCAGGCTGCGGATTGCCGTTCGGCAGGTAGATCGAGGCAATGAGGACGCCGTTCACGGCCGCCTCGATATAGCGGGCCTGCTCGTCGGTCGGGTCGCCGGGGAGCGCGCGACGGGTGATCACCGGCGTCGATCCCCGCGCGAGGATCGCCACCCCATTCCAGGCCTTCTGGCCCCGCCAGACCGCGCCATAGCCGGCCGCCTCGATGGCCGCGAGGGGAAACGCCTTGTCCTCCGCCTTCAGCTCCTGCAGGCAGACCACGTCGGGTTGGGCGACCTCTAGCCACTCCAGAAGGTTGGGCAACCGCTTGGTGACGTTGTTGATGTTGAAGGTGGCGATCCGCACGGTCAGGCGGCCGCGGCCAGGAGCGACAAGGTCTCGGCGATGAGCGGCGCCTGTGACGGCAGGATCCGCCTCAGCGCCTCATCCTCGGCGAAGTAGTCCAGGCGATCGACTTCGGGAAAGCTCGCCCGCTTCCCGGAGCGCGGCGGCCACTCCATCTCGAAGACGCCCGGCCTGAAGGCCGCAAGATCGAGGTCGGCCTCGGCCGCCCAGCAGAGGACGGTTTTGCCGCCCGCCTGCAGCAACGGCGTCAGCGGCCGCGACAGAGGCGGACACTTGAGGCCGGTCTCCTCCTCGAACTCCCGGACCGCGGCCGCGGCCGGGTCCTCGCCGGGCTCGATCAGCCCTTTGGGGATCATCCAGGCGCCCAGGTCCTTGCGGGTCCACAAGGGACCGCCCGGGTGTCCCAACAGAAATTCCGGAGCTGGACCTGTGCTCCGGTAGACCATCACGCCGGCGCTGGTCGCCCCCATCGGCCGGTCAGACCTTGCCCAGGCGCTTGATGGCGTTGGCCAGCGGCCGCTCGCCATCGCAGTAATCTTCCCAGGCCTTCAGCTTCTTCACCAAGGCCGGGACCGTGCGGACGGTGTAGGCGGCCGGATCGAGACCCTTCTTCACCTGGCTCCAGGTCAGCGGCATCGACACCGGCGCGCCCGGCCGGCCACGCGGCGACAGCGGCGCCACCGCCGTGGCCATCCGGTCATTGCGGAGATAGTCGAGGAAGATGCGCCCGGTGCGCTCTTTCTTGGCCATGTTGATCAGGTAGCGGTCCGGCGCCTCGGCGGCCATCACCTTGCAGACGTCGCGGGCGAAGGCCTTGGCCACCGCCCAGTCGATGCCCTCCGCCTCGAGCGGGGTGACCAAATGCAGGCCCTTGCCGCCCGTGGTCTTGCAGAAGCTGACGAGCCCGAGCTCCTCTAAGCGGTCGCGGATCTCGCGCGCGCTCTCGATCACCACGTCGAAGGCCACATCGGGCGCCGGATCGAGGTCGAACACCAGCCGGCCTGGCTGCTCCGGCGAGAAGGGTTCGGAGTTCCAGGGGTGCAGCTCCAGGGCTCCTGTCTGGGCGGCCGCCACCAGCGCCTCGACCCGGTCGAACTGGATATAGGGCTTGCGGTCGCCCCAGACCTCGACCTCGGTGATCAACGCCGACTGGCCCTTGGCGGCATGCCGCTGGAAGAAGTTCTGCGCGCCATTGATGCCATCCGGCATGCGGATCATCGAACACGGCCGGCCCTTCACGTGGGGCAACATCCACTCGCCGATCGCCTCATAATATTGCGCCAGCTCCAGCTTGGTCACCGGCTTGCCGTCATGGGCGTCGGGCCATAGCGGCTTGTCCGCATGCGAGATCGTCACCCCCATCACCGGGACTGAACCGCGCGGGGTCACGGTCTTGGTGTGGATGGTCGTGGTGGGGGCCGGCTCCTTGAGCTCGGTCGTCGCCGCCGGCGCAGGGGTCTCGGCCTCGACCTCGGCTGCCGGCTTGTCCTCGCGCAGCCCCTTGAACGACGCCTGGCGCAGTGTGCCATCGCCGGTGAACCCCGCGTACTGGATCTCGGCGACCAGCTCGGGCCGAACCCAATGGACGCCCGCGCCCTTCCTTGGAGCGGTCTTGCCCTTGAACGGGTTCTCGTCGGTCTCGATGGCCTTCAGCTTCGGCAGGATCCGGGCGACGGTGTCGCGTCCGAAGCCCGTGCCGACGCGGCCGACGTGCACCAGTTCGCCATCGCGGTTCACGCCGCAGATGAGTGACCGGAAATTCTCCCCCGTCGTCGTCCAGCCGCCGATGACCACCTCGTGGCCCTGGCGGCATTTCGATTTGGCCCAGCTTTCGGTGCGGCCGGACTGGTAGGGCGCGTCGAGCCGCTTGGAGACGATGCCCTCCAGCTCCATGCGGCAGGCTGAGAGCAGCACCGCGTCGCCGGCGGTGATGAAGTGGTCGACATAGCGGATGTTCGCCGGCGCTTCGGCGACACGTGCCTCAAGGCGCGCCTTGCGCTCGGTGAGCGGGAGCGGTCGGAGGTCCTCCCTGCCGTCGAACATCTGGTCGAAGACGAAGAACACCAGGTCCTTGGTCTTGGCGTCGGAGATCGCCGCCTGCAGGGCGGAGAAGTCGGGCGCGCCGGTGTGATCCAGCGCCACCACCTCGCCGTCGATGATCCCGTCGCCGAGCTTGGCGCCAGCCGCGACGATCTCTGGAAACTTCGACGACCAGTCGAGGCCCTTGCGGCTGAGCAAGGTGGCCTTGCCGCCGACGGTGCGCAGCTGCATCCGATAGCCGTCGAACTTGATCTCGTGGGCCCAGCCGGGCCCGGCCGGGGGCTTGTCCAGCAACTTGGTCAGCTGGGGTTCGACAAACGCGGGCAGGCTCGTGACCGTCTTTATCTTGGCGGTCGAGGCCTTCCCCTTCGTGGGGGCAATCAGCCCGGCCGGGGCGCTGTCATCGCGGTCGCTCTGCCAGATCGACCCGGCCGCCGCGCCCTTGCCGGTCATGAACGGCGTGGCCGCCCTGCCCTTCCCGTTGGTGATCTCCGTCATTGTCCGGCCCGAGGCGACCGACTTGTCTGCGTCGGTCGGGCCGGTCGTGTTGCCTTCGACGGCGCCCTCGTCGCGATGCTTGATCAGCAGCCAACTGGCCTTGCCGCGGCTGTCGCGCTTGGTGCGCACGATGACCCACGAGCCGTGCATCCGCTCGCCTTCCATGACGAACTTCAGCTCACCCTTGGCCAGGGCCTGGCCGATCTTCTCGAAGCCCTTTTCCGGCGCCCAGTAGCCGCGGTCCCACAGCATCACCGTGCCGCCGCCGTACTGGCCCTTGGGGATCGTGCCTTCGAAATCGCCATAGTCGAGCGGATGATCCTCGACTTCCATCGCCATCCGCCGGTCCTTCGGATCGAGTGACGGGCCTTTCGGCACCGCCCAGGACCGGAAGGTCCCCTCGTATTCGAGGCGCAAATCGAAGTGCAGGTGACTGGCCGCGTGCTTCTGGATCACGAAGCGCAGCGCCTCGGAGGGCACGACCTTGGCGTCCTGGCCCGAAGGCTCGGCCGTCGCGCTGAAGTCCCGCATTTCCTGATACTTGGCGAGTTTGCTGGCGACCATGGCGGAGCTCGGGGTTTTCGGAGCGGATTCAACGAATAGCGACGCTGGACGATCCAGCCGACTCGGCGAATCCATTTGGGCTGCAGTGCGTTGTTGTCGATGGAGAGCCTCATGACCCAAGCCACCCCCGAGACCCGCACTTTCCGCGTCCACGCGCGTCACGTGGACGCCCATCACGCCCGCACCCTCGAAGAGCCCTCGTTCGAGGCCGCGGCGGTCGCCTACATCGAGGATCTTCACGAGCTGCCGGACGATGGGGACGAGGTCAGTGTCATCGTCCGGGAAGTGGAGACCGGCCACGAGCACTGCTTCCGGGTCGACCTGGAAAGTGGTGAAACCTCGCCCTGCGCCTAGCGCGAACGAATCACTCCGAGAGTCGTTGAGTCCCCGCGGCGCGTAGCTCTGCCGCCTGGAGACGGACATGGCTTACCGGCCGACTTGGCAAGGACACCTGAAGCTCTCGCTCGTGACCTGCCCGGTCGCGCTCTACACCGCGATCAACTCCGGCGGGGATGTCCACTTCAACCTGATCAATCCGAAGACCAACAACCGCATCAAGATGATCACGACCGACCCGGACACCGGGCCGATCGAGCGCTCCGAGCTGGTGAAGG
>Ga0302314_10014631_pt1 | contig 13411 bp, 11 predicted proteins | sample III_Palsa_N2_3_FD_200533 | JGI IMG/M metagenome (GOLD analysis project Ga0302314, IMG submission 200533) | Peat permafrost microbial communities from Stordalen Mire near Abisko, Sweden - III_Palsa_N2_3 | ecosystem: Environmental > Terrestrial > Soil > Palsa > Peat permafrost | place: Sweden...
CGAGGGCATCCAAAGCCAGGGCGTGATGGCGATGGTCAAGCACGTCGCCGCCTACGACCAGGAGCAGTACCCCAACGGCACCAACAACGAGACCGTCAGCCAGCAGGCGCTCGAGGAGCTCTACCTGGCACCCTTCCAAACCGCCATCGAGCAGTCGGCGCCGGCCGCGTTCATGTGCTCCTACGCCCAGGTCAACAGCGAAGGGTCCTGCCAGAACGCCGACATGCTGCAGGACGGTCTTGACGAACAGGCCGACTCCGGCGGCTTCGTCACCTCCGACTGGGGCGCGGCCGGCAGCGTCGTCGCCGACGCCGAGGCCGGGATGGACATCGCGATGCCGTTCTCCGACGCCAGCGGCGTCACCGCCGCCCTCAAGGCCGGCCAGCTGAGCCAGGCGACCCTCAACGCGGTCGTGGGCCGGATCCTGACCCAGATGTTCGCCTTCGGCCTGTTCGACAACCCCAAGACCGGCGACCTCGCCGCCACCGTCACCAGCGCGGCCCACCAGCAGACCGCGCTGAAGCTCGGCGAGGAGGGCACGGTGCTGCTGAAGAACAACGGCCTGCTGCCGCTCAACCCGAAGATGACCGGGTCGATCGCGGTGATCGGGACCGACGGCGGCGCCGCGGTCGAGCTCGCGGGCGGCGGCAGCGGCACGGTCACCAGCGCGAAAACGGTCTGGCCGGTCACCGGCATCCAGGACGAGGTCGGGCCGAAGGTCAAGGTCACCTACACCCCGGGCGACGACGACGGCACCGCCGATATCCCGAAGGCGGTCGCCGCCGCCAAGGCCGCCACCGACGCGATCATCTACGTCAACTCCCCGGAGGGCGAGGAGCACGACCTCACCACCCTGAACCTTTCAGCTGCGGACGAAACGATGATCAAGGACGTGGCCGCCGTCAACCGGAAGACGATCGTGGTGATCAACAGCGGCTCCCCGGTGACCATGCCGTGGCTGAACGACGTGGCCGGGGTGTTCGAGAACTGGTACGGCGGCGGCGAGACCGGGGCGGCCGTGGCCGCGCTGATCTTCGGCCAGGTTGACCCGTCGGGCAAGCTGCCGGTCACGTTCCCGGCCAGCCTCAGCCAGGTCCCGGCGCACACCACCGCGCAGTGGCCGGGCACCAAGTCCGGCGTGGATTACAGCGAGGGCACCGACATCGGGTACCGCTGGTACCAGTCACGGAAAATCACGCCCGCGTTCGCGTTCGGCTTCGGCCTGTCCTACACCAGGTTCGCGTTCTCCGGCCAGTCCGTCGCCGCGTTCAACTCCGACGGCAACGCGACGGTGACCGCGAGGATCACCAACACCGGGCGGGTCGCGGGCGCGGACGTGGCGCAGCTGTACGTCGGCGACCCGGCCGCCAGCGACGACCCGCCGGAGCAGCTCAAGGGCTTCCGGCGAGTCACGCTCAACCCCGGGCAGAGCGCGACCGTGTCCTTCCCGCTGACCATCCACGACCTGGCCTCGTGGTCGGCCGGGTCGAGCGCGTGGAAGGCGCAGGCCGGCGCCTACTCGATCAAGGTCGGGGACGCGTCCAACGACCTGCCGCTGACCGGCTCGGCCCGCCTCGCCCAGACGCTGACCGGGCAGGTCGCCGCGGGCGCCGCGGGCGCCGGCGTCTCGCTGGCCAACACCGCGGTCAGCGCGAACGTCACCCCGAACTCGGGCGGGCCGGGCGCGGAGACCGTCGGCGTCGTCAACCCGTACGGCTACAGCAGCCCGAAGGGCGCCACGGTGTCGTTCGCCATGCAGGCGGTGGACTCCAACGCGTCGCAGGCCCTCACGTTCACCGCGACCGGGCTGCCTCCCGGCATCAAGATCGCGCCGAACGGCACGATCTCCGGCTCCGCCAGCAAACTCGGGACCTGGACGGTGACCGTGACCGCGACCGACACAGAAGGAGTCACCGGCACCGCCACCTTCGTCTGGTCCGTCGTCCGGTTACCTCCGCACCCGCCACCAGGAGCACCACAACCCACAACGCGCACCGCGCGGCCTCGGTATCACCACCGGGCCCGCGCGGTGCGCCTACCGGTTGACCGGCCGGTGGCGACGGCCGCGACCCCGAGCCCTTGGCCGGTGGCGCGAAGCCACGCGTCCGTTCGGGCCGATGTCCTTGATTTTTCTGAACGAACCGGTGCTTCGCGTTCATCCGCCGGCTCGCCCTGTCCAGGTCTGAAGCAAGGACACGTCACGCTCCGCGCATCGGGGCACCTTGAGCGAGACGAAACGCGCCCCGCTCAAGTGCGGTAGGCATCGCGGCGGTGAGCGACGTCTACCACGGTCACCACCCGGGCCTTATCGTCGATGCGGTAGATCACCCGGTAGGTGCCACGGCGGGCGCTGAACCTGTCGTCCATGGGCGGGAGAAGCCTTTTGCCGATCCTGTGAGGGTCGGTGAGCAGCGGGCCCGAGATGAACTCGTAGGCGGCCGCCGCAACAGCTTCCGGCAGGGTCTCATCCAGCGCGCGGCGGACGGTGGACGTCGTCCGCAGGTCGTAGGAATCCTCGGCGGGGCCGTCGCTCACTGCGCCTGGCGCCGCCTCATCGCCTCGGCAAGTTCCGCCGCGGAAACGTACTCGCCGCGGGCCAGTTCCGCGTCAGACTCGGCCAGGCGGTTCATCGTCGCGGCATCGCGCATGATCTCTAGAGTCTCCTCCAGCGCCTCCAGGTCCTCCGGGGCGATGAGGATGGCCGACGGCCTGCCGTGCACGGTGACGGTCACCCGCTCGTGATGGTCGTGGACGCGACCGACGAGCTCAGAGAGATGGGACTTGACGTCGCCCAACGGGAGCATGGTCATAGTCAAAAGTATGACCAAAAATCTGCGCCACGTCAAAACGCGCCGGACCCTGACGCGATTGGCCTCTGTGCGTACCAAAATCTGGAGCCGCGGGTAGTAATTATTGCCGCGCGACCACAAGAATTTACCAAATACTTAGCGGTGAGAGCTTGAGCGTAATCGTGCGCGACCGATATACATGTCCGTCGTGAAGACAGGCATGCGCGGGGTACTCGCAAGAAAGCCGGCGGCCCTCGCGCTCGCCGTCGCATCGCTCGCCGCCACGGCGGCACTCACGGCCGGCGGACCGGCTCACGCCAGCGCCACTCAGACTGCCGCCGCCGCCCCGTCCAGTGCCATCTGCACCGCGCCGACGAAGTACGCGTCCCTCGCCACGAGGCTCTCCAAGGACATCGCGGCCGCCATCCGGGGGCGCTCCGGGTCCATCGCCGTTCGGGTTGAGGACGTGCGGACCGGCGTGGAGTGCCGGTATAACGAGGGGCGCCGCAGTCACTCCGCAAGCGTGGTCAAGGCGACGATCCTGGCCGCGCTGCTGTATTGGCGGCAGCATACCCACACGTCGCTCACGAGTACGGAGAAGTACGAGGCGACGCTGATGATCGAGTACTCAGACAACGACGCGGCCACTTACCTGTGGAATGATGTCGGCCATGCCAGGCTGAACCAGTTCATCAAGGCGGCCACCATGACCGAGACCGAACTCAACTCGGGTGGCTACTGGGGGCTCAGCGAGATCACCGCACGCGATGAGCTGCAGCTAATGCGGCTGCTCACGGAGCACAACTCGGTGCTCACCGACTCATCGCGCGCCTATGAGCTGAACCTGATGAACCATGTGGTGTCGTATGAGCGGTGGGGCGTCCCGGCGGGTGCGCCAAGCGGACTGACCGTCTACGTGAAGAATGGCTGGCTCAACGACCCAGTGCTATGGGTCATCAACAGCATCGGTGCGGTCGAGGGCCACGGGCGCGACTACAAGATGGCGATCCTCACCTACGACAACCCGGGCGAGCAGTACGGAATCAACACGGTCCAGGCGATCGCGGTGGTCGTGAACCGCGACCTGAACGCCGGGCTGCCCGCGGCCGGGAGGCCGCTCGCGCCGACTGCGCTTCCTCACTTCCTGCAGGGACGACCGGACGAGGTGCTCCCGAAGGGGGCGTTCACGCCTGGCTTGGCGGCGGCAACCTCCGGTAGCTCTCCAGGGCGGCCCTGACGCGCGGTGCCAGCCAGGCATCGAACTCATCCCCGAGCGGCCTTTCCGGGGCGTCGGGGAATGATCCCTTGCCGAAAGCCCTGTCTCCGTAGCGCGTGATCCGGCTCCGCTGCCGCTCGCCTGGGTCGGTGACCGCGAACACGAAGAACAAGTGCTCGATCCCCGCCGCCTTGTATCGCCGCTCCAGCTGCTTGTCGTTCACGATGTCGTCCGTCCGCGGAGTCCACAGCCGCTCGCCCAGCTGGCGGTTTCGAGGGATGTCCGACAGCTCGAGCCCGGCCCCGAGCACCAGCCAGGGGGCGTCGTCCTCGAAGACGAGCCAGGAGGGGGGATTCCTGGTGGCGCTGGGGTCGGGTCCAGGCTGGCTCATCCATCCTCCTGCGTCACGTCACACATGCCGGCATGCCTGGCGGGCAGTCGCCCTAGCGTCCCGCCTCGGAACGGCAAGCGCGGCTGTTTCTCAGGCTACTCAGGCTGGGACCCAGGGTTGTAGCGTGTGAACTAGGGGTCGGGCATGTGCGTAGCACGCGCCCAAGGTGCTCGGCGCTGCTGCATGACGGGCTCGTCGATCGATCATCCGGAGGACGCGTTGGTGCGCACCTGGTACGGGCGCAAACTCCGGGTCATCATCGCCGTGGCCGCCGCGTTTCTGGCCACCGGCGTGTTCTTGCTCTGGGGTCCCATTGGCCTCGGCAATGGCCCGCTCAGCGCCGGCGTCGGTTACGGCGCGAGTGAGGCTCACGCGGGCAGCCCGGTTGGGCTTTTTATCGCTATCTACAACTCGGGTTCGTCCGCCGTCGTGGACGGGCTGGACTTGATCAGCGGAACTAGCTACCCCGGTCCGCGCGTGCTCGGGCTGGAGGCCCTGAGCTCCGGTGCCTGTATAGGCTTCTGGCCCGTGCGCCAGGCAGCCCGGGGTTTCGTACTGGTTGGCTGTGGCGGCACGGATGCAGGCCCGCTCGTGGGGCACGCGGTCGGCCCGACTCACCAGGTCAGCCCCGGATTCCCCTCGGCCGTCGAGCTAGCGGCACCAAGCCCGGGCAGCTGCTGGATTATCACCAAGGTCGTCGTGCACTATCACACTGGCATCAGGCATTACACCGACACCGAACCGACCCAGCTCGTTGTCTGCGCCGACTCGGTTCTGCTCAGCGCCGCGCTGAAGGCGGCAGGATCAGCGAGTTAATGTACCTGCTCCAGCATCTCATGCTGCGATATTGAATGATATTGCTGTTTATTGTTTCTTTCGAGTACATAATCCGTGGCGCAGTTACTCGCGGAGACAGCTGGGGAGAGGCATAGTGAAGCACGATGATCCGGGCAGCTACCGGTCCTGGCGGCGTACTTTGGCGGTGCTTGGCGGGGCGGCACCGCGGCCCGGCCGGACGCCACCGGCGCGCTGCCCGCCGCCGCATCGACCGTCGCCGCGCCGGCGGCCACTCCAGCGGCGACCGCGCGGACCACCGGCCCGCGCGCGTCGGGTCGGCCCGCAGGCGCCGTGCACCACGCTGACGGGGGGAACGACCATTGATCCCGGTCAGGCCGCGGCGCAGGGGCAGCAGGAGGCGGCCAGCGCGGTCGCGGCCTCGCCCGGCGACACGGCCGTGCTCGCCGGCCCGGACGAGACGGCGGTCGCCCCGGGGAGTTCCACCGCCATCCAGGTGACGCTGCGCGGCACCGGGAGCACCACGGAAGCGGTGCAATGGCATGCGGATGCCCCGGCGGGCCTGTCCGTCAGGCCCGCGCAGGGGGCCGCTGTCGTCGCACCGGGGACCAGATCCTCGCTCCTGCTGACCGTATCTGCGTCGCGCTCGCTGGCGGACGGACGCTACGACATCCCCATCACGGTCACCGCGCGAGGCAATCCGGTAGCCGAGACATTCGATCTGGTCAGCGTCGCCCCGGCCGGGACCACGCTGCCCACCGCTTACCCAGTCGTCCTCTATGCCGCCGACCAGGCCAGCATGGCGGTCGCCGCGGCGACCGCGCGGGAACTGGCGCTCCCGGCCGGGGACGTGACCGGCGACTTCAGCCAGGCCTGGTCCGACGCGGCCAGCGGTGACGACCTCGTGCTCGCGGTCGGCCAGGCCGCAGAGAACGGCCTGTACTCCAACCCGTGCGGCTGGACGAACCCGGCCGGGGACGCTGCCGGCAGCACCCCGTTCTACGTTCCCGGAGAACCGCTCCAGGGACTGCCTGGTGCTGACGCCTTCGAGATACCAAGCGGCAGCGACCCGGACGTCACGGCGCTACTCACCGGCCAGCTCACCCAGTACGCGCTCGCCGGGACGCTGCCGGACTACGGCCATCCGCCGACCGGTCCCCAGGTGCCCACGAGCGCCTGCCTGGGCTCAGCGGACGTCATACCTACCGTCCGGTGAAGGAGGGCGGCCGTTTCTCGGCGAAGGCGCGCTGGCCTTCCAGGTAGTCCGCCGAGCGGAAGCAGGCCTCGACCATCGCGTTGACGCGGGCGAGGTCTCGCTCCTGAGCCGGGCGGGAGGCCTCCCGGATCGCGGCCTTGACGGCGGCGATCGTCAGCGGGGCGTTGCCGGCAATGGCCGAAGCCAGGCCGTAGACGGTCTCGTGTAGCGCGTCAGCGGGGACGACCTGGTTGACCAGGCCCATCTGCAGAGCCTCGGCCGCGCTGAACCGCCGGGCGGAGAACAGGATCTCGGCCGCCTTCGCCGGGCCGACCAGGGTTGTCAGGCCGGTGACGCCGGAGAAGGCGTAGCCCAGGCCGAGCCTGGCCGCCGGGATGCCGAACTGGCTGTCGTCGGAGGCGATGCGGATGTCGGCCTGCAGCGCGGTGAGCAGGCCGCCGCCCAGGCAGTAGCCCCGGATCATGGCGATGACGGGCTTGCCCAGGGTCGCCCAGGCCTCGGCGAGAGCGGCCTGGCCGCGGTCGAAGGCGGCCCGGTCGGCGGGCGCGGTGCGCTGGGCGGCGAACTCGGAGATGTCCGCGCCCGACATGAACGCCGCCTCCCCGGCGCCGGTCGCCACGACCACCCGGACATCGCCGTCGGCGTTCAGTGCCGTCAGCACGCCCGGCAGCGCGGCCCGCATCTGCGCCGTCAGGGCGTTGCGCCGGGCCGGGTTGTTGAAGGTCACGGTCGCGACGGAGTCGGCCACCTCGACGAGCAGCTGGTCCGTGCCCGTCTGATGGTTCAGGGTCGTCATGCGGCAGCCTTTCCTGGAACGCCTCAGATCACCGTGTCGGCGCGCAGCTTTGCGATCTCCGCCGCAGAGTAGCCCAGGCCGGTGAGGACATCGTCGGTGTGGTCGCCCGGATCGGGGGCCGGGGCCCGGACGGTACCGGCCGCGCCCGTCATCCGCACCGCGTTGCGGACGAGGTCGATCGGGCCGCGAGCCGGATGGTCCACCGCCTGGGCCATCTGCAGGTGCTGGACCTGCGGGTCGGCGAACACTTCGTCCATCGCGTAGACCGGGCCGCAGGGGACGCCGGCCGCGTTCAGGGCCGCCACCCAGTAGTCAGTGCCCTCGGTCCGCAGCCGGCCGGAGATTATGCGCGCGAGCTCCGCCCGGTTGGCGAACCGCTTCTGGGGGGTATCGAAGCGCGGGTCGGCGGGCAGCTCCGCAAGCCCGATGACCTCGGCGAAGGCGCGCAGGATGCGGCCGCCCGCCGCGCCGATGTTCACGTACCCGTCGGCGGTGGCGAAGCAGCCCATCGGGACGAGCGCCGGGTGGTTATTGCCCTCCTGTCCCGGTACCTGCCCGTCGATGGTCCAGCGGGCAGCCTGGAAGTCCATCATCGCGATCATCGACTCCAGCAGCGAGGTCTGCACCCACCGCCCGGTCCCGGTCCGGTCCCGGTCGTGCAGCGCGGCCAGCACGCCGATCGCGAGGTACAGGCCCGCCGACAGGTCGGCCACCGGGATGCCGGCCCGCACCGGCCCGCCGCCGGGCAGTCCGGTCACGCTCATCAGCCCGCCCATGCCCTGGGCGATCTGGTCGACGCCGCCCCGGCCGCCGTAGGGGCCGTCCTGGCCGAATCCCGAGATCGACCCGTACACCAGCCGGGGGTTGCGCGCGTGGACGGCCTCGTAGCCGATCCCGAGGCGGTCCTTGACCGGCGGGCGCATGTTCTCGACCAGCACGTCGGCGGTGTCGACCAGGCGCATCAGCACGTCAAGGCCGGCCGGTGACTTCAGGTTGAGGGACAGCGCCCGCTTGTTACGGTGGAGCTGCTGGAAGTCGCTGCCATGCCGGTCACCGCCGAGCGGGTCCGACACGCCCGGCGGCTCGACCCGAATCACGTCCGCGCCCCAGTCAGCGAGCTGCCGGACGCAGGTGGGGCCCGCCCGCGCGATGGTCAGGTCAATGACGCGGATGTCGCCGAGCGGAAGGTCCATGCCCTCCACCCTCACCGCCGCCAGCTGGATTGGCAACAGGGGCCGCCTCTTCAGAGGCTGGCGAGGAAGCTGAGCAGGCGAGGCCACAGCTGCGCATCGGCCTCCTGGTCCGCCTGGAAGGAGATGAAGCCTTCCGCGGCGACCGTGGCCGGCCCGTACGGTTCGTACGGGACCAGGGACCCGACGCCATGCCCGGCCTTGGGGTAGGGATACAGCACATGCGACCACTGGTCGTGGTGCTCGTCGAGCAGGTTCACGATGGCCTGGGCGTAGGGGCATGACGTCCACGCCTGGTCATCCTCGCCGCAGTCTAGGAACAGCGGGCCGTTAAGCCGCTGATCGGGGATGACCGCGGCCGGGTTGTCGGGCGGGGAGGGGTCGTCGTAGTCGTGCGTGTAGGGCAGCGGCTTGCCGTGCAACGTCCAGGCCGGACCCGTGCAGCTCGGATAGGAGCAGTTGGCGGCGTTGCTCGGCACCGAGCCGATGACGGCGTGCACCAGGCTCGGGTAGTACACGCCGAGCAGTTGCGCGGCCTCGCTGCCCCGGGAGATGCCGAGCACCGCGATCGCACTGGGGTCCACCCCGGGCTGATGTGCGAGCCAGGTCAGCGCCTTGGCGAAGTACTCAAGCGGGATATCCGACAGCGTCTGCGGCAGGCCCGGCTCCTTGAAGTAGGCGACCCCGAGGGCGGGGTACCCGCTGGCGGCCAGCATGGCCGGCAGCACGGTCGGCATGCCGCCGGGCAGGCCGTCGAGCACCAAGACCGCCGGGCGGCGGGTCGTGGTCGTCCCGGCGTGCCAGTACTGCCCCATGAAGCCGTCGGCGTTGACCGACTCGTCCTGCTGGGTCAGGTGCGCCCGCGACATCGTCCGCTGGAATTCCCCCGACGCGACTCGCGCCCCGCCGGCGTTCACCGAGACAGCGAACGCGCGCGGCGCGCTTCCCCAGGAGTAGGCGCCGAGCGGGGGAGTCCTGGTCGGCTGCATCGACCAGATGAGCCCCATGCCGGAGACGCCGCTGTAGCTCCCCGACAGGACCGCAGCGCTGTTCAGGTCAATGCCGCCCGCCGCGTCGGCCCGGTAGACAGCGGACGCCTGCCAGCGCACCCCCGCGGCGTCAGTCGAGCTGACCTGCACGGTGGCCCGCTGCCCGGCGACCAGCCCGGCCACGCGGATCTGCACCGGCTGATCGGCCACAGACGTTCGCGGCGTTACCGTGACCGTCGTCCCCGGTACCTGCGCCGATGCGCTGCAGCCGGCCACCGGAGCGGCGAGCAGTAGCGCCACTACCAGCATCCACACCCACCTGAACCGACGCACTTCTCCCCTGCGCATAGGCGAAGCGTACAAGTGTTAGCAATTCAGCAACAAGTATCTGAAATTCTTCATAAATTTCCTGCAAATTTGCATCGACTTGCCGCAAGGCGACGACCTTCGGTTGACGGGCAAGCCCTCTGGTGGCGGCGCGCAGCGCGCCGGGCCGCCTCACGATGCCCGCAGTCGGCGGACAGGACCAGCGGCGTCTCCGGCGTGCACGGCTCCGGGATCCGGGCCGCGTAGAGCGCGGGGATATCGACGGCGGCATGCACGACGGCCTGCTCGAGCCGCCGCTTTGTTGATGACCGATCCGCACCGGCGGCGATCGCGTGGCGTTCTTCGGCGGGAGGTGCGTAGGCGGTTTGCGACCTGAGCTCGGTGTCCGACGCTGGTGGTGGGGTGCTTGTCGTTGGTCTAAGGCTTGATGCCGATCCCGCAGAGGTGCCACGCCGCCCCGGGGTCGTCGCTGGGCTGCTCGGGGACGGCCAGTCTCAGGACGGGTGCATCGTCGCCGTCGTCATCTCCGGGATTGACGAGCGGGTTGTTCAGCTCGGGTCTCCACTGCGCGGGGGGCACCAGGCCGGGCTCGACCAGTGTGAATCCGTCGAAGAGGCGCGTGATGTCAGCACGGCTGCGGGATATGAGCGGGGTGTTCCAGTGCAGGTCCTGCGTCATCTGGAAGAGCGCTTGGGCCCCTTCCGGGTGGGCTTCGTTGGTCATGTGGCTCAAAGCCAGGTGGCTGCCCGGGGCCACCGCGTCCCTGAACTGCCGGACAACCGACCATGGATCTTCTTTATCCCACAGGCAGTGCAGGACGCAGACGAACATGATTCCCACCGGCTGCCCGAAGTCGAGCGTGTCACGTACCTGCGGGTCGCTGAGCACTTGCTCGGGTTCGCGCAGGTCCGCGCGAAGCGTGACGACGTTGGAGCCGGCCATCCGCGCGGAGGCATGGGAGGAGACCATGGGGTCAACGTCGACGTAGACGACGCGCGCCTCGGGCGCCACGCGGTGCGCGATCTGGTGAGTGTTAGCCATGCTCGGCAACCCCGAGCCAAGGTCGAGGAACTGGCGGACGCCCTGGCCGAGCATGTAGTCGACCATCCGCTGCAGCAGGTGGCGGCCCTCAACGGCAGTGTCGGCCGCGAGCGGCACGCCTATCTTCACGGACATCGCCTCGACCGCCTCGGCCGCCTGGCGGTCGACCGCGAAGTTGTCCTTCCCTCGCAGGTGGTAGTTCCAGACGCGGGCCGTGTTGGGGTATTTGAGGCCGATCGGATCACGGGGCTCCGGCTCGGGGGCTGCTGGGGGCACGGCGGGCATCGGGCATCTTCTTCCGCGCGCGGGAAAGGGCACCACCGATACTAACGGGAATCGGCAAGCGGAATCGGGCGCATCGCCTCGGCCGCCCGACTGGCACGTCAGGCGGCGCGTTTACCGCGAGGCAACCCAGCGATTCGCCGGGATCCGGGACAGCGCCCCGGCCGCCTCGCGGACTCGTCGAACCGGCGCGAGCGACGTGGGCGTGTTGGGCTGGTGTCGATGCTCTGCCTGAGGACCTGCTCCGGCTCGGGATCGGGGAGTCGCCGTAGCTGCCGTTTAGGCCGACATAGCGGTTGCCGTCGACGTCGTGGAACGCGATCGGCCCCCCTGGTGGCTGCCACCAGGGGGGCCGATAGCTAACCGGATCGCTCAGGGGCCAGTGATCGGTCCGCTCCCGTCGATCACCTGCTGGAAGGCGGTCGGCGCGGCGTTCTCGTCGCAAGCGCCGCTCTTCGTCCTGGGCTGGATGTCAAGGACGGTCACCGTGTACTTGCCTTGGCCGGTGATCCCCTCGTACGCGCCCGTCCCGTCCGTGATGGTGTAGGTGCCGTGCCCGTTATCGGTGTACAGGCACGTCTCCGGGTTGGACGTCTGCGGACCTGCCGGGATGGAGTGCGTTACCTTGAACGTCCCGTCGGCCGTCGAGAACGTGCCGGTGGGAGTGCCTTCGTGGTCGACCCCTTCCGCGGTGAAGAGGCCGTACATGATGAAGCCCACTTTCGTCGCCGTGCCGGACGTGGTCATGATCTGGAAATGCTCGGTGCCGGTGACAGCCGGCGCCCTCGTCGGCGCGAGCGCCGACGCCCCCGCCGGGCCGGCCGCCACCAGGGCCGCCCCGGCGGCCGCGATGGTCGTCGCGACCACGGCCGCGCGCTTGCGCGCCTTGCCGGTGAAATGCCTAGTGCCCGCTTTATTAAGCCCTGTCTCCATGTGACCCTCCCCAGGTTCTTCCCGTGATCCCTGCGGAATCCGGGGGTTATAAATGCGTCCTCAACCTGCTCCTTTGCGGTATGAGGGAACCGCCTTATCTACATTGCTAATGAAAGGAGCGGTCAAGGCGCGATGCCGCTTAACCTACTCGACCTTATCGCTTTGGCGGGTCAGGTCACGCTGATCTTTTAAAATCACCCTTACGTCCAGGTGGCATGGGCTTCCTGTACTTATAGCCCGCTTTATCGGTATTTATAGCCGGTGATCACCAGACGGCGCTGCGGCCTGATCCGCCTGCCCGGCGCCGGCCGCGAGACGGCCCGCCAGAACGGGAGCGAAGTGCTCCAGGACCGGGCCGGTCGGCTGCGGGACCGTGTCCCTGAGGAGGACGGCGGCGCTGACGCCGTGCGCGGCGATGACGAGTACGTTCCCGGCGAGCACGGTACCGTGCCCGAGACGCCTGCCGTGCTCGGTTCTCGCCGTCTTGTGCGCGAGGGCGACGAGCTGCCCGAGCAGGCTCCGCGCGCCGAAGCCCGTCCCGGCGAACACGTCGACCGAGCGGCTGGCATCAGCCGCCGCCGTCCACCGGCAGGCTACGAGCACCGCATTCCTGGTCAGGGGGTTACCGGCCGCGCCCGGGATCTGGTCGAACGGATTCAGCGCCCGCGCAGCGCTCACCGGCGCGCCGAGCAGCCCGGCGGCGTCCTCCGCGGTGACCAGCGTGGCCAGATTCAGTCCCGGGGAGAGTCCGTCGGACCAGGCAGGGGCGCCCGCCAGCACCGCCCGGCGGCGGGAAGCCCCGTTCTCCTCGCGCTGCCAGGCTGGCAGCGATGCCTCCACGTCCACCTGCGGGCGGTGGCTGAGCACTTGGAGGCCAGAGACGTTCCGGAAGATCCGGGAGACCCGCACTCGGATAACGTCACCCTCGCTGACCTGCCGGTAGATGGGGGCGTCGACTCGCCACGCGTGGACGGCGGAGCCGGTCCCGTCATCGACCGCGATCCAGTTTGCGCGGCCCTGCTGGCTGGCCCGCACGACTTCGCCTTCGACCGGGTTGCCTCCGGTCAGGTCCGCGATCGCCCGGGCGGCGCCCGCTAGCGCCATGGCCACGATGGCCAGGGCGGCCCAGCCGATCCCCGGCAGTCCCGGTATCACGGCGAAGAACAGCCAGGCCACTGCGGCGGCGGGCACCGCACGGAGCAGCCGCGAGAGCAGCATCTGCCGGGGGTCTGCGCCCCAGCTCAGGCGTCGTGAGTAGCTGATATCCACCTTGTGCCACTGGCCGCTGCCATAGGTCGACCAGCCTATCCGTGGGTTGGCCGGCGCGCCGATCGGCAGGCTCCTGACGGCGACCCGCGCGAGGCCGAGCGCGGCGGCGTAGGCCAGGTATCGCCCGTAGGTAGTCACGGCCGCAGGTGGCTGGCTGGCGATGGCCGGGTCGGCGGC
>Ga0302314_10014635_pt1 | contig 13409 bp, 12 predicted proteins | sample III_Palsa_N2_3_FD_200533 | JGI IMG/M metagenome (GOLD analysis project Ga0302314, IMG submission 200533) | Peat permafrost microbial communities from Stordalen Mire near Abisko, Sweden - III_Palsa_N2_3 | ecosystem: Environmental > Terrestrial > Soil > Palsa > Peat permafrost | place: Sweden...
TTGCCGATCTATGTCGTGTTCCTGGTAACGATCTGCTTCACGATCTATTTTCCGAGCGTGGTGCTGTGGCTGCCCAAGCACGCGATTCCGGAATCGGTCGGTTGCTTCAAGTCGCCGGCGGGGACGGGATATATTTGTCCGCCGTAATTAATCGGAAGCGTCATCCTGAGGAGCGGCGTCGGAGTTTATCATCGGGCCGCGCTTTGCGCGGACCCGTTGGCCGCGTCTCGAAGGATGGCATGAACATCATCCTTCGAGGCTCGCCGAGGACGGCGAGCACCTCAGGATGACGGTATGCCCGATGGAGACGACGAGTCTACTTCCCCTTGCTCGTAAACTTCTTCACGGCAACGCGGAATTCGTCGGTGTGCATGCAGTCGATGATGGCGTCGCGTTCGGCGTCGAGTTGTTGCTCGATGGGTGTGATGTGGGCCTGATGAATCAGCGCCTTGGTGGCGGCCAAGCCGGCCGGCGCGTTTTGCGCCACACGTTGCGCCAGCTCCTGGGTCGCGGCTTTCAATTCGACCGCGGGTACCACCTTGGCGACTAGTCCCCAATCCTTTGCCTGCGCCGCCGAAAAGCTGTCTTCGGCCAGGAATATCTGCAACGCACGGCGTGCGCCGACGCTGGCGACCACACCGACGGTGCCGCCGCCGTCGGGCGATACGCCAAGTTTGCTATAGGCCGGGGTGAATTTGGCGTCTTCGGTGGCGATGCAGAGGTCGGCGACGAAGGCGAGCGAGAGGCCGGCGCCCGCCGCCGAGCCGTGCACGCTTGAGATCACGATCTTCGGCATTCGTCGCAAGGTCGTGATGAAGGCGTGATAGTGCTGCAGCAATTCGCCGACCACAGGCGCGATGATGTCGGCAGCCGCGGCGGCGCCGATGGTTTGCAGATCACCGCCGGCGCAGAACGCACGGCCTTCGCCCTGGATCACCAGCACCTTGATGTCGTCGGCCCCCTCGACCTCCGCGCCAAGCTGTTCGAGTTTTTTGGCGATCGACAGGTCGATCGAGTTGAAAGCGGCCGGGCGGTTAAGCGTGATGGTCGCGATCGGGCCGTCGACAACCAGTAGGGCCGGATCGTCGGAATGGGAGGTGTTGGCGGGTGTCGGCATGGAAAGAACCCCTGATCGGGAACGTTGCTACGCATTTAAATCGCAGAAGAGAAGGGGTGACAATCCCCGGCGAAGCCTACAAAATGTGGAGCAAGCGGTCTGCCGCCTACCGCATTGCAACGGCCGAAAACGGGAGAATTCGCGATGAGCATCGATACGATGATCGACCGTCCGGTCTCCGCCATCGACCCGTTTTCGCATGCGTTCCTGGGCGATCCCTATCCGCACCACGAAGCGATGCGCGAGGCAGGACCCGTGGTCTGGCTCGAGCAGTACGGCATCTGGGCGATGGCGCGGCATCAGGAAGTCCGCGACGCGCTGACCGACTGGCAAACCTATTGTTCGGGAGCCGGTGTCGGCTTGAGCGATTTTCGCAAGGAGCCGCCGTGGCGTCCGCCAAGCATCATCCTGGAAGCCGATCCGCCGCTGCACACCCGCACCCGCGCGGTGCTGACGCGGATCCTGTCGCCGGCGGCGATCAATATCCTGCGCGAGACCTTTGCGCGCGAAGCCGACGCCCTCGTGAATCGCCTCATCGAACGGCGCGAGTTTGACGGCATCGCCGATCTGGCCGAGGCCTATCCGCTGAAAGTGTTTCCGGACGCGGTCGGCATTTCCGAGCACGGCCGCGAGAATTTGCTGCCTTATGGCAACATGGTGTTCAACTCGTTCGGTCCGCGCAACGACCTGTTCGACAAGGCGATGGCCAATGCCGGACCGGTGCGCGACTGGATCATGTCGAAATGCAGCCGCGCGGCGCTGGCGCCGGATGGGCTCGGCATGAAGATTTTCGATGCGGTCGACGCCGGCGAGCTGTCGGACGAGGAAGCGGGCATGCTGGTGCGCTCGTTCCTGTCGGCGGGCATCGACACCACGGTTTACGGGCTCGGCAACGCGCTGTATTGCCTTGCCAGTAACCCCGCGCAATGGACCATCCTGCGCGAGAACCCGAATTTGATCCGTGGCGCCTTTGAAGAGGTGTTGCGTTTCGAAGCGCCGGTGCAGACATTCTTCCGCACCACGACCAAAGCCGTCGATGTCGGCGGCGTTCATATCGGTGATGGAGAAAAAGTGCTGTTGTTTCTTGCCGCCGCCAACCGCGACCCGCGCCGCTGGGATCGACCCGACACCTTCGACGTCCGCCGCCGCGCGACCGGTCACATGACGTTCGGCACCGGTATTCACGGCTGCGTCGGGCAGGCAGTGGCGCGGCTGGAAAGCGAGGCGATCTTCGGCGCGCTCGCCAGGAGAGTGGCTTCGTTCGAGATGACGGGCAAGCCGGAGCGGCGGCTCAACAACACGTTGCGCGGGCTCGATAGCTTGCCGCTTCGCGTTACGGCGGCCTGACGCGATGACAAAGGGACCTGTTCTGATCGTCGGCGCCGGCCATGCGGGCTTTCAACTCGCGGCTTCGTTGCGCCAACATGGTTTTGCCGAACCCATCCGCATGCTCAATGATGAGCTGCATCTGCCCTATCAGCGGCCGCCGCTTTCAAAAGCCTACCTGAAAGGCGGGGGCGCGCCGGACAGTCTGATGTTCCGTCCGGACAAGTTCTATCGCGACCAGAACATCGAGCTGATCGCCGACCGCGCCGTCGTCGTCGATCGCGGCAAGCACAAGGTCTTGCTCGCCTCCGGCGCATCGCTCGATTACGGCCATCTGGTGCTGGCGACCGGCGCCCGCAATCGCCTGCTCGACATCCCCAACGCCAACCTCGAAGCCGTGCGCTATCTGCGAATTCTCGATGAAAGCGAGGCGCTGCGGCAGCGGCTGGCGTCGGGCCAGCGGGTCGTGGTGATCGGGGCGGGCTTCATCGGCCTGGAATTCGCCGCGACCGCGCGGGCCAAGGGTCTTGAGGTCGACGTGCTCGAACTCGGCACGCGCGTGATAGCGCGGGCGGTGACCGCCGAAATCTCGGAGTTTTTTCAGGCCCGGCACAACGCGGCGGGTATCCGCATTCATCTGGGTGTGCAGGCCACCAGCATCGAGAGCGATGGCGCCAGGGTGACCGGCGTCAGCCTCAGCGACGGCCGGCATATTCCCGCCGATCTTGTCGTGGTCGGCGTCGGCGTGTTGCCCAATGTGGAACTGGCAGCCGAAGCTGGCCTGGCGGTCGCGGCGGGAATCATCGTCAACGAGCATCTGTTGACGTCGGATCCGGATATCTCCGCGATCGGCGACTGCGCGCTGTTCGCGAGCCCGCGCTTCGGCGCGCCGTTGCGGCTTGAGTCCGTGCAGAACGCCACCGACCATGCGCGCTGCGTCGCGGCGCGGCTGACCGGCGACGCCAAGGATTATGACGGCTTGCCCTGGTTCTGGAGCGACCAGGGCCCCGACAAGCTGCAGATAGCGGGCCTCACCACCGGATATGACCGGGTGGTGGTGCGCGGCGATCGCGATCAGGGAGCGTTCTCCGCATTCTGCTACAAGGGCGAACGGCTCGTCGGTATCGAGTCCGTCAACCGCGCCGGCGATCACATGTTCGGCCGGCGGTTGCTTGCTGCCAATGGCTCGATCACGCCGGAGCAGGCAGCCGATGCGAGTTTTGATTTGAAGGCAGCCTTGGCGTAAGTCGATTTCGTCCGCGCTCCGTCGTCCCGGCATGGCGCGCAATTGCGCGTGAGGCGCCGGGACCCATACGCCGTGCCCTCTCGCTCAAGCAGTGTGGCGGAGGCCTTTTCAAAATCACGAACGCCAGGGGCTATGGGTCCCGGCGTTCGCCGGGACGACGCGAAGTTTCCACTTCCGCGACCGTCGGCATCGACGGTGCCGCACCCATCCGTTGCACGCAGATTGAAGCAGCGATATTGGCGTAGTTCAGTGCATCGGGAATTGATTTTCCTTTCGCCAGTTGCGCGGCGACCGCGCCGACGAAGCAGTCGCCGGCGCCGGTGCTGTCGACGACCTTGACGGCCCGGCCGGAGTTGCTGTGCTGCCTGTCCCCGATCAGGGCCACGGTCCCCCGCTTCCCCAGTGTCACGCAGATGACCTGGTCTTCGCGGACTTGCAATGACCGCACCGCATCGATGAATTTCGCGCGGTCGTCAGTTTCGCGCAGATCGCTCCCTGTCAGAAAGGCAAGTTCGGTTTCGTTGAGAATCAGGATGTCGACGAGATCGAGCAGCTCGCCGCTGATCGGTTTTGCAGGTGCCGGGTTGAGAATGGTGGTCGTACCGGCCGTACGTGCGCGCTTGAAGAACGCCGATATCGTCGGCAGCGGAATTTCGAACTGGCTGACCGCGATGTCGCCCCTGGCGAGGATCGGTGCGGCGACGTCGCCGGCGTCCACCGTCGCGTTGGCGCCGGGAATGACGACGATCGTGTTATCGGCGTTGGCGAGGGTGATGATGGCGGTTCCGGTATGCGCCTCGGGCGTATCCTTCACGAAATTGAGGTCGATGCCCTGCGCCGCAAGGAACGTCCTCAATTCCGCGCCAAAGGCATCCTTGCCCAATCGGCCGATCAGCGTCGTTGGTGCGCCGAGCTTTGCGGCTGACACCGCCTGGTTGGCGCCCTTGCCGCCGGGGAAATACAGCACGGCTTGTCCTGTGACGGTCTCGCCGATCCGCGGATGCCGGTCGGCCGTCGCCACGACATCCATGTTGATGCTTCCGGCGACCAAAACGCGGCCCACATCTAATCCCAAGGCACTAATCCCAAAGCCCTAATCCCAAAATTCCTTCTTGCGCCCGATCTGAAACTCCTGCTTGACGTTTTCGATATCCGCGAGTGTCGGCAAACCGGCCTCGTTGCCAAGGCGCTGAATCTTGAAGGTCGATGCCGCGCGCGCGAACTCGAAATGATCCTGCCAGCCTTTGCCGGGATTGTTGAGATACGAAAACACGTAAGCGCCATGAAATACGTCGCCGGCGCCGTTGGTATCGAGCACGCGCTCGGACGCGATCGGCAGCGCTGGCATGGTACGAACCGCTCCTGTCTCGTCGTACCAGAGCAGGCCTTTTTCGCCCTGGGTGACGCCGCCGACCCGGCAGCCGCGGCTCTTCAGATAATCCAGCATCTTTTCCGGCGTCAGGTCCATCTGCTCGCACAGCCGCTCGGCGACGATGGCGATATCGATGAATTCCAGCAGTTCATGGGTATTGGTTCGCAGGCCGCCGCCGTCGAGCGATGTCAGGATGCCGTCCTCCCGGCATAGCTTGGCATAATGGATCGCGGCATCCGGCTGGTGACCGTCGATATGCAGCGCGCGGCAGCCTTTCAGATTGAGTATCGGGAACGGATGGATGTGCTCGTCATCGCGGCAGCGCACGATCGCCCGCTTGCCGTCCTTCGGCATGATGAAGGAGAGTGACGACGAGTTGACCTTGCGCGGATGGATCGAGATCCCGTACTTCGCGCTCATGTCCTGAAACATTCGCCCGAGCCAGTCGTTGGCCACGGTCGCGATCAAATCCGGCACGATGCCGAGCTTGGCGCAGCAGAATGCCGCCGTGACCGCGTTGCCGCCGAACGAAACGGCGTAGGCCGAGGCGACATGTTTTTCGTCGCCGGTCGGCATGTGGTCGGTGATGAAGGTGACGTCGATATAGGTCTGTCCGATAAAGAGGGCCTGCATTCGCTTTCCGTCGTGGCTGAGGGGTGGTCCCGGCCGGCGGCATACATTAGCACCGGTTATGCCAGATCATTCGATAAAATTATCAGCAACCGGAACGCGGGCTTGAGATAGACTTGTGGTAGGACGACGACCGTAATCCAGCACCCGGCGTGCCGCCGACCTAACGGCCGGCGCTTGCTCTGAGTTCCTGGCAGCGCGATAAAATGGGAGGGCACGATGACGGTCTATTCCGGTCCGGTATTCGACATGGCGGTGAACCAGTTCGGGGTGATCGCCAATCATCTTGAAATCCCCATGGACGAGCGCGACCGGCTGCTGCTGCCCAAGCGGGCGATCACGGTGTCCTGTCCGATCCATCGCGACGACGGTTCGATCGCGGTGTTCGAGGGCTATCGCGTCCAGCATCACCTCACGCTCGGGCCCACCAAGGGCGGCACGCGGTTTGCGCCCAGCGTCGATATCGGCGAAGTCGCGGCGCTCGCGATCTGGATGAGCTGGAAATGCGCGTTGGTCGGGCTGCCTTATGGCGGCGCCAAGGGCGGGGTCACTGTCGACCTCTCGACGATCTCCAAACGCGAGCTGGAGGCGCTGTCGCGGCGCTATATGCAGGAGATGATTCCGTTCGTCGGACCACATACCGACGTGATGGCGCCCGACATGGGCACCAACGAACAGGTGATGGCCTGGTTCATGGACACCTATTCGATGTACCAGGGACGCACCGTGACCGAGATCGTCACCGGCAAGCCGGTTGCATCGGGCGGCACTTTGGGCCGGCGCGAGGCCACCGGACGTGGCGTCGCCTATCTCGCCAACCGGGTGATGAAGGAGCTGTCGATCAAGCCCAGCCAGGCGACCGCGGTGATCCAGGGCTTCGGCAATGTCGGCTCCTATGCGGCCCTTGGGCTGCATCAGTTCGGTCTCAAGGTGATTGCGGTCAGCGATCACACCGGCGCGTTGCACGACCCGACCGGCCTCGATATCCCGGCGCTGATGCGGCATGCCGGCGCGCATGGCAGCATCGCCGGTTTTTCCAATCAACTGCAATTCGATCCCGCGCAAATTCTCACGCTGCCCTGCGACGTGCTGGTGCCGGCGGCGATGGAGCGGGTGATCGATGCCAAAGTGGCCGAGAACCTGAAGTGCCGAGTGCTGGCGGAAGGCGCCAACGGTCCGACCACGCCGGATGCCGATCTGGTGCTGGACAAACGTCGGGACGAAGTCTTTCTAATACCGGACATTCTCTGCAATTCAGGCGGCGTCGTGGTCAGCTATTTCGAATGGGTGCAGGATTTGCAGCAATTATTCTGGGAGGAAGAGGAAGTGATGCGGCGCGAATATCACATCCTCGATCGTGCGTTTGAGACGATGCTGCTGCGCGCCAAGACCGACAACATCTCCCACCGTACCGCCGCGATGGCGATCGGTGTGGAAAAGGTCCGCGCCGCCAAGACCACGCGGGGGCTTTTCCCATGATCGCTGGTCCCGCAATCATTGGGCTCGATCACGTCGTCGTCCTCGTCAACGACATCGGGGCAGGCGCGGCGACCTACCAGACATTGTTCGCGCGCACGCCATCGTGGCAGGCCAGCGGCGACGGCGCCGAGCGCGTGCTGTTCACGCTCGACAATATGACGCTGGAACTGATGGCCCCGAGCGGCGACGGCGCCACCGCGGATCGCATTCGCGGCGTGCTCGCCGATCAAGGCGAAGGACTGGCGAGCCTTTGTTTTCGTACCAACGACATCGCCAAAATGCATCGCAGGTTGGATCGGCTGTCATTGAAGCCGGAACCGATTGCCGACGCCGAAAGCCACGACGCAACAACCGGCGCCACGCTGTCATGGAAGCGAACCCGCGCGGCGTCCGACATGACGCGCGGGGTAAGGCTGTTTTTCCTTGAGCTGGCGACAGGGCGTCCGCACTCGGTACGAACCGTACCGGCATCGATCACGGCGATGGATCATGTGGTGATTGGCACCGCCGATCCCGAAGGCGCCGCGGCGCTCTACGGCGCGCGCCTGGGGCTCGACATGGCGCTCGACCGCTCGCATCCGGAGTGGGGCCGGTTGATGTTCTTCCGCTGCGGCGATCTCATCGTCGAGGTGGCGCACCGGCCCGGCAAGGACGTGCCCACAGCGCCGGACAAGCTCCGCGGCATTTGCTGGCGGGTTGCGGACATCGAGGCGACGCGGGCACGGCTGGTCGAAGCGGGCGTCGATGTCTCGGAGGCGCGTCCCGGCCGCAAGCCAGGGACCAAGGTCATGACCGCGCGCAACGGCACCTGCGGTGTGCCGACGTTGCTGGTGGAGCGGACGCCGCGACCCGATTAAGCATCCACGCCGACCACATCGGCAACGTTCCTGACGCCGTCGCGCGCCAGCAACTGCGCAAGACCGGTCGTGATCGTGCTGACAACACCGGGGCCCTGATAGATCAGCGCGGTCAAGAGCTGCACCAGCGATGCGCCCCTACGGAGCTTGGCGTAGGCGTCCGCCGCCGTCGAGACGCCGCCGGCGCTGATCAGCACGTGACGCTTGCGATCCATTCGCCGGAACGTCTCGCGCAGGCAGAAATCGGCGAGCGCCGCTGACGGCGGACCAGATACCGCGCCTGGCATCTGGCGCCAGACATCCTTTGGCGTGCTCAAGCCTTCCGGCTTGACCGGCGCCAGGTTGAACATGAAGCCGGAGACGAAATCGCGCTCCTCCGCCGCGGCCAGCACGCGTTCGATGGCCTCGATGCCGCCGAGCGGAGACACTTTCAGGAACACCGGCAGCTGTGGTTTCGCTTCGCCGAGCGCGGCGAGGCAGGCATCGAGATGGCCGGCGTCGGCAAAGAAATCGCGGCCGTCCGCGGTGTTGGGGCATGAAAGGTTCAGCATCAGATAATCGGCGTGTGGTGCGGTGGCCTTGGCCGCCGCGACGTATTCGCCGATGATCTGATCGGCCGTGAGAGCAGCCGCACCCGGGCCGCGATTGGTGACGACCAGATTGATGCCGAGCGGCACCGGCAGGCGGGTTCCCGACAGCCGTTCGGTGATCGCGGCGATGCCATCGTTGGGCAGGCCGTAATAGACGACGATGGCTTCGTCGTCGGGCAGGCGCCACAGCCGGGGTTTCGGGTTGCCGGCGGAGGGATCGATCGAGATCGAGCCGATCTCGATGGAGCCGAAGCCGAGGCCCGCGAGCGCACGGATCGCCGATCCGCTCTGGTCAAAGCCGGCGGCAAGTCCGATCGGGTTGGGGAAGTGCAGGCCGGCGACCTCGGTCGCCAGCCTGGGATCGTCAATATGCGTCGCAGTTCGCATCGCCTGCGCGGCCCAGCCGAGACGCGCGCCGGCTGCGATGGCGAGATGATGTGCGGCTTCCGGATTGAGCCGGAACGCGAGCGGTCGAATAAAGCTCGAATAGATCGTCATGACCGGATCATAAACACGCCCGTGTCCGCGACGCTACGGTTGAGGATGGCCGGCCGTCGGTCGTGGAGGGGGCAAGGGACATCATTCATTCTCAAATTGAGCCACCCGTGCTACACGCGATGTTCGATCGATGTTCGATCGATATTTTCCTGGATGTTCCGCCGAACATCCCACACCAGCGGGTCTTTCGGTTTGGCCAAGGCAAAACTTATCAAGACAAAGCGAATTCTGAAGTGGCAGCGCGATCCCGAGGGCATGCGGCTTCGCATTCTCGAAGCCGCCAAGCAGGAATTCGCTGCCCACGGCCTTGCGGGTGCCCGCGTCGACCGGATTGCGGCCAAGGCGGGCGCCAACAAGCGCATGCTGTATTATCATGTCGGCAAGAAGGATGATCTCTACCTTGCGGTGCTCGAAGGCGCCTATGAGCAGATCCGGGTGGAGGAGCGCGGGCTCAACCTGGAACATCTCGATCCGCCGGAAGCGATCGAGCGCCTGATCAGCTTCACCTGGAATTATTTCATTCGCAACCCCGAATTCCTGGCGCTGCTCAACACCGAAAATCTGGCGAAGGCGCGTCACCTCAAGCGATCCACCAAGGTCAAATCGATGCACTCGCCGTTCGTCGAGATGATCGGGACCGTGGTGATGCGCGGGGTCGAGAGCGGCGACTTCCAGGTCGCGGTCGATCCGGTGCAGCTCTATATTTCGATCGCGGCGTTGTGTTTTTTCTATCTGTCGAACAGCGCAACCCTCAGCGTGATTTTCGGCCGCGATCTCCTGAAGAAGGAGGCAAGGGACGAGCGCCTCGACCATATGGTGGCGCTGGTGCTGGCGGCGTTGACCGGGAAATCGACGGCGGCGTTCGCCAAGAGCAAGGCGCCGAAACCGCGCGCCGCGGCGCATTCCAACGCGTGAGTCCTGTCGTCCCTGAGTGCGCAGGGGCAACGAAGGTCTGCTTTTGCCGCATCAAGACCCTCTGGACAGTAATTATCCAGCGGGTTAATTTGTCCCCAGAAGCCGATAGATGAGGGAGAGAAATTTGGCCGAGTTCAAGAGCCCCGGGAGCGTGTCGAAAGCGCTGAATGCGGCGTGGATTCGTCCGTTTTTGTTGCTGATTTTCATCGTCGTGGCCTGGGATGTCGCGATCCGGCTGTTCCGGATTCCGGCCTATCAGGTGCCGGCACCGGGCGATGTCGTGGCCGTGCTGTGGACCGATTGGCCGGAGCTGCTGCGGCAGGCATGGCCGACCACCTACGCGTCGTTGGGCGGCTTCCTGCTGTCGGCGGCGTTCGGTATTCCGATCGCGATGCTGATCGCGGGCTCGAAAACGGTGGAAAGCTACGTCTATCCGCTATTGGTGTTCTCGCAATCGGTGCCGAAGGTCGCGATCGCACCCTTGTTCGTGGTGTGGTTCGGCTTTGGCATCATTCCGAAGATCATTGCGGCGTTCCTGCTCGGGTTTTTTCCGGTGGTGGTCTCGGCCGTGCAAGGCTTCAAATCGGTCGACCCCGATATGGTCGATCTGGCGCGCGCGATGCAGGGCAGCCGCTTCCAGGTGTTTTGCGCCGTCAATCTGCCGCACGCGATGCCGTCGATTTTCTCCGGCCTGAAAGTCTCGGTGACGCTGGCCGTGGTAGGTGCTGTGGTCGGCGAATTCGTCGGCTCCAATTCGGGCATCGGCTATGTGCTGCAGCGCTCGATCGGCACGTTTGATTTGCCGACGATGTTTGCCGCGCTGGTGATCCTGGCGCTGCTCGGCGTCGTGCTGTTCTGGGTCGTCGACCGGATCGAGCGTTTTGTGATCCCCTGGCATGTCAGCCAGCGCGAGGACATTATTTTCGCGGCGTAAGCCACGAGACATCAACAACGGCCGGAACGGCCACGATAGAACACGAACGGGAGGATGAAATGGTGCGATTGGTGACGGCGCTTTCGGCGGTATTGATCTGGATGATAGCTGCGGTGGCTCCGGCCGCGGCCGCCGACAAGGTCGTGCTGATGCTGAACTGGTATGTCTATGGCGAGCATGCGCCGTTCTATTACGGCAAGGCCAAAGGCATCTACGCCGCCGAAAACATCGATCTCGAAATCCAGGAAGGCCGCGGCTCGGCCGCGACCACGCAGGCCGTCGCGGCCAAGACCGCCGATTTCGGCTATGTCGACGTGCCCACCATGATGCGCGCCGCGGTCAAGGGCGCGCCGATCATCGCGACCGGCGTGTTGCTGCAGACCAGCCCGATGTCGGTGATGGGTTTTGTCGACAAAAACATCAGGAAGCCCGAGGACATCAAGGGCAAGACGGTTGCGATCACGCCGGCGGATTCGATGACGCAGATCTGGCCGCTGTTCCTGAAGAAGACCGGCCTCAAGGAAAGCGATTTCACCACGGTCGCCGGTGACGGCCAGACCAAGCTGAATGCCGTGATCAACGGGCAGGCGGACCTTCTGCTCGGCTATGTCATGGACCAGTCGATGAAGATCAAGGACGCCACCGGCAAGGACGTCTATCCGATCAAGTTCGCCGACTACGGCATCAACATGGTGAGTTCGGGCATCGTTGCCAACACCGACTACATCAAGGCCAACCCCGATCTCGTCAAGCGCTTCATGTCGGCGACCATCAAGGCCGTCGAAGCCGCCGAGAAGGACCCGAAGGCGGCCGCGCAGTCGATCCTCGATGCCAATCCGAAGGGCGGCAAGATCGACACGCTGACGCAGGGCTTTGAGCTGACGATCCCGCTCTACCGCACGCCGGAGACCAAGGACAAGCGGCCGTTCCAGGTGACCGATCAGAACATGACCGACAGCGTCAACCTGATGGTCGAGTATGGCGGTCTCGACGCCAAGGCCAAGGACAATCCCAAGGCGTTTTACACCAATGATTATCTCCCCAAATAGGTTTGGCTGAATGAACGCTGCGAGCAGAAAGACGGCTGCGGACCAACCGACGGCGCATCTGCGCGTGGTGTCCGACCGCGCCGCCAGCGGCACATCGGGCATTCAATTGTCCGGCGTGTCCAAGACCTATCGGTCGCGCGATGGCGATGTGCCGTCGTTGCGTCCGCTGGATTTTCACATCAACGAGGGCGAGTTCTTTGTCGTGGTCGGGCCGTCCGGCTGCGGCAAGTCCACGCTCTTGAAGATGATCTCCGGCCTGCTGCCGCCATCGACCGGCGAGATTTTGGTGGAGGGCGAGAAGGTCACGAGCCCGCACGGCAATGTCGGCATCGTGTTTCAGAATTCACTGCTGCTGCCGTGGCGCAATATCCTCTCCAACGTCATGCTGCCGATCGACATGAAACGGCTGCCGCGCGATGAATATCTGCCGCGCGCCAAGGCGCTTCTGAAGCTGGTCGGCCTCGAAGGTTTTGAGAAGAAGCTGCCCTGGCAATTGTCCGGCGGCATGCAGCAGCGGGCGTCGATCTGCCGCGCGCTGGTGCACGATCCCAAGATCATGCTGATGGACGAGCCGTTCGGCGCGCTCGACGCCATGACGCGCGAGCGCATGAACGTCGAGTTGATGCGCATTCAGCGTGAGACCGGCAAGACCGTGCTGCTGATCACGCATTCGATTCCGGAGGCGGTGTTCCTCGCCGACCGCGTGCTGGTGATGACCGAACGGCCCGGCGCGATCGCCGCAATCTACGACGTGCCGATGCCGCGGCCGCGCTCGCTCGATGCGATGGCGGATCCGGTGTTTACCGAGCTGGTGCAGCGTATCCGCAAGCATTTCTTCACCCAGGGTACATTGGATTGAGGCAAGCCGCGATGCGTTTGGCCGTGCGTGATATCGCCTTGTTCGAGCGGCAGGTCGCGTTCGTGCGGCCGTTCCGGTTCGGCGCCGTGGTGGTCAACGCCGCGCCGCAGATGTTCGTCCGCGTGGAAATCGAGATCGAAGGCAAGGGCGCGTCGGTGGGTGCCAGCGCGGAAATGCTGGTGCCGAAATGGTTCGACAAGCGCGCGCATCTCAGTCCGGAGCAGACCGTTGACGAATTGCGGCGCTCGCTGACCATCGCGCGCGACCTTTATCTGTCCGATCGAGGTTTTGCGACCGCCTTCGGATGGCACGCTCGCTGCCTCGCGGCGCAAATGGAGGCTTGCGCCACGGAAGATATTCCGCCGCTCGCGGCCGCCTATGGTCCGGCCGAAATCGACAAGGCTGTCCTGGATGCATTGTTGCGCCATGCCGGCGTCAATTTCTTCGACGGCATGATCGGCAACATCGCAGGGATCAATGCTGGCCTGTCGCCTGACTTGCAAGACAGCGACATCGCGCAATTCCTGGCTGGGCGGA
>Ga0302314_10014636_pt1 | contig 13408 bp, 11 predicted proteins | sample III_Palsa_N2_3_FD_200533 | JGI IMG/M metagenome (GOLD analysis project Ga0302314, IMG submission 200533) | Peat permafrost microbial communities from Stordalen Mire near Abisko, Sweden - III_Palsa_N2_3 | ecosystem: Environmental > Terrestrial > Soil > Palsa > Peat permafrost | place: Sweden...
GCGAGGAACCATAGAGGTCGTCGACGCTGAGCTTGAAGTAGTCCGCGGTGTGGTTGATGATGTCGACCGGTGCGATCACGTTGTCTTCGTCAAGGGTGATCAGGTCTTTGAGAACGGTTTGCACGAGCGCCATGTCGACGGGGGTGCGGTTCAGGTTCGCGAAGGCAGTGACCCGGATAAGGGTTCCCTCGAGCTCGCGGATGTTGGACGAGACTTTCGACGCCATGTACTCCAGGATGTCGTTGCCGACCTGGAGCTTCTCGTTCTGGGCCTTCTTACGGAGGATGGCGATGCGGGTCTCGAGGTCGGGAGCCTGCACATCGGTGATGAGCCCCCACTCGAAGCGGCTTCGCATGCGGTCCTCGAACCCGGTGAGGTGCTTGGGCGGCAGGTCGCTGGTGATGACCACCTGCTTGTTGTGGTCGTGGAGCGTGTTGAAAGTGTGGAAGAACGCCTCCTGGGTGGAGTCTTTGCCCTGAAGAAATTGGATGTCGTCGATCAGGAGGATGTCGATTTCGCGGTAGCGGGATTGGAAGACGGATGCCCGGTTGTTGGCGATCGAGTTGATGAAGTCGTTGGTGAACTCTTCTGAGCTGACATACCGCACTCTGATGCCGGGGTAGAGGCTGATCGCGTAGTGGCCGATGGCATGCAGAAGGTGGGTCTTACCCAAGCCGGATTCGCCGTAGATGAAGAGCGGGTTGTAGGCCTTGGCCGGCGCTTCGGCCACTGCCACTGCCGCGGCATGCGCAAACCGGTTGGAGGCTCCGATGACGAAGTTGTCGAAGCTGTACTTCGGGTTCAATCGGCTGTCGGATTTTCGGCCGGGTGAGGTCTGGTCGAGTGACGCGGAGACCACGGTGGTCTCTATGTACGGCTGTTCATCGGCCGAGTCGGTGCGCTCGAGGGGATCCGGCTGGATCTCGGGGTTCACCACGATGGCGAAGGTGGCGACCTCGAATGACTCGTCGAGGGTTGAAATAGCACTGAGCAGTGGAAGACGGATGCGCTGCTCGAGCATGCCGCGGGTGAGTTCATTGGGCACTTCGAGATAGAGGGTGCCCGCCATCACACCCTTGGGCTCGACCAGGCTGATGAATCCATGCAACTGGGGTGTGATGCGGTCATCGGTCGACAACTGGGTGAGAACGGAACTCCAAATGTCTTGCGTGGACTCCGCTGCGTCTGCCATGTGTTGGACCAATCTTGCGGGAATACACCACTGCCACGCGAAATGTATTCACAGGTTTGTGCACCGGTAAAAACCGGTACAACTCGACGTTTGCGCCGCTTCTGACGGTGCAGAGGGGCTGACCATCACCTTAGTTGTCCACAGGGTGTCGATACCAAACGAAAATAGATTGGTGTGGATAATGGGTCGTTTGGCCCGTTTGGTTTGACCAGACCGGTTTAAGCCCGTATTTTTAAGCAGTTGACTTCCGGCCTCCTGGAGGCCACCACTTCTTACCGGCGCTGTTGTTACATGCATAGCTGGACTAACGGAGATACAGCTATGAGCAAGAGAACTTTCCAGCCGAACAATCGTCGTCGCGCGAAGGTGCACGGTTTCCGGCTGCGCATGCGTACCCGCGCCGGCCGGTCGATCCTGGCCGCTCGTCGTCGTAAGGGTCGCACAGAGCTTTCTGCGTAACTGTAAGACTGCGTCGACTCCTTCGTGCTCAAGCGGGCTAACCGGGTAGTGACCGCAGGCGATTTCCGCTCCACAGTAAGAACGGGTCGTCGGGTTGGTACTCCGCATGCCCTGCTGTATGTCGCGAGACGTGGCGTGTCCGACCCAACTCGAGTCGGGTTTATCGTTTCGAAGGCGGTCGGCAACGCCGTCACGCGCAACCTGGTGACGCGGCGGCTTCGGTCGATCGGGCACGACGTGGTGCTCTCGCGACCGACCGGGACCGATCTTGTGATTCGTGCACTGCCAGGAAGCCCCGGGGTTTCGTGGACTACCCTGCAGAGTGAGATTTTGAACGGTCTTGAGCGGAGCGCTGGTAAGCAATGAAGAGGGTGGTCGCCTTCCTGCTGCTTCTGCCGCGCAACTGTGCGGTAGTAATTCTGCGGGGTTATCGGGCAGTGATCTCCCCGCTCTACGGCGAGGTATGTCGCTACTACCCCTCCTGTTCGCGTTACACCCTCGAGGCCATCCAGGAGTACGGCCTCGTGCGAGGCAGTGCGCTGGGTGCCTGGCGGATCCTCCGGTGCCATCCCTGGGCTGCCGGCGGCGTCGATGACGTTCCGCATCGTCATGAGCACGGCTTCACGGAAACACCGTTCGGCTTCGTAGTTTCATCCGGCCACGGAAAGGGCTGACGCCTTACATCATGAATATCCCCGCGTTTATCGCCTCGATCAGCATTGTGCTCTGGCCCATCAAGTGGGTCATCGAAGTCCTGCTGGTCGGCTTCCACTGGTTCTGGACATCCGTCGGCATGGATCCGGATGCCGGCATCACGTGGATCCTCTCCATCCTCGGTCTCGTGCTGGTCGTGCGTTCGGCCCTGATTCCAGTCACCCTGCGGATGATCAAGAGCCAGCGGCGCATGATGAACATCGCGCCGCAGATCAAGAAGATCCAGGACAAATACAAGGGCAAGAAAGACCAGTATTCGCGCGAGGCGATGTCGCGCGAGACCATGGCGCTGTACAAGACCAACAACGCCAACCCTCTGAGCTCCTGCCTGCCGCTGCTGATCCAAATGCCGGTCTTCCTTTCACTCACGGCGACTCTTACCGGGGCCCAGGCGAAAGTGCCGGTCGTGGTCGGGCTGCTCGGCACGAAGACCGCGGATGGCAAGACGCTGGCCTACTCATTCGGCCACGCGAGCCTGTTCAACGTCGCCCCGCTGCACGACACACTGACAACTGGTTTCGGCGAGCACCTGGGCTGGGTGATCGGCATCGCGATCGGAATGATCGTGCTGATGTCGGCAACGCAGTTCATCACGCAGCTGCAGATCATGTCGAAGAACCAGTCGCCCGAGATGAAGGCGAGCCCGACCTACCGCCAGCAGCGCATCCTGCTCTACATCCTGCCGTTTATCTTCATCTTCTCCGGTTTCTCCTTCCCTCTGGGAGTCATGTTCTACTGGGTATTCGGCAACCTGTGGACGATGGGCCAGCAGTTCATCGTGATTCGGAACATGCCGAATCCGGGCTCGGATGCGGCACTCGCCCGTGAGGCGCGCATGGCACGTCGGCGCCAGCGCAGGCCACAGATCGCGACCGAGGGCGCTCCGAGCGGCGGAATCGGCGGGTTCAGCATCGTCGAGGAGCCGAAGAAAGTAACGACCCAGCGTCAGCAGCCGGTCGGTAAGAACAGGGCCAAGAAGAGCGGGAACAAGAAATGAGCGACGTGACAGACACCGAGGTCGAGAGCACGACCGATACGACCGATGAGCTCGAGCAGTCCGAAGCGGGCGAGTCCACTCCCCCGACCACGAGCGAACTCGAGGCGGAAGGCGACATCGCCGCCGACTACATCGAAGAACTTCTCGACATCGCCGACCTCGATGGCGATATCGACATCGACACCCGCGGTGGTCGTGCGTACTTGTCTGTGAGCGCTGGCGAGGGCACGACCAACCTGCGCATCCTGTCGAAGCCCGACACGGTGAACGCGCTCCAGGAGCTGACCCGCATTGCGGTGCAGACCAGGACCGGGTCCTTCTCACGCTTGATCCTTGATGTCGGGGGCTCGCGCGATGCGCGAGCGAACGAGCTCGCAGTTCTGGTGGACAAGGCGATAGCGCGCATCGAGGATGGCGCGGAGTCGGCCGCCCTGCCCGCAATGTCGTCCTACGAGCGCAAACTCGTTCACGACGTGGTGGCTGAGCGCGGCTTCGTGTCGGAGTCCGAGGGCGAAGGCCGTGATCGCCACACCGTGATCACGCGGGCACGCCAGTCCTAAAGTTTCACGTGAAACATTGACCGAGAACGCGATTGAGGCAGAGCCTGCGGTCGCTCAGCAGCTGTTCGGAGAGCGCCTTGATCTCGCGCGTCGGTATACCGACGACCTGGTCCGCCGAGGCGAAGAGCTGGGCCTGATCGGGCCGCTGGAACTTCCACGAATCTGGAGCAGGCACATCCTGAACTGTGTTCTCGTCGCGCCCCTGCTACGGCCCGGCAATGTCGGCGACGTCGGCAGCGGCGCCGGGTTGCCGGGGATGGTGCTGGCGATTGCACGGCCCGACGTCGACTTCACCCTCATTGAACCGATGGAACGGCGGGTGGATTGGCTGGTCGGTGAGGCGCACGAACTCGGGTTGTCGAATGTCTCCGTTGTTCGTGCTCGCGCGGAGGATGCCAAGCTGATCGGCGCCCTCAGCCAAGTCACCGCGCGAGCGGTGACCGCCCTCAGCAAGCTGATCCCTGCCACGGCAGACCTGGTGAAGCCGGGCGGGGAGATGTTGTTCTTCAAGGGCGCGCGCGTCGCCGACGAGGTTTCGGCCGCCGCAAGGCAGATCCGTAAGGCACGGTTGACCAACGTCGAGGTGATCGTGCTGGGTGAAGGAATCGTGCCGGAATCCACCCGGGTCTTTCGGGCTACAGTGGACTGATTGCCCTCCCCCGGGGGCAACGACGTACAGAAGGTTTCACGTGGAACATCCTGAAGGCGATATCGCCGAGCGGTCGGCCGAAACCGCGTCCGCTTCGCTCGATGACGCTCCCCTCGCGCGCGAATTGGCGGAAATCACGCGTCGCCGCATGGCACTCGCTGCGGAAGCACCCCCGCTGCCGACCAAGACTCGAATCTTCACCGTCGCCAACCAGAAGGGCGGCGTCGGCAAGACCACGACCACCGTGAACCTTGCCGCGGCGCTCGCCAAAACAGGCGCACGCGTACTGGTGATCGACCTCGATCCGCAGGGAAATGCCTCCACGGCGCTGGGGGTGGACCACCGCGCGGAGACGGTGAGCGTCTACGACGTCATCATCAACGACGAACCGATGCTCGGCGTTGTGCAGAAGAGCCCCGAGTTCCAGTCGCTGTATTGCATTCCTGCGACCATCCATCTCGCCGGCGCAGAAATCGAGCTGGTCTCGCTGGTGGCGCGTGAGCAGCGCCTGCGCACGGCGCTCGACCACTTTCTGAGCAGCGTCCCAGACCTGTTCCACTACGTCTTCATCGACTGCCCGCCGTCGCTGGGCCTGCTCACAATCAACGCCTTTGTCGCTGCCCGCGAGGTGCTCATCCCGATCCAGTGCGAGTACTACGCCCTCGAGGGCCTGAGCCAGTTGCTCAGCAACATAGAGCTCATCGAGAAGCACCTGAACCCCAACCTCGCGGTTTCCACCATCCTGCTGACGATGTACGACAGTCGCACTAATCTCGCCAACCAGGTTGCGCAGGAGGTTCGGGACCACTTCCCCCGGCAGGTACTGCACGCGGCGATTCCGCGTTCGGTTCGCATCTCCGAGGCGCCGAGCTATGGCCAGAGCGTCATCAGCTACGACGCCAACTCCCCCGGGTCGCTCTCATATCTCGAGGCGGCCGCCGAAATCGCACGACGAGGGGCCCCCGCCTGATGGCTGCACCAGCACGACGAACCGGACTCGGACGCGGCATCGGCGCCCTGATCCCGACGGGGGATGACGCGACGGCGCCGCGCCCCGTCGACGTCTTCTTTCCCGACACTCGCGACCAGGGGCAAGACCTGGTGGCGGTGCCCGGTGCGCGACTCGCCTACATATCGCCCAACGATGTTGTGCCCAACCCGCAGCAACCGCGGTCGGAGTTCAACAAGGAGGAGCTCGACGAGCTCGTCGTGTCGATTCGCGAGGTCGGCGTACTGCAACCCATCGTGGTGCGCCCGATCGCCAATGCGGCGGCCGGCCAACCCCAATTCGAGCTCATCATGGGTGAGCGTCGGCTCCGGGCCTCCAAATTGGTGGGGCTCGAGTCGATTCCGGCCGTCGTCAAGAACACGGCCGACGAGAATATGCTGCGCGATGCGCTGCTCGAGAACCTGCATCGGGCCAACCTGAATGCACTGGAAGAGGCATCGGCCTACCAGCAGCTGCTGGATGACTTCGGAATCACCCAGGAGCAGCTTGCGGAGCGCATTGGGCGCTCCCGGCCCCAGATCACCAATACGATTCGCCTGCTCAAGCTGCCCGCCTCTGTGCAGCAGCGGGTGGCGGCGGGTGTGCTGAGCGCCGGGCACGCGCGGGCCATCCTGGCGGCCGGTGATGCCGATGCCATGGAGCGCCTCTCCGACAAGATCGTGAACGAGGAGCTGTCGGTGCGCCAGGCGGAGGCTGCAGCGACGCAGGCATCACCCAAACCGCGCCGCGTCGCGCCGGCTGCGGGCAGCCGACAGGGCCACCTCAACGAGATCGCCGACCAATTGGGCGACCGCCTCAATACCCGGGTGAGGGTCACTCTGGGTTCCAGCAAGGGAACCATCACCATCGACTTCGCGACGGTGGCCGACCTCAACCGGATCCTCGCGGAGCTCGGTCAGACGGGATTCGGGCACTAACCTTCTCTGCTGGTTACGGCTAACCCACTGAACTGGTTACGCCGGGTCTCGTTATACCGGCCATTGGGCCGGTCTGGCAGAAAAATGCCGGCCAGAAAGACTTTTCCCGTGCAGAATTGCCGCACAGGAGAGTGCCGAAAGCGAGTAGAGGTCAGGCGCGGGACTCGGCGATGGCCGCATCGGCGAGAGCCGCATAGACCCAGCCCAGATCGTGCCCCGCGGCCTCGAGCGCCTGCGGCAGCAGAGACGTCTCGGTAAGGCCGGGCAGAACATTCGCCTCGAGGAACCAGGGAGTGCCGGCCTTGTCGACGATCATGTCGACCCGCGAGATGTGGCGTAGGCCCAGTGCGAGATGCGCAGCCACCGCGGCCTCAGCCGCTCGGGTCGCGGACTCGGTCGGTATGCGGGCCGGTGTGAAGAAGGTCGTCTCGCCGGCGTTGTAGCGTGCCTCGAAGCTGTAGACACCGGAGAGTGGAACAATCTCGACTGCGGGCAGGGCGACCGGGCCGTCGCCGGTGTCGATGATGCCGACGGCGATCTCGGTGCCCACGATCTTCTGCTCGATCAGGGCCACATCGCAGTATGTGTAGGCATCGACCATCGCCCGGGGCAGGTCGGCGATGTCCTCGACGACGGTCACGCCCTGCGCCGAACCGCCCTGGGCCGGCTTGACGACGACCGGCATCGGCAGGTCGTCGGCGATGCTGTCGAGCACGCTCGTTGCCCCGAGTTCGCGGAAGGCCTCGCGCGGCAGGGTGATAGACCGTGGGGTTGAGACCCCGGCACGTCCGACGAGCACTTTGGCCGTCGGCTTATCCCAGGCCAGGCGGGCAGCATCGGACCGGGAACCGACGAAAGGGATGTCCAGAAACTCGAGCAGTCCGCGCAGCGCGCCATCCTCTCCGCTGGCGCCATGCAGGGCCGGCCAGACGACGTCGGGGCGGCTCGACTTGAGGTACGCGAGAGTCGAGGCGTCGGGGTCCCGGAGGTCGACCTCGATGCCCTGCTCGGCCAGGCTGTCGGCGACTCGGCGACCGGAGCGCAGTGAGACGTCACGTTCGTGCGAGATGCCGCCGGCGAGCACGACGACGCGAGACCGGGGGGATTCAGTCATGAAGAGTCCTAGCCGAGATTGGCGGGAGGGATGATGAGGTTCTGCGGCGCCGTGATTGTGGCAAGCGGTGCCGTCTGCGCAAACGTGTTGAGCAGTTCGCGCTCGCCGTTGATGACGGCGGAGAGCCGTCGGATACCCTCACGGATGAACTCGGGCGTCGGATAGCAAAAAGCGAGTCGCATGTGGTTGCGTCCGCCGCCGTTGGCGTAGAACGCGGTGCCGGGCGTGTAGGCCACGAGCTCCTTTACCGCCCTCGGCAGCATCGATTTGCTGTCCATGTTGTCGGGCAGTGTGAGCCAGACATAGAAGCCGCCGTTCGGAATAGTCCAGCTGAGGTCTGGCAGGTAGTCGCCGAGCGCGAGCAGCATGGCGTCACGACGTTCGCGGTACACGCCGCGGAAGGTATCGATCTGGCCTTTCCAGTCGGTTGTGGAGAGGTACTCCGAGATGATCATCTGGGTGAACGAGCTCGGGCTGAGCACCGCCGCCTCGTTGGCGAGTATCAATTTCTCTCGAATCGCGTGGGGGGCAAGGGCCCATCCGACGCGGAATCCGGGAGCGAGGGTCTTCGAGAAGGTGCCGAGGTAGATCACGCCGTCCTCCTCGACCGAGCGCATAGCCCGCGGCGGAAGCGCATCGAAGTACAACAGGCCGTACGGGTTGTCTTCGAGCACCAGGATGTCGTTGGCGCGCGCAATCTCGAGGATCTCGAGGCGGCGTTCCCAGGTCATGGTGACGCCCGACGGGTTGCCGAACGTCGGAACGGTGTACAGGAATTTGATCCGACGGCCTGCAGCCCTCAGCGCAGCGATGTGCTGTCGCAGCGAATCCGGACCCATCCCCGACTCGTCGGTTTCGACGTGGTCGACGTGCGCCTGGAACGACTTGAACACGACGAGCGCAGTGACGTAGCTCGGCGCCTCGGCGAGTACCACATCGCCCGGGTCGAGAAAGATCTTGGCAACGAGCTCCAGTGCGTGCTGTGACCCGGTAGTCACGACGACATCGTCGACGCTCGCCCGAATTCCCTCGAGGGCCATCACCTCGAGAATGTGCTCCCGCAGGCGCGGGAACCCTTGCCCGGAGCCGTATTGCAGCGCAGCGGGGCCGCTGTCGTGCATGACCCGTTCCATCGCACCGATGACGAGCTCGCGGGGGAGGGCGGACACGAAGGGCATGCCGCCGGCGAGCGACACGACTTCGGGGCGGGAGGCGACGGCGAACAGGGCGCGCACCTCGGACGCGGCCAGGCCGGCCGTGCGCTCCGAATAGCTGTCGTACCACCGGTCGAGGTTGTTGCCGTGCTCAGTCATGCCAATCCGTTCGTCATCTCGCCTCAAGAATATGGGGCATTGCCGTGCAGAAACTGTCCCCACAACGGGAAAGGCCGCCCAGAACGTGTTCTGGGCGGCCCTCCTAGCGTCGGTGACTACGCGAGGAACTCCGCCAGGTCGGCCTCGAGGGCCGGCTTCGGCTTGGCACCGATGACTGTCTTGACAACCTGCCCGCCGCGGAAAACCTTCATCGCCGGGATGGAGGTGATCTGGTACTTCATGGCCATGGCCGGGTTGTCGTCGACGTTGAGCTTGACGACCTTGATCTTGTCGGCGTGCTCGGCCGCGATCTGGTCGAGGATGGGGCTTACTGCGCGACACGGGCCGCACCACTCGGCCCAGAAGTCCACCATGATCGTCTCGGTGGAGTCCAGGACGTCGGCCTGGAAGCTGTCGTCGGTTACTGCCTTTGCATCTGACATGTTTGTTTCCTTTTCTACTGGTTCAGATCTAAAACTGGTTGCTGGATAAGGGTCAGGCGCCGACGGGAACGTCGACCCGCTCGGAGGGCGCCGTAGCCCGCTGCTTGAGTTCCTTGGGGAGCGCGGCCAGGTAATGCTCGGCGTCGAGGGCGGCGACGGTGCCCGATCCGGCTGCCGTGACGGCCTGTCGGTAGGTGGGGTCGATCACGTCTCCCGCGGCGAATACGCCGGGCAGGTTGGTGCGCGACGAGCGGCCGTCGACCGCGATGGTGCCGAAGCTGGTGAGGTCGAGCTGCTTGTGCACCAGGTGGGTGCGGGGGTCGGCGCCGATCGCGATGAAGAGCCCGCTGACATCCAGCGTTGTCTCTTTGCCGTCCCGGGTGTCGACGAGGCCGATACCCGTGACGAGTTCGTCGCCGTAGATGTGCTCGACTGTGTGGTTAAAGATGAACTCAATCTTCGGGTCGGCCTGCGCGCGCTCCTGCATGACCTTGGATGCCCGCAAGCTGTCGCCGCGGTGGATCAGGTAGACCTTGTCGGCGAACTTGGTGAGGAAGGTGGCCTCTTCCATCGCGGAGTCGCCGCCGCCGACGACCGCAATCGTTTTCTGGCGGAAGAAGAACCCGTCACAGGTCGCGCACCAGGACACACCATGTCCGCTCATGCGCTCTTCGTCGGCGATACCGAGGTGGCGGTAGGCGGAACCCGTCGCAAAAATCACGCTCAAGGCTTCGTGAACGTCGCCGTTGCCCAGGGTCACGGTCTTGATGTCCCCGGTCAGGTCGAGTGACACTACGTCATCGAGCACGACCTCGGCACCGAACTTCTCGGCCTGCTCCTGCATTTTGATCATGAGTTCGGGGCCCTGGATGCCCTCGGGGAACCCGGGGTAGTTCTCGACCTCGGTGGTCTTCATCAGCTCACCGCCGGCCTCGACCGAGCTTGCGATCACGAGAGGTCGAAGGTTGGCCCGAGCGGCATAGATCGCCGCGGTGTAGCCCGCTGGACCGGATCCGATGATGATTACTTCGCGCACGTGCCCATATCTCCTCGAGCTGTAAGTCTTCGAGCCATATAACAAATCCTACGGTTGGGCTATTCCACCACCGCTCGGGCCACCATGGGGTTCGGAGCGCTCAGCGATTTCGACGGAGGCGGCGCAGGATCGGACCCGTCACCGCGGCGAGATCGGGAGACCGGATGAGCCTCAGCGCCCCGATGTAGAGGCCGGCCATCACGATGCCGACCGCGAGCAGCGTCACGATGGCGCCAACCCGGTCGGAGACCGCGAATCCGCCCGAGAACGCACCCAGGGCGAGATCCAACCCGACACCCGCCACTGCCGCAGGAATGAGGGCCAGGTGATAGACGAGGTAGGTGCGCAGCACGACGCCGGTACCGAGGTTGCCGATGCGTCGGCGCAGCAGCGCGCCGGCGACGAAGGTCTGGATGTAACAGGCGATCGTGATCACGGCCGCGAGGCCGAAAGCGATGTCGGGGCGCTGCAGCTGGGCGGCGACCGCTGCGCCGGCGAAGAACAGGAGCGATTGGAGGGTCTGGAACAGGAACGGCGTGCGGGTATCTTCCATCGCGTAGAACGTGCGCTGGTAGATGAACAGGAAGACCGAAGGGATGAGCCCCACCAGGTAAATGATCAGTACCGTCGCCATTCCCCGCACCTCGGCGAAGTTTCCCGGTGAGAAAACGGCGGCGAACGGGTAGGCCATCACGATGAGGCCCACGCCGGCGAGACTGACGAACAGGCCGACGTTCCGCATCGAGCGCACGAGGTCGTCGCGGATCGCCGCGAAATCCCCGCGTTGGGCATGGCCGCTCATCCGTGTGAAGTACGGGGTCATGATCGGCAGCGTGATGAGGCCGTGCGGCAGCATCATGATGAGCCAGGCGTTCTTCAGCACCGTGTTCGACGGGTTGTGGCTGCCCGCGAGACTCGCGACGACCGACTGTACGATGCCGGCGACCTGGGTGATCAGGATCATCGAAAAGGTCCAGCCCGCGGCGCGACCGACCTTGCCGAGACCCACACCGCGCCAGCGGAAGTTCGGGCGGAATTTCACCCCAACGCGGCGCCAGAACAGCAGCAGGAACAGCCCCTGCCCCGCCACACCCAGTGTCGCCGAACCCGCCAGCACTGTGATGGCGCCCCCCGACCAGGTTGCCGAATCACGGAGCGCTGCGTTGTCGGCAACCGCGCCGAACAGCAGGTTGAACGCAATGAGACCCAGGATGACGACGACGTTGTTGATCACCGGGGCCCAGGCGAACGGCCCGTACACGTTGCGAGCGTTGAGGACCTCCCCGAGCAGGCTGTAGAGCGCGTAGAAGAAGACCTGCGGAAGACACCAGTACGCGAAGGCGGTTGCCAGCGCGATGTCCGCGGCGGAAAGGCCCCGCCCGGATCCGCCGGACTGCTGGGCCGAGTAAAGGTGTACGAGCAGGGGCGCGCACAGCGTGGCAATGAGGGCGATGGCCAGGAACAGCACCACGCCGAGCGTCACCACCCGATTGATGAACTTCTCGCCGCCATCCGGGTCGGTGCGCGCGCGCACGATCTGCGGCACGAGCACAGCGCTCAGGAGCCCACCGGCGACGATCGCATAGACGTTGTTGGGCAGCTGGTTCGCGATTGTGAAGGTGTTGGACGCCGCCGATTCGGTGCCCAGCGTGTTGGCGAGCAACACCACGCTGACGAAACCCAGTACGCGCGAGACCAGGTTGCCGGTTGCCAGGTTCGCGGCGGCTCTCCCGAACCCGACCGGGCGCCCTGGTCGGGGCACATCCGTCTCGGGCGGTTCGGAGAACTCTGCGCTACTCACTCGCCGCGGCCCTGCGACGCTTGCGGATGTTGCGGATGATGCCGAACGCGAACAGCCCGGCGATGAGCGCGGCGAAGATGAGGGTGCCGGTCGTCTCCCAGCCCGCGTTCACGTTGACCTGGATGGTGACACTCTGGCCGATCTGCACCCCGGTGCTGGAGAACAATGTTGCGACGACCTCCGCGTTGCCGTTGGAGAGTGCCTCGATCGGGATCTGAACCTGTCGCTGGGAACCCTCGTCGACGGTGATCGACTGCGCGCGGGAATCCTTATCGATGGACAGCAGCGCCGTACGCGAGCGAACCTCGAGCACGACCGTGATGTCCTGGTCGAGGTTGTTCGTGATTTTGACCGGAAGCGCGGTCTGGTTGGCGATGACGACGATCTCGCTGCTCGGAGCCACCTGCACCGAGTCGACGATCTTCGCTGCCTGTGTCACGAACGCTTTGCCGGCGTTCGGCCAGGTGGCGGTCGTCCATTCGTTGGATAACGCGGCCAGCAGTCGCAGCCGTGTACTCGACGTGAGGGCATCCGGATCTGCGGCGATGGGGGCAAAACTGACGACGCTTTCTTCTGACGCCAGCATCGACTTGACCAGCGCAATCCGGTCGGCCGACTCGTTCTCGTTCGCGATGCTGACGGTGGTCGGCGAGCCGTCGAACAGGCTGGACACGACGGTCGACGTCGTCCACGGCCGGGCGAAGACTTCCTCGAGACTGTGGTCGAAGTTGGTGTCGTTGTCGGCCCACGTGCGGCCGAGCGTGAGGAGCACGGTGTGTGGAGCGCTCCCGGAGGCGAGCCCGATGAGCGCCAGCGACGTGGTGAGTTCAGTGAGCGCCTCACTCGAACTCGGTCGGGTGGTCGACTGGATGGCCGTGCGCAGGTAACCCGACAGTACGTCGTCCGAGATGGCGACCCCCGTGCTGCCCGCCTTCGCCGAGGCTCCGCCGAGCCCGCCGCTCGCCGTCTTCACATTGGCGCTCGACAGGATCGCGTCGTTCACGCCTGCCTGGCCCAGCTTCGGAAGGTCGGACGTCACCACACTGTTCTCGGTGGGCCACGACAACAGCGGCATCGTGTAACTGAACTGAACGAGGCTCGCGTTGGTAGGCACGCCAGGGGCGACCGTTCCCTGGGTGGGCGTGGGAGTCGGCGTGGTCGGAATCACCGGGAACAGGCTCGGATCGATCGCGTAAGTGAGCGC
>Ga0302314_10014637_pt1 | contig 13408 bp, 12 predicted proteins | sample III_Palsa_N2_3_FD_200533 | JGI IMG/M metagenome (GOLD analysis project Ga0302314, IMG submission 200533) | Peat permafrost microbial communities from Stordalen Mire near Abisko, Sweden - III_Palsa_N2_3 | ecosystem: Environmental > Terrestrial > Soil > Palsa > Peat permafrost | place: Sweden...
AGCAGGATTCAACGGGAACTTGGCTACCTATCGCCCTATGAATTCGAGAGCAGGTCTACATTTAGCGCAGCACTAGCAGCATAGAAGACTGTCTTCGAAATCGGTCGGCCTCCACTCGCAACCGGCCCCGAACGTACAGACACCGTCGCCAGCCCTGTCGTCCAGCCGTACGTGGTCCGCAGCTCGCACGCCTCTGAATCACAAGGAGGACGCGGAGCCAGTTGGCTGCTTCACAGACCGCCTCGCAGTGGCGATCGACGGCAACACCATCGCCCGACTGCTCCGCGAGGCGACCAGGAAGCCGACGGCCCCGCTGCCCTGCCAGGCGAACTACCTGGTCCACCCGCCTGGGCGTCGATCGACGAGGTGACCTCGTCACCATGTATGGATGTCGCCGCAGTATTTCGGACATGTCAGCCTATGATCCAGCTGCTTGCGTCGCTTCTTTGCACTGTGGTCCTCCTGTGAGGCAGTATGCGTATGCGAATCAAATGGCGGGTGAGATGCCCCCGTGCGCTCCCCCTGCCGGACCCGGTTCCCTCCCGGGCTGCGGCACGTCCGCGAGAGGTCTCGTTCCATGTCACTTCCGGCCTCCCCCCGCGGGAGCCGCCCTCGTGCCCGCGGCGGAGTGCGCTACCAGACACTGGCCGACGTCTGGTCGGGGCGGCAGAACGGCTTCGGCCTGATCCGCCTGCTGCTGTCGGTGGCGGTGATCGTGGCGCATGCACGCGTCCTGGGCTTCGGCGGGAACGGCCCCTTCTACAACACCTGGCAGAAGCAGACCGAGATCGGTGGCTTCGCGGTGCTGGGCTTCTTCGCGGTCTCCGGCATGCTGATCACACGCAGTGCGAACCGGGTCACCGCACGCCAGTTCGCCTGGCACCGCTTCCTGCGGATCATGCCCGGACTGTGGTTCTGCCTGCTGGTGACGGCGTTCGTGGCCGGCCCCGTGCTGGCACACCACGAGCGGCTGCCGCTGCACGCCTACCTCACCCATCCACAGGGCCCCTGGCAGTACGTCACCTCCAACTGGACCTTGGGCGTACGGCAGGGCGGCGTATCAGGGCTACTCGCCCACAACCGGCTCGCCGGGAACATCAACGGGGCACTGTGGTCGCTGCCGCTGGAGGTGACCTGCTACCTGGCCGTAGCGGCACTGGCGGCCCTCGGCGTGCTCAAGCGCTCCCGCTCCGTCCTGCTGCTGCTGATCGCCGGCGCCTGGCTCTACCTGGTGGACATGGCGGTGGACGCCGGCACCCTGCGGATGGACCTGTACTCCCACACCGGAGTCGCGTGGAACCTGCCCTTCCTGGGCTACATCAGCATGGACCAACTACTGCCGCTGATGCTGACCTTCGGACTGGGGGCCGCCGCGGAGGTCTACCGGGACCGGCTGCCGATGAACAAGGCACTGGGCGGGGTCAGCGGCCTGGTGCTCGTACTCGCCCTGACCATGGGCGGCCTGACCACCTACGGCCTGCCCGCCTTCGTCTACTTCGTCATCTGGGCCGGGGTCTACATGCCCCGCCCGCTGACCGGCGTGGGCAGCCGGGCCGACTTCTCCTACGGCCTGTACGTCTACGGCTTCGTCGCCGAACAGACACTGATCGACTTCGGCGCCACCCGCTGGGGCCTGACCGTCTTCACCCTGGCCTCCCTGCTGCTCGCCCTGGTCGCGGCAGTGTGCTCCTGGTACCTGGTGGAGAAACCCGCCCTGCGACTGAAGAGCCGCCGACCGCGCGACCTCCGAATCCGACGCCGCGGCGGTGGCAGGAGCGGGCCCGACAGCCACGCGATGCCAAGGCCGAAGGATCCACTGGAAAGCCAGTCCATGGACGCTGCCGCCACGCACGGCTGACCTGCCGCCACTGCGCCACCGCGAGAAGGCCGCAGTGTCGGTTCGGCCGTAGCGGCGGTCGTTGATGCGCCGCCGGTCAAGGAATTGGGACAGTTCGGCGGGACACCGACCGCGCGGGAGCAATAGTCAATACCCGTGGATGGCTTGGTTATGGCGGCGGGTTGGTTCCCCGGATGGCCTGCCAGCCGGAGTGCGGGGTGGCTGAGGTCAGGAGTTGGACTCCTGTGCCCCGGAGAGTCACCAGCGCGGTGTGGACAGGGTCGAGTTCGTCGACGGAACGCCCGAAGTAGGCGAGGATCTGCGTCAGCTCCAGGTCGATGGCTTCTGCCGAGTCGCCGATGCGGTCGAAGCGGGCGCCGCGACGGACCGGCCCGAGGATGCAGCGCACCGTGGCGGTGGCCTCGGCCGGGTCCACTATGGTGGCCTGGTCGATCCGCAGCTCCACCTCGGCTGTGTGGCTGCCGGGGTCGTGGAGCGCGGTCATGCCGCCGCCTCGGTGCGCTCGACCAGGACGCCGTTCTCGAATCTGCCGCCGGCGCGGACAACGGCGACCAGGTGGGCTCCGGTGATCGCGCGCCAGCGGTCCTGGGCGGACTCGACGAGCTTGAACACCATCGCCAGGGTGGCGGCCGGACTGCCGGCGCCGCGAGTGACCTTGGTCCGGAGCTTGACGGTGGAGAAGGTGGACTCGATCGGGTTCGTGGTGCGCATGGACACCAGCGCACCACCGCCTTGCCATCAAGAGCACAAGGACCGTCAGCCCTCTTTGGAAATGAGTTCGGCCCCTGATCAAGATCAGGGGCCGAACTCGTAAACGCTTCCAGGGTCATCTCGTGAACGACCCCGCTGTGCGCGAGGGGGGACTTGAACCCCCACGCCCCGAAGGGCACTAGCACCTCAAGCTAGCGCGTCTGCCATTCCGCCACCCGCGCATCGGGCTCGTCAGTCCGGCGTCTCCGTCGTGCTGACAGGGAAAACAATACCAAGGAAACGGAGTGCTTCTGACCGTGGTCCACCTCGGGCGACGGCTCCGTGCCTGCTCGGCGAGCAATCGACATCGCTGGTGACCGTCGAGAGCAGCCGGAAGAGGGTCCGCCCCGGACCGAGGCAGTCATCGGCAGCCAAGAAGTGGACACTTTACGCATCCGCAGCAGTACCCAGCGTGATCGCGAGGTGTGATGGCGGACGAGCCGACAGCGATGGCGCCAGAGACCGTCCGGGCTCGCACGCATCATGAGGATGGCGGCAGCGACATGCACGACCCCGAATCCGTTCCCGTTCCGGCCACCGCGTCCGCGCCACCGCCGCCGCCACCGGCTCCCGCGCCGCCCGCACCCGGGGTCGAGGGGGTGTGGCGCTTCGCCGCCCCGGCGGTGGAGGTGTCCGTCCCGCAGGCCCGGCACGCGGTGCGCGACCTACTGATCGCCCAGGGGCTGAGCGGCCCGGCCCATGCCGAGCTGTTCGACGGCCTGCTGCTGATCGTCTCCGAGCTGGTCACCAACGCGGTCCGGCACGCGGCGCTGCTCTCGCCGCAGATCGTGGTCGAGGTGGTGATCGGCGGGGGCTGGGTGCGGCTCTCCGTGGAGGACAGCCACCCCTACCGGCCGAAGGCGCTGCAGAACGACTTCGGCCGGACCGGGGGACGCGGACTGCTGCTGGTGAAGGCGGTCAGCACGGGGGCCGGCGGCCTCTGCGACGTGGAGCGGACGGCCGGCGGCGGCAAGATCGTCTGGGCCTCGATGCCGCTGGCGTCCAGCGCCACGGGCCCGGCCACGACCCGCCCGGGCACGACCCGCCCGGGGACGACCGGCCCGGGCGCGACCGTGCCGTCACCCGGCCGGTATCCCTGACCGCCGACCTGCGCCCCGCTTCTGCAAAAACGTCACAGCACCCCCGCAGGACGGACCGGCCTCAGACCACGGCGCGCCACCAGTGGTCCAGCTTCGGCGGGTCCGCCACCTCGACCCGCTCGCCCGGCCGGGGGACGGCGATCCGCGCGCCCCGCTCGTCCGCGTCCACGCACAGCCGCTCGACCGGCTCGGACCAGTCGTGCAGGCCGAGCACGAAGGTCCCCCAGTGCACCGGGACCATCAGGCCGGCCCGGACGTCCAGGTGGGTGCTGACGCCCTCCTCGGGCGTCATGTGGATGTCCTGCCAGTGCTCGCTGTAGGCGCCGATCTGCACCAGCGACAGGTCGAAGGGCCCGTAGGCGGCGCCGGTCTCGCGGAAGCCGTCGAAGTAGCCGGAGTCGCCGCTGTAGAAGACCCGGTGCTCCGCGCCGATGATCGCCCAGGAGCTCCAGAGCGTCCCGTTGTTGGCGAAGCCGCGCCCGGAGAAGTGGTGCGCGGAGGTGCAGACCACCCGGAGCTCGCCGATCCGGGCCTCCTGCTCCCAGTCCAGCTCGGCGAACCGGTACCGCTCGATGCCCCAGCGCTCCAGATGGGCGCCGACGCCCAGCGGCACCAGGAAGCGGACGTCCGGCTGCTCGGCCGCGATCTCCTGGACGCTGTGCATGTCGAGGTGGTCGTAGTGGTCGTGCGAGATCACCACCACGTCGATCGGCGGCAGATCGGCGATCTCCAGCGGCGGCCGGTGCATCCGGCGCGGCCCGACCGACTGGGTCGGCGAGCAGCGCTCGCTCCACACCGGGTCGAACAGCACCCGGGCACCCTCGATCTCGACCAGGGTGGTCGAGTGCCCGAGCCAGGTGACCGCGAGCGTCTGCGAGGCCGGGCCTTCGGCGGTGACGTCCCTGACCAGCGGAATCGGCTGCGAGGGGTGGCGCAGCTCCTTGCCGAACAGCAGTTCGCGCACGATCGTCCGACCGGCCGGGGTCTCGTGTGCCCGCACCGCGCTCGGGGGGTTGTGGAAGACCCCGTCCCGGTAGCGCGGCGAGTTCCGCATCCGCTCCCCGCGCTCGCCCCGGGTCGGGTCGCCGCCCATCGCCGCGGGGATCTCCCGGGCGACCCATGCCGCCGTCCCTGCCGCCACCGCGCCCAGCGCCACCGCGATGGCGCCCACTCGTGCCCGCCGCATCATCAACTGCCTCTCCGTCAGAGCCTTGCCTCCGGAAGAACGCGCCTGCGGAGGCGGCCGTTCCCTCAGCCGACCGTGGTCAGGAAGTCGTCCAGTACCGCCGCGCCGAACTGCAGCGCCTCCGCCGGGACCCGTTCGTCCACGCCGTGGAACAGGCCCTGGAAGTCGTAGCCCGGCGGCAGCCGCAGCGGCGAGAAGCCGTAACCGACGATACCGAGCCGGGAGAACTGCTTGGCGTCGGTGCCGCCCGACATGCAGAACGGGACGACCGCCGCGCCCGGGTCGTGCGCCAGCAGGCTCTCCGCCATCGCCGCGAAGGTCGGCGAGTCGACCGGCGCGGTCAGCGCGGTCTCCTGGTGCAGGTAGGACCAGTCGACGTCGGGGCCGGTGAGCGCGTCCAGCGCGGCCTCGAACTCCGCCGCGAAGCCGGGCAGGGTCCGCCCGTCGACCTGGCCGGTGGCCAGTCCGGGGATCACATTGGTCTTGTAGCCGGCCTGCAGCACGGTCGGGTTGGAGCTGTTGCGGACGGTCGCGACGACCAGCTTGGCCGCCGCCGGGTCCAGCCGGGCCAGGTAGCCGTCGGCGTCGAAGGCCGGGTCGTCGACCTCGGCGGCGCTCAACGGCACTCCGGTCGCGGCGCCCAGGGCCAGCAGCGCGGCCCGGACGGTCGGGGTGATCCGCACCGGCCAGCGGTGCTCGCCGATCCGGGTCATCGCGGCCGAGAGCCTGGTCACCGCGTTGGCCGGATTCGGCTTGGAGCCGTGCCCGGCGGTGCCCCTGGCCTCCAGCCGCAGCCAGCCGGTGCCGCGCTCCCCCGCGCCGACCGGGTAGAGCCGCTGCCCGGCCGCGGTGTGGACGGTGTAGGCGCCGGACTCGCTGATCCCCTCGGTGCAGCCCTCGAAGAGCTCGGGGTGGTGCCGGACCAGCCAGTCGGAGCCGGCCGCCGCACTGTCCTCCTCGTCGGCGGTGAAGCAGAGCACGATGTCGCGGCGCGGCATCCGGCCCTCGCGGGCCCAGGCGCGGACGACGGCGAGCATCATCGCGTCCATGCCCTTCATGTCGACGGCGCCGCGTCCCCACACCACGCCGTCGCGGATCTCACCGCTGAACGGATGCACGCTCCAGTCCTCGGCCTGCGCCGGGACCACGTCCAGATGGCCGTGGACCAGCAGCGCCGGCAGTTCCGGCTCGCTGCCGCCGATCCGGGCGACCACATTGGCGCGGCCGGGCGCGGACTCCAGCACCAGCGGCGAGAGCCCGGCCTCGGCCAGCCGCTCGGCCGCGTACTCGGCCGCCGGCCGCTCCTTGCAGTCGCCGCCGCCGCGGTTGGTGGTGTCGATCCGGATCAGCTCCGAGGTGAAGCGCACCGCCTCCTCGCCGCGCCGCGTCCCATCCACCGTCGCGCCCTCGCTGCCCACTGCGCCTACCGCTGCCATGCCCGCACCTCTCCTGCCAGCCGCGTCGCGGCTACGACTGCCGCCGCGTCGCGGACTCCTCCGACTCCGCACGATCATGCCGCACGCGGACGCGCCCGCGCCCGCCGATAGAATCAGCACCCTATGACTGCCACCCTCGTCGCCAAAGACCTCACCACCGGACACGGCGACCGTGTCCTCTTCTCCGATCTCGACCTGGTCGTCGCCCCCGGCGACGTGGTCGGGCTGGTCGGCGTCAACGGTGCGGGCAAGTCCACGCTGCTGCGCCTGCTGGCCTCGCTGGAGCCGCCCGAGTCCGGGACGGTGCGGCTGAGCCCGCCGACCGCGACCGTCGGCCACCTCCCGCAGGAGCCGGAGCGCCGTCCGGGCGAGTCGGTGCGGGCCTTCCTGAGCCGCCGGACCGGCGTCACCGCCGCCCAGGCGGAGCTGGACGAGGCCACCCAGGGCCTGGTCGACGGCGTCGCGGGCGCGGACGACGCCTACTCCACCGCGCTGGACCGCTGGCTCGACCTCGGCGGCGCGGACCTGGACGAGCGGGCCGAGGCGGTCGCCGCCGACCTGGGCCTCGGCATCAGCCTGGACCTGCCGATGACCGCGCTCTCCGGCGGCCAGGCCGCGCGCGCCGGGCTGGCCTCGCTGCTGCTCAGCCGCTACGACGTGTTCCTCCTCGACGAGCCCACCAACGACCTGGACCTGGACGGCCTGGAGCGGCTGGAGTCCTTCGTCTCCGGCCTCCGCGCCGGCACCGTGCTGATCAGCCACGACCGCGAGTTCCTGACCCGGACGGTCACCCGGGTGGTCGAGCTCGACCTGGCCCAGCAGCAGGTGAACCACTACGGCGGCGGCTATGCCGCCTACCTGGAGGAGCGCGAGACCGCCCGTCGGCACGCCCGGGCCGAGTACGACGAGTACGCCGACACGGTCTCCTCGCTGGAGGCCCGCGCCCGCACCCAGCGCGCCTGGATGGAGAAGGGCGTCAAGAACGCCCGCCGCAAGGCCCCCGACAACGACAAGATCGGCAAGGCGATGCGGACCGAGTCGACGGAGAAGCAGGCCGCGAAGGCCCGGCAGACCCAGCGGCTGATCGAACGCCTGGACGTGGTCGACGAGCCCCGCAAGGAGTGGGAGCTGCGGATGGAGATCGCCGCCGCGCCGCGCTCCGGCGCGGTGGTGGCGACCCTGCGCGGGGCCCGGGTCAGGCGCGGCGACTTCGCCTTCGGCCCGGTCGACCTGCAGATCGACTGGGCGGACCGGGTCGCGATCACCGGCGTCAACGGCTCCGGCAAGTCCACACTGCTGGCCGCCCTGCTGGGCCGGCTGCCGCTGGACGAGGGCCAGGCCTCGCTCGGCCCGGGCGTGGTGGTCGGCGAGGTCGACCAGGCGCGCGGACTGTTCCTCGGCGAGGAGCCGCTGCTGGAGGCCTTCGGTGCGGCCGTCCCCGACCTGCCGCCGGCCGAGGTCCGCACCCTGCTCGCCAAGTTCGGGCTGCGCGCCGCGCACGTGCTGCGCACCGCCGCCACCCTGTCCCCCGGCGAGCGCACCCGGGCGGCACTGGCGCTGCTCCAGGGACGCGGGGTCAACCTGCTGGTCCTGGACGAGCCGACGAACCACCTGGACCTGGCCGCCATCGAGCAGCTGGAGTCCGCGCTGGCCTCCTACACCGGCACCCTGCTGCTGGTCACCCATGACCGGAGGATGCTGGAGGCGGTGGCCACGACCCGCCGGATCACCGTCGCGGACGGCCGGATCAGCGAGAGCTGAGCCGACCGCCAGGCCGCCCGACCGACGCCCGCCCGCCCCGGTCGGCGTGAACTGGTGTCCTGTCAGTTCGTGCTGACCGGAACGTACTTGTAGCCGACGCGGCGCACGGTCACCACGGAGTCCCGGTAGGGCGCGCCCAACTTGCGCCTCAGCCGGGCGACGTGGACGTCCACCGTGCGCCCGTCGCCGACATGGCCGTAGCCCCAGACGGCGGAGACCAGGTGGTCCCGGGTGTGCACCCGGTGCGGATACGCGGTCAGGTGGGCGAGCAACTCGAACTCCAGGTAAGTGAGTTCCAGCAGCTCGCCGTCCACCCGGGCGCTGCGCAGCTCCCGGTCCAGCACGATGCCGGCGTGGTCCGGACCGGCCGCAGCCGGCTCCGGCGCCACCGTCGGCGGGACCTCGCGGGCCGGGACGGCGGTCACGTCGAGCTCGGTGCCGACCGGTACCAGCACCAGGTAGCCGACCAGGCCGGGGTTGGGCAGGGAGTCCGGGAGCCGGTAGACCCCGGCCGGGACCTGCTCCTCCGGGACGGCGCGGAGCCGGGGGCCCGAGGGACCGACCAACCGGGTCAGCCCGGCCAGGTCGGTGAAGTCGGTCAGGTCGGCAGGGCTGACCAGGGCGAGCGGAGAGACGTTGGACATGGCAGGACTCGCTTTCGCACGGGAAGAGGACGCGGACGGTCTTCTGCGCGCGGGCGGTCGGAGGTGTGGTCAGCCGAGCCGCTGCGCGCCGGTCGCGCGACAACAGGTCTCGTCGAAGTGGAACGGCTGCCGGGACGGCCAGAACGGTTCGAGGTCGAGACGCCTCGTCCCCCCGTTCGGGGCTGCGTCGGTGGCATGCGGGTCCATGGGTCCATTCAAGCAGATCCCTCCCGCCGGGCAACAGTCACCCTGCGATCGGCAGTCCGTCACGCTCAGGAACGGAGCTCCGCGCCGACCTCGTGCATGTGGGCCAGGCCCTGCCGGTAGGACTCGACCAGGCCGGTCTCGGTGTAGGGGAGGCCGAGTCGGGCGCAGTGGGCGCGGATCAACGGCTGGGCGGCGCGCAGGTTGGGGCGCGGCATGCTCGGGAAGAGGTGGTGGTCGATCTGGTAGTTGAGGCCGCCCAGGAAGAAGTCGGTGAACGGGCCGCCGCGGACGTTGCGCGAGGTCAGCACCTGGCGGCGGAGATGGCCCCAGCGGTCGCCGTCCGGGTCGGGCATCTCCATGCCCTTGTGGTTGGGCGCGAAGGCGGAGCCGAGGTGCAGGCCGAACAGGGCGTGGTGCAGCGCCGCGAAGGCGAGGGCGTGCAGCGGGTTCATCGCGCACAGCAGCAGCGCCGTGTAGCCGACCAGGTGGATCGCCAGCAGCGACCCCTCGACCAGCCGCTCGCGCGGGGACTGGTGCCGCAGGTGCTGGATGCCGGAGACCTTCAGCGCGACGCCTTCGAGCAGCAGCAGCGGGAAGAACAGCTTGGCCTGATGACGTGTCATCCAGCGGGCGAAGCCGACCCGTTCGGCGGCCTGGTGCTGGGTCCAGACCAGGGCGCCGACGCCCACGTCCGGATCCTTGTCGATGTGGTTGGGATTGGCGTGGTGGCGGTTGTGCTTGTCGGTCCACCAGCCGACGCCCATCCCCAGCAGCAGGTTGCCGTGCACCAGCCCGATGACCCGGTTCACCCGGCGGCCGGCGGCGATCTGCTGGTGCCCGGCATCGTGCCCGAGGAAGGCGGTCCGACCGCCGAGCACGGCGGCCGGCAGGGCCAGCGCGAGCACCCACCAGGAGCCGCCGACCAGCAGCACTCCGGCCCAGGTCGCGGCGAGCAGCAGCAGGTTGAGGGCAATGCTGCGGGCGTACCAGCCGGTGCGCCGCTCCAGCAGACCGGCCGCCCGCACGCTGCGCAGCAGCGGACTGAACTCGTCGGCGCCCACGGCGCGCGCTGCGCCCCGGACGGCCGCACCTGGGTCGACCGTGCCTCGGACGGTGCTGTCGGCGGCCGTTGGCGGCATGGGATCTCCTCGGATCGACGGTGCGGATGACCGTCGACCGGCCCCCACAGCCAACCTAGGGACCGCGCTCCACGGCGACCATGGAGTGCCCACCCGGCCCGGCCGGGGGGTTACCCCCCGGTGCTGGCCCCCGTACTCCGCTGCGGGAAAGCGTCGCCTGCCTGCGTCACACTGCTTCCCTTCTAATCTGACGACCTGTTAGATAATCACCTGCGGATGACCGCCCTGGGCCCTCCGCGTCCCGAGTACCGAGGAGCCGCACGTGTCCTCTGCCCAGGTCCCCACGTCCCCCGCATCCGACGCGCCACCACCGCCGCCACCGCCACCGGCCGTGCTGGAGAACGCGTCCCGACTCCGGATCTTCGGCGTGATCTTCGTCGTCGTCCTCTTCGCCGAGATAGCCGCGCTCCAGTACACGATGGTCGCCGCGGCGGCCCGGGACATCGCCCCCTCCTTCCCCGGGGTCGGCGCCAACATCAGTTGGATGGTCATCATCTTCGGCCTGGTGGGCGGCGCGACCACGCCGCTCTTCGGAAAGATGTCCGACCTGTGGGGCAAGCGGCTGATGATGCTGGTGTCCGGCGCCGCGTTCGCCGTCGGCACCCTGATCTGCGCCCTGACCGGCTCCTGGGCGCTGTTCCTGGTCGGCCGGGCGCTGGAGGCGGTCGCGATCAGTGCGCCCACCGTGGCCTACGGCCTGTTCCGCGACATCCTGCCGCGCCGCTACATCCCCGCCTCCATCGGCGTGATCGCCACCGGCCTGGGCATGTCCGCGCTGTTCGCGCCGCTGCTCGGCGGCTGGCTGCTGGACCACTACTCCTGGCGCTCGCTGTTCTGGTTCATGCTGATCTTCGTGCTGGTGATGGTCCCGCTGCTGTACTTCCTGGTCCCGGAGACCCCGCTGCGCAACGAGCAGAAGCTGGACGTCATCGGCGCGCTGCTGCTGGCGGTCGGCGTCGGCCTGATCCTGCTCTACCTGTCCAACGGCGCGACCTGGGGCTGGGGGCGCCCCACCGCCTGGGGCTGGCTGGTCGGCGGACTGGTGCTGCTGGTCGCGTTCGTCATAGTGGAGCGCCGCAGCGCGCAACCCATCATGGACCTGGAACTGCTGTTCTCACCCAAGGTGGTGATGGTGCTGCTGGCCGCGCTGATGGGCAGCATGGTGATCGGCATCCAGGGCTACTCCATCCCCTACATGCTGCAGACCCCGCACCGGGCCCAGCTCACCCACATGATGCTCGGCCAGGTGGTCGCGGGCTCCGGTGGCCGGGTCACCGCCGCGATGGAGCCGATCCTCCACATCGTCTTCAACGCCCCCCTCGCCTACGGCCTCGGCGCGACCCTGCTCGGCTACGGCCTGCACTCGGCGATCTTCTCCGGCGGCACCGGGATGCTGGCCGGCGGCGGCGCGGGCGAGTGGTCCCGCAAGGTCGGACCCCGGCTGCCACTGATCGGCGCGATGGCGACGTTCACCCTCTCCACCGTGCTGTACGCCTTCTTCTCCCACTCCGCCTGGCAGTACGCGTTGTTCGCGATCATCTTCGGGCTCGGCTTCGGCGCCTTCTACGCCTCCGCCCCGAACCTGATCATCGAGGCGGTACCGGCCCGGCAGCAGGGCATCAGCGCCGGCATGCTCGGCGTCGTCAACAGCCTCGCGACCTCCGTCGGCACGGCGGTGCTCACCGCCTGCCTGGCCGCCAACCCGCTGAAGTTCAAGGTGGTCATCCCCGGCATCTCGGCGAAGCTGACCGGCGGCTACTACACCGTACCCAGCCTCTACAGCGACGCCGGCTACCGTGACGGCCTGCTGGTCGGCGCGGGCGCCGGGCTGATCGGACTGGTGATCGCGCTGGCCATGCGCCACGGCCGCGCCCCCGCGACCGGCGGCGAGATCAGCGGCTGAGCCCCCGGTCCCCGGGGCATCCGTCCCCGGGGAATCTGCCCCGGGATCCCTCCCTGGGGATCCCTTCCCCTGAGAATCGCTCCCCTGAAGGTCGCTCCCCCGAGGGAGCCGCTCACCCCAGCCGCAGCAGGCTCCCCTGCGGATCCACCCGGTCCGCCGTGTCGTCGTCGAACCAGATCCCGCCGGTCGCGAGATACCGGAACCGGTGCTCGCCCGGCGGGAACGACAGCGTCACCGTCCGCGTCCCGTTGCGTCGGCGGACCAGCTCCGCCGCGCCGGGCTGCCAGCCGTTGAAGTCCCCGACCACGCTCACCGTACCTTCGGGCTCGTCCGCCGCCAGCCGGAACGTCACCCTCGTCCGGCCGCCGAACAACCGCGTCCGCGTCAGCAACGCGACCACCCCTCTTCCCGCGTCCACCCCGTCACTCCACCGGTCTCAACCGACAGCATGGCCGATCCCCGCCCGGCGGACCAGAGCGGCCCCTGTCGGTCCGTCCGAGCGCCGGGCTACCCTTCGGTAATGAGCTCAGTCGACGCGTTCTACCTGCCCCTCGGCGACGACCGTTTCGCCTCCACCGTCCTCACCCGGGGACCGTGGAACATCGACTCCCAGCACGCCGGACCGCCCGCGGCGCTGCTCGGCCGGGCCGTCGAGCACCGCGCCGACGCCCGGCCCGGCTTCCGGGTCGCCCGGATGACCTTCGAGATCCTGCGCCCGGTGCCGATCGCCGAACTCACCGTCAGCACCAGGCTCGCCGAGGCCGGCCGCAGCGTCGAGCGGATCGAGGCCTCACTCGCCGGACCGGACGGACGGGTGGCGATGCGGGCCACCGCGCTGCGCATCCGGGTGGAGGACGGCGCGGCCCCGGCGGTCGACCTGCCGCTGACCGTTCCCGGCCCCGGCGGGCTCACCCCCGACCCCTTCCAGGTCCGCTGGGACGAGGGCTACCACACCGCCATGGAGGTCCGCTTCGCCTCCGGCTCCTTCACCGAGCCCGGACCCGCCGTCTGCTGGTTCCGGATGCGCCACCCGCTGGTCGCGGACGAGGAGGTCTCCGGGCTGAGCCGGGTCCTGATCGCGGCGGACTCCGGCAACGGCATCTCCGGCGAGCTGGACATGGCCAGGAACCTCTACGTGAACCCGGACCTGACGGTGCATCTGAGCCGCTACCCGGTCGGCGCCTGGGTCTGTCTGGACGCCCGCACCGGCATCGACCAGGCCGGCATCGGCCTGGCCTCCAGTCGGCTGTCGGACGAGAAGTCGGTGATCGGCCAGTCGGCGCAGAGCCTCTTCGTGACCAAGCGATGACAGCGCCCGCCGACACCGTGGAACTGCTGAGCTACCCCGAACAGCAGGTCCCGGCGGCGCTGCGGGTCCAGGTCCTGGCGCTCCAGCAGCTGGCCTGGCCCGACGCCCCGGACGA
>Ga0302314_10014638_pt1 | contig 13408 bp, 12 predicted proteins | sample III_Palsa_N2_3_FD_200533 | JGI IMG/M metagenome (GOLD analysis project Ga0302314, IMG submission 200533) | Peat permafrost microbial communities from Stordalen Mire near Abisko, Sweden - III_Palsa_N2_3 | ecosystem: Environmental > Terrestrial > Soil > Palsa > Peat permafrost | place: Sweden...
CTTCAGATCGGCATTGCCGGAAATGAACTCCACCGCGTCATAGCCCTGGTTCATGCAGTGCTTGATCAGCGGATAGCCGGCCAGCGCGCCGATGGCATAGATGCCGGGCACGGTGGTCTCGAACTGAGGCGTGAGCTTGGGGAAAGCGTCGCGCGCCTCGCTGGTGAACTGCACGCCGCCTTTGAGCTTGGGCCGGCCCTTGTCGTCCAGGTCTGACGGATCCGGCGTCGCACCCAGCGATTCCACAAAGCCGCGTGGCGCCGCCGAGCCCATGCGGGCGATGACGCGATTGCAAGGCAGCTTGCTTTCGCCTTCCGGCGTCTCGATGGTGATCCAGCCTTCCTCGATCTTGGAAGGCGACGCTTCGCTCAGGATGGAAAGGCGGCCGGCCTTTTGGGCTTCCATCAGAAGCTCGACATTGGCAGCCTTGGCCTTGGAGAAATCCTTGGAACGATTGACCAGGGTGACGACATTGGCCTGGGCGGAGTCTTCCGCCAGGCCCCGGGCGTTCTCGATCCCGGCGTCGCCGCCGCCGATCACGAAGATATGTTCGTCGATATATTCGCGCGGATCGTCCAGCTGATATTGCACATGCGGCAGTCTGGCGCCGTCGCAGCGCACCAGGTTCGGATTTCCCTGCGTGCCGATGGCCACGATGATGGCTTCGGCCTTGATCGTATCGCCATTGGTCAGGGTGATGGTGAAATCGCCCTTTTGTCCGGTGACCGATTTCACTTCCGCCTTGTAGCGGACATTGGCCTTGGTGCCCTCGGTTTCCTTGTTCCAGTTGCCCAAAATGGTTTCGCGCTTGCCTTCGGCGAAGGTGCAGTCGGAGCGCAACGCCAGCTTCACCGGCGTCGCCATCACATGCTTACCCTTCTGGTAGCGATAGATGGTGTCCGACAGATGGTCGGTTTTTTCCAATAGAATATGGGAAAGTCCGCGCGTGGCTGCGCGCGTGGCCGCACTCATCCCCGCCGGCCCAGAGCCGATGATGGCGATCTGAAAACCTTCCGCCACGCTATTTTCCCCAGCCACTCGCGAGGCTCGTGGCGTTCGTCGCTTTCGCAGGTCCACTGGACCCGCTTATGCGGCTAACGCGCACCGCTCCTCACCCCAATCCGAGAACCCCGACAAGGCCCGGATTATTTAATTATTTCACAGCCATGCTGGGTACGCTAGGGTTGTGCAAGGGGTATGACGGGCAATCGCAGATAATGGCCGCCGAAATCGGACAATTGGCGCTGGTTCTGGCATTCGTGCTGGCGGTGGTGCAGTCGCTGGTCCCGCTCTGGGGCGCCTCCCGGCTGGACCCGGCACTGATGGGCCTGGGACGGGCCGCTGCCCTGCTGCAACTGCTGTTTGTGGCCATCGCCTTTGGCAGCTTGGCAGCCGGCTTCGTGGGCAGGGATTTTTCCATCGCCCTGGTGGCGGAACATAGCAACGCCGCCCAACCGACAATTTATCGGTTCGCCGCAACCTGGGGCAGCCATGAAGGCTCTATGCTGTTGTGGGTTCTGATCCTGGCGCTGCAAGGGGGCGCGGTGGCGCTGTTCGGCCGCCGGCTGCGTGAGACCCTGCAGGCCCGGGTGCTGGCGGTGCAGGGCATCATTGGCGCGGCCTTTCTGGGCTTTTCTCTTTTTACCTCCAACCCTTTCCTGCGGCTTTTTCCTGCGCCGCCGGACGGCACGGAATTGAACCCGCTGCTGCAAGACCCCGGCCTGGTCTTCCATCCGCCCATGCTTTACCTCGGCTATGTCGGTTTTTCCTCGGCCTTTTCCTTCGCCATGGCGGCGCTGATCGAGGGCCAGGTGGATGCGGGCTGGGCGCGCTGGATCAGGCCCTTTGTGCTGGCGTCCTGGATCTGCCTCACCGCCGGCATCACCATGGGCAGCATCTGGGCCTATTACACCCTGGGCTGGGGCGGCTGGTGGTTCTGGGATCCGGTCGAGAACGCCTCCCTGATGCCCTGGCTGATGGGAACCGCACTGCTTCATTCTTCCATCGCGCTGGAACGGCGCGGCGCCCTGATCAGCTGGACCATTCTGCTGGCGATCCTGACTTTCTCGCTCAGCCTGGTCGGCACCTTCCTGGTGCGCTCCGGCGTCCTGACCAGCGTGCATGCCTTTGCGGTCGATCCGCGGCGCGGCATCTACATTCTGGGCATCATTGCGCTGGCTACCGGTTCGGCGCTGGCACTGTTTGCCTGGCGCGCACCGGCGATGAAAAGCGGGGCACTGTTCCAGCCGCTGTCGCGCGAAGGCGGTATCGCGGTCAACAATCTGTTCCTGCTGGCGGCGACTGCGACGGTGTTCCTGGGCACCTTCTATCCGGTGTTCGTCGAGATCGCGGGCGGCCATTCCATTTCGGTGGGCCGGCCCTATTACGAGCTGACCTTTGTGCCGGTGGTGGTGCCGCTGCTGTTGCTGGTCAGCTTCGGGCCCATGCTGAACTGGAAGCGCAATGACAGCCGCGAGGTTCTGACGCGGCTGCGCTGGCCAATCGTTCTGGCGGTGCTGGCGCTGGTGCTGGGCGTGCTGGCCTTCGGTCTTGCCCAGGTGCTGGCGGCGGGCGGGCTGGCGCTGGGCCTGTTCCTGATCGCGGGCGCCATCGCCATTCCGCTGCGCTATTGGAAAATCAGTTCCAGCCTGGGTGGTGATCTCAAACGCTTCCTGCGCGCCACGCCGCTGGCGGTCTGGGGCATGACATCCGCCCATGCGGGTCTTGGCGTCACCGCCATCGGCATCACCGCCGTCACCGCCTGGCAGTCCAGCAAGGTGCTGGAGATGAAAGTCGGCCAGACGGTCGAGCTGGCCGGGGCGCAATACACGCTCAATTCCTTAGGCGAGGCCAACGGCCCCAATTATCAGGCCGAACAGGCGCGCTTCACCGTGACCAGCCATTCCGGCAGCCGCGTGCTGGTGTCGGAACGGCGGCTGTTTCCGGCCAGCCAGACCACCATCACCCAGGCCGGTATCGGCACCGGCATCCTGGGCAATGTCTATATCTCCATCGGCGAACAGAGCGCGGATGGCGGCCTGGTGGTGCGGCTGTGGGATCATCCGCTGGTGGACTGGATCTGGGCCGGCGGTTTCCTGATGGCGCTGGGCGGTGCCATGTCGCTTAGCGACCGCCGCTTCCGGGTCGGCGCGGCCAGGCCGGTGCTGCGCACCGAAGCTGCCAAGGCGCCGGCATGAAGCGTCTTCTATTCCTTTTGCCGGTGGCGCTGTTCGCTGCCGTGATCGGGGCTTTCGTGCTGGGCCTGAGGCACGACCCCTCTCACATCACTTCGGTTTTGATCGACAAGCCGCTGCCGGCCTTTGCCTTGCCGGCGGTGCGCGACAATCAAGGCCTGGCCAGCGCCGATTTCAAGGGCGAGCCGATGCTGCTCAATGTCTTCGCCTCCTGGTGTGTCGCCTGCCGGGAAGAACATCAGATGCTGTTGCAGCTCAAACAGCAGGGCGTGGTGATCCAGGGCCTGGACTGGAAGGACGAGGCTGCCGCCGGTGCGCGTTATCTGGCCGAGAATGGCGATCCCTATATCCGGGCCGGCAATGACCTGAGCGGCCGCACCGGCATCGATCTGGGCGTGGCCGGGGTGCCGGAAACCTTCGTGGTCGATGGCAGGGGCCGGGTACGCTACAAATTCATCGGCCCGATCGATGCGGACGATTGGGAAAATACCCTCAAGCCGATGCTGCAGCGCCTGCGGTCCGAGACATGAAGGCCCGGTTGCTCTTTGCCTTCCTGCTTGCGGCAACGCCGGCTTTCGCGGTTTTGCCCAGCGAACAGCTTGCCGATCCCAAACTGGAAGCCCGCGCTCGCGCCATCAGTTCGGAATTGCGCTGCGTGGTCTGCCAGAACCAGACAATCGACGATTCCGACGCCGAACTGGCGCATGACTTGCGGGTGCTGCTGCGCCAGCGGCTGAAGGCCGGCGACACCGACCGGCAGGCGGTTGCCTATATCGTCAACCGCTATGGCGACTATGTGCTGTTGAAGCCGCCGTTCGAGGCCGAAACCTTGCTGTTGTGGCTGGGGCCGCTGCTGGTGCTGGTGGCGGGCGGCATCGGCGTGATGTTCTATCTCCGGCGCCGTGACGCAGGTGCCCCCGCCTTCACGGCGGACGAACAGGCGCGGCTGGACAGGCTGCTGAAGGAAGACGCGGCATGATGCTCTGGATTATCCTGACCGTGATGATCGCGCTGGTCGCAGCAGGTCTGACCATTCCGTTGGTGCGCCGCTACGACCAGCGGCCGGACCGCGCCAGAACCCTGGACATTCTCAAGGGCCAACTGGCCGAGCTGGATACCCAGCAGGCGAACAATCTGATCGCCCAGCCCGAGGCCGATGCGCTGCGCGCCGAGATCAAGCGCCGCATCCTGGCGGAAGACCGTGAAACCGCCAGCGTGGCGCGGCCCCTGCCCGCGGGCGCCATGCCCTGGGTGGCGTTGGGCCTGGTGGCAGTGGTGGCGGTGTGCGCCACAGCGCTCTACGCCCTGATGGGCCATCCCGAATTGACATCCAGCACGGTGGCGAGCGCGCCCGCACAACAGGCTGCATCGACTGACTCCCAGCAGCATCCGATGGGCGATGTCTCCACCATGGTCGCAGGGCTGGAAAGCCGGCTGCAACAGAACCCCAATGACGCGCAGGGCTGGCAGATGCTGGGCTGGTCCTACATGCGGGTTGGCCGTCCCGCCGATGCGGCCAAGGCTTACGGCCATGCCGTGGCGCTGGATCCCGGCAATACCGAATATCTTTCGGCGGAAGGCGAGGCTCTGGTCCAGTCGGAGGGCAAGGTCTCCGATGACGCCGCCGGGCTCTTTCGCCGCGCGGTGAAAGCCGATGCCAATGATCCCCGCTCGCGTTATTTCCTGGCGATCTACCGCGACCAGCAGGGCGATCATAAAGGCGCGATGGAGGATTTCATCACGTTGTTAAAGAGCGCGCCGCCCGATGCGCCCTGGGCGGTGCAGGTACGCAACTATGTCGAGGACCTGGCCAAGGATCAGCACATCGATATTTCCTCGCGCCTGCCGCCGGCGCCTGCCGCCGCCGCGGCTGCACCTATGCCGCAAGCGGGCATGCCCGGGCCGACCGGCGATCAGGTCGCCGCTGCCGGCCAGATGTCGGATGCCGACCGCCAGGCGATGATCCACACCATGGTGGACAAGCTTGCAAGCGAGCTGAAAGCCAATCCGCACGATAGCGGCGGCTGGGTGCGGTTGATGCGGGCGCGTATGGTGCTGGGCGAGAGCGACAAGGCGGCGGAAGCTTACAGGCAGGCCCGCCAGGCCTTTGCCGGCACGCCGGCGGCGCAGGTCGCACTCCATGAAGCCGCGAAGTCGCTGGGTGTACCCGGCGCTTAGTCGTTCGCGGCCGGCGGCATGGCGTTGTCGCCCGCCAGGAAGCGGATGTCGGAAACGCGGCGTTTTCCGTTTTGCCGCTCCAGCTGCACGATCACATCAATCACTCGGCGCACATAGGTCTGGATCTTGTCCCAGCCCAGGTCCAGACCGCTGGTCATGGCCAGAAGCGCGATCTGATCTATCGCGCCTTCGGGCGTGTCGGCATGCACGGTGGTCAGCGAACCGGGATGACCGCTGTTGACGGCGCGCAGGAAGGCGAAGGCTTCCTTGCCGCGCAATTCCCCCAGCAGGATGCGGTCGGGCCGCATACGTAACGACGCGCGCAGCAAGTCGTCGGCATCCACCTGGGCTTCGCCCTGGTCGCCGCGCACCGCGATCAGGCCCACGGCATTGGGATGATCCAGCCGGATTTCCGGCGCATCCTCGATCACGATCAGCCGCTCGCGGGTGTCGATCTCGCGCACCAGCGCATTGAGCAATGTGGTCTTGCCGGTTGAAGTGCCGCCGCTGATCACGATGGTTTTTTTGGCACGCACCGCTTCCTTCAGAAAACTGGTCTTGTCGCCGGACTTCAGCAGCGCCGCCAGCTCGTCGTCGCGGCTGGTGCGCCGGCCGCTTGCCGCTACGTCAGCGAACAAACCCATCCCGGCCAAATCGTCTACCGACAGATCGGTGATCACATGCTTGCGAATAGCGATGGCCATGCCGCCCCTGGTGGCGGGTGGCGAGATGATCTGGACCCGGCCGCCGTCGGGCAGGGTGGCAGACAACAGCGGCTGTTCGCGGTTGACGCCCTGGTGGGTGGCTGCGGCGATCTGGCGGGCCAGCCGCCCCACCACCACATCCGTCACCTGGGGCGCGGCAATACGGGTCAGCAACCCGCCCGCGGTTTCGATCCAGACTTCGCCGGGCTGGTTGATCAGAAGATCGGTGACATCGTCGCGCGTCAGCCAGGGCGCCAGCGCCGAAAGATAAGTGTCGAGATAGACGCCCGCCGTCATTTCGACACACCCGCAAAATCGAGATCGCGGGTGACGAAGACCTGCAGTGGCGTGCCTTGCGCCACCTTGATGGTCACCGGAATGTCGATCTGCTTTTGCAGCGCGATGCTGGCGACCTGGCTGGCCTGCTGCTGGGAACCGATGATGATGGCGGTATTATTGCTGTCGCCGGAATCAGCCAGCCTCTCAAGGCCCGCGCCCATCACCGAGAGCAGGATGGCGCTGCCGAAACGCTCGAAGAAATGGGTGTCGGTTTCGCCTTCCAGGCCGCCGCGTCCCAGCTGGTCGGTGCCGGGCGAGCCGATGTCGATGGAAACGCCTTCAGGCGTGATGACGCGCGACCACACCACAAAGGCGCGGGTCTGGCTCAGCGCCACGCCGCTGCGATACTGGCCGATCAGCTTGGAGCCGCGCGGGATCAGCACGGTGGTGCCGTCGAAACCGCGTACATCGCGGCTGACCACGGCGCGCACAAAGCCGGGCAGGTCGGAATTGATCGCGGTTTCCAGCACCGCCGGGATCACCGTGCCCTGCGGCGCGGTGTGAGAGAGATCGTGGATGCGCGAGGCATGGGCCACATCCACATTGGAGCCGGAGATGCGGGCCGAGAAACGCTCATCCGCCGACAGCTTGTCGTCCGGGGCTTCCTTCGCCGCGCCCGGGGCCCCACCTTGCGCCACTGCGGTGCCCGTTGTCGTCACGGTGCCGGCGGCGGGCGACTGGCTGAAATCCACCACCATGGCAGGCGCATGGGGATCAGACATGACCTGGGGTGTCACTTGTGGTGCGACAGGCTGGGCTGCCTGCAGGATCACGGGTTGTGGCGCGACGACGGCTGCAGGCTTGGGCAGCACAGGCACGGGCGGCGCGACGGCAGCGACCTGAGGCGGAGGCGCCTGGCGCGCGGCGCGATGGTTGCTCAGCGACACGAAAGTGATCACGCCCAACACGCAGGCCCCCACCACAGCCGCGCCCATGCCCCAGGACGAAGCGGAACGCTCAAGGCCAGGGTGCGGGCGCGACGCCTGATCGAATACCGGGCTCCTGGCATAGTCGGGCGGAAGATGGGTCATAGGCAGATCCAGCAGGTTTTGACGCGGCGCCTGGGGCTTTGCGGGCCGGGCACAGCGGCGTGGAAGCCATCGTTATAGACATGGGTCACGTCATTGCCCTGGCGCAGCACAAAGCCGCGCGCCACAACATCGGCCACGACATAGCCGTCGCGCATATAGGAATTGACCACCACTTCATTCTTTTCGCCGTCCATCGAGAAGATGGCGGGATAGGCCTCGCCTTCGTGGAATTCGAAATAGGTGGCATGGCCGTCATCGAAGATACGGGCCGGCACGATTTTCGACGAGCCGTCATAGCTGTAGGCCGCGTTGACCACCTTGGGCAGGGGCGGCGCCTCCGGCGCGGTGGGCTTGGCCACCACAGTCGCCATCGCCACTTCCGGATACTGGAAGCGCAGGGTGTAGACGATGCTCCTGTCGCCGGCCGGCGCATGCGGGCGCACATTCAACTCGAAAGAATAATGCCGGTAGTTGGTCACCACCGTCATGTTGGTGGTGGGCACTTCGCCCATCGGCTTGACGAACAGAAGATTGGCGGCGCGGTTGGGAGTGATCTGCCAGCCGGTGGCGTCGCCGACCGCGACATTCTCGATATGCTCGTCAGCTGAGAATTCGATGAAGGTCTGATAGCCCATGGTGGCGCGCAGCTCCACCACCTGGGTGGGATCATAATCCACCACAAAGATGCGCGGGTCGCCTGAACCGGGACGCGGCACCAGCGCGCCTTCCGACGGCGTGGCCGCGAACAGCAGGGCTGCGGCGAGAGCGGCGGCGAACGGCTTTTTCATGCCCGCCGTCCATCCCGCGTCACCGCGGGGCGGCGATAGGAATCCCCGATGCGGACGGGTGCGGCCGCGACAGGCCCAGAGCCTTCGCGCCGGGCATAAAGCATGCCGGCGGCGGTGGCGTGCGCGCGCTCGTCATGGACGATGGAACTTTCCCGATGTCCCAACTGCTCGGCCAGCCGCGCCGGACGGGAGATCAGGTCCAGCGGCAGGAGCGCCTGCGCGGTCTGTTGTTGTGTCACGGTCTGGTGTGCGGCCCGTGGGCCACGCGCCGACAGGCGGAAGCCGCGCGCGATCATGATGCCGGCCAGCATCAGGCCGATCTGGGCGGCGCAGAACACCAGCACAATGATGGCGGCGGTGACGCCGGTGCGCGCATCGGCAAGCCCGTTGGCGCCGACATCCGATAGCGCATCCATCCAGGGGTTCACCGCATGCAGCATCAGCACCGTCAGGCTCCAGCCGCTCATCAGGCCGAAGGCCGATGCCGCCAGCGCCCGCACCCAGCCCACGAACAGACCGCGGGTCTCGAAGAACAGGAAGGTGGCGATGAACAGAGGCCCGGTCGCGGTCAGAAGCCCGATCGCGATGGTCACCACGGCGATCAGCCCGGCGCTGGCGATAAAGAGGCCATTGGCCGCCATGCTCATTGCTTCAGAGGCGGTAGCGTAATCGGCCTGGGAATGATCGCTCACCGATTTGGGCGGATGGGCGAAGGCATTGGCGGTTTCACGCAACTGGTCATAGGACGCCTGCAGGCCGGCGACGGGATCGGAGGCCAGCGCATGGCCGCGCATGGGCGCGGAGATCAGAGCGGCGATCTCCACCGGCGCGCGCGCCGCCAGATCGAACACCAGGGTCTGAAACAGGCTCCAGCTGGTCACCAGCGCCAGCACCGCCCCGATCTTGAGCGCGATGACCGGCCCATCGCTCAGCCGCGCGCCTTCACCGAACAACAGCCGGTAGCCGATAACCGCGACATAGATGGTCAGCGCCACCGTCAGCGCGGTCTGGAACGGCGAATTGGCGGCGGCCAGGGTTTCATAGCCCAGGCGCGCGAAACTGCGGGTGTTGCAGTCCACCGTGGTGAGCACATCGCGCACCACGCCCATGTCGGTGACGGTGGAGCAGGCGCTCATGCCACATTCCTTCCACGGACCGCCATGAAGGCGTCGAGCCAGGCCTGCGGTTCGTCGCCCAGCCGCTCGCGCAGGGCGTCGAGCTGACGCACGCTGGCTTCGGTGCCGGCCAGCACCCGCAGTTCGCCGGTCAGGCCCGTCAGGTCCAGCCGCGCCACCACGCTGTGGTCAGCCTGCTTGATCAGGAAGCAGCGCGACGTGTCGGGCAGGGTGCGCACCAGTTCGAACTCATGTTCCGACAGGCCGAAGCCTTCGATGTAGTCCACCGCCCGCGCCTTGGGATTGGGGAAGAAAATCTGGGTGGCGGATTGTTCGATGATGGCGGTGCCGACCCGGCTTTCCAGCGCGTCATCGGCATTCTGGGTGCAGAAACCCACCAGGCCGTTGCGTTTCCTGATGGTCTTTTCCCAGTCCTTGATCTTGCCGACAAAGACATCGTCATCCAGCGCCTTCCAGCCTTCGTCCACCACGATGATGGCGGGGGTACCGTCCAGCCGCTGCTCGATGCAGTGGAACAGATACATCATGGCGGGGGTGCGGGTGGTGGGCGAGTTGAGCAGCCGGGTCATATCAAAGCCCAGGATGCGCGAAGTCACATCCAGCGCATCGTCCTCATTGTCGAACAGCCAGGCGTGTTCGCCGCCATCGCACCACTGGCCCAGCCTTGCGGCGAGATCGCCGGCGCTTGGACGGCGCTGGCCGCGGAATAGCTCGCGCAGATAGCGCAAGCGGCGGTGACTGGGATGTTCGGCATAATTGGCGTCGATCGCATCGGCGATCAGGACGCGGTCTTCCGCCGTCAGCGGCGCGCCATAGGCCGACAGCAGCCGCGACAGCCATTCCGCCAGGAAGGCGCGGTTCTCGCCGCTGTCAGGCAGCGCCAAGGGATTGAAACCGGTGGGCTGGCCCGGCGAGATCACATCGTAATTGCCGCCGATGGCGCGGATGAAGCCTTCCGCACCGCGGTCCTTGTCGAAATAGGCGATGCGCGGCTGCATGCGCTCGGCCTGGGCCAGCAGAAAGGCGAGCAGCGCGGTCTTGCCCGAACCGCTGGGGCCGATGATGGTGAAATTGCCCAGGTCGCCGGAATGAAAGTTGAAGTGATAGGGACCGAAGGATGTGGTCTCCAGCACCGTGATCGGTGCGCCCCAGTGATTGTCGCGGGCCTGGCCGGTGGGATGATTGTGAAAGCTGGCAAGGCTGGCAAAGTTGGCGGTGGAGATCATTGCCTTACGCGCGATTAGGCCGAAGTTGCCGGGAAACTGCGCCCAGAAGGCGGGCTCCAGATTCATTTCCTCGCGCACCGCGATGGCGCCGGTTTCCGCCAAGGCCGCCTGCACATCGGCGGTCGCCTGATCCAGCGCTTCAAGCGTGGGTGTGCGCGCCAGGATGGAGAGATGATGCTCGCCGTAAGCGGCGCGGCCCGCTGCGACATCGTCTTTGGCGGCGGCCAGTTCGCCGCGCAAGGAGATGGCGTCGTGATCGGCGGCACGCAAGCGGCGCAGCGCCTGGCTCATGCGCGACAACGCGGTCTGCTGCTCGACAAAGGCGAAGCTCTCGGTCAGCACCATCTCAAAAGGCAGGCGCAGCACGCCATCGAGCATCCCGGGCACCGAACGCAAGGGATAATCCTTGAGCGAGATCATGGCGCCGTAAGCCGCGCGTTCATGGCCGCTCGCGCCATATTCCATGGCGTCGAAGCCAAAAGAAAGCCGGCGTGTGGCCAGGGTCTGGCCCATGTCGCTCGACGGCGCCAGCACCCGGCGCGCCACGCCGTTGGTGAGCAGCGACAGGAATTCCGCCGGTTCCGAACAAAGCCCGGTCGGACCCTGATAAAGCGACAAGGTGCGCGGGCCGTAAGGCGCCAGGGTTGCCAGGAAAGTCTCGCGGCTGGCGTGGAGTTGACGCAGCTCGCGCTCCATCTGGGCGGCGGCTTCGCCCGGCTTTTTCAGCAGCTTCTCGATAAAGCCCGCGCCGCCTTGCAGCGGCCGGCGCACCAGGGTGAGGAAGATGTCGTTGACATAAAGCTGGCGTCGCGCCAGCCGTGCGCGCCAGGCATCGTCCAGCCGGCGGCAGAAGGCATTGTCGGGTGCGGCGTCGAACTCGGTGTTCACGCGGCGGCGCACGACATGGTGATAGATCGCCAGTCTGGAGCTGGCGGCGCCGCGCAGCAGGGTCTCGCGCATCGCCTTGCGATAGTTCAACTCGTCGTCGGAGGACGTCTCGAAGGGAAAGCCGCGCAGATGGATGGTCTGCACCAGCAAGCCGTTGCGGGTCTTTAGGGTGACTTCATCCAGATGGCCCAGATAGGGCAGCCTGTCCCCCACCGCTGCTTCGTTTGGAGCCAGCGTCCGCGCGGCGCGGTTGCAGAGGAATTGCGTCATCATGGGCGATACGAATTCATGCGCCAGAACCAGTGGTTCTTCACCCGGGGGCAATGGCGCAGTTTGACGCCCCAGATGTCGAAGAAGCGCGGATCGCGCAGGCAGCCCAGATAGCCGATCACATGCAGCACACCCGCCACCGCGAAAGACCAGAAGGAGCGGTTGAGCAGGAACAGTTCAAGCGTCACGATCAGGTTGAACACCGCATAGCCGTAGGTGACGCCGCCCAACATCTGGGGCCGCGTCAGGGCGCTGAACACCGGATCGGAGTTGAGCCGCGCCATCTCAGTGCAGGCCCCCTGCCAGCGAGCGGATGCCCGAAACGATGGCCACCGCGCCGAAGATGATGAAGCAGCCGATCACCACGGTCAGCCCGCGCCGCCATTCGATGCGGCCCGTCAGCATCATGAAGCCCACAACGGCGACCGCGATCACCGCAGCGGCGGTGGCGACATTGCCCAGCAAGGTGCCCTGGACCCATTCCATCGCCGCCACCAGCGGTGAAGACCCGGCCGGATCCTGGTTCACCACCTGGGCCTGGGCCGACGTGGCGGCCATCACGGCCAGGGCCGCGCCGATGAAAAGTCGCTTCATGGATGCACCTTTTGCTCTGTGCTGTCGGCGAGCCGGTCCAGCACCGCGGCCACATAGGCCTGGGTTTCGGGATAGGGCGGCACGCCGTGATAGCGGTCCACCGCTTCGGGTCCGGCGTTGTAGGCGGCCAGGGTCTTGATGATGTCGCCGTCATAGCGGTCGAGCATCTGCGCCAGATAGGCGGTGCCGCCGTCCACATTGGCGGAAAGATCGCTAGGATCGACCTGCAACCCCTGGGCGGTGGCCGGCATCAGCTGCATCACCCCGCGCGCGCCCTTGGGCGACACCGCGTCCTGCCGCATATGGGATTCCTGCCAGGCCACGGCTGCGATCAGAACCTGGCTCAGCGCATGGCGGCTGGCGGAGGTCTGGATGGCGGCGGCGACTGGCTGCGGCGCTTTCGCGGGTGCGGTGTGGCTTTTCAGGGGCCTGACGCCCTCGGCGGTGGCCACAACCGGGCCCTTATATAAGTCAGTGCGGCCGTCGGGGCCGATGTCCATCACCTGGCCCAGGGCGGGGCTTAACGCCCAGCCCCACAGGCCGGTAACCAGCAATGCCATAAGGCATTGCTTTTGCTTGATAATTTCAGACACGCCCAGCCGAGCCCCGTCTTTTGGGGTAAAGGATAGTCCAGGCCAGGGGGGTTTTCCACAGCCCAACCCCGAAGTTTCCTTGCCGGTCAGGCCATTAACATTGTCAGAAAAATTTTGTGCCCCGGTGATACAGCCAAACCCGCTCTAGTGTGACATATTGCGTGCAATGCCGCTGATATGTAAGCGGTGCGTGTGGGGTATCTACTCAGGTAGGGGGGCGAGGCTTGGGAAGGCCGCGTCCGGGGGTTGGGTCGTGGGGAAGGTCGTAAGCAGTCAGCTGGCCGGCAAACCGCGTGTGCGCGGCGGGGCCCTGGCCTCTGTGAGTATTCTCTCTCTGGTTGTAATGAGTGTGGCCGCCAAGGCGCAGCCGGCCGGCGGCTCGGTGGTCGCAGGGCAAGCGCAGATCTCGTCCTCCGGCGCCGCAACGCTGATCAACCAGAGCAGCTCGAAGGCAATCATCAACTGGC
>Ga0302314_10014643_pt1 | contig 13406 bp, 7 predicted proteins | sample III_Palsa_N2_3_FD_200533 | JGI IMG/M metagenome (GOLD analysis project Ga0302314, IMG submission 200533) | Peat permafrost microbial communities from Stordalen Mire near Abisko, Sweden - III_Palsa_N2_3 | ecosystem: Environmental > Terrestrial > Soil > Palsa > Peat permafrost | place: Sweden...
CCTGGCCGCCGGTGTCGTAGTTCTCCGCCTGCACCGTGCCCGGCACAGCCGCCGCCGTACCGCCGTAGGGCGCGTCAGTGGCGGCGAATGCCGCTGTGTTTGTACCCACCAGCGCCATGGCCGACAGTCCCGCGACGGCGAGAAACGCCCGAAGCCTGGGGCGGCAGCGGCGTTGGCTGGGTCTGCTCGCGGGTGTGGGCAACAACCGCGTGTTGAGGAAGCGCCTCATTGCTGTCCTCTCTGATCTCTGGTCTTCCTTCTGCTCGCCTCGTCCGGATCTGCTCATGCGTGCAGTGCGGGCGCAACTGATGCTGCCGAACTGGGCGAAGGCGAGTCGTCAACGAGGGACGGCGGGTGGAGAGCGCTCTCTCTCGGACGGGTTTACTCCGTGTGAGAGGACATGTCAATGCCCGCAGTTGCTGTGGATCTGCCGTCCTCATGGCTGGAGAGCGCTCTTCCCATGGGCTTTTGGGCCTCTGCGTATGAACTATTGACTCGACAGAAACGTGAGAGTTCACTTCCGCCGTGGAGAGATGATTTCCCGGCCGTCACCTGGCGACAGACCCCATCCTCACCGCACCGCGAGTCCCGGCATCGGTGGCTCCGGTGCACCAACGCTCACGGCCACCGGGGGCGGCACCGGCCAACAACCCCTCGGCGTGGCGTGCGGCGTCCCACGACAACGCCCGGTCCCGAGGCCGAGAGACATTGCGCCGCCCGCACGTTCGTCGCAGACGACTCCGACCTGCACACAGTCACGCGCCCAGTGATTCATGGTCCAGGGCCGGGACGGGAAGCCGTCCCGGCCACAGAAGGGAACAGCGATGAGGCACTTCTTCAAGCTGCGGCTGTCCGCGCCGTCGCGCGGCACGCCGCGTCGGCCCAGATCCCGCCCCAGGTTCCGGGCGGGTCTCGCCCTCGCCGCTCTGTCCGCCGTCACAGTGATGGGCGCCAATACCGCGGCCTACGCCGCCACTGACGCGCCCTACGGCGGTACGGCGGCGGCTGTGCCGGGCACGGTGCAGGCGGAGAACTACGACACCGGCGGGCAGGGGGTGGCCTACAACGTCACCGCGGTCAACGGTTCCGGCAACAGCTACCGGTCCGATGGCGTGGACCTGGAGGCGACCACCGACACCGGCGGCGGCTATGACCTGGGCTGGACCGGGGCCGGGCAGTGGTTCAAGTACACCGTCAACGTCGCCACCGCAGGCACCTACGCGGTCAGCCTCCGGCTCGCGGCCCCGACCGCGGTGGCCGACGCCCTGCACATCGCCAACTCCTCAGGCACCAACCTGAGTGGAAACATCGCTGCCCCGGCCACCGGCGGGTACCAGGACTGGACCTCCGTCACGGCCAGCGTCACCCTGCCAGCGGGCGTGCAGACGCTGACGGTGGATCAGGACAATGCCGGCTGGAACATCAACTACCTCACGTTCGGAGGCAGCGAGGGGCCGTACGGCGGTACGGCGGCGGCTGTGCCGGGCACGGTGCAGGCGGAGAACTACGACACCGGCGGCCAGGGGGTGGCCTACAACGTCACCGCGGTCAACGGTTCCGGCAACAGCTACCGGTCCGATGGCGTGGACCTGGAGGCGACCACCGACACCGGCGGCGGCTATGACCTGGGCTGGACCGGGGCCGGGCAGTGGTTCAAGTACACCGTCAACGTCGCCACCGCTGGCTCCTACACCGTCAGCCTCCGGCTCGCGGCCCCGACCGCAGTGGCCGACGCCCTGCACATCGCCAACTCCTCAGGCACCAACCTGAGCGGGAACATCGCTGCCCCGGCCACCGGCGGATACCAGGCCTGGACGACGGTGACCACCAGCGTCACCCTCCCCGCCGGACAGCAGACCCTGACCGTGGACCAGGACGCTGCGGGCTGGAACATCAACTACCTGACCTTCGCCTCCTCCGGGGGCGGCACGCCCCCGCCCACCGGCGGCAGTCTCGGCTCGAACGTGATCGTGTTCACCTCGAGCGAGTCGGAGGCCACGATCCAGAGCGAGTTGAACTCCCTGGGCACCCAGCAGAACCCGAACCAGTTCGGCACCCAGCGCTACGAACTGTTCTTCGAGCCCGGCACCTACGGCACCTCCGCCGACCCGCTGGACTTCCAGGTCGGCTACTACGAGGCGGTCGCGGGCCTGGGCCAGAGCCCCGGTCAGACCGTGATCAACGGCACGATCGACTCCTACAACCAGTGCCCCGGCGGCGTGCAGACCAACTGCAATGCCACGGACAACTTCTGGCGCTCCATCACCAACCTGACCATCAACGTCGCCGGCCTGACCGGTTGCTTCGCCGGCGAGGAGGTGTGGGCATCCTCGCAGGACTCCCCGCTGCGCCGGGTGGACATCAACGGCAACATGACCCTGATGGACTACTGCGACGGCTCGCCGGACTACGCCTCCGGCGGCTATATCGGGGACTCGGACCTGAACGGCACGGTCACCAACGGCTCGCAACAGCAGTACCTCACCCAGGACACCACCATCGGCAGCTGGAGCAACGCCGTATGGAACCAGGTCTTCTGCGGCGACCCGGGCGCCCCCGCGCAGAGCTTCGCCTCCAACTCCGGCGACAGCGGCGGCCCGGCCTCCTACACCACCCTGTCCAGCTGCCCGGTCTCCGAGCAGGAGCCCTACCTCTACCAGGACTCCTCGGGCAACTACAACGTGTTCGTCCCCTCGGTGCAGTCGAACACCAGCGGCCCGTCCTGGGCCGGCGGCAACACCCCGGGCACCTCGCTCTCGGTGAACAACACCTTCTACGTCGTCAACTCGTCGAGCACGATCACGCAGATCAACGCGGCCCTGGCCGCGGGTGACAACCTGCTGTTCACCCCGGGCGTCTACAGCTACGCCTCGGCGATCAACGTGACCAGGGCGGACACGAAGATCATCGGCCTAGGCTTCGCCACCCTGATCCCGACCGCCGGCAACGTCACCATGAACGTGGCGGACGTGCCCGGCGTCAACATCTCCGGCCTGATCTTTGACGCCGGACCCGTCAACTCCCCGGCCCTGCTGCAGATCGGCGCTGCGGGCTCCACGGCCAACAACGCCTCCGACCCGGTCACCGTCGACGACATCTCCTTCCGGATCGGCGGCGCGGAGGCCGGCTCGGCGACCACCAGCTTCATCGACGACAGCAACAACTCCATCATCGACGACGTGTGGGCCTGGCGGGCCGACCACGGCACCGGCGTGGGCTGGACTGCCAACACCGGCGCCAACGGCCTGATTGTCAACGGCAACAACGTCTCCGCGTACGGCCTGGCGGTCGAGCACTACCAGGGCTACGAGGTCCAGTGGAACGGCCAGAACGGCGAGTTGCTCTTCTTCCAGAACGAGAACCCCTACGACGTGCCGTCCCAGTCCGCGTGGATGTCCAGCTCGACGCAGGACGGCTACCCGGCCATCTACGTCCCCAACAGCGTCACCAGCTTCACGGGATACGGCCTGGGCAGCTACTCCTACTTCGATCAGGGCGTCGCGATCGAGAACGCCATGGCGTTCCAGGTCCCGAGTACCTCGGGCATCCATATGAACGACCTACTGACCGTGTTCCTCAACGGCTCCGGCGGGATCGCTTCGGTCGTCGACGGCACCGGAGCGGCGGTGAGCTCCACCAACATCGGACCCAGCGACGTGGTCTCCTACAACTGACAGGGACCGGCACCGGCTCAGTGGTCCGCCCCCGCGCAGGGGGCGGACCCGCCCGTGCAACGATCGGCACCATGGACTACCGCTATGCCGCAGAGGCCGACGTACCGGCCATCGGTGACCTCTTCGCCGCCAGCCACCGCGATTCCCTCACTGAGCGACAGCGCGAGGAGCAGGGATTCGTCCAAGGCAGCTTCGACGCCGCCTCCCTTCGTGCCATGGCCGGCGACGGGAGTCTGCTGCTCGCCGAGGACGCCGGGCAGGTGGCAGGGTTCCTCGCGCTGTCGGCTGCCGAGAGCGTGGCCGCCCAGGCGCCGCCGGTGCAGGCGCTGCTCGAGGCCCAGTCCCGGCTGATCTGGGAGAACGCCCCCTTGAGTGCGGCCCGCTGGCTGCTGTACGGGCCGACGCGGTTGTCGCGTTCATCGAGGCCGCCAACCGGCAGTCGTGGCACGTGCACGTTGAAGGCTTCGGATTGCGGCCGATCGGAGAAGTCGCCGCGGGCGGACACACCTACGCTGTCGTGGCGGCACCGGTCCATGGGTCGGCGGTCAATCGGTGAGGCGCTCGAGCGGGATCTTCTCTCCAGCCTCGATCGCCACCGGCAGCCGGTTCTCGGCGGGCGGCAGCGGGCAGGTGGCCAGGTCGGTGTAGGCGCAGGGGAGGTTGGCGGCCCGGTTGAAGTCGAGCAGGACCGTGCCCTCGACGTCGGGTGCGTCGACCGCGAGGCTGCGGTTGGCGGCGTAGGTGGTCACGCCCGAGGTGGCGTCGGTGAAGAGCACCAGCAGGCTCCCGGGCTGGTGGCCGTTGAAGGCAGTGAGCCGGTGGGTGGCCCCGCCGAGGAGGAACTCGACCTGCCCCGGGGCGTCGTAGACGTGCTGCAGGCCCTCGACCGCTGCGCCGACGGTGGTCGGCCTGGGCGTCTCGAAGGGCAGGTACCGGCCGATGACGGCCCAGTTCGGGTCGGGGAGGTAGGCAGGGGTGTGGCTGAAGGCGGTGCGCAGGGGGTTCTCCGGGTGGCGCGGGCGGATGATGTCCTGGCCGCCGCGCTTGGCGACCTCGATCACGGCGTCTCCTGCGCCGGGGTAGAGGCTGACCCGTTCGCCGAGCACGCCGAAGTTGTGCCGGCCGGTGATCGTGACGCCGTCGAGGGTGAGGTGTTCGCCCTCGGCGAGATCGACGACCACGCCCTCCGGGGTGGCGGACCAGGCTCCGGGCGCGTCGTCGAAGCGGGTGGGTTCCGTGTCCAACCAGTGCAGGCCGGTGATGGCGAGGAAGCCGTGCGGGTCGGCGAGAGCCTGCTCGTGCGCGGCGTGCCACTCCTCCCACTGCCGTGTGAAGACGGTCTGCTCGATGCCCTGAGTCGTTGTCATATCAACAATTCTCCTGGCCGATTGTGAACGGCGCACTGCGGCAACGTGTTGTTCGCCTCGGGCACCTCGCAGAGCGTGTGTGCGGTCCCGGCCGAGGCCATGAACAGTCACGACGTGGGACGGCGGGGTGGCGGAAGCGCTGCCCTCGGTCGGGCCCCTGCAGAAAATGCCCACGGTGGTCGCCGGAGTCGGCTCGGACCGGCTCTGTCGGCTGCGTGCACGTGGTGGAGTCCCCGTGCGGTCACGACGCCTTCTTGGCGCGGCCGGGTCGACGAGGGTACCGCCGCCCCGGGGGACTCGGGGCGCGTGGCAGTCGGAAGCTCCGGCCCTGGCTCGACTACTGGTACCCCGCGCTGCTGCAACCGGACGAGGCGGCGGAGCCGGAGGATCAGCCGCGGGGGCGGCCGAGTGGGTCCGAGGCCGGTCTGCGCGTCCTGAGCGCACTGTTCAGGGGCACGCCACAGACCGATGCGGTGCTCCGGGCGGAGGCCGTCCTGCGCGAGGCCGAACTCGGCCGTATCCCGGTCGAGTCGTTCACTTCCGCGCTGACCGCGCTGACCGTGCTGATCTATGCGGACCGAGGGGACCGGGCCGAGCACTGGTGCAGGCCGCTCGCCCGGCACGGCGACGCCCACGGTGACCCGCACGCGCAGGCGTTGTTCTCGGCACTGCTGGCCGAGGCCGCGCTGCGCCGTGGCGATCCGCGTCGGGCCGAGGAGGCTGCCCGCGCGGCTTTCGCCCGGATCCGACCCGAGCAGTGGGGCATCGCCGCCGGCTTTCCGCTGTCCACCATGGTCGCGGCCCGTACCGCCCTGGGCCGCTACGAGGACGCCGAGGCCTACCTGGCCCTGCCCGCTGCCGCCACGTCGGTGGCGCGAGGCGGTGCGACCGGTGCAGGGTCATACCTGCGACCCTGACCGGGGGGCGTTCCTGCGGCGCGCGGCGCGGATCGCCGCGGCGAATCCCGCGGCACCTCCGCATATCAGGACACAGCCGGCCAGCAGCAGAGCGTCGGGCCAGGCACTGTCCTGGGCCCCGGACTGGGCACTCGAGTCGACGTCCTGCTGTCCGGTCGGGACCGTCGCGCCACGCAGCTGGGCCACCGCGTCCAGATAGAAGTAGCCGTACTCCTTGGACGGCTCGATGTAGGAGTTCTCGCTGAACTCGTTCCAGCTGATCAGACCGAGCATGTCCGGGGAGGAGTCCACCGCCGCGGTGTACTCCGTGCGCAGGGTCTGGCCGTCGTCGCGCGGCACGGTTCCGGTTCCGCCGACCAGCTTGGCGTCGAAGCCGGAGGCGAAGGGGGCGATCCAGTACCCGCCGTGGGCGTGCACGGCTGCGGCCAGCTGCTGCAGCTTCTTCGGGTAGCCGGTGTCGGTCTGCGGATTGACCGAGGACCAGTAGTACGCGTCGCCGTCGGTGTACGAGGCGATGCTGTCGTACGTGGACAGGCTCTTCTGGGTGTTGAGCACCAGCAGTTTGCCGCGCACCGGGCCGGTGGCCGCCTGCACCTCGGCCGCGCTGAAGTCCCATGTGCCGCTCCAGATCGTCAGCGCCTTGCCGCCGATCCTGTAGAACACGGGGTCGGGCGCGTACTTCGTCTCGAAGGTCCGGAAGTCCTTGGCCACCTCCGACTCCGGCAGCGGCTTGCGCTGGAAATCCAGGCCCTGATAGATCATCGCCAGCTTGAAGTTCTCCTGTGCGGCGATCCGCATGACCAGCTGCAGCCGGCTGTCGTTGAGGGGGGTGTCCTTCCAGCTCACGATGAAGCCCTGGATGCCCGCCGCCTTGGCCCACTCGATCTGCTGTTTGACCACGGCCGGGTTGCTGCTCGAGTAGTTGCCCAGCAGCGGGTAGTCGAGCTTGGCCCGCCGCCAGGAGTCCGGGCTGAACCAGATGTAGTAGTAGGCGAACAGCGGCAGCGCGTTCCCCTTGGCGGCGACGGCACCGGGCAGCGCGGTGAGCTCGCTGGGTGTGGACGAGCCGGAGCGTTGCGGGGACGAGGCAGGTGTGTCGGACTGGGTCGCCAGGCCGGCGGCCAGTGCCGCGAGGCCGAGCGCGGCGATCACGAGGAAGACCAGCCCCAGCCGGGGCAGCCGGTGCAGCGATGGGCGACTCACGGGTGTTGTCAGCTCCTTGGTTCGGTTTCTGCTGGCGGTGCGGCGTCGGCTCCGCGTCGACGGAGCACGGCGCGCACCGCGGCCGGTGCGAAGGGGACGAGGAGGAACAGCAGCAGGCAGAGAGCGCCGAGCCCGAGATCGTCGTCGCTGATCATCTGCAGGGCCACGCTGCTGTCCCGGGAGAGCCGGACGGTCTTGGCCATCGCGACGCCGCCCCCGCCCGAGGTGATCGAGTAGGACGCTCGGGGAAGGTGCTCGAAGGAGGCCTGACCCGCGGCGTTGAGCCGCGCGGCCGCGGTGCGCCCGTCGGGCAGCGTGAGCGTCACCGAGCGGCCCGCCGATCCGCCGAGGAAGGCGTCCCGGATCCGGACCCCCAGGTTGAAGTAGTACCCGGTCAGGATCGGATGGGCGTCCTTGATCGGGGCGAACGCCTCCTGTCCGTCGTTGGCGATGTTCGCGCCCTCGGTCACCAGCGCCTTGAGCCGGTAGGTGATCGGCTGGCTCTGCGGACCGACCGGCGTGAGCGTCGGCGCGGTGCACGGCAGCCAGGCTGCGCCGGTCAGCGGCAGCGGGTAGTCCTGCCCGGTCTGGCTCTGCACCCGGGCGGAGCTGAGCGAGGCCGGCGCGATGGCCTGTCCGTCCTGGTCGGTGTAGGAGGGGGTCACCCGGCACTCGGTGGCGAAGGACGCGTCGATGGTGTGGTCGGCGCGCCAGGGCAGTGCGGTCACGGTGGGCGTGTACGTCTCGTCCGGTAGGCGTTGGCCGGTCCAGCGGTAGAACGTGTAGCGGCGGGTCCGGATGTCGACATCCGTGCTCACCACGGCGAGCGTGTGCATGGTCAGGTTGTGCTCCATGGTCACGCCGACCGTGCCCTGCGGGCCGGTGGTGTAGGTCCTGCCGTCCAGGCTGAACACCACGCCGGGCAGGGGCGGCACGGTCCTGAGGACCAGGGTGACGGGCCAGGGCTTGCGCTTGGGGTGCGGCCGCGGGTGTTTGTGGGGGTGCGGTCGCAGGTGCTTGTGCGGATGCGGTCGCACGGTTTTGTGCGGATGCGGGCGGGTCGGGCTCGGCGTGGGCGTGCCCGCCGTCGCCGACGCCGACATCGTCGGGACCGGCCGGGCGAAGGAGGCGCCCTGTCCGTGCGTCGTGTCCACCGCCGTCAGGCTCAGCAGCGCCAGCACGCCACCGGCCGCCGTCAGTGAGGTCTTCCATGCGGTCACGGCTGTCCCCCGGAGTCCGGTTCGCCGCGGCGGCGCTGCCCGCGAACCGCAACGGCCGAGGCCGCGGCGGCGAACAGGAGTGCGCAGAACGTCGCGACCAGGGTGTAGAGGGTGACCGCCGACCCGGTGCGGACCGCGGCCGCGATCAGCGGGGGTCGGGCCGACGCGGGGCCCGGCAGCAGGTCCGCCTGCCGTGGCGCGGCGGCGAAGTCGAAGGCGCCGGCGAGGCTGGCGGCATCGGCGTCGCGTGCGGTGAGCGGGGCCAGCCCCCAGTTCTGTTCGATGAAGCGCAACGCGCTCTCCGGGTCGGACGGCGTCGCGTCGATCGCGCCGACGCGGGCGTAGGGGCTCACCAGGATCGCCGGAACCCGCAGGCCGAGGGTGCCGGCGGCGGTCCGCGGCGGCGCGTACTGGTCGTACCAGCCTCCCGCCTGCTCGTAGGACCAGAAGAACGCCGAGGAGTCCCAGTACGAACTGACCATCAGTTGGTTGACCATGGTCTGGATCAGCCGCTGTCCGGCCGTGATCGCGTGCGCGGAGCGTTCGTCGGAGCCGGAGCCGGCCACGTACGCCACGGCCGGAAGCCTGCCGTCGGCCAGGTCCGCGTAGTACTGGCTCAGGTCCTCGATATGACCGCGCAGCGCGGGGTCGTGGAGGAAGCGGGAGTAGTCCAGCAGCGGCACCCGGGCCGCCTGGTCGTCGGTGCCGTTGCCCGCACGGGTGGAGGCGTTCCTGGCGTCGTAGTTCTGTACGTAGAACGTCCAGCTGACCCCCGCCGCGTCGAGCCGGTCGAAGATGGTCTGCAGGTCCCCGTATCCGCCGGACGGGATCCTGTCGCCGTCCGGGTCGGCGCCCGCGACCCAGTAGGACCGGTTCGCGATCGTGCCGTACTGCGCGTCCGAGTAGAACCGGTCGAACAGGACGTACTGGTCGGCCGCGGCCCAGTCGGTCGGCAGGTCGGCGTCGTCGTAGTAGCCCATGGCGTCGGCGCCGTCGCGGCCCTGGTCCGCGTAGGCGCTGACGAAGCCGTCCATCCTGCCGCCGTCCACCTCGGCGGAGACCAGGTTCGCGTCGGTGCCGGGCAGGCCTGCCGTGGGCAGGCCGTGCAGCGGGTGCGGTGCGACGCATGGTCGGCCCTTGCCCGCGCCCTGGCATTCGCCGCGCGGGAAGCCCTCGGCCCCGGGATAGGTGCCGAAGTAGTTGTCGAAGCTGCGCGGGCCCTGCATCAGGTAGATGAAATGCTTGATCGGCGTGGTGGTCGACAGGGACTGGGCGGCGGTGGCCGTCGGCAGCAGCCCCGTCGGCGCCGCGACGGCCAGCAGGGCCGCGCAGGCGCTGGCCAGGGCGGCGCGACGCCACCGGCCGTTCACGGGTGCACCTCGTAGATGACGATGACCGGGACCGGGGTGGGACCGAGCCCGGTGGCCACGGTGACCGTCCCGGTGTACACGGCCACCCCGTGGTACCTGTTCACGAGCTTCTCCAGTTCGGAGGCGAAGTACGGGGTGCGCGCCGCGGTATAGGTGTCCCAGACGAGGTACTGGTACTCGCCCCGGCGCACGGCGAGGTCGGGGTTGGGGACGGGCCGGTACACCGGGTTGCGGTTGTGCGGATCGCTGGACACCGACAGCGCGCCCACCTCGCGGCCGCTGTAGTACTCGAGGACGTTCGCGATCGAGGGTCCGCTGCCGAGGAGTTCGGCGCCGCGCGGCAGGTGCGACGCGATCCACCGGCCGGCCTCGCGTCCGCCCGGCAGGCCGCCGCTGCCGGCCAGGAAGGTCGTCGAGTCCGAGGGGTTGATCTGCCGCCAGGTCGGTACCAGCAGGGTCGCCATCGCGGCCAGCGCCAGTGCCGGAGCGGCGGAGCGGGAGACGCGCCGCGTCCCCGGCCGGTCCCTGGCGTTCCAGAGCGCGGCCACCGGGATCGCGGCCAGCACGGTGAGGGCCGGGGCCACGGGGAGCAGGTACTGGTAGCCCTTGACCGGCCAGAGGGTGAAGAACACCGCGGGGACCGCGATCCACGCGAGCAGCAGCCGTTCACGCCAGTCCAGCAGACGTCGGCGGAGCACCAGGCCGAGCAGCGCCAGTACCAGCACGGCCGGCCCGATGGCCCCGGGAAGCGTGGTGAGGTAGAACCAGAGCGGGTGGTTGGCGCGTCGCAGCAGCTGCCAGAGCAGGAAGTTCTGGCTGGTGCCGGATGCCCCGGACATGCGCACGGCCAACGGGTAGGTGGCGAAGACACCCGTGAACACCATGAGTCCGAGCAGCAGATGACGCGGCCTCAGCCGGCCTGCCGCCCCCATCGCCCCGAAGACGAACACACTGCCCACCCAGACGGCCGAGGTCTCCTTGCACAGGGCGGACAGGCCGAGTGAGGCGCCCGCCGCGACGGCCCAGCGCTGCGGCGCGTCCTCGGTGGCGCGCGCCAGGCAGTAGAGGCAGAGCACGCCGAAGCAGGTCATCGGCCCGTCCAGCAGCACTTCGCGGCTCACCACCACGTGGTAGGGCATCACGGCCAGCAGCCCGGCGGCCGTGCAGCCCGCCGCCGCGCCGTGGAGCCGTCGGCCGAGCAGGTAGGTCAGGCCCACGGTGACGACGCCGAAGCCCGCGGTCACCGCGCGGGCCGACCAGTCGCTGTCGCTGATGCGCAGGGCCTGGGCGATGATCAACTGCACCAGGATCGGGTGCGCCCGGAAGACCGGGAACATCGATTCGAGGTGGGTGTGACCGGCCAGCGCCTGGGCGCTGCCGGTGTACACGGCCTCGTCGCTGTTGAAGCCCACCGCGGTCAACTGCCGGAAACGCAGCCAGGCGGCCAGCGCCAGCACCGCGCCCGGCGGCAGGAAGCGTCCTGCCGCCGAGCGCGCCGCCTCGACCGCCGTGCGCGGAGCGGGTCTCCGCGCGGTGGCGGATGCGGAGAGTTCCAGGGTCACGCGGTCTGCCCGTCCGCCAGTGCCGCCGCCCACCGGGGCCAGGCCTCGGCGGCCTGCGTCGCGTCGTGCGCCGCCTCGGGCGCGCCGGTCCTGGCGTCCCCGCCGAGGAGGAGCGAGGCGATCTCGTCGGCCCATCCGAAGGTGTCCGAGGCCAGCACGTGTGCCCGGCTGTGGCTCAGGAACGACTCGAGGATCTCCCGTTCCCGTTCGCGCAGCTGCGGATACTCGAGCCCGCCGATGGTGAAGCTCGGCGCGAGGTTCTCGAAGGGCGGGAATCCGTAGGCGTCGTCGGTGTTCGTTATCAGCTGGTCGGCCGTGTCCGCGGGATCCAGCGGGGCCATGCGCGGTGCGCCGCGTTCGATGATGAACAGGTCCGTGACCCGGACAGCGGCGCCGAACGCGCACGCCACCAGCCGGTCCGCGGTGTACTTCGGCGGCGGGACCAGGCGCTGCACGATCGCGTTGATGCCGATGATCGGGAGGTTGAACCGGCTGAGCGTGACCGCGAAGGAGCGGCCCCCCTTCGAGTGCAGCCGGCTCTGCAGCTGCAGCCTGCGCCACTCGCGCGGGGTCAGGTCCTCGGCCTGCACCGCGCGCAGCGTGTGGGCGCTGATGGTCAGCGGCTTGGGGAAGCAGTAGGCGTTGCCCTGCGCGTCGATGACGGTCATGTCGTCGGACAGGAACCGCCCGCCGTGCTCGCGCAGTAACCGCAGCACGGTTCCGGTCTTGCCGGTGTCGGTGAGGGCGGAGAGCATCACGCCGTGTCCGTCGAGCTCCACGCAGGCCGAGTGCAGCAGCATCCGGTCGCGGGAGACCATGACGAAACGCAGCAGCGCCTCGACGATGTTGGTGTAGACGACGTGCGGGGAGCGTGCGAGCAGCGGCCCGACCTCGATGTCCACCCGGTCCCCGAGGGTGATCCGGAAGTTGGCGCCGAGCCTGCCGAAGTGCTCCTCGTAGTCCAGGACACGCGAGCCCGCGGCCGTGCCCGACGCGGTCTCGGTCAGCTTGGCCCGGTGCCTCGGTCCGCGCGGGCCGATGCTTCCGACCCGGACCGCGATGTCGAGTTCCTCCTCGCCGGTCCACTGGGCTCGGAAGAACTCGAGCTCGGGCAGCATGATCTGGGAACCGACGCGGACCACCCCGGCGATGTCGTAGCGGTAGGGCAGGTGGCGCGAGCGCTTGCGGGAGGAGGCGGATCCGTCGGCGGCACTGGTGGAGGCCAGGTCGACGAGCAGATGCACCGGGGTGCGGCCCTCTTCCCCGCCCACGCCGTAGATCACCCGGTCGCTCACCAGGAAGCGGAACAGGAACAGCAGCGCGAGCGTGACCGTGTTCGCGGTCAGCAGGCCCGCGCCCAGGTGCAGGAACAGCCACAGCACCGGGAGCCGTCCGAGCATCAGCACATTGTTGAGGACGAAGAAGCGCGCGATGCGACCGCGCAGTCGGCCCTGGCCCTGCCCGCGGTAGACGACCGCCTCCAGCAGCAGCAGGTTCCACGAGGTCGACACCTGGGTGGCCAGGGCCGCGCCGATCAGGCTGGGGGCGCCGAGGGAGTGCACGAACAGCCACAGGGCGAGGTTGTTGGCCACGATGCCGGTGCCGCCGACCGCGGCGAAGCCCAGCATCCGCAGCCAGGACGAGGTGAGTTTTTCGCCCTGGCGGATCTGGCCGCCGAGCCTGGACAGGCGCAGCCGGGTCAGATGGCGAAGGTAGTCGACCATCGCGCCCGGACCGGCCTTGGAACCGCCGGCCGCGCGCGGCTCGAAGCGGTAACTGGCCTCGGCCACCCGCAGTTCGGGGTGGCGCACCAGGATCTCCAGCAGGACCTTGAACCCGGTCGGGTTGAGCCGCTCCGGGTCGATGGCTGCGCGGCGCACCGCGAACAGCCCGGAGAGCGGATCGGTGACGGTGGCCAGGCGCTTGGGGAACAGCACCCGGCACAGGCGCGTCGCGCCGCGCGAGGCCAGTTCGCGCACGGGACCGTCGAGCCCGCCGCCCGCCGAGCCGCCGCCCGCGTACCGGGTGCCGACCAAGAGGTCGTAGTCGTGGCCCAACGCGGCCGCGGCCAGGCCGGCTGCGGCCTCCGGGGA
>Ga0302314_10014644_pt1 | contig 13406 bp, 13 predicted proteins | sample III_Palsa_N2_3_FD_200533 | JGI IMG/M metagenome (GOLD analysis project Ga0302314, IMG submission 200533) | Peat permafrost microbial communities from Stordalen Mire near Abisko, Sweden - III_Palsa_N2_3 | ecosystem: Environmental > Terrestrial > Soil > Palsa > Peat permafrost | place: Sweden...
TCCAGACCCATTTTCAAGGTGTAGTGCCGGCCCTCGCTGAGCTGACCTTCGTCCTGAATGAAATAGATGACGGCCTTGCCCGTGTCAGGCTGAGCTGGAGCGACCGTAACGTCTGCTTCATGCACGCTGAAGGTGACGTTCTTGGGGCCGCATGCGGCGGTGACGGGTGCGGATTGGCTTTGGGCGATTGCCGAAGTTGTGAAAAGCAAACTCAACCAGACGATTCTCATGGGACTCCCTCCAAACGGGCCTGACTTCCGGGCAACGGATCATGCTATACCCGGGAGCGAGGATGGCTCGCGATCTTTTCTCAAATTTCATCGCGTTGCACTAGAATCCAGACTGCCGAGCCTTGTTCGACTGCCCTGCATCTGATAGCAGGGTATGGCAAACGGGCTAACTTATTTTCTGATGCAGGAGCGAAACGATGGGTGAATGGGTAAAGCTGAAGGCAGACGATGGGCAGGAATTGGGTGGATACGTGGCGCAGCCCGCCGGCGAGCCAATTGGCGCGTTAGTGGTGGTCCAGGAGATCTTCGGCGTGAACAAGTCGATCCGGAAGGTTGTGGACGACTATGCCGCGGAGGGTTTTCTGGCGATTGCGCCGGCGATCTTCGACCGCTTTGAGCCGAACGTCGAGCTGGGATATGGGCAGGCGGATATGCAGAAGGCGTTCCAGCTCTTTTATCCGAAGCTCGACCCGAATGTGACGCTGCTGGATGTGGCGGCGGCGTTCCACTATGTGAAGCAGGCGGGCAAGCCGGTGGGCGTGACGGGCTACTGCTACGGTGGCCTGATGACCTGGGTGTCAGCGGTGCGCGGGGAGACGCTGAAGATGCAGCCGGATTGCTGTGTGGGGTACTACGCGGGCGGGATCGGCAAGTTTGCCTCGGAGGAGCCGGTGTGCCCGGTGATGCTGCACTTTGGCGGAGCGGACGACCACATCGGAGACGACCAGATTGGCGCAGTGCGGACGGCGCATCCGGAGGTAGAGATATTTTTGTACGAGGGCGCGGGGCACGCGTTTGCGAATCCGGACCGGCCAAGCTATGTGGAGGCAGCAGCGAAGTTGGCGGACGAGCGGTCGCTGGCCTTCCTGAAGGCGAATCTGGCTTGACGCCAGGCGGGCAAAGATGAAAACGACCACGGATTCATGCGGATAAGGCCTTATGAAAGACGATCCGCGTGTATCCGTGTGAATCCGTGGTCGGGCTCATTCGTATTTGCAAGTAAAACTCTCGTCGCGAATTGCTGCTTTCGGCGATCCAATGCTATGCTTTATGGAGACACTACGACCTAAAGTGGACTAGAAGATCAGGAGCATCAACTGCTGTGTTGGAATCCGTAAAGAAGACAGACATCATTCAAAAGTTTCGCACGCACGACTCGGATACCGGGAGCCCGGAGGTCCAGATCGCCCTCCTCAGCGAGCGCATCGGTGAGTTGACGGAGCACTTCAAGACGCACAAGAAGGATCATGGCTCCCGCCGCGGACTTCTGATGCTGGTGAGCAAGCGCCGGCGTCTTCTCGATTACCTGAAGAAGTGCGACTCGGACCGGTACCGCGAGGTTATCGGCAAGCTTGGCATCCGCAAGTAGATTCAACTGGGACAATCCCTCATCATGGACGCAGGCAAGACCCGACCCACCCCGGCAGTCATCTCCCATATCGCGCAAGGCCGCTTTGCACCTTGCCGCTGGAGTTGCTGATGGAGTGCGAGGTCGTGGTTGGAAACTCGCGGGCCGCGCGGCCACCGGAACGGGCTCGCATTGGAGCCGGCTTCCAGACACCGAGGACAACATCCAGACAACAATTTTCAGTGCAGCTCGCCGCTCGCGTTTCCGCGACTCGTGCCGGGCTGCATTTCCGCGCGCAGAAGTGAGCTGCGCGGTAACAAGTTTCCATATCGCAAAGAAGAATAGAGAAGAGGCGCACCATGAAACAGGAAGTTACAGTAGAGCTTGCCGGCGGCAAGCAGATTAAATTTGAGACGGGGCGCGTGGCCAAGCAGGCCTCCGGCGCCGCATTAACCTCCAGCGGAGACAACGTTGTTCTGGCCACTGCGGTTGCCTCGCCCGACCCGAAGGAAGGCATCGATTTTTTCCCGCTCACAGTGGAATACCGTGAGAACACCTATGCCGGCGGACGCATCCCGGGCGGATTCATCAAGCGCGAAGGGCGCCCCAGCGAGAAAGAGATTCTGACGTGCCGGCAGATCGACCGGCCGATTCGTCCGCTGTTCCCGGAGACGTTCCGCAACGAGACCCAGGTGGTCGCGTTTGTGTATTCGGCGGACAAGGAGAACGACCCCGATGTGCTGGGGATGAATGGCGCGAGTTGCGCGCTGGCGCTGTCGGACATTCCGTTCCACGGGCCGGTGGGCGCGGTGCGGATCGGGCTGATCGATGACGTGTTCATCGTGAATCCGACCTATGCCGAGCGGGCGAAGAGCATTCTGAACATCATGGTGGTCGGCACCAAAGACGGCATCGTGATGGTCGAGTCGGGGTCGAAGGAGTGCTCGGAAGAGCAGGTGGTCGACGCGATCGAGTTCGCGCACATCGAGATCAGGAAGATCTGCGCGGGGATTGATGACTTGGTGGCGCGCGCGGGCAAGGCGAAGCGCGTGCCGGCTGCGGCAGAGATCGATCAGGCGTATCTGGATGAGCTTTCGGCGAAGGCCGGGACGCAGTTGAAGGACGCGCTGGACACGCAGAAGCATCCCAAGTTTGAGAGCTACGCGCTGGTAAAAGAGATCAAGGACGCGCTGAAGAAGGGGCTGCCCGAGGGCGATGCCGCGGCGGCGAAGAAGTTCAGCAAGTACTATGAGTTGCTGCGCGAGCAGATCTTCCGCGACCAGGTACTGAACGAGCGCATCCGGCCGGATCATCGCGCCTTCGACGAGATTCGCGCAGTAACGGTGGAGGTTGGCGTTCTGCCCCGGGTGCACGGTTCGGCGCTGTTTACGCGCGGCGAGACGCAGGCGCTGGTTTCCGCGACCCTGGGTACGACCGACGACGCGCAGCGAATGGAGAGCTACGAAGGCGAGCAGAAGCGCCGCTTCATGCTGCATTACAACTTCCCGCCATTCTCGGTTGGCGAGGTTGGGCGCATGGGCGGAGTGGGACGCCGCGAGATCGGCCACGGCGCACTGGCGTGGCGGGCGATTGAGGCGGTGCTGCCGGCAGAGGACGAGTCGCCCTATGTGCTGCGGGTGGTCTCGGACATTCTGGAGTCGAACGGATCGTCGTCGATGGCCACGGTGTGCGGTGCGTCGCTGGCACTGATGCAGGCAGGCATTTCGCTGAAGGGTTCGGTTGCCGGTGTGGCGATGGGCCTGGTGAAGGAGGGCGACAAGTACTCTGTCCTCTCCGACATTGCGGGCGCCGAGGACCATTACGGCGACATGGACTTCAAGGTGGCCGGAACGCGCAAGGGCATTACCGCGCTGCAGATGGACATTAAGATCATGGGCATCACGCCGCAGATCATGCGTGAGGCACTGGCCCAGGCCAAGCAGGGCCGGTTCCATCTGCTGGACATCATGGACGGCGTGATTTCGGGTGCGAGCAAGGAGAAGTCGCAGTTTGCGCCGCGCATCCACACCATCCAGATTCCGACCGACAAGATTCGCGATCTGATTGGACCGGGCGGCAAGGTGATCCGCGGAATCATCGATGCGACCGGCGTGAAGATCGATGTGGACGATACGGGCCGCGTCAATGTAGCGAGCTCCGACGCCGATGGACTGGCTCGCGCGATCCAGATGATCTCGGACATTACGGCTGTGCCGGAGATTGGCAAGACTTATCTGGGCAAGGTGGTTCGGATCGCTGAGTTCGGCGCGTTCGTCGAGATCTTCCCGGGCACGGATGGATTGCTGCACGTGTCGGAGATTGCGGAACACCGCGTGAAGGAAGTGAAGGACGAGCTTCGCGAGGGCGATCAGATCCTGGTGAAGGTGCTCTCGATCGAGGGCAACCGCATCAAGCTTTCGCGCAAGGCTGTGCTACGCGAGCAGCGGGCGAAGCTTGGGCTGCCTGAGGTTGGCGAGGGCGGTGGCGCTCCGGCGGCATCGGCTTACCCGGCTCCGATTGAGGAAGATGAAGCCGAAGACGGCGATGAGACGGTTCTGGTGGAAGGCGGCGTCGAGTTTGACGACGACGATGACGCCCCGGCTGACGAGCCGAACTTCAACCGCGCCGATGGAGCGCCGGTGCCTGTGGTAGCTGCGGGCGGCGGACGTGCTCCGGGTGCTCCCGGCGGGTTCCGCGGACCTGGCGGTGGAGGCGATCGTCGTCCTGGCGGACGGCGGCGGCGCGGCGGCGGTGGACGGCGTCCGGGTGGACCGGGCGGTGCACCGGGCGGCGGCGGAAGCCGCTAAAGCCTCGGCGGATGCTCTTGACGCCGCTGATACAATTAAAGGATGGAAAGGTAGCCCGGCTTCGTGCCGGGCTGACCTGTTTTTAGCCAGCCGAGTCTGTCTGAGGTCCGGATCTAAGTAATTTGTTTTGAAGATTTTGCTATAAAACAGGGGGAGGGGCGGGGGCGTGATCCAGCGGAAATGGCAGGCTCTTCTCGTTGTCTTCGGTCTCGTCCTGACCGCGTTGGCGTCGGCCGCACAGAACTCACCACCACATTTAATTGTCCCGGGCGTGTGGTTTCTGACCGGTGACACGAATGGTTATAGCAACACCGTGATCATCGAGATGCGCGACTACCTGATCGTGGTCGACGCAAATTATCCGGGTCGCGCGAAGGACTTACTGGGGATCGCGAAGGGGCTTTCGTCGAAGCCTGTGCGGTATGTATTCGACACACACGCGCATGGCGACCACTCCTACGGGAACTCAGTGTGGACCGCGGCGGGCGCGACTACGTTGGCGTTCCAGGGCGTGACCGACGAGATGAATCGCTGGGAACCGACGCGCTGGCGCAATTCAATGAAGGCGCGGCCCGATCTGCAGGCGACGGGCGAGACCGACGTGCAGAGGCCGCAGATGTCGATCACGGGCGACAAGCTGACGCTGGACGACGGCACCCGCGAGGTGGATTTCCTCTTCATGGGATGGGGGCACACGCCGGGCGATGGCTATGTGTGGCTGCCGAAGGAAAAGATTCTGGCGACCGGCGATGCGGCGGTGAATGGGCCGCGCAACAAGCTACTGGATGCGTGGATCGAGAACTGGCCGAAGGCGCTGGACAAGGCGATTGCTCTGGGACCGGAGCATGTGCTGCCGGGACATGGAGACGCGGGCGGAATCGAGATTCTGAAGGGCCAGCGGCAGTTTCTCACCGACCTGTACGCGGCGGTGAAGGCGCAGGCGGACGCAGGCAAGAAGCCTGCGGAGATGCAGATCGAACTGCCTGAGCCGGACCGATGGTGGTTCCCCGCAAGCAGGCCCGATCTGCGCCAGCAGGACATCGAGACCGTCTATCTGGAGGTGACGTCGCATGCGCCTGCAGGATCGATTCCGCACGAGTGGAAGTAATGGATGCGGCGATGAGTGATCCGTCTCGCGCGGAATGGCGAGTGTATCTCGGTTTCGCCGGGCTGGCAGTGTTGGCGGGTCCGGTGAGTGGATTTGCGGCAGGCGCGATTCTGGTGCCGACTCAGTTGCAGGTCTTCGTGGCCATTGGGTCGGCGCAGTTGCTCGCGGGCTGCGGGTTGGTGATGTATGCGGCTGCACGAAGGCGGCCGCGGCTAGGGGCGGCACAGTGGGCAGCGCTGGTGTTGCTGCTGATTCCGCAATGGTGTTCTTCGGCATTGAGTTGGCCTGGGCCCGCGATTCCGTGGCTGCGCGGGCTTGGCATGGGAACGGCGCTGCTGCTGGGTTTCGCTGCTCCGTTGTGGCTTGGGCTGGTAGCGGCTGCGGATTGGATGGAGGTGCAGGCGCCGCGCGCGGCCGTGGCGGCGGCGATTGCCGGCATTGGCGCATTTTGCCTGGTGGTTCCGACGAGCGCGTACAGCTTGAGTTGGCGACAGGTCCCTATGTTGGTGCTGCAAGTGCTGCTTGGTATCGCGACGGTGGTTTCGTGGGCGATTTCGCGGCCTCGGCTGGAAGGTTGGCCGGTAGAGTGGGCGGCGGGCGGCTATCTGCTGTTGAGCGCTTTAGGCGACGTGTTTTTCGCGGTGCTGTATGAGCGCTCATCATGGCAGCCGCTGGATTGGCGCGCGCTGTTGGTTCCGTTGCTGTGCGATGCGGCGGTGCTTGCGCTGATGTGGTGGCTGTGGTTCTGGCTGCTGCGGAGGATGACGCTGGCGGCGTTCGGCATGCGGGCGTTGGCGGCCTGGACAGCCAGCGTGGCTTTCGGCGTGGGCTTCGCAGGGTTTCGGGAGTGGCGGATTGACGTGGCGCTGGTGATTGCGTTGGCGGCGATTGTGGTAGCGCTGCGGGCGCGCGAAACCGAGGAGGAACCGGGATTGATGCTGCGCTGACTTCGTGCTTTGCTGTATCCGGTTGCCGCATTACACTGCCAGTAATGGCTGCTTCGATGTATATCGTGGTCGAGGGCGAGGATCCCGGGTTCGACATCTTCGTCAATGGGCGGGCGCTGGCTCGGCATGAGGATGCGCTGGAGCGGCTCGCTCTTCGACTGGGTGTAAAGCCGCTGATCGAGTTCTTCTCGGCCGACGAGAATTCGATGTCGCTGCTGATTGAAGAGGGCGCGGGGAATCCGGAGCTGATGCGGCGGCTGCCTCCTCCGCAGTGGTACGCGGCGGGCGATGGGCTGGCGACGGTGCGGGCGCTGGTGGCGGCGCTCGAGGACGATCCACAGCAGCTTGGGACCGAAGGGCCGCAGGTGCTGGGCGAGCTTGAGGAGTATGCGCAGGTGCTGGAGCGGACGATGCGCGCGGAGCTAAGATGGCATTTGGCCGTGAGCTGGCGGTAAGGGCGCGAGCAAAGGCTTAACACCGATGACGCCGATCTAACCGATTTTCTGAATAGGAAAAGTACGAGGATTCTAAGCTGCGTCAGAATGACGACTCGTACCGGAATGGCTTCCAAGGTAAGCAAATTATTTTTTGCCGAAGACGTCGCCCATGCGGCGGATTTGGGCGCCGACGTTGCGGAGTTTTTCTTCGAAGTGCTCGTAGCCGCGGTCGAGGTGGTAGACGCGGTCCAGGATCGTCTCTCCATCCGCAACTAATGCAGCCAGGACGAGTGATGCGGAGGCGCGGAGGTCGGAGCACATGACGGCGGCGGACTCGAGCGGGGTGCGGCCGCGGACGGTTGCGGTGCGGCCTTGCACGGTGATGTTCGCGCCCATGCGATTGAGTTCCTGCACATGCATGAAGCGGTTCTCGAAGATATTTTCGGTGACGGTGGTGGTGCCTTCGGCCTGGGTGGCGAGCGCCATGTACTGCGCCTGCATGTCGGTGGGGAAGCCGGGATATTCCTCGGTGGAGAAGTCGGCGGCTTTGAGGGTGCCGCCACTGCGGACGAGGACGTTTTCCTTGCCGCGCTCGATGCGGACGCCGCACTGTTCGAGCTTGGCGATGAGCGAGCCGAGGTGGTCGGGGTTGCAGCAGTCGACGTTGAGGTCGCCGCCGGTGATGGCTGCGGCTATGAGGAAGGTTCCAGCTTCGATGCGGTCGGGGTTAATGCGGTGGCGTGCACCGTGAAGTTTGGCGACGCCTTGCACCTTGATGGTGGAGGTTCCGGCGCCTTCGATCTTCGCTCCCATGGCGATGAGCAGGGCGGCGAGGTCGGAGACTTCAGGCTCGCGGGCGCAGTTCTCGAAGACGGTTTCACCTTCGGCTAGTGTGGCAGCCATCAGCAGGTCTTCCGTGCCGGTAACGGTGATCTTATCGAAGACGATGTGCGCGCCTTTGAGGCGGTCCGTACGCGCTTCAAGGTAGCCGTGATCCTGGGTGATGGTGGCGCCCATGGCTTCGAGGCCCTTGATGTGGAGGTCGATGGGGCGACCGCCGATGGCGCAACCTCCAGGCATAGCGACGCGGGCGATGCCGGTGCGCGCAATGAGCGGGCCAAGAACCAGCGAACTGGCGCGCATGGTTTTGACGATCTCGTATTTGGCGACGGGGTCGGAGAGGATGGCGCATTTGATGCGCGTGCGGTGCTGGGCGCGGCCGTAGCCGAGCTCGACCTCGGCACCCATGCTGGTGAGCAGCTTGCGCTCGGTTTCGATGTCGCGGACCTGGGGAATATTTTCGAGGACGACTTCGTCTTCGGTGAGGATGGCTGCGGCCATGCAGGGGAGCGCCGAGTTTTTTGCGCCGGAGACTTTGATGGTGCCTAGGAGGGGATTTCCTCCGCGTACGACAAACTTATCCATCTGATTAGTTTACGGTCACTTCGTGACTTATGCCGAGCTTCGCGCGGTCCTCCCGTTGGTCAGCATGGAACCTTGTTTGCGGCCATCGGGAGCACCAACGCGAAGCCCAATACATGTCACATGGATGACCACTGGCCGCGCAGTGGGCCTGTCCGGCAGGACAGTATTCTTAGGCGGCTGGCGCGGGAGCTGCCTGTGGGCTCTTCGATCGGTGCGATTGCTGGATGGACCTGAGCTGCTGCATCTGGTCGGGCGTCAGGACGGAACTCATCTGCTGATGCGTAGACTGAACGATCGCACGCATCTGCTTGTGGAGGTCAGCGGGTGCGAGTGCGGGGTTGGCCCTGAGTGCAGCAATCTGTTGGTCGCGGCTGGCGAGGATCGGTTCCAGCTTCGACGTTTGATCCTGCGTGAGGCTCAACTGCTTGGCGATCCGCATGGTCTGGCGGTGCGGATTGGGTGCGTGGGCCGGCGCTGCGTTTGCGGCCTGGTCGGCCGGAGGTTGTGGTTGCGGCTGCTGCGCAAATATGAGCGAGCCCGAGAGAATCAATGCAAGTGCTGCAGGGAAAGCTGTACGGTTCATCGACTTGCTCCTTTTGGAGCGGCGTTGGGAAGGTGCCGCCGCTGCTGATGAAGTAAACACGCCGGCTGCGAAATGTTGCGGCTGGGCGCGGGTGTGCGCTGACGGCGACTCTTCGGTTAGAGTGGAGGCATGCGCGGAAGACCACAGAAATCTGAGGCGGCCTCGTTCTTCTGGAAATACATCGACCGGGTCGAGGGCGACGATCCGGTTCTGGCGCTGGTGGAGCAACTTGGCGAGGCGATGGAGCTGTTCGCTGGTATCTCGGACGAGCGTTCGATATACCGCTATGCGCCCGAGAAGTGGAGCATGCGGCAAGCACTGAATCACGTGACCGACACGGAGCGCGCCTTCGCGTTTCGGGCGCTGTGGTTCGGGCGGGGATTTACTGGAGCTCTGGACAGCTTCTCGGATAGCGTGGCTGCGGCGGGCGCGGAGGCGGATCGCGTGGCGTGGGCGGCGCATGTGGAGGAATTCCAGCAGGTGCGGCTGGCGACGATCTCGCTGTTTCGGAATATGCCGGAGGCGGCGTGGTCGCGGACCGGGGTTGCGAGCGGGAATGCGATCTCGGTGCGGGCGCTGGCGTTTCTGTGCGCGGGGCACGCGGAGCATCACCTCGCGATTCTGCGGGAGCGGTACCTGGCGTAGAGCGCCGGACCGGATCAGCGGGTGGAGTTTTCGAGCTGAGTGGTTTTGCGCAGGGCGATGAGGAGCGGGATGGCTCCGAAGATGCCGAAGCTCGAGTCGATGAGGCGCCAGGGAAGCGGGATGCCGCGGGCAGGGCCGGCGATGAAAGCCAACGCGAGCACTCCTGCGCAGGCGATGAGGCCGCATTGCAGAACCCACTTGTTGCGAATGGGGTCGACCAGCGGGCCGAGGAAGACGACGGCGAGCGCGAGGTGGGCGAAGGCTAGCCAGTCAGTTCCGTAAGCGAGGAATGGGGCGTGCAGACTCTGCTGGTAGAGTGCGTCGTGGACGCGGTCGATCCATAGAATAATTCCGGCGGGCAGGATGGGATGGGTGGCGAGAATCGCTGCCAGCCACGCCGTTTCGTGCTCGAGCGGGAAGGCGGTGACGCCACTGAGAACGAGCCCAGCGATGAAGAGGGAGAGCCAGATGCGAATGCTGCGGAACTGTGGGGATGCTTGCATGGGATTGCCCTATTTGCGGCGGTAGATGTCGTAATCGGTGAGGGTGCGATACGGGACAAATTCCTGCTGGAGGATGCGGAGAGCTTCGGGCAGGTCAGGTTTGGGTGGCGCGGTGAGTTGCAGGTTACGAGTAACGATGAGCCAGCGGATGTTGTGGGCGCGCGCCTGGTCGAGGGTCTCCTGTGGGGTGTAGGGGTCGGTGGCTGGGTCGAAGAGCAGGATGGGGAACTGCGGAGTGCGGCCGGTGGCGAAGTAGAAAGGGTCTTCGCCAGGGAGCAGGAGTATGCCGTCGTTCACGGGGATTTCGGCGTTGGTGAAGCGGACGAGCTCTTCGAAGGCGGGGATCCAGGGGCCGGGAGTGTTGAGGCCGCGGAGTTGGGACAGGGTGGAGTGGGATTCGGCGCCGTCGAGTTGGACATACTCGAGGCGCTCGTGGCTGATGGCGTAGAGGCTGCCACAGAGGAGGAAGCTCGCGACGATGATGGTGGCGAGCGGGCGGGCGATGGTGGGTACTTGCGCCAGCATCGCGGCGATAAGGAGAGTGAGGAGCGGCCAGAGGGCGTAGCTCGATCCCCAGAGCTGCTGGGAGAGGAAGGTGCCGTGGATGGTGGCGAGGAGGATGAGGGGAAGAAGTGTGTTGAGGGTGGGGTTGGTGAGCAGGGCGCGGGGGCGGAGGTTGTAGATTGCCAGTGCGGCCGCGAGGAGAAGTAGGTGCGGCCAGAGGGAGAGAAGCTGGTCGGCGCGGTCGTCGGGATCGTTGGTGAGGGCGAGGTCTGCGACGGTCCATAGGAATGGGAAGCCGAGCAGAAGGATGGCCGTGGGGCGGGCCCAGGGTTTGCTGCGGAGGCTGTCGGCACGAAGAATGGCGAGGCCGGCCAGGGCGGCGGGGATGGTCCAAAGTAGGGAGGTTTGGCGGTAGGTGTCGAGGATGAGGCGGAAGCCAGGCAGGCGGCGCTCGGCGGCGAAGGTGATGGTCCAGTAGAAGTATTTGTGCACGCCGGCGGTAACGTGGATGAAGAGCAGGGCGACGGCCAGCGTGGCTGCGGCTGCGGCGAAGAAGCAGAGTTGCGGGGCGATGGGGCTGCGTTGCAGGCGGCGGATGGCGGTGATCGTTGCGACGGTCAGGAGGGTGATGAGGAGGAAGGGAAGGCCGATATTCTGCTTGGTAAAGAGGGGAAGGACGCAGGCGGAGCCAGCGAGGGCATTGCGGATTGGATTTTGGTCGGCGCGTTGGAGGAGGTAGAGAGCGAAGAGGACCGCGAGGATGCAGTCACTGTCGTAGATGGGGTGGGGGTAGATGGCGTAGATGCCCAGGACGCTGAGCGGGGCGGCGAGGATGGTGGCGAGGAGCCAGGGTCGGCTGGTGGGCTGGGCCGAAGGCAACGGCGGAGATTCAGGCTGCGCCAGAATGACGACCTCGCTTCCTTTTCGGACCATCACATCTTTTTGTACAAGTTTGATGAGAATGCGCCAGGTGAGGACAGTTGCTGCGCCAGCTTCGAGGGCGGCGCAAAGAATGTGCGGGAGGTAGACGCGGCCGAAGAGTTTGATAATGGCGGCGTGCAGCAGGAAGGTGAGCGGCGCGTGGGCGAAGGGGAAGTCCCGGTACGGAATCTGGCCGAGAGAGATGCGGAAACTGCTGTCGAGCAGGTAGCTGATGTCCCAGAGGATCGCGATGCGGGTGTTCTGCCACAGCGTGAAGCCGGTGGTCGCGAGGAAGAGCGCTGCGGCGGTGAGGGTGTCGCGGAACTGGCCTGCCGGAGCTGGATTCATTGGCTGATCTTACTTGGAGAGTCCACAGCGAGCCTGGAGTGGAGGCCGCCCGGTATTAGGCCGCGAGGGCGGTCGCGAGGTCGGGATCGACGGTGAGGATGAAATCTATGCAGGTGCGCTTGAAGAGTTCAAGGACGGATTCGCTTGGGGCGACGACGCGCAACTGGCCGCCGACGGTCTTCATCTTGCCGTAGAGGATCATGATGAGGCCGAGGCCGGCGCTGTCGGCGTAGTTGACTCCGGAGAGATCGAAGATGAGCTTGACGGTGCCGTCGCCGGCGGCCTCATCGATGCGGGATTCGACTTCGCGCAGGCGCATGCCGAGGGTCATGCGGCCGGAGAGCCTGGCTATTGGCGCTGTGGGATTGCTGCGGTCGATGTCGACTTCGAGGATCATGGTCGGGCTCCCGGCAAGGTGTTCCCGCAAGTGTAACCCGCGAGCGCAAGGGGACGACGCGCGGCGAGATTCTTTCTTAGGGTGGGCAAACGAAAACTCCCCGCGCGGGCGGGGAGTTTGGTACGAGCAATGGTGTGCAGGTTTAGAGTTCGAGGCGCGAGTCGTCGATGGCGAGGCGGACGTTGCCGTCGGACTTGGCGAGACGGCGGACGGCCTCCATCTTGTCGACGTTGGCCTTGAGCATGACCACGGCGATGGGGATGGATTTGCCTGCGGACTTAATGGTACGGATGGCGGCGTCGCGGTCGATGTTGCAGACCTTCATGAGAACGCGGATGCCACGCTCGACGAGCTTGGCGTTCTTCATGTGGACGTTGACCATGAGGTTGTCGTAGACGTAGCCCAGGCGGGTCATGGCGCCGGTGGTGATCATGTTGCAGATCATCTTCTGGGAGGTCGCGGACTTCATGCGGGTGGAACCGGAGACGACCTCTGGGCCGACCTCGACGATGATGGTGGTGTCTGCGACCTGGGAGAGCGGGGTGCCGACGTTGCAGGTGATGGCGGCGGTCATGGCTCCGCGGGCGCGGGCGTATTCAACGGCGCCGACGACGTAGGGGGTGCTCCCGGAGGCGGAGACGCCAATGACGATGTCTTTGCGCGTGGGGCGGCGGCGGGCGATGTCACGCTGGCCGAGCTCTGGGGAATCCTCGTTGACGTCGGAGGCGGAGGCGAGCGCCTTGGGGCCGCCGGCCATGATGTACTGGACCTGCGAGGGCAGGGTAGAGTAGCTGGGCGGGCACTCGGATGCGTCGAGGGCTGCGATGCGGCCGGAGGAACCGGCGCCGACGTAGATGAGGCGGCCTCCGTCGCGCAGAGAGCGGGCGACGATGTCGATCACGACGGCGATTTCAGGCAGCGCCTTTTTGACGGCTGCGGCGATCTTGGCGTCTTCGTGATTGATGATGCGGGCTATTTCGAGTGCGGACTTGGTATCGAATCCCTCGGACGCGGAGTTGGACGTTTCGGTGGTCACGTCGGTGCGCGTTTCGGTGGAATTCACGGGGGGTCTGGGCGCGACTGGCTGTTCGAGCATGGTGAGTGTGGCCATAGATTTCCGCCGCCTAGTTTGATGTCATTTCGTGCTTTGCGTCTCGTTGGATGCAGAAGAGTCCATAAAGCTGCCAATTGTGAGCATACTCT
>Ga0302314_10014645_pt1 | contig 13405 bp, 14 predicted proteins | sample III_Palsa_N2_3_FD_200533 | JGI IMG/M metagenome (GOLD analysis project Ga0302314, IMG submission 200533) | Peat permafrost microbial communities from Stordalen Mire near Abisko, Sweden - III_Palsa_N2_3 | ecosystem: Environmental > Terrestrial > Soil > Palsa > Peat permafrost | place: Sweden...
GGCCGTGACCAGGGAGCTCTCGCTGATGTCGGTGGCGAAGATCTGGATGGCGGGACGCTGCAGGGAGTCGCTGAAGAACTCGATGAGCTCGATCGCGAGGGAATAGACCTCCTCCCCCGTGGAGCAGGCCACCACCCAGATCCGCAGGGGGTGCGTTCGGCAGACGATCGGCCATCAGCCGCGAGAAGGTCGTGGTCTTCAGCGCATTGAACACCACCTGATCGCGGAAGAAGCTCGTGACATTGATCAGGACATCCTTCAGCAGGTCGGAGAGCTCTGCCGGGGTCGAGGACAGCACTCCCAGGCATTCCTTCAGCGCGGTCAGATTCCGCATCATCAGCCATGTTCACATTGGGCGGAATGACGTAGAGGTGGTTCGGAAGGATGGCCATCCCCTCGCAGACCTCGATCACGGGCAGCGCAGTGCCTTTGGCCAGGATCTCCACCAGCTGGCTGGCATGGCGCGGATCCAGGTGCTGCACGAAGACGAAGGCCATGCCGGAATCGATGGTCAGCGGCTGCAGCAGCTTGGTGAACGCGGCCAGGCCACCTGCCGACGAACCGATGCCGACGATGGTGAATGGCGCACAGGCCGTGACCTGGCTGGAGCCGTCCTGCGCCTCCGACGCCACCGGAACCAGAGGGCCTTCGGCAGGAGTCATGGATTGCCTGCCCTCGAGCCGTGATATGGGCTGAACGGGGGGAGGATCACGATCTGAACATAGTATCTGGAAGCCGCAGGCTACAGCCATTTTGGTATTGTTGCCAAACATGTGGAGAGAGGGTATTTTGCGTGAGGGTCCCGGGTGGCTGGTGGTACGATAGACCATGCGCCAGCGCCACTTATTCAAATTCCGTGGTGATCGGCCATGTATCCCCTCTCGCGCTCTCGTCCTCACCGCCGCCCTCCTGGCCGGTCCGCTGGCGCACTGTCCCAATACCGCAAATCCTGACCATAAGCGCAGCCCATGGTAGCAATGGTCGTGATGATTGATGACAATCCCCAGGATGCCGACTTGATAGAGATGGCCTTCGCCCACAACGAACGTCCCATCCGCTTCCATCACGCCGTGGACGGACTCCAGGGCGTCAAGCTCCTGACGGAACTGCTGAGCGCTGCAGGCGATGACCTCCCGCGTCTGATCATCATCGACGTCAACATGCCACGCATCCGCGGACCGGAAGTATTGGCATTCATCAAGAACTGTCCCCGGCTGCTGAATGTTCCGGTGGTCATGCTGAGTTCATCGGACGCTCTCAAGGAACGGGCTTTGTGCCTGTCGCTGGGCGCATCGCGCTATCTGGTCAAGCCGCTGCGCCTCGAGGACATCTACAGCTGTGTCGCCCAGATCGCGCTCTATCTCGATGATCCGGCGTCGCCGCTGCCCGTTCCGTCGTAATCCCCGATCCGGTGTCGGCGCCATCGTCCAGGCTGAGATCCGTCCTGATGAGCCGGTCACCGACCCGCTCATCGACTCTCACCGATACCGCCGACTCATCGTCATGTCGTTGTCGATCCCTATTCCCCTGCGTCGGGCCCTGCGCCTCTGTCCAGATTCCTTCCGAGGCCATCCGTCTCCGCATCCCGCTGACACCCCTCCGCTGCTGACTGCGCGGCGGGCCAGGGCGGCAGCCGGGCGCCGACCTCCACACCATTGAATTGAACAGTTCAAGCGCCGCCTCCCCGCGCAGATGGTCGTCGACAATCGCGCCCAGGCCGTGGCTGCGACGACCGAAGTACTGAACCCTGGTTTGGCGTCATGCCCGGAACGAGTCGATTGCGACCAATATCACGATCGCGTCATCACCGCTGGCTAGAGTCCCGCGTGTGCGACCACATCCCCTTGGAGGCAACCGATGACCATCCATCTCAACAGCCTGGAAAACGCCTATCTCGCCGTGGAGGACGATCCGCTGGCGCGCGCCTGGATCCACCGGGACAGCAGCGCGATCCGCATCGTCTCCGATCTCATGGATGCCGGTGCGTCCCCCTCGCCGGCCGACCGCGACTGGGTCGAGGTCCCGACACCTGATGAATTGAATCTGAAAAGCGTGCTGATGGAGCTCTTCGTCCATCAGGTCTGCCCGCATCTGGCGCTGCCGGTCTATCGGTGCTTCGGACGACAGGACGCCTGGCGTTCGTACAAGGAGCTCCTCGACCAGCAGGGCTATCTCGAGGACTGGCAGCGCTTCGAAGAGCGCTCGCTACGCGACGCCCTGCGTCACTGGGCCGACGATCACGCCATCGAGGTGGCCAGCGCCTGAGTCCGTCCGGTGATGACGGGAACCCATCCCATCCCATCCCGCCATCGCCCACTCCATCCTGATCCCGGGTCCCATCAACGTGATCCGTCAGGCCGCGCTGTGCAAGGCGTCGGATCGGCGTCAGCGCAGCGGCAGCGAGCGGATGCTCTGGCGCAGCCAAGCAATCGCCACGACCGTGGTGAGGGCGATGATCGCCACGGCCGGTACGGCATGTCCCGTGGTCCAGATCAGGATGTGATCAAACAGCGGCACCGGCACGGGCGGCAGTGGCTGCTCAGCGCTGACCGGGACCGGATCGCTGTGCCATGAGATCAGGGCAAGCGAGCCCAGCAGCAGCGCCCCACCATTGAGCTGACCCCAGGTCAGCAGGCGCAGCTGACTGGTGGCTGGCAGCAGTGGTGGCCCGACAGCAAGCACCGGCGGACGGCCGCCGGGCATGACCAGGGCGAGGACCAGCAGGAAGCAGGTCCCGGCGGCGGCGCTGCCCAGGAGCGTCAGCTCACGGGCGATGCTGGCCATGGCATCGCGCAGCTCCTGCTCCTGATTCATCCTCTCCCAGTACTGCGCCAGCAAGGGATCCTGAGCCATCATGTGGCTGCCCCGCAATGGCCGCGACGGCTTCGGGCCCAAGCCAAGATTCGGACGCAGCACCGGTTCGGGAACCTGCAGGTCGGCGCTGTGCGCGGCGATGCGCCACTGGGCCAGGCGCTGCGCGCGCATGAAGGCCGGATCGATCGCCACGTGGTGGGCCATCAGGCGCTGGCAGTAGTCATCGACGCTCATGACCGCCCCGATGGGCAGCATCACCGAGGTCGCCTGCGGGTATACCGCGGAGAAGTACTGCATCGGCGTGCTCTCGACCCCGGGGCCGTTCGTGACCAGCGGCCGCCAGGTGAACAGCACGGCGCCTGCGCACAGGATCAGCAGTGGCCCGGTGACCACCGCCACCAGCAGGGCCGCACGGCGGCTGAGGTAGGCCTGCAGGCACAGACGACGGGTCATGGTCGTCACCTGCCAGGCACCGAGCAAGGCTGCCGCCATGAGCTCCGGCAGGATGCGGACCAGGGTTCCGGCAACCACCGTCGGACGGTCAAGGTTCCGGCCGATGACCAGGATCAGGACCAGGATGGCCAGGACTATCCAGAATGAGGTGTTGTCGATCAGGACGAGCGCCACCAGCCGGGTGCGCGCGCCGAGCGGCGCGAGCAGGCGCGCAATGGTCCGTGCGATCACCTGCTCCCAGACCTGGCGCAGGATGCCGCCCCATCCGCCCAGCTGCGGCACCAGCAGGCGATCAACCGAGACGCGCGCCGCTCCAGTCTCCAGGAAGCGGCTGGGAAGCACCGCCCAGACGCCGGCGATCATCACGCCATAGGATCCGAGCAGGATGCTTTGGCCGAGCACATCCCAACCCAGCAGATGGGCAGGGATCATGAGCGTGGAGCGCACCGCCACGACGGTCCGGGACTGATCAGGGAGGACCAGGACCGCGACCGCGACCGCGAGCAGCGCCAGCACGCGCAGACGATGGCGCAGCACGGCGGCGATCGGCACCATCACCATGAGCCAGAACGGCGCCTCGCAGGCCTCGCCGAGGCACGACTCGAAGGTCGGCCATCCCTTGCCACGCAACGCCTCGGTGGCGAAGGGTATCTGCAGCAAGCCCGCCAGCATGCCCAGCCAGCTGATCAGCAGCATCGCCAGGTATCCGCTCAGGCGCAGGCGGGCAGGACTGACCGGCAGACCGCGCAGGCACGGTTCCGCGCCATGCACGAGCAGGGGTGCGGCGATGATGAAGCAGGCGAAGACCAGGTCGGCGAGCAGCGGCAGCGCGTCGCGACCATCGCCATGCACCAGGGCCGGGCTGCAGCTGGCGGCCGCCGCCAGGGCGATCACCAGCATCGCCTGGACGTGCCCGATCCGCAGCTGGAAGCGCAGCACTCCCAGTCCGCTGGCCAGGGCGCTCACGGGCGGCCTGCCGCAACCGGATCGGCGGCGAGCGCGCGCGTGCGGTAGATGAAGGCGTCCTCGAAGGTCATGCCCTGCGCATCGAGCACCACCGTCCCGGGTCCGGCCAGGCCGGCGACTACCGCCCCCGCCTCGCTCGGCGAGCAGGCCAGGATGATCACCGTGCCGAGGCCGTGCGGCTCCTGGGCCAGCAGCAGCGGGGAGTGCGCAAGCCGTCCCAGGTCGATGGCCCCGGGCGCCACCTCGACCCGGCACACCTGGCGGGTCATGTCCTCGATCGAGCCGTCGTGGACCTTGCGCCCATGGCTGAGGATCACCAGGCGCTCAGCCAGGCGCTCGAGGTCGGAGAGCAGATGGGTGGCGATGATCACCGTGGTGCCCGACTCGTTGAGCAGCTCGATGATGATGCCCAGCACCTCCTTGCGCACTGCCGGATCGAGATTGCCGGCCGGCTCGTCGAGCAGCAGCAGCTCGGGGCGATGCCCGATCGCCATGAGCAGTGCCAGCTGTCGCTGCTGGCCCCGGGACAGGGCCGAGAACAGGCGGTTGCCGTCGATGCCCAGGCGGCGCTGGAAGGTCTGGATCAGGGCAACATCCCAGCGCGGATAGACCGAGGCGCACAGCGCCAGGAGGTCGCTGCCACGCACCCCGGCGGGCACCGCGTCGTGGTCCGCGACATAGCCCAGGCGCGCACGCAGGGCGATCGGATCGGCCCACGGATCCATGCCCAGGACCTCGACCGAACCGGAGCTGGCATGGATGAAGGGCGGCAGCAGCCGCAGCAGGGTGCTCTTGCCGGCCCCATTGCGTCCGACCAGGCCGATGACCTGCGGCCGGTCGACCTCGAGATCGATGCCGCTGAGGGCCTCGCCGCCGCTAAAGCGGCGCGAGACGTTGCGCAGGCTGAGGATGCTCATGGCGTGTCCTTGTCCTTCCAGGCGTGATCGGCAAGCGTGGTCCACTCGCCACGTGCCAGACCGCCGTTGCGGGCGGCGCTCGCGGCGCGGCCGAGGTCGTTGATGATCGCGGTACGGACGTCGTGGCGCACGTCCGCCGGCAGGGTCTCGACCACGAAGGTGCCCAGGCCGCGCCGCGTGGTCAAAAGGCCGAGCCGCTCGAGCTCATCGAAGGCGCGTTTCACGGTCAGGCTGTTGACGGTCAGCTGCACTGCCAGGTCACGATGCGAGGGCACCCGCTCGCCGGCCGTGAGGCGGCCGCTGGCAATCGCCTCCTGGATCTGGCGCACCAGCTGCAGGTAGATGGGATCGCCGAGGTTGGGATTGATAGTCAGCAGCACGACGTAGTGATATACATGACTACATCACTACGTCAACGGGCTTCCGACCGCGAGCATGATGCTGGCCTGAGCGCCAGCAGGCGTTTCCGCACCATATACGATTTCTGCTTAAGGAGCTACGAAATCTGACCATGAAAATTGACCGGTGGAAATCGGCGGCTGAGTGGCCGAGCACGGCCTCGCCGGCTATTATGGTGCAATGGACACCGCGACCGCCTTCATCAATGGCCACAACCGCAACGCCGGCAGCGGAGATACCGTCTATCGCGGCATGCTCGAAGCGCTTCCCGCGCCGGCACCCATCCGTTCCGTCACGGAAGCGGCGCAGGCGATGTTCACTGACGGCGTCGTGCAGTTCCCGGATCTGCTCTCGCCATCGGAGGTTCTGGAGATGCGCCGCTGGATGGACTCGCTTGGCGACGAGGACGCACAGTACGAGATGAAGGACTGGTGCTTCAACAAGCACCTCGACGCCGACCTGTGCGGAACTCCGCAGTGGCTGAAGCTCATCGACCGCAGCCCGGTGCATGAGGTCCTGGCGCTCGCGCTCGGCCACGACCATGTCTGCTATGGCGGCAGCCTGTGGATCACCGGCCAGGGACGCGAGATGGGCATGCATACCGACTTCATGCTGCTGCGGCTGCCCGACGGCGTCCTTGAGCAGGCCAAGGCCATCGTGCCGATCGTCCGCGCGACCCTGCACATCTACCTCGATGACCAGGTGGCCGAGATCGGCCCGACCCTGGTGATCCCGGGCAGCCATCTCGCCGGCCACCCGCCCGAGAACCAGTCGACCTGGAACGGCCGGACGCCGAAGATGGTCTCGGTCAAGGCCGGCGGCGCCGCCTTGTTCCGCCACGACCTCTGGCACGGCGCGGCGCGCAACACCAGCCAGCGCCGCCGCTACCTCATCCAGGTCCACTATGCCATCGCCTGGCATCATGGACCCCAGGGCGTCTTCGGTGAACCGCAAAGCTTCGAACCCCAGGTCCTCGCCCTGGCCACAGGGCGGCAGCGCGCGGTGCTTGGCGAGCGCGAATCCGCACCGCAGACCGCCGCCTACGCACGTTAAGCTGCCGACGCTTCGGCTCCGGGGGCGTGCCGTGCTGCAGCACCATCAACACTCCACGGCCGCGTCGGCAGGACCAGCCACAGGAGGAGTTCGCCCCTTCTGGCGGCAGGACTGTGCAAAGGCGAATGCATGTTTCCTGCGTCGCGCTCGATTGGTAAAATGATGCTCTCGACGTTCACGCCAAGCCGAACCACCCGCTGGATGGAGTGCGGAACGGTCATTGCGCGCACCGGTCGGGATCCGAGAGGACGGTCAGACCTCCATGACGACGCGCCCCATCCCGCATCCACCGATCGTCACCCGCGATCAGTGGCAGTCGCACCGCCTGTCGCTGCTGAGCCATGAGAAGGAGCTCACCCGGCAGTACGACCAGGTGAATGCCGAACGACGGCGTCTGCTGATGGTGAGGATCGACAAGGAGTACCTCTTCGCAGGCCCCCGCGGGTGCGACCCGCTTCCCGGAGCTGTTCTAGGACCGCCGTCAGCTCATCGTCTATCATTTCATGTTCGACCCGGCCTGGGAAAAGGGCTGTCCAGGCTGCACCAGCATGATCGACGGCATCGGCAACCTGTCGCTGTTGAACAAGCGCGACACCACCTTCGTGGTGGTCTCCCGCGCTCCGAAACCCAAGCTCGATGCCTTCAAGGCCATGAAGGGCTGGACGATCGACTGGTACTCATCCGTCGGCAGCGACCTCACCTACGATTTCCACGTCTCGCTCGATCCGAAGATCATGCCGGCCGAGTACAATTACCGCACCAAGGCCGAGATGGCCGCGGCCCAGGGGCATCCGGTGCTGATGGAAGGCGAAGAGCATGGCCTGAGCGTCTTCTTCCGCCTCGATGAGGATGTCTACCACACGTACTCGACCTATGCCCGGGGCACGGAATCGCTCACCGACGTCTTCCGCCTGCTCGACATGACCCCGTACGGCCGGCAGCAGGACTTCGAGGATTCCCCCACCGGGTGGCCGCAGCGGCCGACCTACGGGTCATGACGGCCATGCCCGGAAGCCACCAACGACCACAGATCTGCGCCGCACGGGAGCAGGACCCGCAGCAGCGACGCGGTGGCGCGGCGACGCCAGGAGCTGCCGTGGGTGCCCATCGACAAGGACTATCGCTTCCAGACCGATGCGGGAAGCGCTTCGCTGGCGGACCTCTTCCACGGCCGCTCGCAGCTGCTCGTCTACCATTTCATGATCGGATCCGGGTATACGGCCGTATGTCCATCCTGTCCGTCGATCGCAGACGGCTTCAACGGCTTCGTCAGCCACCTGGCGCATCACGACGTGACGCTCCTGGCGGTGTCGCGGGCGCCGCTTCCGACGCTGCAGGCCTACCGGCGGCGGATGGGCTGGACGTTCCCCTGGGCTTCCTCGCTCGAGAGCGATTTCAAAGCCGACTTCCATGTCGCCTTCACCGAGGAGCAGCAGCGCCGTGGCGAGGTCGATTACAACTACCAGCGCGCCGGGCACGCCATGGATGAGCAGCCGGTGTCAGCGACCGTCACCCGGATTGCCCGCAGCTGCGGGACCGACCCCACCACCAATGCCCTGGACCGTCCGGGCATGAGCGCGTTCGTGCGCGACGATGGCGTCATCTACCATACCTATTCCACGTATACGCGCGGACTGGATGGCCAGTGGGGCGCCTACCAATGGCTCGACCCGGCTCCCAAGGGCCGCAATGAGAACGGATTCTGGTGGCGTCGCCATGACGAGTACGACCGGCCGTGAGCCTGGACCTGGAGGACATCGCTCACCCGCCGTGCTGCGCCGGGTTGATGGCGATCCTGCTGGTGGTCGGAGTCATGGACCTGCGCACCATGGCGGTGGTTGCGGCCGCCATCACCTGCGAGCGCCTGGCGACGGCGGGCCATCGCGTCGCGCGCGCCATCGGGGCCGTGGTGATGGCGGCAGGAGCGTATCTGATCGTGGGCGCCGTGGGTTGTGGATGAGGCCGTCTGTGCGCCGGGACCATGGCCTGCGGACATGGGGCGGGTGCGCTCGCGTGGCTACGCCGCCGCTGCCGCGAAATCCTGCGCTGTGAGGACCGTGGCCTGCGCGGTGAAGACCTTCTCGGTCAGCACGCGATGGACTTCCGGATCGCGGTCGAAACACGCGTCCTTGACCACGATGCACAGGTAGTCGAGATCGGCCGCCTGGCGCAGCGTCGACAGCACGATGCCGCTGGTCGTGAAGCCGAACAGGACCAGGGTCCTGATGCCCTGCGCGCGCAGGATCATCTCCAGGGCGTTGCCGGAGAAGCCACTGACGCGGTGCTTGGCGATGAACACATCGCCCGGCTGCAGGATGTCGGCATGGACGCGCGCCGAGGCCGAGCCCATGAGGAACAGGCCGCGGTCCTTGATCATCCCGAAGCGTGGATGACCCGGCACGATCTCGGGATATCCCGGCTCGAAGCCCAGGCCGACATGGAACAACCGGCAGCCGAGGCGCCGTGCCGCGGCGACAGTCTGGGCTGCGGCGGGAATGGCGGCCTGCGCCTCGGGAGCGAAGCCGAGCAGCCCCTCCTGGACGTCGAGGGACAAGACGGCGGTCGTGGCGGGATCGATCTGCATGCGGGGCTCCTGGCGACAGGTTGACATACATATAGTATATGTCTATTATATCTTATATGGATAATGCATCGCCGCTGGCGCGCGAGCTGGTCGAGCTGTCCTCGATCCTGAAGCAGCTGATACGCCAGGAGTTCCGCTCCTCGGGCGGCGGCGCCGGGGCGGGCCCGAACCTGACCCAGTACCGGATGCTGCGCCACATACAAAACGGCACCAGCCAGGTCGGCCAGCTTAGCGAGGTCCTCGGCACCACCCAGCCCGCGACCTCGATCATGGTCGAGACCATGGTCCGTCAGGGCTTCCTCACCCGTGTGGCGCATGCCACCGACCGGCGCCGCATCGAGCTGCACCTGACGCCCCTGGCGATCGGCTCGCTCGAGACCAACTATCGCCGCGCCCTGGCCTCCATCGAAGGCCGCCTCACGGCGCTGCCGAAGAAGCACCGGGCGGACCTGGCCCGGCAGATGCGCCTCCTGATCGGCGTGCTCGCCGAGCCTGCCGGCGATGGCGATGGCTGAACCGCCCGCCAGTACGCCCGCGCCACAGGGCCTCGATCCGCGCGTCTGGCGCGTGGCCTGCGTGGTCTGCATCGGACCCTTCCTGTCGCAGATGGACGCGACCGTGGTCAACTTCTCTCTGGCCACGATCCGCGACCAGCTGCACGCGACCATCCAGTCGGCGCAGTGGATCATCAGCGGCTACCTGCTGGCCCTGGCGCTGATGCTCCCGCTCAACGCCTGGTGCGTGGCGCGGCTCGGCGCCAAGCGCCTCTACCTGCTGTGCTTCAGCGCCTTCACCCTGACCTCGCTGTTGTGCGGCGCCGCGACCAGCATGCCGGAGCTGATCGGCGCGCGCGTGCTGCAGGGCATCGCCGGCGGCCTGCTGGCGCCGATGACCCAGCTGATGCTGGCCAGGATCGCCGGCAAGCACCTGGCGCGCATCATCGGCTACACCGCGGTGCCGATCCTGCTCGCGCCGATCGCCGGTCCGACGGTGGCGGGTGCCATCCTCAAGTACGCGCATTGGCCTTGGCTCTTCTACATCAATCTGCCGGTCGGCATCCTCGGCGTGGCGCTGGCGGCGGCCATGCTGCCCGCCGATGCTGCGCAAGCGGAGCGCCGGCCGTTCGACCTGCGCGGCTTCCTGCTCATCTCGCCCGGCCTGGTGTGCCTGCTCTATGGGCTCGAGCACGCGACCCAGGTGCTGGGCGGGACCACGCTGCTCGCCGCGGTGGCGCTGATCGGGGCCTTCATCGCGCACGCCCTGCGCCACCGCGAGACGGCCCTGGTCGATCTGCGGCTCTTCGCCATCCCGGTCTTCGCCGCGGCGACCCGCACCCAGTTCCTCTCCAATGGCGCGACCTTCGCCGGTCAGCTGCTGATCCCCTTGTTCCTGATCAGCGGTTGCGCCCTCGCGCCGACCCAGGCCGGCTGGCTGCTGGCGCCGATGGGTCTGGGCATGCTCTGCGTCTATCCGCTGATGGGCACGTTGACCGAGCGTTTCGGCTGCCGCGCGGTATCCGTCACCGGCATCCTCGTCGCGGGGATCAGCACCCTGCCCTTCCTGTGGATGACCGGCCACCGGGTGGGTCCCCTGCTGGTGGCCGTGGCGATGATCGGACGTGGAGCCGGGCAGAGTGCGATCGGCATCCCCTCGGTCTCGGCCGCCTATGCGGCGGTGCCGCCGGAACGCCTCGCCCAGGCCACCACCGCCACCAACATCGCGCAACGCCTCGGCGGCCCGGTCGCGACCACGCTCATGGCGATCGTGCTCGGCATGACGGCGACGCAACGCGGGGCGGTCGGTCCGCATGGCTTCCTCATCCCCTTCCTGGTGCTCATGGCCCTGCAGGCGCTGGTCCTGGCCGCCGCCTGCCGCTTGCCGGTGCGCATCCATCCTGCCTCTGATTCCGGCGGAATGCCGCAGCCAGCCGCCGGGCGCTAGAACAGCACCGCGACCACGGCCAGGGCGCACAGCACGATGCAGATCGACCAGCCGGCCAGGCGCAGCGCCAGGCTGATGCGCAGGCGGCCCATCACCGCTCGGTCACTGGTCGCCAGGAGCAGGGGGATCGCGGCGAAGGGCAGCTGGATGGCCAGGACCACCTGGCTGAGGATGAGCAGATGGTCGAGGCCGGCGACTCCGCCGAGCAGTATCATCAGGGCGGCCGGAATGACGGCCACGCCACGGGTCAGGAGCCGGCGCGGCACCGGGCGCAGCGGCAGGCGGATGAAACCTTCCATGACCACCTGTCCGGCCAGGGTCCCGGTCATGGTGGCATTCATCCCCGAGGCCAGCAGGCCGATGGCGAAGACCGTCCCGGCCAAGGGTGCGCCGAGCAGGGGAGCAAGCAGGCCGTGCGCCTGGGACAGGCTCGCCACGTCATGCCGCCCGTGCGCATGGAAGGCGGCCGCGGCCACCACCAGGATCGCGGCGTTGATCAGCATCGCGACGCCGAGCGCGACGTTCGAATCGATGCTGGCCAGGGTGACGGCACGTTGCCGTGGGACGCCGGGGGCGCTGTTCTGCACCAGGGCCGAGTGCAGATAGAGGTTATGCGGCATGACCGTCGCACCGACGATGCCGATGGCGATGTAGGCCATGGCCGGATCATGCCAGATGGCCGTGCCCGGCAGCAGTCCCTGCGCCATCGCGCCCCAGCGCAGCGGTGCCCAGAGCAGCTCCAGCACGAAGCAGGTGCTGATGATCGCCATCAGGGCGAGCACCGTGGCCTCGAGCCGGCGCACGCCCCAACGCTGCAGGCCCAGCACCAGGAAGACCTCGATCACGCTCGCCACCAGGCCCCACGCCAGCGGCAGATGGACGAGCAGCTGCAGGGCGATGACCGTGCCGATGACCTCGGCCAGGTCGGTGCTGATGATCGCCAGCTCCGCCACCACCCACAGCAGGATGACAACCGGCCGGGCGTAGCGGTCCCGGCAGATCTCCGCCAGGTTGCGGCCGCTGGCGATGCCCAGGGCCAGCGCGAGGCGCTGCAGCACCATGGCCACGACATTGGCCAGGACGATGACCCACAGCAGTCCATAGCCGTAAGCCGATCCGGCGGCGATGTCGGTCGCCCAGTTGCCCGGGTCCATGTAGCCGACCGCGATCAGGAAGCCCGGGCCGACGCACAGCAGCAGCTGCCGCCACGAAGCGGACGCCGTCCTCGGCGCGGCAAGCGCGAGCCCCTGCGTTGCAGCCATGACCCAGCTCCCGGGGCGGAACGGTAGCGGCGCAGGCTTCCACGCCGTCCACTGCGCGGAATGAACTGCACACGCTCCCCCACGCCCGGGCGAAGGGCCTGGTAGCCAGCGTCCAATCTTCCTGGAAACGTAGCCCCGAAGGCGCCCCACCCCCGGCTACAATGCAACTCGGCCCCAGTGGCCGGACAGCTAGGTCGGGCAACCCCATCGCATCGATGGATCCCTGCCGGCCTCATGTCGAGAACCGCATACCCCTCATACCGCACCCCGTACGGAAAGGCCACCCATGGCACTCTTCACCACCATCAAACTTGAATCGCTTCAGCAGGCATTCGGTCACAAGCTGCAATGCCTCTATGACGTCGAGCTGCGCCTCGTCGAGGCGCTTCCCAAGATGCGCGAGGCGGCCGCCAATCCTGAGCTCAAGCAGGGCTTCGGCAGCCATCTCACTGAGACCGAAGGCCAAGTGCGCCGCCTGGAGCGCATCTTCCAGATGCTCAATGAGAAGCCGGAGCGGGTCACCGCCTCGGTGCTCAAGGCCCTGGTTTCCGAGGGCGATGAGATCATCTCCGCCAAGGGCGAGCCGAGCGTCAAGGATGCCGTGCTCATCGCCGTCGGCCGCTCGGTCGAGCATCATGAGATGTCGCTTTATGAGACCGCAGTGACCTGGGCCCAGGCGCTGGGGCTGAGCGAGGCGGCCGAGCTGCTGCAGGACACGCTCGATGAGGAGAAAGCTGCCGACGAGAAGCTTTCGACCCTGGCCGAGGCGGCGATCCATGCGCACGGCGCGCGTGGTCGTTGAGTCCTGACGCGGATGACGCCATCATGGCGTCATCCGTCGAAACGGTGATTAAACGGATGGAGGGATGCAGCGCGGCTGCATCCCTCCATTTTTTTCGCTGGTCTGTGCACCGTGGCCATGCCATGACCTGAAGCGCCGGCGCTCAATGGGCTTGCGGCACGTTGCCGCTGCCATTGCCGTTGTCTGTAAGACCCGGCAGGCCGTCCACCATGTC
>Ga0302314_10014646_pt1 | contig 13405 bp, 9 predicted proteins | sample III_Palsa_N2_3_FD_200533 | JGI IMG/M metagenome (GOLD analysis project Ga0302314, IMG submission 200533) | Peat permafrost microbial communities from Stordalen Mire near Abisko, Sweden - III_Palsa_N2_3 | ecosystem: Environmental > Terrestrial > Soil > Palsa > Peat permafrost | place: Sweden...
ATCCCGCATTAGCAACGGTGCCGGAAAACCGCGTCTATGTGCCGGCCGAAACCGTGGGCGCCTTCGTCGCCAGCTTCAATCGCTTCGCCCACGGCCACGTCATTTCCGACGACCCGCATGCGCCAGGCGAAGAAATCGGCCGTGCGGGGTACAGCTATCGCCGCATCCGGATCGTATCGCCCTTCGGCAACATGGCTGTATTCGTCACGGACGGGCAATTGCCCTATCCGTTCGGCCGCGAGATCACCGGCTACGAGGTCAGCAACCTGGCTCTCACACTCGGCAAGGCGAAGGCCGCGGGTGCCACCATACTCGCCGGTCCGTACGCCGGGAGCGACAGACAGGCGGCCATTGTAGACTTTCCCGGCGGCTACCTGGCCGAGGTCCACGCGGTTGTTCGGTGACGATCCTCAACCGATATCGGCCCTGGCTATGGTCAGGCTTGCTGTGGCTCACGCTCACCCCGGCGATGGCGCAATCGGCGCCCGCGCCCGACACCACGCCCACGTCTCCAGAACGGCCAACCATTGAGAACCAGCGCTGGGAGGAAAACTGGGCGGTTCTAGCCGATCCGAGCCTGCGCACCGAACCGTTGGACGCGCTGAAATACATCCCGCTATCGCCGGATCCTGACGTTTATTTGTCGCTGGGTGCCAACGCCCGTGAACGCGTGGAGAGCTTCGACGCCCCTGTCTTCGGCGTTGGCCACCAGAAGAGTGGCACCTATCTTCTCGATCGCCTCGAGATCGATGCGGATCTACGTATCGATGGCTGGCAGGCCTATGTGCAGTTGCAGGATGATCGCGCCGCCGGCAAGCCTACAGTAACGCCCGTGGATGCGGACATGCTGGATTTGGAGGAAGCCTTCATTGCGTATGTCGGCGATGTTGGCGATGGCGTGCTCAAACTGCGGGCCGGCCGTCAGGAATTTAATTTCGACCTGCAGCGTTTCATTTCGGCCCGGGATGGCCCCAACGTGCGCCAAGCTTTCGATGCCATCTGGGGCGACTATGAAATTCATGATTGGCGGATCATTTCCTTCGCCAGCCACCCCACCCAGTACCGCGACATCACCGTGTTCGACGATTACTCCGACAGCAACCTCGTCCTGGACGGATTCCGCGTGGAGCGCCGTGCGCTGGGCCCAGGCGATCTCGCGATCTACTATCTGCGCTACCAGAATGACATGGCGCGCTTCGCCGCGGTCAGCGGCATGGAACGCCGCAATGCGGTCGATATCCATTATGATGGAAAAACAGGGCAGATCGACTTCGATGCCGAATTCATGGGCCAGCAAGGCACCATCGCCAACCGGCCATTACTCGCCTGGGCCTTCGGCGGCCGCATCGGTTACAGCTTTCCACGCCCCGCCTATACACCGAGCGTCTATGTGCAAGTGGATGCGGCGTCAGGCAACACATCGCGTAACGGAACCTACGGCACGTTCAACCCGCTGTTTCCGAACGGCTATTATTTCCCGTTGGCGGGGCTCACCACCTATGCCAATCTGGTGCATGTAAAACCGGTTTTCAGTATATCGCCGGCCCAGGGATTATCCGTGGATGTGGGACTTGGGCTACAGTGGCGGCAGACGACGCAGGATGCGATTTACACCATCCCCACCCAGGCGATACCCAATACGCTAGGGCGGGGCGATCTTTGGTCAGCAGCCTATCTGCAACTGGATATCGCGCAAAAAATCAACGCGCATATCACCGTGTCCGCGCAGATCGTGCAGTATCAAGTGGGCGAAACCATCCGGCGCGCCGGTGGACACGATACCGATTATGCCATGGTACAGCTGTCACTGGCATGGTAACGGTTTTGTGAACGTTATTGCCAATCTGCCTATGGGAAGCAAGAAAGCGCTTCTTTTTGGAAAAAGAAGCAAAAACTTTTGCAAGTTGGCGCGCGCGTTGGATCCAACGCGCACGCCAATAAGCAAAAGTTTTTGGTTCTTTTTTCCAAAAAAGAACTGCTTGCCTTTATCATCTACGAGTTACACTTAATGCCCATTAGTATCAATCCTGCCGTTGCCGCCGCCAGGCGCCAGGCCCCACGCCATAAAATTTTGAAAACATGCGCGTAAGGTGGCTTTGATCCGCGAATCCGCAGTCCAGCGCCACCGCGCTGATCGGCATTTCTGTGGCTTGCAGCAACTCCTTCGCGCGATTGACCCGCCGCATCGATAACCATCGATGGGGTGGCAAACCCGTCGTTTGTTTAAATGCACGAACGAAATGACTGCGGGAGAGGCCACAAATCGAAGCCAGTTCGGAAAGCCCGGGGTTGCCTTTAAGCTCGTCCAGAAGCCGGTTGGTCACCCGGCGTTCCTGCAGCGGCGTCAACATGCCCCGCCGCAACTGGCCCCGCGCCTGGGTGTCACTTTTACTTAATCCGCCATACGTCACCGCCATATGCGCCACCATCGCGGAAAAGACGTGGTCAGTAAAAACTGCGCTCGCTTCGTGCGGTTTGGCTAGAAGTGGCAAAAGTGCGCGGGCCAGCCCCAACATTGTCTCATCGCGCCGCTCTACATCAATAGGGCAGTGCAGGCGTTCAATCCGCGGTCGTTTGAGCTCCTTACATATGTCGTCGAATGCGGATAGCGGGATGTAGGCGTGAAATGAGTCGAACGGCTGCGACAAGTCCAAATTCCAACTGTGACGTAAATCCAGGCAGGTGAGCGCCCCAGTACCAAGCGCGGGCACGTCGATAGCGCGCCCATCGCAATATCCACCGTGGCGCGGCAATGGCCGCAGGATCACCACGGCCATCACCATATCGGCGCTAGGATTGGGTTCACAGATACCAAGCCCTGGGCGATCGCGGCGGTAGCGCGCCACCGAAAGGTCGCCATGCGCGAAATTCACTGAAAACAGCCATGAACTGTCATCAAGCTGCGCGCGGTCCGCGAAAAAGGGCTCGTCCGCAGCGATGAGCCTTCGGCCCTGAGAAGGCGCCTCCATGGATTTTCCCTAAAGGTTATCCGGCACCACAGGCAATGCCCGTTGCGCCACCGCCATGTCCACGCAGACAGCTTACGTACAATAGTACAGACTTGTCATCCGCTTTTTGCGCAATCGAAGCGCGTCATTGTCTTGTCATCAAATCAACCTCGGCGCATATCTATCGCCCGCAATACTAGAGGCGTCCGGTTCTTGTGCGGTCCCTGGGCGCCACGCAAACATCACCACGTCTCGCTCGATCAGGGCTGCCCCTCAAACCGCTCTTCGGTTTCGCGTCCGGGAAGGTCGGGACCGCAGTCGGCCCAGGGCAGGCGGCTCTCGATGCCGTAATGATGATCCGGCTTGATGCCGGAGGGGTCGTCCAGACTTCCGGCCGTGAGCGACAGTTGCTTCTCGGCCTCCCCGTCATAGAACAATGGTGAGCCACATTGCCGGCAGAATCCCCGTGTCGCGATGGGTGAAGAACGGTACAGGGTAGGCGATCCCTTCGTCCAGCGCACGGCTTCACGCGGGATACTCAGTAGGGTCGCATAGCCCCCGCCGGTAGCTTTCCGGCACATGGAGCAATGACAATACGTGCCCAGAAGCGCGGCCGGATCAACGCCGGCTTGCGGCCCGGTCGCGATTTCGTAGCGGACCGCGCCGCACAGGCAGCCGCCGTGCAATGTACCTTCCGTCATGAGGGCGGCCGTTTTCTGCTCGCGTTCAATCCAAACGAACAAGGGTCTTGTTGGTTCTTTTTCCGATGAATTGCTTGCGGGCCGTGGGCCACCCCGATCTCACCTACAGCGGCATCACCTCAGGCTTGTCTTTCGGCCAAGCCGCGAGCGTCGCCGCATCAACGTTGAGGTGCGCTGCAACCATGGCGGGGGGCGTGTGGGTCATCCAATCCGACAGCGACACGTCGGCAAAATGGTCGCTCTTGAAGACTTCGAGAAACCGAAGGTCCGATTTGCCGGTATTCTTTAGGTAATGGCCGTTGCCGCGCTTGATATAGCCGATATCTCCGGGTCCGAAATTCTGGGTTACCGCATTCGGACCCGCGCTGAACGCCGTCACTTGCGCTTGCCCTTGCATGATATAAAACCACTCGTCGGCATTGGGATGCCAGTGCATCTCCCGCATTCCCCCGGGCCGAACGTTCACCAAGGCCGATGCCACGGTCTTGGCCACGGTAAAATTGTGGCTGTCTGCTACTTGCACGGTGCCGCTCTTGGTGTCGCGGCGGTATGGCTGGCTGGCGAGAGAGAAGGTGAACGGGTATTTGGGAGCGCTTCTGCCTGCCTGCGCCGCCACCTGGTCCGCGTCAAGCGGCCCCGGCAAATTACTCTGAAAGATGTAAAGATCATGCAGCGGGATGTTTGCAAAGGCGGATTCGGGTACGCCGAAATTGGTGGCCAGGACGTCCGGCGGTGTGTGCGCTATCCAGTCAGTCACCAGCAGCGTATTGAACTCGGAGGCGTGGCCGTCATCAAATGCAATAATGAACTCGCAACCATCGGTCCCGGTGCCCTGCAGTGAGTGCGGATGCCCCGGAGGGAAATACCAGAGATCGCCTTCCTTCACGTCCGCGACATAAACCTGTCCATCCGGATCTAGCACGGTGATGCGGCAGTTCCCGTACGTCATGTACGCCCACTCCGCCGCCAGATGCCAGTGCAGCTCCCGCAACCCCCCCGAGGTTAGCCGCATGTTGACGCCTGAAATCGAGTCGGCGATCTGAAAATCGGCCTGCGTAACTTGTCTGGCCCAGCCGCCGTTTTGCGTACGTTTCGGGGCGTTATTGAATGATGCCCAGTATTGCGGCAGGTCTCCGATATCGGTCGCCGGAGGTGAGAATGCGCCCGGAAACTGACTGACGATCGCGGGATTGTGCGGCCCAGGATCCGTCAGGCTCGCCGGGTTCTTTGCATTGACGGCACCTTGCGGTGGTTCATCCGGATTCCCGAATGAAGCGGCTTTGAGGGCTCCCGCGGCAAGCGCGAGGCCTCCAACTGTGCTTGCGGCCAGCAAGCCGCGACGTGGGAAGTCCATCGTGTTTTCTCCTCTGGGGGCCAGGCAGATTTGCCGGCGGGCGGCCCATTTTTTGAGTGGTTTGGCAGTCGGGTCTTACGCAGACGCACAACGGGTTTCGATTTCGCCGTTATCTTCGCTTCGTCCCAGGTAAGGGAAAGCAGTTCTTTTTTGAAAAAAAGAACCAAAAAACTTTTGCTCCTATAGGAAAGCGTTGCGTCCAACGCGTACCCCAATGGGCAAAAGTTTTTGCTTCTTTTTTTAAAAAGAAGCGCTTTCCTGTGCTTTTTTGGACAGCCCTTGCAAACTCCGGCGACCAAAACGCGCCCCGGTGGGCGTTTCCGAACCCCTAATGCCCGGCCGGATAACCGGATATCGTGCGTTTCAGCAGCCGCAATGCATTTGCGAAAGCCTTATGTAGGCGCCCGCCATATCTTCACTATCGGAAGCCTGGCGAACATACGGCCACTTCATCGCTGTCCTGAAGACGCGGTGGCATAGAACGGCGCGTAATCAGACTAGGTAGGGGCATAGGACGCCGAACCGCGATGAACGCTATCGTCGTTATTGCGCTGAAACGCCCCTATACGTTCGTCGTTCTTGCGATCCTCATCCTGTTATTTGGCGGAATGGCGGTCTTCAAAACGCCGACCGACATCTTTCCCCCCATCAACATCCCCGTCGTGGCGGCGATCTGGACCTATAGCGGATTAATGCCCTCCGACATGTCGGGCCGCGTCGTCTATTACTACGAACGCGCGCTCACCACCACCGTCAGCAACATCGAGCATATTGAAAGCCAATCGCTGTACGGCAGCGGCATCGTCAAGATCTACTTCCAGCCTGGCACCGACGTGGCGGCGGCGCAGTCGCAGGTTACCGCCATCTCACAAACCGTGATCAAGCAGCTTCCCCTCGGTATCACGCCACCGTTGGTGCTGGTATTCGACGCCTCATCGGTGCCGGTGCTCGACCTGCAGGTAGCGGCCAACAACATGACGCCATCCGACATTTACAACCTGGCGTCCAACCTGATCCGCCCGGCACTCGTTTCGGTGCCGGGCGTCGCCATCCCCGCACCTTACGGCGGCACCCAGGCGGATGTCGAAGTCGATCTCGATGAGACGAAATTGCTGGCACATGGTTTGTCGGCCACCGACGTGGGCCATGCACTGGGCTACCAGAACATCGTGCTTCCGGCGGGCGACCAGAAGATTGGCGCCGTCGATTTCATGGTCGCGACCAATGCCACGCCGATTGCCATCGACACGTTCAACAATCTGCCGATCAAGCAAGTCGGCAACGCGGTCGTCTATTTGCGCGACGTGTCGTATGTTCACCGCGGCGGACCGCCGCAGCAGAATGTCGTCCTGGTGAAAGGCCAGCAATCGGTCCTCATCGAAGTGCTCAAGAGCGGTGATGCCTCCACCCTGGCTGTCGTCAGCGGCGTGCGGGCCCTGATTCCCGCTTTGCTCAAGACGCTGCCGCCCGGCGTCACCATCACGCCGCTCAACGACGCCTCCACCTTCGTGCGCGCCTCGATAGAGGATGTGGTGCAGGAAATGGTCACCGCCGGGTGCCTGGCCGGCATCACCGTCCTGCTGTTTATCGGCAGCTGGCGCTCAACCCTGATCGTGGCGACGTCGATTCCACTATCGATTCTAAGTTCGATTCTCATGCTGTCCTGGTTCGGCCAGACGATCAATGTCATGACACTGGGCGGCCTGGCACTCGCCGTCGGCATCCTCGTGGATGATGCCACCGTCATGATCGAAAACATCAACGCCCATCTGGAAGCAGCTGAGGGAGACCCCAACCACAAGGGGCTGGAGCAAGCGATTATCGAGGCGGCCAACCAGATCGTTGTACCCACCTTCGTTTCTACATTGTGCATCTGCATCGTCTGGCTGCCGCTGCTGCAACTCGGCGGCGTCGCCGGCTACCTGTTCCTGCCGCTCGCCGAGGCCATCATTTTCGCCATGATTGCCTCCTTTATCCTGTCGCGGACATTAACCCCCACCATGGCCGCTTGGCTGCTGGTCGGCCAGGTCGCAGCACAGCATCAGCCGAAATCGGAACATCCTGGCCTGTTCGCCCGGTTCCACGCGGGCTTCGAAACGCGATACGAACGGTTCCGCATGCATTACCGTGACCTTCTAGAGACGATTACCGCCCGCCGCCTGCGTTTCGTGGCGATATATCTTGCCGGTGCGCTCGCATCATTGCTGCTGCTTGTGTTTGCCGGGCAAGACTTCTTCCCGGGCATAAAGTCGGGCGAGATCGATATGCATATGCGGGCACCAATCGGCACGCGCATCGAAGAAGCGGGCAAGATTTCGGTGCTGGTGGATCAGCAAATCCGCGATCTGCTACCCGGACATGTCGTCGGCACGCTGGTGAATTGCGGTCTGCCTGTCAGCGGCATCAATCAGGCCTATACCAACACCGGAACGGTCGGCAGCCAGGATTGCGACATCACAATCTCACTGGACAACCAGGCGGCACCAGTCGACCGTTATCGCCAAATCCTGCGAACCGGGCTGACCGAGCGGTTCCCGGGTACGGATTTCAGTTTCCTGCCCGGCGACGTTACCGCGAAGATACTGAATTTCGGCCTGCCATCGCCGATCGACGTGCAGGTCAGCGGCCGCGATCTGAACACTAACTTCGCCTACGCCACCAAAATCATGGCGCGCATGCAGCAGATTGCCGGCATTGCCGATGTCCGCATCCAGCAGGTCATGGGCCAGCCCACCCTACTGATTTCATCGCGGCGCAGCTTCGCTCTCGGCACGGGTCTTACCGAAACGGATATCGCCAATAATGCCCTCGCGGTGTTGTCCGGTAGCGGCCAGCTCACGCCAACGTATTGGCTCGACACCTCGAACGGCATTTCGCACCTCGTCAACGTCCAAACCCCACAGGATCAATTGACCAGTGTCAACGACCTTGCAACGATCACGGTGGATAAGGGCGACGGCAACCCCACCAACACGCAGCCGCAGCTCGTCGGCGGGCTTTCCTCCATCTCGCAGACGGGCACGCCGGGGCTGGTGTCGCACTACAACATCATGCCGGTGATCGATATTTACGCCAATGTGGAAGGCCGCGATCTTGGCGCGGTCAGCCGTGCGGTTGCAGGGGTCATCAAGGACCTGCAATCCAGCCTGCCGCGTGGCGCCGCCGTTATCATCAGGGGTCAGTCCACAACGATGCATGCGGCCTATTTTCAGTTGCTCACCGGCCTCGCCTTGTCGATTGTGCTGATCTATCTCGTGATCGTCGTGAATTTTCAATCCTGGCTCGATCCGTTCATCATTATCACCGCTCTGCCCGCGGCCTTGGGTGGCATCGCCTGGAGCCTTTTTCTGACCAACACGACAGTATCCGTGCCGGCATTAACCGGCGCGATCATGTGCATGGGCACAGCGACCGCCAACACCATTCTGGTCGTTGCGTTTGCGCGTGATCATTTGGCGGAGAACGGCAACCCGGTCGAATCAGCGGTCGAGGCCGGCTATGCGCGCATCCGGCCGGTGATGATGACGGCGCTGGCGATGATCGTCGGCATGTTTCCAATGTCGTTCAGCAACACACAGAACGCCCCGCTGGGCCGGGCGGTGATCGGCGGCTTGCTGGTTGCCACGGTCACCACCTTGCTCTTCGTCCCCTGCGTGTTCGCGATGCTGCATGGCGGCGAGCGTGGCGCCAGGCCGCCGGGGGGCTCCGCATGACCACCCAGCCAGTCAGGACACCAGCCGGAACGGGGGTCAAAGCGGGCAGGGGGCACCGCGCCCGTCTGCTACTGCTCATGCTGGTGGTGGTGGCCGGCGGGCTCGCGGCTTACGGCATCTGGTCGCGCGGCAATACGGTCTCGGCATTGAAGAAGACGGCCGAGGATGCAGCACTGCCGCGCGTTCAGGTCGTATCGCCCAAGCCGGGACCGGCGCAGCGCACGCTCACGCTGCCGGGTACCATCGAAGCCTGGTACGAGGCGCTGATATACGCCCAGGTCAGCGGGTACATCTCCCACTGGTACAAGGATTATGGCGCGCACGTGAAAGCCGGCGACGTGCTGGCGACCATCGACACGCCAGGCCTGGATGCGCAATTCGCCGCCTCAAAGGCGAACCTTGCGGTGATGGAGGCGCGCTACAAGCTGGCAATCATTACCGCCAAGCGCTGGAAGGCTTTGTCCGGAACGCAGGCGGTGGCGCAACAGGATGTCGATGTAAAAACCGCCGACGCCGAGGCACAGGATGCGCAGGTGGAAGCAGCACGGCAAGATGTCGCGCGCTACCAGGCGATGATCAATTTCAAGCAGCTGGTGGCACCGTTCGATGGCGTGGTGACCGCGCGGCGTACCAATATCGGCGCTTACGTGAACGCCGCCGGCGGGGATGCCACGCTCCGCAACACCGCCAGCTCGCTCTTCACCGTCGCCGACATTCATGAATTGCGAATCTTCGTGTCAGTGCCGCAGGAATATGCGGAAATTCTGCAGCCGGGACTGAGCGCGACGCTGACGCTGCCGCAATCTCCCGGTACGCCAATCAAGGCAAAAGTACTGACCACGGCCAACGCCGTTGCCGCGTCCACCCGCACCATCGTTACCGAACTGACGGTAGACAACGCCAACGGCGCGCTGTGGCCGGGCACGTATGTGAGCGTGCACTTCACATTTCCCAGTGATCCCAGCATTTTGATGCTACCTGAACAGGCACTGCTATTCCGCGCCCAGGGAATGCAGGTAGCGGTTCTGGATGATCAGGACCGGGTGCAGCTGCGAAACATCACCCTGGGGGAAAACCTTAATACCAACGTGCAGGTCATCGCCGGGCTGCAGAAGACAGACAGGGTGGTGGCCAATCCGTCGCTCGGGTTACTTGAAGGGCAGCGCGTCAAGGTCGTGGAGCCGGTTGCCGGCTACCAGTCCAGCCAGGCGGGATCTCCCAGCCCGCCACCAGATGCCAACCCCGCCGGGCTGGGCCCGCTTGCCGCGCCGGTTCCAAGTGGCGGAACGTCGCCCGGACTTACGCGATGACGGGTGCGGAGCGCGGACTGCGCCCCCCAATACTTGCCAGGGCTTTTACCAAGGCTGCTACGCTGGCCGCCGCCGTCAGCCTGTGGGCCTGCGACCTGGCCCCGAACAATCACACGCCCCACTACGTTCTGCCCGCCAGCTACCAGGGCACCGGTCCCTTCAAACCTGTGCGGCCGCTTGACACGCTGCCGCGCGGGCCGTGGTGGGAGCGCTACGGAGACCCCCTGCTGAACCAGCTCGAACAGCAACTGACCCAGGAGAACCCCAATCTTGCTGCCCTGGCCGAGCAATACACCCAAGCCCGCGACATGGCCGCCGAAGCGCGCGCCGGCCTGTGGCCGCAAATCAGCACCAGCGGCATGTTGTCATACAACAAGGAGTCCCAACACAGACCATTTCTTTCTCGGACCAGTCACGTGCCAACCGAGGAGGCCGACAACGAAATCCAGGCGGCAGCCAGCTGGCAGCCTGATTTCTGGAGCCAGATCCGCAATCGCACGCGGGCCCAGAAGCGGCTCGCCCAGTATAGTGCCGCCTACCTGGCAAACGCGCGCCTGAGCCTGCAGGCTGAACTCGCGAACGACTACATTGCGTTGCGCGGGCTGGAGACGCAAGATGCCGTGTATCGTGAATCGATCGCCTATTACGCGCAGGCGGTTCAAATCACGCTGCAACGGCTGCAGGGCCGCATCGCCCCGGCGCTCGATGTCGCCCGCGCACGCAGCCAACTGGCTTCCACGCAAGCGCTGGAGAGCAGCGTGCTCGCCAGCCGCGCCGTGTACCAGCACGCGATCGCGGTGCTGGTGAACGCCAATCCCAGCAGCTTTTCCATTCCCAGCAGGCAGGCCCTTCAGCTTTCCATACCCGCGGTGCCTGTGGGCGTGCCCTCCGCCCTATTGCAGCGCCGGCCAGACATCGCCGGCGCCGAGCGGCAAATGGCCGCCGCGAATGCGGATATCGGCGTCGCGCGCGCCGCGTTCTACCCAAACATTACACTCAGCCTGCTCGGCGGTTTCGAGGACACCGGATTTGATCTCTACAGCCTGCCGAACAGTCTATGGACGGTCGGCGCCAGCGCCATGCTGCCGCTGTTTGAAGGTGGCCTGCGCCGTGCCGAATTGCAGCAGAGCTGGTCGCAGTATGCGCAAACCCGCGATACCTATCGCGCCACCGTGCTGTCGGCGTTCCAGGAGGTCGAAGACGGGCTCGCCTTGACGGCGTATCTGCAAGTGCAGGATCAGCAGCAGGCGGAGGCGGTCGTTGAGGCCGCGAAGGCGCAAAATTTGTCGCTCCAACTCTATATCGGTGGCCTGACCAACTATCTCGATGTCGTGGTGGCGCAGGAAACCGAACTCACCGCCGCCATTACCGAGGTTCAGGTTCAGGTAAGCCGCCTGCAGGCATCGGTGAACCTGATCCTCGCTTTGGGCGGGGGATGGAGCACCGCTGATCTGCCCACCGAGAACGGTGTGCTGCCGTTCTCGCCACTGGATTTCAGCGCCGGCAATGGCCCGCCACGCAACGACGGCACGGGCGTAGGCGTGCAAGCGGCATCATCGCTGCATTAAGGCGGAGGTAAGGGCAAGCAGTTCTTTTTTGGAAAAAAAGAACCAAAAAACTTTTGCTCCTTTAGGTACGCGTTGCATTTAACGTGTACCCCCATGGACAAAAGTTTTTGCTTCTTTTTTCAAAAAGAAGTGCTTTCTTGCGCTGCATGGGTCCGCCTCAATGCGGATTGGTATTATCTACGCGCTGTACCAGCGCACCGCCATCACAGCCCCAGGTCGCTGAGCGAAGGATGGTCATCAGGCCGGCGCCCGAGCGGCCAATGATACAGGCGGCCCTCCGGCGTCAGCGTCACGTCGTTGATGCTCGCATGCCGGTGCAGCATTAAGCCATTGGCGTCGAATTCCCAATTCTCATTGCCATAGGATCGGAACCAGTTCCCGCTATCATCGTGCCATTCATAGGCAAACCGCACCGCGATCCGATCCCCCGTGAACGCCCACAACTCCTTGATCAGGCGATACTCGTGTTCGCGATTCCATTTCCGCGCCAGGAACGCCTGAATCTGTTCGCGCCCCTGGATGAATTCGGAGCGGTTTCGCCAGTAACTGTCCGGTGTATAGCCTAAGGATACGCGCTCCGGATCGCGGGTATTCCATGCATCCTCAGCGAGGCGGACCTTGCGGGTAGCAGCTTCAATTGTCGTGAATGGCGGCAGCGGCGGGCGCGGTGTGTCCATGATCAGTCTCCTATTTAAGTGAAAGCCCTGTCCTGAGGCAAAAGCCCTGTCCTTGAGGCGACGTTCTCGTGTTTGAGCACGGCAATTTCGCCCTTGGTGAACCGTGCACCGGCCGGAAGCGGCGGCAATCCCCGTACTTAACGATCCTCGTACTTAATTTAATACAGGCAGACGCAGTCGATTAAGCAAGCATGGGAGCCAGCCTACTGCCACTGTACCTGCCGGCCTTTTCGTAAGTCACCGCGGATTGCGGAGTCGCGCGACGTACCGCCGTGTGATGGGTCCGAGCATCGGGGAAATGCGTTACCGCACGTTTTCGTGCGATTTCGGAAGTCAATGATATCGATTCGGATTACCCATGCCAGCCGGGCAGCAACGGGACCGTCAAATGGCTTTTGTCGGGCGATTTCTGCTCTGGTTGAGCAGATCCGACCGCCTCGGCTTCGTCATGTTGCGGGTGGCCGTTGCCGTCGTTTTCCTGTGGTTCGGCGCGCTCGACTTCACTCCGGGGGCCGCTGAAAGCATCACGCCTTTCGTTGCCAGCAACCCGGTATTCTCGCACATCTACCGGCATCCGGAGCAATATCGGGCGCATCTTACGCGTGAGGGCGAACAGGTGCCGGCCCAGTCGGCATGGCAGCGTGACAATGGCACTTCTGCTTTTGCGGATTTTCTGGGCGGGGTGAATATCGCAATTGGCGTGCTGATGCTCGCGGGCCTGGTCTCCTCGCCTTTGGGCGGCATTGGCGCGGCACTTGCCTTCCTTACCTCGCTGGTGACCCTCTCGTTCCTGGTAACCGCGCCGGAAGCATGGGTTCCGGCACCCGGCGACTGGCGCAGTGGCTTCCCGTACCTCTCCACGGCGGGCCGCATGATCCTGAAGGATAGTGTCCTGCTCGCAGGTGCCTTCGCGCTGATGGTGCAATCCGCCAAGGCGTTGCGGCACTAGAGCATGATTGTTTCACGATGAGTCGGCACCGGCCTTCACCCCCGCCCCGCACGGGGCTCCGGGCGGCAGGCCGGGCAACCACACGATAACCCCGCCCACCGACGGTCAGTAACGCCAAGTTATTGCTGTTGGCTGCTTTCGCATCATTTCGCAGATTTTCAATTGGCCCTTCAAGGGCGCGCGAC
>Ga0302314_10014648_pt1 | contig 13403 bp, 9 predicted proteins | sample III_Palsa_N2_3_FD_200533 | JGI IMG/M metagenome (GOLD analysis project Ga0302314, IMG submission 200533) | Peat permafrost microbial communities from Stordalen Mire near Abisko, Sweden - III_Palsa_N2_3 | ecosystem: Environmental > Terrestrial > Soil > Palsa > Peat permafrost | place: Sweden...
CGCCTTGAGCGCGAGCGAACCCAGGCTACCATCACTTCCGGTTCCCGAGAGCACCACAGAGATCGAGCGGGCGCCGCATTCACGAGCCAGCGAGGTCAGCAGAAAATCAAACGGGAGCCGCGCCCCGAGCCTCGCCTGGGGCGCGGTCAGGTGCAAAACGCCGTTGTTTACAGATAGATAAGTTCCAGGCGGGATCACATATAAATGATCGTGGTCGATCACCATGCCATCGACGGCCAGTTTCACCGGCATCGAAGTGTGGCCCGTCAACAGCTCGACCATCATGCTTTGGTAGGTGGGATCGAGGTGTTGCACCAGGATAAAGCCCATCCCGTTGTCCTTGGGCAGGCCCGCCACCAGCTTGCGACAAGCGTCGAGTCCGCCCGCCGAGGCGCCGATCGCGACGATCGGAAAGTCCGCTCCCAGGGGTACCCTGGGTGAAGGGCCGGAGTCCGATGGCGAAGGGCCCGGCCCGGCCGAGCTTATTTTTGACATTTTCACTGATTTCTGGGTAGTGGCTGCCCGCAGCTGGCGGGCACCGCCGATCATATCACGTTCGTTGACGCCGGGTCGGTTATTTCTTCACTCTGGGTCTTTTGCGGAAAGCGGAAGTCAAGTGAAGTCGTAGAGTCTGCTTTTTTGAAAAAAAGCAGCAAAAAACTTTTATTCAATTGGTTCCCAACCTGTCCCAGGGAGAACCGAAATTGATTAGACTGACAAAGTTTTTTGCTTCTTTTTGTTCACCCAAGGAAGATTCTTTTCTTGGTCTAACCCATTGATTTCACGTCCGTTCATTCGGAACGGACACCAGCTATTGGGCCGCCGCGTCGTCCCGCAGCTGGTGCTCGGCGTCCCGCCAATCCTGCGCGGCGTGGCCATCGTGATGTCCGCCCGCCTCGTAGAGCGCATAGGCCCGAGTCGCGATTTGCGACGCCAGTATGGTGGGCGATTTGGCTTTGGCGGGATCGAGGATACGATACGCGAGCAGCTTCACCGGATCCGTGATGAGGAACCAAACCAGGGCGTAGCCCCAAACCATCGCGGCCCAGCCCCACCAGAGCGGGGTCACCAGGAACCCGAAGACGCAGATCAAAGTCGCCGCCACCTGGGTCCCGCCGACCGCCAGCAGCAGAATTCGCGCCGGGCGGATCGACCACCACGGGCCGCGGGTGCGGGTCTGAAAGATCGTGAGATGTCCCGCCACGGACAGCATCAGATACATCATGGTCTGGACTTGAGGGCGCGGGATGTGAAGCACGCGGTCGGCCAAATAAAACAGCCCGAAGGCGGCGATCGGTCCGACCAGACCCAGCACCGTGGCGACCCCAAGCACCACCCGCATGTTCCACGCTTCTGGCTGCTTCCGATAGATCACGTTGTCGTAGGCGATCGACAGGATCGCGCCGTCGTTAAGCAAGGCCAGCATCACGATCATGATCGCGGTCAGGGGATAGAAGTTGAACACGACGATCGCCAGCGTCATGAACAGCAGCACCCGCAAGGTCTCGGCGATGCGGTAGATCGCGTAGCTGTTCATCCGCTGGAAAATCTTGCGGCTTTCCTTGATCGCCTCGATGATCACCGAAAGACCTGGCGTCATCAGCACGATCGCCGCTGCCGCGCGCGCGGCATCGGTGGCACCCGAAACCGCGATGCCGCAATCGGCCTTCTTCAGCGCCGGCGCGTCGTTCACCCCGTCGCCGGTCATGCCGACGATATGGCCCCGCTTTTGCAAAACATCGATGATGTGGAACTTATGTTCCGGGAACACCTGAGCGAAACCGTCGGCGGTTTCGATCGATGCCGCCGCTGGTGCGCTCTCCTGCTGCTTGCTGTCACCGAAGCCGCTGGCATCGAGAATATTCGTCCCCATGCCCAATTTCTTCGCGGTTTCCTGAGCGATTGCTAGCGCGTCGCCAGTCACCATCTTGACGCTGACGCCCATCTGCCGGGCATTCGTGATGGTGGCCTTGGCGTCGTCGCGCGGCGGATCGAACAGCGGCAGTACGCCAACCAAGCGCCACCCCCCGTCGCCCTCGGCTCGCGCCACGCCCAAAGCGCGGAAGCCGCGCGCCGCGAATTCCTTCACCGCCGTGTCGACCGCGCTTTTGACTTCGCCGGCATTTGCTGACAACGCCATGATCACCTGCGGCGCGCCTTTGGTAACCCTGAACTGCTTGCCATCGGCACCCTTGACGGTGGCTTCGGTGCGCTTGTGCACCGGATCGAACGGCTGGTAATGGAGCAGTTGATAGGACTTCAGCGCCTGCTCGTCCTTGACGCCGCCGAGCACCGCGAGATCGATGGTGTCCTTGTCTTCTGCCCGCGAGGCCAGTGCTGCATCCAGAATCACTTGCGCGGCCGGAATGTCATCGACCGTGAAGGGATCGCCCAAAGTGAGCCTGTTCTGGGTCAGCGTGCCGGTTTTGTCCGAGCATAATATATCCACGCCGGCCAGTTCCTCGATCGCCGACAGCCTGGTCACGATCGCCTTCTGCTTGGCGAGCAATCGCGCGCCGACCGCCATCGTTACCGACAAGACGGTCGGCATCGCCACCGGGATCGCTGCCACGGTCAGCACCAATGCGAACTGCAGGGTGGTGAGAACCCGGTCGCCGCGCAGGATCGCGACGGTGATGATTACTGCCACCAGAGCAACCGCGAGGATGATCAGATAATCGCCGATTTTCAGCACCGCGCGCTGAAAATGGCTGACGGTATGGGCTTCCTGTACCAGTTGCGCGGTTTTGCCGAAGTAGGTGTTGGTGCCGGTGCCGTAGACCAGCGCGCCGATTTCGCCTTGGCGCACGATCGAACCGGAAAACACCGCGTCGCCGGATTTGCAGGACTTGGGCAATGATTCTCCGGTTAGTGCCGACTGATCGACTTCGATCTGATCGCCGTCGAGCAGCCGCGCGTCGGCCGGCACGATATCGCCCAAGCGCAATCGGATCACATCGCCCGGCACGAGTTCGCGCGCTGCCGGGTTCAGCCATTTGCCGTCGCGCATCACCCGCGCCTTGATCGCGAGCTGCGCCTTCAGCGCCGCGATCGCGTTACCGGCTTCGTGTTCTTCCCAGAATCCGACCACGGCGTTGGCCATCAGCAGCAGCAGGATGATGCCGAAGTCCGGCCAATGGCGCGCTACCGCCGACAGCACCACCGCCGCTTCGATCATCCACGGGATCGGACCCCAGAAATAGCCGAGAAATTTCAGCAGCTGGTTGGTCTTCTTCTCTTCGATTTCGTTGGGCCCATATTGCGCCAGCCGCTTGGCAGCCTCGGCTTGGGATAGACCGTTCGAAGAATATCCCAATTGCTTCTCGACCTGAGGCATCGGGAGGCCTTGCAAATTGCTTTTGGTCTCAGGTTTCGATTTGGCGGTAGGGGACGGTTTGGCTGCGGCTGACATGATGAGGGTCTTTCTGGGTCGATGGTGTCCCGCGCGAGAATGCTGGTTCGCCGACAGCCGGCGGCCGCCGATCACATGATCGGAATTATTCGTAGTGGCGGCTGAATTGCTGTTCGTAGCTGGGATCGATCGCGACCTTCGGGTCGTACGGCGGACTATCTTTCACGATCCGACGAGCGACTTTGATTTCGACCGATCGATCGGTCCAATCAATCGATTTTACCGAGGCAGGCGAAATCAGGACTTTCTTCCCTGGCCACCAGTTGTTGGTTTCGACCACCAGATAATCGATGTGCCATTTGCCGTCGCGCAGCAGAAAATCCTCGACATGGCCGATGTCGCCGTCGGTGGCTTCGATGTGGTATCCGGTTACCGCCGCGATACTGCGCAGATGCGGATCCCCGTCATCGATATTATCGACATCATGCTTTTCCCGCCAGGATCCGGGTGAAGGCAGATCCTGAGCCGCGCCGCTGACAAAGCCATAGCCGCCGGCAAATGAGGTCCGATCCCAGTACGGACTCCAGCCATAGGAATCGTACAGCATGCGTTCGGTCTGCCGCGACACCGGCAGATCGGTGTCGACGTCGGGACTATCCTTCACTTGCTGCATGGTCAAATCGACCGAGAATTGTTTTTCGTCGGCGGAAAGATGGGTCACCGCGGCAGTCGGCAGAAGAACTTCGCGACGGTTGAAAAAGCCGCCGGTAGCCACCACCAGCCAGCGTACCGACCATCGGGCGTCGTCGAACAGAAAGTCACTCACGGTGCCGATAACACCGTCGCTGGCCACGATCGCGTAGCCTTTGATCGCCGATGCGTTTCTCAACATTTTTAGGCTCCTTTTGGGTGTGCCGTGTGATAGGAAGGAAGTCTTCTTTGTGAAAAAAGCAGCAAAAACTTTTATTCAATAAAGTTGAGACTCCCGGTCTGTCGCAGCGGGACGCAAAAAACAAATCGACCAAGTTTTTTTGCTTCTTTTTGTTCACAAAAAGAAGACTGTCCTTCACTACTAACATATTGATTTCACTCATTATCATTTCGGGCTGACACTCAAGCGCCAGGTGTGCCGCGCAATCATCAACTCCTCGTCGGTCGGGATCACCCAGACCGAGACCGCGCTATCCGCCGCCGAAATGCGCGGACCACCCTCCGCATTCGCCCGCCGATCCAGCTTCACGCCGAGCCACTCGAGTTTCGCGCACAGCATCGCGCGCACCGTAGCCGAGTGTTCGCCAATGCCCGCGGTGAATACGAACGCGTCCAGGCCGCCGAGCACGGAGGCATAGGCGCCGGCGTATTTCGCCATCGCGTAGACGAAATGTTCCACCGCCGCGATCGCGCGCGGGTCCTTGCTCTCCTGCAACTCCCGCATGTCGCCGCTGGTGCCGGACAGGCCGAGCAAGCCGGCGTTGTGGTAGAGCATTTTTTCCAGCGAGGCGTCGTCGAACAGCTTTTGGCGGAGCAGATAGAACAGCGCGCCGGGCGGTATGTCACCCGAACGCGTCGCCATCGGCAGGCCGGAAACGCCGGCGAAGCCCATCGTGGTGTCGACGCTCTTGCCGTCGAGCATCGCGCACATGCTGGCGCCGCCGCCGAGATGGGCCACGATCACCCGCCGCGCTGCGGGGGCGAAATGCGGCACCTGCCGGCTGATGTAGTCGTAGGAAATGCCGTGATAGCCCCAATGGCGCACCCCGGCGTCGCGCACGTCCTGGGTCAGCGCGTAGGTCTGCGCCACTTCGGGCATGGTGCGGTGGAACGAACTATCGAAGCAGGCAACCTGCGGCAGGCCGGGGAAGGCCGCGGCGAACGCGCGCGCGCCGCGCACATTGAAGCTTTGGTGCGACGGCTCCATCGCTGCCAGCCCGTCAAGGTAGTCCAGCACTCCACCGTCGATCAGCACCGGCGCCTCGAATCTGGTGCCGCCAAGCACCACGCGATGGCCAGCCGCCGTCACCTTCACGCCGTCGAGGTTGGCTTCCAGCCACGCGATCACGAACCGCAGCGCCGCGGGATGGTCGATCGCATGGCCCTCGCCCCATTCGTGGCTCGCCATCGGTTTGCCGGCGGCGTCTTTCACCAGGAAATGCGGATCACCCTGCATGCTGTCGATCCGGCCGCGGCAGAGCAGCGGCAGCGATCCCGCCGCGTCGGCGGTATAGGCACCGAACTTGAGGCTGGTGGAACCCGCGTTGAAAACCACGATGGCGTCAGTCATCACCGATCACTCCGCGGTTTCGGGGTGGAGGATGGTGGGATCGCGCGCCAGTGCGGCGGCATAAAGCACCGCGGCGGCGGCCGAGAACAGCCGGATCGCGGCGGTGTCGGCGCGGCTGGTCAGGATCACCGGCACCTTGGCGCCCACCACCAGGCCCGCCGCCTGCGCCTGGGCCATGAACACCAGATCCTTGTAGATCATGTTGCCGGCCTCGATGTTTGGCGCGATCAACACGTCGGCGGCACCGCCGACGGCGGACGTGATGTGCTTGGTCCGCGCTGCTTCAGGATCCACCGCCGCGTCAAGATCGAGCGGCCCGTCGACGACCCCGCCCACGATCTCCCGCCGTTCCGCCATCTTGGCCAGGATCGCGCCGTCGAGCGTCGCTGGCATCCTGGTGTTCACGGTCTCGACCGCGGCGAGAATCGCCACCTTCGGCAACGCAATGCCGAGCGCACGGGCGAAACCGATCGCGTTCTGGCAGATGTCGCGTTTCTGATCGGTGTCGGGCGCGATGTTGAGGGCGGCATCGCTCAGCACGATGCGGCGCCGGTACGACGGCACCGAGAGCAGTGCACAATGGCTCAACAGCCGGCCGGTGCGGAGATTTGCCTCCTTTTGCATCACCGCATGCAGCAGCACTTCGGTGTCCAGGCTACCCTTCATCAGCGCGTGCAATTCACCGCTGCCGGCCATCGCCGCCGCCAGGCGCGCGGCTTCCTCGGCTCCCGCCGCCGGCACGATCCGGATGCGGGAAAGATCGAGATCGGCCCCCGCCCCGAGTTTGCGTATCTCCGCTTCGGGCCCGAACAGCACCGGCACGATCAATCCCGCCCGCGCCGCCTCGATCGCGCCGGTGAGCGCTGCAACGCTGCACGGATAGACCACGCCGGTGAGCATCTGTGCCTGTCCGTGACATTGCTGCAGCAGACCGTCGAGACTGTGTTGCGGCGCCACAGCGCCATCTGCTACCGGCATCTAGGCCACCACGTGGTAGCCGGCATCGACGTAGGCGATGGTGCCGGTGATCGATTTGGCGGCGTCACTCACCAGGAACGCAGCGTAGGCGCCGACGTCGTCCAGCGTCACCAGCCGGTGCTCGGGGGCATCGCGGGCGGCGCGCGCCAGCAGTTCGTCGAAGTCGGCGATCCCCGACGCCGCGCGAGTTTTGACCGGCCCGGGCGAGAGCGCGTTGACCCGGATGCCGGCCGCCCCGAGCTCGAGCGCGATATAGCGCACCGAGGCCTCGAGCGCCGCTTTCACCGGCCCCATCACATTGTAGTGCGCGATCGCTTTTTCGGCGCCGTAGTAGCTCATCGCGAGCAGACACCCGCTGGCGGTCATGAGCGGTTCGCTCAATCGCGCCATGCGCAAAAAGGAGTGCACCGAGACCTGCATCGCGAGGCTGAAGCCCTCGGCCGAACAATCCGTGATCCGGCCGTGCAGATCTTCCTTGGGGGCAAAGGCGATCGCGTGCAGCACGAAATCGAGCCGGACCCAATCTTTCGCGATCCGGGCAAAGACCGCCTCGAGCTGCCCCGGCACGGTGACGTCGCACGGCATCACGATCTCGCACCCTAACCCCGCCGCGAGTGGCGTTACGTAAGGCTCGGCCTTGGCATTGAGATAGGTGATCGCGAGCTCGCCGCCGACGGCGTGGATCTGCCGGGCGCAGCCATAGGCGAGGCTGTGTTCGTTGGCGATGCCGACGATCAGGCCGCGCTTGCCGTTCAGCGTGAAGATGCCGGTCATGCCGGCACCTTCACGCGCACCGGTCGTTCCGCCGTGACCGTGAGCACCGCAGACAGGCGCGCCAAACGTTCGCGTTCGGCCGCGGAAGACGGGCCGGCCGCTGCCAAAATCTCGCGCAGTTGGCGCAGCAGTTCGCGCCGTTCTTCGGCCTCTGGCACCATTAAGGCCAGCGCATCGACGGCGCGCTCGCGTTCGAGCTGCAACACGAAGAACTGGTCGCGCACCCGCAATTTCACGTCGGCGAGCGAATATCGCATCAACTGCTGGCGGCGGGCGTTCAAAGCCAGCGCGCAACGCTGATCGAGCGCCCGGTCGGCGGCGAAGACATAGAGCAGCGCTCGCGTCAGCGCTTCATCGAAGCCGCCGGTGGAGAGCTTCGCCGCGTAATGTTCCGCCTGCGTCTGGCGCGCCGCCAGGGTTTCGGGCGAGGTGCCGGGTGCCGGCCTCACCTCAGTATTGGTGGTGATCCCGAGCATGGCCTGCACCATCGGCGAGCCGTAGAAACCGAAGAAGGTCTGCTCGACCTGCTTGTCCCTCGCGGCGCGATAGGCGTCGAGCGCCGCGATGATCTGGTCGGAGACTCTAGCCTGCACTGCGAGGAACGGGTTGTCGGGAGCCACCGGCCTACGCGCCGCCGCCACGCCGGCGGCAAACTCTCGCACACCCTTCATCCAAGGGTTACTGTCGGCGAACATGGTGTAGCTGAGCCGGAGCGGGTCCAGTTTCCGGTTCAAATCCGCCATCGGCTGACTGGCCAGGGCGCGCACCAGCGGCTGCATGAAGGTGCGGTAGATCGAGAGGTTGATCTCCGACTGCCGGGCCACCGCAGCGAAGGCACGGTCGTCCTCGGGACTGTTGCGCCCCAGTGCACGGATATCGTCAATCGAACCGGCCTCGAAGCGCGCGATCCAATTGCCAGTGACGAAGCCGCCGATCGGCACGCTGTCCGGTCGCGGCGAAAGCACCATCTCGTAAAGGCCTGGCGGCAGGCAATCGATCACATCCATCAACTGCACGAACTCTTCGTCCTGCTCCGCGCCGACCTTGCTCGAGACGAAGATCGCGAGATGTCCAACCTTATGGCTCAGGCAATAAACGATGGTGCGGCCGGCGGCGCGAATAGCGTCCACATCCCGGTACAGATCGGCGATCCAGCCCAGCGTCTGCGGCGGCGGGCTGATATTATCTTCGGTCGAGGTGAACACGATGATCGGCGAGGTGACGTTGCGGACATCGAAGATCGCGCCGTCGCTCGAACGCAACTGATTGCGCGTAAGCTTGTCGCCGATGAACAAATTATCCACCAGGAACTGCAATTCGTCGCCGTTCAGCTCGATGAAATCGCCCCACCATTTTTCGAACTCGAGGTAGCGTTCGCCCCCGGTGTCGATCGTGCGGTAGATCTGGTATTGCTTGCCCCAAAGCCAATTGGCCGGGCCCAACTCGTCGAAGTTCAAGACCAGATTGGTTCCGTCAAATTTTCCGTGGCCGACGTCACTGGTCATCGCGGTGAGCCAGCTGCCCCCACACATGCCGCCGGAATAGCGCATCGGGTCCTTGCCGTGCACGCCTTGCCAATACGACATCGGCGAGCCCGCCATCAAAATCGGGCCGAACAGATCGGGCCGCAGCATCGCCACCATCAGCGTCTGATAGCCGGCCTGGCAATTGCCGATCACGAACGGGCGCGGTGAATTCGGGTGCAGTTCGGCGATGCGTTCGAAAAACTTGACCTGGCCCTCGACCACATCGAGAAATTGCTGGCCGGGCGCCGGCTCGGCGCCGAAGCCGATGAAATAGACCGGATGACCGGCATTAAGCGCATCACCGATCTCGCTCGAAGCCTTGAAGCCGCCAATTCCCGGACCCTGGCCGGCCCGCGGGTCGATCACCACGACCGGACGCCGGCGCGGATTGGTCGGCATCCCCGGCGGCGGGACGATGCGTGATAGGGCGTAATTCATCTGCCGTGGCAGCGAGGTGCCGCGGAGCAGCACTTCGTGATCGAAATGCAGTACCGTCGCCATTGGTTTCGAGCTAATCTCGATCTGTTGGTTGCCGCGTTGCCGCAGTAAATCGAGCAGGAGCACGCTGCGCTGGAACGCATCGACCGAATATTGCTGCCAGGCGGCGATGCATTGCCCCGAAAGCAACGCGGGCGGAAAGTTCGGCAATCCCGAGACCGGCGCACGCACGGAGGTTGATTGATCTGTCGATGTCACAGGAGAGGTTCCAGAAATTGATCGGTCGGGGTGAATTCTCGACTTGCGTCGGAGTTAGATGTGATCGCTTCGCCGCTGGCGTGTTTTGATCTCGATCAACTTATTAAGTAAAATTCATCGCTGCTAACAGCATGTTTAGAACGATGAAGAATTAATCGATAGGTCGAAGAAAAATAAGCAAGCATCTTTTTTGAAAAAAAGAAGCAAAAAACTTTTTGTAAAATAGATCGGAACGCACATTCGCTAGACCGCTGCATTCCTATTCTAAATTGACAAAGTTTCTTTGCTTCTTTTTGTTCACAAAAAGAAGATTCTTCTTCTCCTGTGCCTTATGCGTTGGCCGGAGCTGCCCGCAAAGGAATCTCGCTAGTTGCTGGCAACAGGGCGGCGCCATTTGCGTGCGTCGTAGCTGCTTTATCGAGTATGCTGAGGAACGGCTTGATGATATCGATCGGCATCGGAAACACGATGGTTGAATTCTGCTCGGCGCCGATTTCGGTCAGGGTTTGCAGATAGCGCAACTGCATCGCGGCCGGTATGCTCGAGAGGATCTTCGCCGCATTCACCAAGGTTTGCGAGGCCTGGAATTCGGCTTCGGCGTGGATGATCTTGGCGCGCCGGTCGCGTTCTGCCTCCGCCTGCTTGGCGATCGCGCGGACCATGTTTTCCGTAAGCTCGACGGTTCGGATCTCGACGTTGCTGACCTTGATCCCCCAGGTTTCGGTTTGGCTGTCCAAGATCTCCTGGACATCGCTGCTAAGCTTCTTACGTTCCGAAAGCATCTCGTCGAGTTCATGCTGCCCCAGCACGGCCCGGAGCGTGGTTTGAGCGAGCATATTCGTGGCAGGGAGATAGTCCTGAACCTGGATGATCGCGCGCTCGGGGTCGGAGACCCTGAAATAGAGTACGGCATCGACCTTCATCGAGACGTTATCGCGGGAGATCACGTCCTGGGTCGGAATCTCGATCACCTGGATGCGCATGTCGACCCGTACCATTTCCTGGATGAAGGGGATCAGCAACACCAACCCCGGCCCTTTGACCTTCTGAAATCGCCCGAGGGTGAACACCACCGCGCGCTCATATTGGCGCAGGATCTTCACGGTCGCGGTGATCAAAATCAAAACCACAACAATCGCGACCGGGATGATGATTGTATAGGGATTGAACGCAAACATCGCTTGCTCCTTTAGAGCTTGTGCAGCTGTGCCGAGGCGGGGTGAAGCCGACTAGCGACCTGTTACGCGGCGCTGCGATAGGCTCGGATTCTACCTACGCGGCGGATTTGACCGAGTTCTGGCCGCGAAATCAGTATGTTAGAGAAGGAGAAAAGTCTTCTTTGGGTGAACAAAAAGAAGCAAAAAAAGGCTCGATCAATTTAGTCAAGTGTGAAGCTTCCCAGGACAGACAGGGAACCAAGTGAATAAAAGTTTTTTGCTGCTTTTTTTCAAAAAAGAGGACTCTTCGACTTCACTTATCGGATCAGTGCTCAAAAAGCTTGATCACGCCGGTCATGTTTACCCCACCAAGGCCCTGGGAGATCGCCCGCTGAAATACGCCGCGCGCCGCGGCGATGGTGGGTGCGGCACTCTCACCCCCGGCCGCCTCCAGCACGTAGGCGAAGTCCTTCTCAATCAGCTCGATGGGAAATTGCGGCGCGAAATTCGCGGTCAGCATCGCGCTCGCCATGCGATCATCCGCTGGACTCCAAACCGCGGTTTCCGACACCGCTTTCAGCGCCCGCTCGGCATCGGCGCCCGCGTGTTTCAGGACCCCGATCAACTCCGCCAGCGTCACCAGCTGGATCCCGAGCAGCGCATTGGTGGCGAGCTTGGTGAGCGCGCCGCTGCCGAGCGGGCCGATGAAATGAATCGCCGATCCCAGCACGGCCAGCAGCGGTTGCGCCTGCGCCAATACGGTCTCCTCGCCGCCGACCAGGAAGATCAACTTGCCGGCCTCGGCCTGCGGGCGGGAACCGGAAACCGGCGCTTCCATCAGCGGCACATTCCGGCGGGCCATCTCCTGCCCGAGCTCCCGGACCCACTCCGGGGTCAAAGTGGAGCTTTCGATCGCGATGCCGCCGGGTGACATCCCCGCGAGCGCGCCCTGCTCTGGGTCCAGCCAGACCTGCTTCGAGGCTTGATTGTCCCGCACCATGGCGAGTACGAAGGCAGCGCCCGCTGCCGCTTCCCTCGGGCTGGACGCCTGCCTGGCACCCGCGGCAACCAGAGGCTCCGCGGCGGCGGCTGTGCGGTTCCACACCGTCAGACGATGCCCAGCCTTGATTAGGTTGAACCCCATCCGGGAGCCCATCGCTCCCAAACCCAGAACTGCCACTTCAGCCATGCTTGACTCCATCGCTGGGGTTGTGAGCCGGGAGAGGTGAAAATAGCGCGGCTCGACAGGGGAGAGGAAGGATGTTCTTTTTGGTCGTTTTAGGCCGGAGCCGGTATAGGTACAGCGGAAGGAGCAAAGTTGGAACTGCCGCGGGCAAATTACGATCCGAACTTTCGCATCACTCGGATGAGCCACGTTGTACTCTCGTCCAGAGATCTTCCGAATCCTCGATTTCCCGCACCATCGCGGCGGCTCGGCGCGGCGGCTCGGCGCGGCGGCTCGGCGCGGCGGCTCGGCGCGGCGGCTCGGCGCAGCGGATCGATCACGCGCAGATCATCATTCCCGATGTCTCGACAACGAAGTTCACAATCTTCTCAATGCCTGCGACGTCGCCGGCGCGCTCGGCTACGGTCTCACGCTCGAACGCGGAGCCCGGCGATCCCAAGATATCGAACGCCTGGGGTTTTCCGGCGCAGCGCAAATGGTTCGAGGAGGCGACGAATTTCGCGGGCAGGGTGGTAAAGCGACCGGCTGCCCAACGCAAGGCGACGGCGCTTGAGGATTTCCTGGAAAATCAGCGCTCAGCGCGGCTGTCGCCGGGGAAATAGCGGCGCCGCCGGATTACCTGCTGCTGCGGCGCGGCGTACCAATCCGATCCTGCTTCGCGGAGTCGAAGATTATCTTGTCCCGCGGCTGCGAGATCGCCCACAGCCTGAAGGAGGACGGGTTCATGCCCGCCGCGGCTCCCCGCGCTTCCGAGATCGCCTCATCGTCGTTCGACGCTATGATCGGTACGCTGTTGAGGCGGACGCCATACGCGTCGAGAAAAAAGCAGTCCATCGAGTAATGTGCCACAAGAACCTCCTCGCCCGCATTTATAACCGGCAAGCTGGCGGTCGAGGTAATCACGAGGTTATCACGCCGCCCGCGTTTCCGCAAAGCCGGGCCGCGACGGGCGGGCCATCCGGTGCTGTCGGCGCGGGGAACGATAGGAAGCAAAATCAATATGTTAGACGAAGAGGAGGGTCTTCTTTTGGTGAACAAAAAGAAGCAAAAAAACTTTATCAATTTAATCGGTTGCGAGGCTTCCCGTGACAGGCGGGAACTTAATTTAATAAAGTTTTTTGCTTCTTTTTTTCAAAAAAGAAGGCTTTTTGCTTGTCCTATCGCGCCCAGAATCTCATCGCCAGCGTCGCGCCGAACGTCCGCGGGCCGTGTCTGATGCGCCCCCGATAAATTACCATCCCATTGAAATAATATCCGCGCCGCGCTAGCCTGGGAAATCTTGTTTCAGCTTGCGGCGCGTCGCCGCTGCCGTGCGGGGAGACGATCGCAATGAACACGGAATATGACGTGCTGGTCATGGGCGCCGGCCACAACGGCCTGGTCGCCGCCGCCTATCTCGCCAAGGCGGGCAAGAAGGTGCTGGTGCTGGAACGCAATCCCTACCCCGGCGGCG
>Ga0302314_10014649_pt1 | contig 13403 bp, 2 predicted proteins | sample III_Palsa_N2_3_FD_200533 | JGI IMG/M metagenome (GOLD analysis project Ga0302314, IMG submission 200533) | Peat permafrost microbial communities from Stordalen Mire near Abisko, Sweden - III_Palsa_N2_3 | ecosystem: Environmental > Terrestrial > Soil > Palsa > Peat permafrost | place: Sweden...
GGCGCAGGCGGTAACGGGAGCACCGGCGGCGGGGGCGGGGGCGGCATTACGGGTTCGGGCGGCGTGGCTGGTTCCTTTGGCGGAGCGGGCGGCAGCACGACGGCCGGAGCCGCGGGAACGGGAACGTCCGCGCCGGCCGGGCAAAATGGGGGCGGGGCCGGGGGCGGCACGGGTACCACCGGATCCGACGGAGGCAATGGAGCCGTCGATGGGGGAGGTGGGGGTGGCGGCGGGTACTACGTGGGGCTTGGCGGTGCGGGCGGAAAATTTGGCGGCGGCGGCGGCGGCGGCTACAATTCCACTTACCCCGCCTATGGCGGTCCTGGCGGCGATTTCGGCGGTGGTGGCGGGTCGGCGTTAAATTCGAGCTCGCAGGGTGCGAATGGCGGTTTTGGCGGTGGCGGCGGCAGCTCCATCGTAACTCAGCCCGGCCAGGGCGGCTTTGGTGGCGGCGGGTCCGGCAGCGCAGCCATCGGAGGAGGGGGCGCGTCACTGGCCTTTGGCGGCCAGGGCGGCGGAGAGACCGGTGGCGGTGGTGGTGGCGGCGGCGGCGCCGCCCTCGGAGCGGCGGTCTTCGTCCGGCCGCAGAACGGCGCAACCGTGCAGATGGACGGAGTCACGGCGGACGCCGGAACGTTGACGCCCGGGGCCGCCGGACCGACTGCCAGCGCGGGCATGGCCATCGGCGGGGCCTTCTTCCTTCCCGGCGGTACAACGACCGTCACGGTCGACCTGGGGCAGACGGCCGCGGTGGCCGGCGACATCACGGCTTGGAGCTCCGCCCCCGCCAATGTGGTCAAGGCAGGCACCGGCACGTGGACGCTCGGAGGCAACAACACCTGGTACGGAACCACGACGGTTTCGGCCGGCACGCTGCAGGTGAATGGCTCGATCCACGCGGCCAGCGCGGTAACGATCGCTTCCGGCGGCACGCTGGCGGGCAACGGCACGGTCGGCGCGGTGACGTTGTCGAGCGGTTCGGCCGTGGTTCCCGGCAGCGGAGTTGGCATCTTGACAACGGGAGCCGTTACGGCGTCAGGCGCGGTGAACCTGGGCTGGGCAATGACGAACGCGGCCGGAGCTGCGGGAACCGGCTATTCCCACTGGCAGGCGCAGGGCAACGTCAACCTCAGCGGGGTGACGTCGCTCGCGGTTGCTCTCACCACCTATTCGGGCGTGTCGCCGCTGACGGCCGGATCGGCGGCGAATTTCAACGCCAACCTTGGAGCGTCCTGGGTCTTGCTGACCGCTTCGGGCGGGATCACCGGATTCAATCCGTCGACCGTGACCATCAACCAATCGGGCTTTGCGAATGCGCTGGGCAGCGGCACCGGATTCTCGGTGGTGTTGAGCGCCGATGGCAACAGCCTGGTCCTCACCTATGGTTTGACCCAGACGCTCACCTTCACGTCGCCCACCAGCAGCATCTATGGGCAGACGATCACCCTGGCCGCGACGGACAACGCCGGACTGCCGGTCACCTATACGGTGGTTTCGGGGCCGGGATCGATCTCCAACGGCAATCAACTTTCGTTCACCGGCTCGGGGCAGGTTGTGGTAAGCGCCGGCCAGGGCGGAAATTCCACCTATGCGGGGGTGGATACGGCCCAGACGGTGACGGTGGCAGGAGCTTCGCAGAGCGTCAGTTTTCCGACTCCAGGGTCGGCGGGATCGGTGCCCTTCGGCACACCCGCATCGCTCGCGGCGACCGCCTCTTCGGGTTTGACGGTGCAATACGCCAGTGGAAATCCGGCGGTCGCCACCATCTCCGGGTCGAATCTGGTTCCGACCGGCCTAGGCTCCGTCACGATCACCGCCAGCCAGCCTGGAAATGCGGACTATGCGGCAGCGCCCTCCCAGCAAGTGACGGTGACGGTGACGCAAGGTAACCCCGTGATCACGTGGCCGACCCCGGCGCCGGTCAGCGTCGGATCGACGCTCACGTCGACGCAGCTCGACGCGACCGCCAGCGTTCCAGGAACATTTCTCTATTCGCCGGCGGCGGGAACGGTGGTCGGTTCCCAGCCCCTGACCTTGTCGGCCACCTTCACGCCGACCGATACCACCGACTACACCGCGGCCCAGGCGAGTGTGACGCTCAATGGGAGCGGGCAGGCGCAGTCGATCACCTTCGGGTCGCTGCCCAACCACACTTACGGCGACGCGCCATTCACGCTCAGCGCCACCGCCAGCTCCGGTCTCCCGCTCCAGTATGTGGTCATCAGCGGACCGGCGACGATTAATGGCACGCAACTGACCATCACAGGGGCGGGGCAGGTAACGGTCGAAGCGCAGCAAAATGGCGGTTCAGGGTATGCCCCCGCCATTCCCATCGATCAATCTTTCACCGTGGCGCCGGTGGTGGTGACCGTCACCGCTTCCAGCGTGCAAATTCCCTACGGGTCTCCCGCCGTGACGGGCACGGTGACCGGACTTTTACCGGCCGATGGCATTACCGCCACCGTGGAGGCGGTGGTGAATGGGGGGGCCTATTCGGCGGGAAGTGCCAATCCGGTCGAGGTTTCCGCCCAGGGCGTCGCCTTCTCTCCCGTCTCCGGCGACGCGGTCGTATTGGAGGACAACGGAACCGTGGTTGGTTATTACAACGCGTCGGGGACAAGAGTCGGCGGATTCAATGTGGGGAGCGGCGGCACCTGCCGGTCGATCACGGTGGACGAGACGGGAAATGTCTACGTCGCCCCTGACGCCTATAGCAGCGTCGCCAAATACGCTCCCACGGGGACGTTCCTGACCAGGTGGAGTCCAGGGAACGGACTGACTCCGGTGCTCGCCGCGGACCTCCAGGGGCATATCTGGGTGGGCCAGTGGACCCAATACGAAGTGCACGCCGGGGATCCGTCCGTAAAGGAGTTCGATCTCTCGGGGAACCTGATCCGAAATCTCACCGCGGTCACGTCGCAGCAGGTCACGGGCTTGGCGGTCGACCGCGCCGGCAATCTCTACGTGGGCGAACAGGATCTCTATCAGATCGAGGTGTACCCGCCCGGCTATTCGGCGCGGTCGGCGGTGTTCGCCATCATCGACGGAGGTTCGCTTTTCGGGCTTCAGGTGGATTCGCTGGGCTTTCTCTACGAGAACGTGAACCCTGGCTACGAACCTGGGCCCGCGGTGTTCAAGCTGGCGCTGAATCACTCCCTCCTTACGACGATTTTCGCGGGTGGGGCAAACCCGGACGGGTTTGCGATCAACGCTGCCGGCCAACTCGCCGTCATTGAAGGCGGCTCTTCCCTGACGTATCTCACGTCCGCGCCGCAGCCGATCACGGCAACGACCCCCCTGGGCACCTATCCGATCGAGGCCGTGTTTTCCGATCCGAACAACCGTTTGGTCAACTATACGGTGGTTCAGCCCATCGCCACCGCCACGATTGGGCCGGCGCCGGCTCCGGTCACCTGGGCGACTCCCGCGGCGATGGCCTATGGCGTGCCGTTGAGCGCCACGCAGCTCAATGCCTCTTCCACCGTCGCCGGTACCTTCGTCTATACGCCGGCGGCGGGCACGGTGTTGCCGTTCGGCACCAACACCCTGTCGGTGACGTTCACGCCGACCAATCAGGTTGACTACACGGCGGTCACCGTGACCGTTCCGGTCACCGTCACTCAGGCCCCGCAGACCATTGCCTGGGATCTGCCGGCAACGATGGTGTACACGGCAACGCCGATTACGGGAGCGGCTGCGGTCAATTCGGGTCTGCCGGCCACATTGAGCGTGATATCCGGACCGGCCGAGATCGACGCGAACGGCAATCTGGTGCTGGAGGGAGTCGGGACGGTGGTCGTGGCGGCCAACCAGAGCGGGAACGGCTTCTACCTCGCCGCAACGCAGGTCGAATCGACGCTGACCGTGACCGGCATCGTGCCGACCATCACCTGGGCTTCGCCGGGCGCCTTGGCGGCGGGGACGGTGCTCAGCGGCTCGCAGCTCGACGCCACCGCCAACGTTCCCGGTACGTTTGCGTATACGCCGGCGGGCGGCACCGTCGTCGACAGCGGAATGACGACCCTGTCGGTCGCTTTCACGCCGACCGATCTCACGCATTATGCACCGACCTCCGCGTCGGTGTCGATCACCGGCCAGTCTCAGCCGCAGACGATCACCTTTACCGCCCCGTCATCGGCCACGTATGGCCAGAACCTTACGCTGTCTCCGACGGCGTCGTCGAACTTACCGGTCGCCCTGGCCGTCACCTCCGGGCCCGGATCGCTGCAGGGCTCCACGCTGTCCTTCACGGCGATCGGAACCGTGGTCGTGACCGCGAGCCAGCCGGGGAACGGCGTCTATAGCCCGGCCGCGAATGTCAGCCAGACGATCACCGCGGCCCCCGCGGCGCTCACGGTGACGGTGCAGAACGCGTCCGTGCAGCACGGCGTGGCGAGTCCGACGTTCACCGCGACGTACGCCCCGCTGTACAATGGAGACAGCGTCACCGCGACGATCGCTCCCTCGTATCCCGCCAACGCGCCCGGTCTTTCTTCCGGAAGCTACGCGAATGGTTCCCCCGGCGCTTCGTGGCCGGGGGTTGCCGTCGACTCGTCAGGAAATGCGATCTTCGCCGAGGTCGATGGTGGCGGCACGTATGAGGTGTTCAGCCTGTCGGGCACGTCGTATCCCTACTATTCGGAATCGAACGGGGCGCAGTCAGGAGGCGCGGCGCCGCAAGCGCTGGCCGTGGGCCCCGACAACACCGTGTATGTGCGAGACATCAACAACACCATCTACCGTTTAAGTGCGGGCGCAATCCTGGGATCGTGGTCGCTCCCTGCCGGCAACTACCCGGAATCGTCGGAGGTGGGCGGAACCTTGGCGGTAGGCAGTGATGGGACGGTTTACGCCAGCGATCGGGCCAACGGACGAATTTTGCGGTCCGACTCGAATGGAGCCAGCCCAACGAGCGTAGGTTTGAGTTTTTACCCCGGTGCGATTGCGGCCGGCCCGTCTCAGTTTTACGTGGTGAATCCGGGCGTCGGCCAGGTGGCGGGGTTTCAGCTCAATGGATCGCCGGCGGAATCGTGGTCGGTATCTCCTTCTGCGATCGGCATCGCGGCGGATGCCCAAGGCAATGTCTATGTCGTGGACGGGACCAACAACCAAATCAGCAAGTACACGGCGTCGGGGAATTTCCTGGTGCAATGGAGCAGTGGAACCTCCCAGGCGACGGGAATCGCGGTCAACGACGGCGTGATCTGGGTGACGGACGCGGACGGACCGCCGCAAGCATTCAGCGATCCGGGTACGCTTACCCTCGACTCCACGACTCCGGTCGGCACTTACACGCTCAATGCCACCGTCGGCGGACCTCAGGCCGGGAACTATGTCATCACCGTGGTGCCGGGAACGCTGACGATCACCCCCCATCAGCCGGTGATTACGTGGGGGCCGCCCGCGATCGCCGTGGGCACGCCGCTGGGCGCCGCCCAATTGAATGCCACGGCGGATGTCCCCGGCACGTTCACCTATAACCCTCCGGCGGCCACGATTCTGCCGATCGGCACGCAGACGCTCTCGGTCGCGTTCGCGCCTACGGACACGGTGAACAATACGTCCGCTTCGCTCTCAGTGCCGATCACGGTCACGCCGGGTCCCGTCATCAGCTTCACTGCGCTGTCCAACGGTGCCAGTGTGCCCGTTCCGTCCAGCGTGACCTATGGAGCGAGTGGGGTCACGCTCTCGCCCAGCGACTCCTACGGATTCCCGATCATGCTGGCGGTGGTTTCAGGACCAGGGACCCTGAACGGCAACGTCCTTTCGTTCACCGGCGTGGGCACTGTGGTGGTCTCCGCGACCGACCAGCCCGATGCGTACAATCCGCCGGCCGCTCCGGTGACGCTCTCCATAGCGGTGACGCCAGCGCCTTTGACCGTGACGGCCTCGAGCTTTACGGTCGCCTTCGGACAGGCGTTCCCGACGTTCATGGCATCGTTTGGCGGGATCGAAAACAGCGATGTGCTGACTGCGGCGCTGAGCGCGGGATCGGTGGGTTCGGGCACGTCGCCCGGCACCTATGCGATCAATGTGGTGAGCGTGAGCGGTACCGACGCGGGGGATTATTCCGTTACTCCCGTTCCGGGGTCCCTCACCATCACCCAGTACCAGCCGGTGATCACCTGGAGTTCCCCGGCAACGATCGCAGCCGGAGTGGCGCTGGACTTCACCCAGCTCGACGCCCAAGCGGATGTCCCGGGAACCTTCGTCTACACCCGAAGCGACACCAACGCCGTGCTAACGACCGGGAGCGTGCTGCCCGCGGGGACGTATGTCTTGAAAGCCGCCTTCACGCCGACGGATACGGTGGACGATGCCGTCGCCAGCGCGACCGTGACGCTGACGGTCAACACCGATCCCTTCATCACCTTCAGCCTGTCATCCATCGCCGCCAACGGCTCAACCGTCAACAATCCGACGACCGCGGTCTACGGCTCGACCGTCAATCTCGGCGCGACCGACTCGCTGAGCCTGCCCGTGAATTTCCAAGTCACCTCCGGACCGGGCGTCCTGGTCGGCGCCGTATTGTATTTCACCGGCGTAGGACCCGTGGTGGTGACGGCGTCCCAACCCGCGACCGGATCCTTCATTGCGGCGGCCTCGGTGCCGCGGACCATCACCGTGACGCCCGCGCCGTTGACCGTGACGGTCCAGAACGCGACGCAGATCTACGGGCAGGCCAACCCGGCTTTCTCGGCCAGCGTCGCCACCCTCTTTAACGGGGATAATCTGGGGATCGTCTATTCCTGCGAGGACGCCAATCAGGTTCCCGTCGGCGCGACGACCCCGGTCGGCAGCTACCAGATCAACGCTACCGCTACGGTGATGGGTGCAGCGACGGCCAATTACACGGTGACGGTGGTGCCCGGCACCCTTGCCATCACCCCCGCGACGCCGGTGATCACCTGGAGTCCCCCAACGGCGATCGCCACCGGCGTGGCACTAGGCGGTTCGGTGCTCAACGCGACCGCCAACGTCCCCGGCACCTTCACCTATTCCCCGGCGAGCGGAACCGTGCTCTCGGCCGGCGCCCATACCTTGCAGGTAACGTTCACGCCGACGGACACGACGGACTACACGACGGCCTCCGTTTCGGAGTCGATCACAGTAGCCGCGGCTCCCACCCTCACGTTCAACCCGGCGGCCAGCGTGAACTACGGCACCGCACCGCTGACGCTTAGCGCCACCGACTCGGCCAGCCTCCCAGTGGTTTACACGCTGGTCTCCGGTCCGGCCGCGCTGAATGGAAATGGGCTGACCGTGACCGGCCCCGGCTCCGTGGTCGTCGCGGCGTCGCAAGTGGCCGCCGGAACCGTCCCGGCCGCAGCCACCGTCACGCGTACCATCACCGTCGCCCCCGCGCCCCTCACGGTGACGGTGCATAACGCCACCCGCGTCTACGGGCAGTCGAACCCCGCGTTTTCCGCGACCGTCTCCGGGTTGGTTGGCGGCGATACGGTCAGCACCGTGCTCACGGCGGTGGCGTCAAACGCGGCGTCATCACCCGGCGTGGGGACAGGATCCTTCGGGAGTTTCGATCAACCGGTCGCCATCGCGGCGGATCCGCTGGGCAACGTTTACGTGGGCGACCGCTCCCTTCACTACGACCCCAACGGCAACACTTATCAGATTCTCAAATACGACGCCCAAGGCAATGGCCTGCTCGCGGCGCAGTTGGGACCCTACTACCCTCCGATCGCGCTGGCGACCGCGTCCACCGGCAACGTCTACGTCCTCGATACGTACGGAGATGTCCTGTGCTACGCGCCGGACGGCAGCGGTGTCCTCGGTTGGGTGATGCCGGCCGGAACTGTCCCGCAGGGCATTGCGATCGATGCCGGGGGGAGAGTGTACGTGACCGATTATGCCAACAACGAGGTTTGGCGTTTCAACGCGGATGGTTCCGGCGGCGCTGTGTTCGCCAGCTGTCCGCAGCCGATCGCAATCGCGGCCAACGGAACGTACGTTTACGTTCAGCGGGGGACCGACGGGAAGATCGAGCAATTCAACCTGGCGGGTGCCAGCCTCAGTGTCTGGAGCGCGCAGGGCGCCCCGGCGGGAATCGCGCTCGATCCGGCCGGCAACGTCTATATCGTCGACGCAGTCCTCAACCAGGTCGCCAAATACACGGCGCTTGGCTCGCCGCTCGCGAGCTGGAGCAGCGGCACGACTTATCCGAGTGCAATTGCGGTCACCTCCACCCAAGGCTATATCACAGACCGGTTGGGCGACGTTCAGGTCTTCAGTGGCACCGAATATGCGCCGGTCACACCCTCAACGCCGGCGGGAACCTACTCGATCCAGGCGGCGGTGATGGGTCCGACGATCGGAAATTATGCGGTGACCGTGGTTCCAGGAACGCTCACTGTCACTTCGGCTGCGCCGGTGATCGCCTGGAACCTGCCGACCGCGGTTGCTTCCGGGCTGTACCAGAACGCGGGCTTGCCTGGCGCTACCGCGAACGTTCCGGGAACCTTTGTCTACGCGTTGGACAACGTGGCGGTGACGGCGGGCACGCTGCTCACTGGCGGAACTCACACCTTGAGCGCGACCTTCACGCCGAGCGACACGGTCGATTACGCTTCCGTCACCACGACCCGGTCGATCGCGGTCAGCACCGACCCCTTCATCACGTTTACTCTGCCCGCCACCGCGGTCTACGGCTCGACGGTCAACCTCAGCGCGACGGACTCGCTGAGCCTGCCGGTGACCCTGCAAGTCACCTCCGGACCCGGCGTGATCGCGGGCGGCGTATTGCACTTCACCGGGACCGGACCCGTGGTGGTGACGGCCTCGCAGCCCGCCACCGGATCGCTCCTCGCGGCCGTGCCGATCTACCAGACGATCACCGTTTCGCCTGCGCCGTTGACCGTCACCGTCCCGAATGTCACGCGAGCGTATGGGCAAGTCGGCCCGGGGTTCACGGTGACGTACGCGGGGCTGGTGAACGGCGAAACCGTCACGACCACGATCGCGCCGGCGGTGACCTATCCGCCCGCCTCACCCGGGGTTTATCAGCAAAGCTATGGGATCAGCAATCCGGGCGACATCTACACGGGCGTGGCGGTAATTGATGCGAACGGCAACGCGGTGTTCGCCAAATCCAATGGCGGATCGTATGTGCTCTGGAACACCGATGCGAACTCGCCGACCTATCCTTATATCCCGTATCCCGCGGCCGCCGGCGCCCCGCTTTCCATCGCAGCGGGGCCGGGCCATACCCTCTATCTGCTCGATGCTACCAACCAGGTCTATGCAATCTCGCTGCTCACGTCGGCCGTAACCACGTCGTGGTCCCTGCCCGGCGGCAGCACCGGCGGAGCGCTGGCGGTGGGAAGTGACGGCACCGTCTACGTGACCGATACCGCCAACGGACGGATCCTGCGCTTCGACAGCAATGGGGCGCACGCGGCGGTGTTTGCCACCTGCGCCTCGCCGGGGGCGATCGCGGCCGGCCCGACGCTGATCGATGTGCTTCGGCTCGGCGATCATACGGTCCAGACGTTTGCGCTGAATGGAACGCCGTCGGTGTCTTGGACCGTCGCCACCAATCCCTCGGGGATCGCCGCGGACGCCAATGGCAACGTCTATGTGGTGGAGAGTTCCGACAGTGAGCTCAACGAGTTCACCGCCACGGGGGTCCCGCTCACCCAATGGAACAATGGCGCGAACACCCCGGCCGGCGTGGCGGTGGGCCCGGGTTGGATCTGGGTCATCGACTTGAACAACGATCCGGTGCAGTTCCAGGACGCTCCGTATGTCGGCGACCTCAACACGTCACCCGGAACATATTCACTTCTGGCAACGTTGGGTGGAGCGGCCCTGGCTAATTACACGGTGACGGTGGTGCCCGGCACCCTTACCATCAGCCCCGCGACGCCGGTGATCACCTGGAGCCCCCCGACGGCGATCGCCACCGGCGTGGCGCTAGGCGGTTCGGTGCTCAACGCGACCGCCAACGTCCCCGGTACCTTCACCTATTCTCCGACGAGCGGAACCGTGCTCTCGGCCGGCGTCCATACCTTGCAGGTCACGTTCACGCCGACGGACACGACGGACTACACGACAACCTCCGTTTCGGAGTCGATCACAGTAGCCGCGGCTCCCACCATCACGTTCAACCCGGCGGCCAGCGTGAACTACGGCACCGCGCCGCTGACGCTCAGCGCCACCGACTCGGCCGGCCTCCCAGTGGTTTACACGCTGGTCTCCGGTCCGGCCACGCTGAATGGAAATCTGCTGACCCCGACCGGCCTCGGCTCCGTGGTTGTCGCGGCGGCGCAGGTGGCCACCGGAACCGTCCCGGCCGCAGCCTCCGTCACGCGTACCATCACGGTCGCCCTCGTGCCCCTCACGGTGACGGTCCAAAATGCTACGCGCGCCTACGGCCAGTCGAATCCTGCGTTCTGCGCGATCGTCACCGGGCTTGAGGATGGGGACACGGTGACACCTTTCTTCACCGCAGTGGCTGCGAACTCACCGTCCTCCCCGGGGGTGCCGGCGGGTTCGTTTGGGAGTTTCATCGGAGCGATCGGCGCCGCGGTGGATTCGTTCGGTCACGAGTATTTCTGCGACGGCTACTACGGGGGGTATAACAGCAACCAGGTCTACGAGTACGACACGAACCAGAACTTCATCATGAACCTGGTGTTGCCTGGCTTGGAGTATCCCAAGGCGCTCGCAACGGCGCCGAACGGAAACGTATATATCGTGGACGCCTTTGGAAACGTGGGGATTTCCAACTCGAGCGGCGCATACCTCGGTGGCTGGAAGCTGTCCGCCGCCAACGCCGCACCGGGCATTACGGTGGATGGCACCGGGACGGTCTACGCCACCGACTCCGCCAACAACAAGATTTGGCGGTACAACGCTGACGGATCGAATGGCGCGGTGTTCGCGACCTGCGCCGGACCCTCCGCGATCGCGGCCAGCACGTCCGAGGTGTACGTGGTGCGTGGCGACGGGATGATCCAGGAATTCACCCTGGCGGGCGCGAGCGTCAGGGCGTGGGCCGCGTTGGGAGATCCCGTCGGAGTCGCCGTCGACCCGGCCGGGAACGTGTACGTCGTTGACGGCGCTCAGAACGTGGTGAGCAAGTTTACCGCGCAGGGCGCCCCGCTGACGAGTTGGAGCAGCGGTACGGTGCAGGCGACCGCGATCGCGGTCAGCTTAACCCAGGTGCTGGTGACCGACGATCCGGACAATGTGCCCAGCGTACAGATCTTCAACGGTTCGGAGTATGCGCCGGTGACCGCCGCCACCCCGGCGGGAAGCTACTCGATCGAGGCGACGGTGACGGGTCCGAACATCGGATGGTATGCCTTGACCGTGATTCCAGGAACCCTCACCATCACGCCGCCGCCGCCGCTGATCACCGGAACCACGGGGACGATCACCACGGAGCAAGGGTCCACCTGGACGGCGAGCGCCACGGTGACGGGTACCGGTCCTTTCACGTACGCCTGGTACCTCAATGGCCAGCCGCTCGGCATCACGACGCCGACTCTGACCGTGAACCGGGTCGAAGCGGGCAACGCGGGCACCTATACGGTGACGGTCACCAACGCGGAAGGGTCGACCCCGAGCGCTCCCATCATCCTGGCCATAACGCCGGCGCGGGCGGGCACCTTCGAAGCGTGGGCTCAGGCCAACCTGCCCGCGGGAACGACGATCGATCCGACCGCCGTGTATGCCCTGGACGGGGTGCCCGTCCTGCTCAAGTTTGCCCTGGGCCTGCCGGTCTGGACGTCGATCGCTCCCGGCCAGCTGCCCCAGCCGGCCCTCGCGTCGGCCGCGGGCCAAAGCTACGCCAGCTTGAATTTCACCTGCCCGACCGACGTGGTGGGCGTGCAGTACGCGCTGCAATCCTCGAGCGATCTCGTCAACTGGCAGAATGTCACCGCCACAACGACGACAAATCCGATGGGTGGCGGCATGCAGCAAGTGAACCTGCAGGATCCGACGCCGCTGACCGCGGGCACGCCGCACTACCTCCGGCTGCAGGTGGTGGAAACCTTTGTGACTTCACCATGAGTCTCTACGAAGTTCTTTACGGACGCCAGGTGGAGGCGCTTTTTCCCCCTATGACCACCCCTCCTCCTCTGCCAATGAAACGACGGATCAAGCGCATCGCGCCGCTTCATGCCGCCACGATCAGCGCCGTCTTTTACGCTTTAATCGGCCTCGTGGCCGTTCCCTACTATCTGTTCATCATGTATTGGGCCCACCGGCATCCCGGCCACGCGGGGGCCGCGCCGCCGAAAACGGTGTCGGGGGCAATCGTGCTCATCTTTCCCGTGCTGTATGCCGGGGTGGGGTGGCTTTTCGGCTTCGTGGGCGCCGCGATCTACAACCTGATCGCCCGGATGGTGGGCGGACTGAAGATCGAGATCGAATAAATGGTAGCTAGTGCGGCCCGAGCCGGTCGCTCAGCTCGCGCCATTGGCGCCGGCTGGCGGCCAGCTCCTTGGAGACCCCCCGGACGGTCAGCCACGGACGATGCAGGGCGTCGCGGCGCAGATTCGTCACGTGATCCAGCTGCACGATCGCCTGGCGATGGAGGCGCGCGAACTTCGCCGCCGGCAGCCGGTCTTCCCACGTCTTCATGGTCTGGCGAACCAGGAAGCGCTGGCCGCTCACGAGGTGGACGTGCGTGTAGTTCTCATCCGACAGCACGGCGCTGATCCGGGCCACCGGGACGAAGCGGTCGCCCGCGTCGGTCTTTAGGCAGATCAGGTCCTCCGCGGCGACGGCGGGGAGCGCGGCGGGATCCTGCCCTCCGCCGCGGAGGCGCTGCAGCGAGGCGGCCAGCCGCGCCGGCATCACCGGCTTGAGCAGGTAGTCGAGCGCATTGACTTCGAACGCCCGGAGGGAGAATCGGTCGAGGGAGCTGACAAAAATCACCCGGGCTTCGGGGCGCACGTGCGGAACCAGATCGAAGCCGTTGCCGCCGATCAATTGGATGTCGAGAAACACCAGTTGGTAGCCCGGTGTCTCCAGGCGGGCGCGGGCCGTCTGCACCGTTCCGGCTTCCCCGACCACGGTGATCTCCGGGTGGGCGGAAAGCAGTCGCCGCAGCTCCGCCCGCGCGGGAGGCTCGTCATCGATCAGGAGTGCCGAAAGGGGGCTCATGATTCCGCGCCCGAAATGTGGGCCGGGCCGGTGAGCTTGAGCGTCACCCGCACCCCGCCATCGCCGGATTCCACCGTCAGCTCGTGAGCGTTGGGATATGATTTCGCGAGGCGCTGCCGGAGATTGGCGAGCCCGACGCCCGTGGAATCCGCGGAGGGAGCGGCCGTCGGGGCCACCCAGGTCCCCGAATTGTAAACCGTGATGACCAGCCGGTCGCCCGCCTCCAGCTTCGCGCCGATCCGGATTTCGATGCGCTCCGGACTGGTGCG
>Ga0302314_10014651_pt1 | contig 13402 bp, 15 predicted proteins | sample III_Palsa_N2_3_FD_200533 | JGI IMG/M metagenome (GOLD analysis project Ga0302314, IMG submission 200533) | Peat permafrost microbial communities from Stordalen Mire near Abisko, Sweden - III_Palsa_N2_3 | ecosystem: Environmental > Terrestrial > Soil > Palsa > Peat permafrost | place: Sweden...
CTTGGCCTCGAACTACGATCTCATTATTCTCGAGGGAGCGGGATCGCCCGCGGAAATCAATCTTGCGAGCAGCGATTTCGTGAATACGCGCTCGGCGTTGTTGTCCGAAGCGGCTTGTCTGCTGGTCGCCGATATTGATCGTGGCGGCGCCTTCGCACATTTATTCGGCACGCATCAATTAATGGACGCGGGGGTGCGAGCGCGAATGCGCGGCTTCGTGCTGAACCGATTTCGAGGCGACGCAGCGCTGTTGGCGCCGGGTCCGGCGGACCTAGAAGCAATGACGGGCGTGCCCACGGTAGCCGTGGTGCCCATGGTCCACGATCATGGTGTGCCGGAGGAGGATGCCGTGCCGCGTGATAGCGACGAGGGTGCGGCTGGGCCTCGCTTCGTCGTCGTCGCCGCGCCGCATGCCAGCAATCTCGAGGAGTTCGAACCGCTGCGCGCCGCGGGGGTGCACCTGTCCTTTGTCCGCGAGGCGCGCGACATCGAGAGAGCCGATTGGCTGATCCTGCCGGGAAGCAAACAGACCCGGTCGGATCTCGCATGGCTGAGGCAGCGCGGGATGGAGGGTGCCATACGGGCACACATCGCTGCGAACCGACCTGTTCTTGCTGTTTGCGGCGGCTTGCAGTTATTGGGGGAACGGCTGGAAGATCCCTCGGGCTTGGAGGGCGCGCAGGCAGGCGAGGAGGTGGGTTTGGGTCTGCTTCCTCTGGTGACGCGCTATGTTCCGCAAAAGCATTTGTCGCGGGCGCGAGCGCGCTTCGGCGCGCTCGCGGGTGCCTGGCGGAGGTTGTCGAATTTGGACGTGTCCGGCTATGAGATTCACCTGGGACGCACCGCCGCGCCCGTGAGCGCGCCCCGTGAGTTGAAGGCTGCGTTGGTGAGCACGGCCGACGGGGCTGCACTGGGTTGGCAGTTTGGCGCCATTCTCGGCGTATATTGTCACGGGCTGTTGGAAAACCCGGCGGTAATTGCTGCGCTTACCGGGGTGATGATCCAGGCGCCGGAGTCAGCTTTCGATAAAGTGGCCGACGTCGTGGAGCGCAGTTTTATGCCGGGGTTTCTCGACTCCTTGGTATTGAGGAAATAGCGATGCTCATTTTTTGGGAGTTGACCTGATGCAGCCGATAGTCATGGGCACCGGAGAGCAGGGGGCGATCCATGCGGCGGCGCTGCGCCGGCTGGATACATTGACGAAGCCCTTGGGATCCTTGGGACGGATCGAAGCACTCGCTGCGCAGTTGTGCGCCATCCAGGATAGTCTGCAGCCCCGCATCGATGCGCCGCATGTCGTGGTGTTTGCGGGTGATCATGGCGCCGCGGAGCGAGGCGTGAGCGCCTATCCGAGAGCCGTCACGGCGCAGATGGTATTGAACTATCTCGCAGGAGGCGCCGCGATCAATGTGCTGGCGCGAATTCACTCGCTGGACTTGACCGTGGTGGACGCCGGCGTCGATGCGAGTTTCGAAGCGCACGACAACTTGATCGACGCGAAGATTCGCCGTGGCACCCGCGACTATGTGGTGGAACCCGCCATGACGACAGCGGAATGCCGCTCGGCGCTGGATCGTGGCGCGGCGGTTGCCGAACGCATCGCCGCGGGCGGGAGCAACACCTTGGTGCTCGGCGAAATGGGCATCGGCAACACCGGCGCCGCCACGTTGCTCATGCACGGACTGACCGGTCTGTCCCTGACACGCTGTGTCGGCCGCGGGACGGGCCTCGATGATGCGGGCTTGGTGCGCAAACTGGGCATACTCACGACGGCTCGGGCGCGAGCACCCAAGACAACGGAACCCTTGGAACTCCTCACTGAATTCGGTGGATACGAGATTGCCATGTTGGTCGGGGCTTTCCTGGCGGCGAGAAGTCTGCGCTTGGTCATGGTGGTGGATGGCTTTACGGTCACCGTGGCGGCTGCTCTGGCCGCGCGCGTCGAACCGCGGACTCTCGACTGTTGTGTGTTCGGTCATCGTTCGGCGGAGCAGGCACATACGGCGCTGTTGCAGGAGCTGGGAGTCACTCCCTTGCTCGATTTGGGCATGCGGTTGGGTGAGGGGACCGGCGGAGCGCTGGCCGTGCCCTTGCTGCGCTCGGCGGCGGCATTGTTCAACGACATGGCCACCTTCGAGTCGGCCGGCGTCAGCGAGAAGGCTGGCGGGTGAATGAATTAAAGCGCTTCTTGGCGGCGCTGCAGTACTTTACCCGGCTGCCCGTGCCGCGTTGGGTGGGCCACTCCCAGGCACTCTTGGACGACTCGGTGCGTTATTTCCCGGCGGTGGGGGTGGTGGTGGGCGCCATTGGCGCGGTGGTGCTGCTGGGTGCTGCGACGCGGTGGCCGGCTGCGGTGGCTGTGCTTATCAGCATGATTGCCACGTTGGTGGCCACCGGCGCCTTCCATGAAGATGGTCTTGCGGATGCGGTGGACGGGTTGGGCGGCGGCCTCGATCGGCATCGCGCGTTGGAAATCATGAAGGACTCGCGCATCGGCGCGTTCGGCGCCATCGCGCTGGGAATGGCGCTGCTGCTCAAGTTTGTGACCTTGAGCTCCGTCCCTTCATTGCAAGCTGCGCTACTGTTGCTCGCGGGCCATGCCGTCAGTCGTTTAGGGGCCGTGTTCATCATGACGAAGATGCCGTACGCGCGCGAGACCGACGATTCGCGCAGTAAGCCCTTGGTGCAGCACGTATCGGGGGTGTCCGTGGTGATCGCCACTCTGACCGGCATCGCCGCTTTGCTGCCGCTACGCTGGGCGGGTGTGCCGGGGTTCTTGGCCGTGGGGCTCGTATCCCTGGCGTGGGGACTGTATTTGCGGCGACGGTTGGGCGGTTACACCGGCGATTGTCTTGGCGCGGCTCAACAGCTGGGCGAATGCGCGTTCTACCTGGCATGCACGGCGGCCCATTGAAACGGCTCATCCTGGTACGGCACACCCAACCCGCGCTGGCGGAGGGGATTTGTTATGGGCGCATGGATCTGGATTTGGCGCCTACATGGCCGCGGGAATTCGAGCAGTGCTTCGCCCAGATCCCGGCCGCCGGCTCCATTCTCAGTAGTCCTTCCTCGCGGTGTCTGCGGCTGGCGCAGGCGCTGGGGCGGAGGGATGGGGTGGATGTCCAAGTGGACGAGCGGTTGCTGGAGCTGAATTTCGGAACCTGGGAGGGCCTCGCCTGGGACGAGATTCCCCGCGACTCCCTCGATGAATGGGTCGCCGATGCGGTTGACTATGCGCCCGGCGACGGCGAGTCGCTGCGCATGTTATGGCTGAGAGTGCTGGAGGTTCGCGAGGAGGTATTGAGCCGGCTCGAGGGGAATACCGTCGTCGTCAGTCATCACGGACCGCTGCGCGCACTGGCTGCCCAGAACGCCGGGCAGCCCATGGAGACGCTAATGACCTACCAGATTGCTTGGGGCGGCGTGCTGGACCTAGGCGAGCCGCAGTTCAGAGTCAGCGAACCTGAACCACCGGCTCCGACGTGACCCGGCCGTCGAAGTCCGTCCACACATGCTGCGCGAAGTCGTACAGCTTGCAGCGGCGCACGGTGTTCCAGTAGTAACGCCAGGTGAATACTTCCGAATTCAGGCGCTCATCCAAGGTCGCGGTCAGCCGTGCCTGGGCTTCCTTGAGCCGATATAGGGGTATGCCCATGTTCACGTGATGCGCGCCGTGCTCGAGGATGTAGTGAATCATGTTGTCCAAGGGGCGCATGAGCTTCACGTGAACCGTGGTGGTGGCATAGCCGGCATTGGCGCTCCACTCGTCGCGGCGCTCGTACCAGGCCACTCGCGGATGCGTGTGCTGTACGTAAATGACGAAACCCATCAAGCAGTTCCACAGGAAGAACGGCACCGCAAAACCGAAGGTCAGGAGCGACCAAATGGATTTGCCGCTGTACAGGCCCCACACGGCCAAGCCGCCGATCCATAGCGTGCCAAAGCCCGCTACCAGAAAGCTATCGATGAGGTGGCTGGTGCGGCGCGTGGTGACATGGGCGCGGCCCGGGAAGAACAGCTTCTTCCACCACATTTCAATCATGTAGTAGACACCCTGGCCGACACCGCTGCGATAGACGCGCTCGAGTTGGCGCCGTAGCCAAGGCAGTTGCGCAAATTCATGCGGCGAATAAGGGGTCCAGACGTAATCGCGGCCTTTCAGATTCGTGAAGCCGTGATGCGCAAGATTATGGCCGACTTCCCACAGGCTGTAAGGGGTGAGGGAGGGCAGGAAGGCGATGCGGCCGATCCACTTGTTCAGCACTTTATTCGGCGTGTAGGAGCCGTGACAGGCATCGTGGCCGATGACAAACAGGCGCGCGATCCACAGCGCCGCCACCAACGAGGCGAAGACCTTGATCCACCAGGCCTCGACCACCAGCAGACTGGCAATGGCGACGCCCAAGACCAGCCAATCCAAAAAAAACCAAACGATCGGCGTGATCAGCGCGCGATCCACGGTGAATGGCTGCAACATCTTCTGAAACTTGAAGCGAGACTTGTCGGGTGCCGGTACCGCGGAAGCCGGATCGGGACTGACGTCTACTTCAGGCGTGGAAGGTGATTGCATTCAAAAACTCCGGCCAAAGGGGGTGGGAAGGTAAACAGCCCATTATACCTGGGTGTCGAGGTTACGCTTGCTATGCGGTTTCGGCATCCGGCCAGAGGAGGACCCCTAAATGCTCGCAGGCCTCGATTAGGGCGGTCGCCGCCTCCCGTGTGCTGGCGTCCAAGCGACGGTCGTGCGTTAGCAGCCAGGTGAGCCGGGCACGGCGGGACCGCGCGGAAGGCTCGCTATCGAACAGGGCAGGGAAAAGTCCCAAGGCGTCGACAAATTCGCGCATTGGGGCTGCGGCTGCCGAATTGGGCGCTGGAGTCAGTAGCAATTTCAGCCAGGTGACGCAGCGTTTGGCGAGGCCCGCCCGGGTAATCCCCAAGCTGGTCCGGCGACGCGATTCGCCGTCGGCCAAGGAATCGGCCAAGTTCCGGTACCGCTCCACGGAATGTTCATCGGCGGGCATGGCCGGGCTGGCGTCGGACAGGACCGAACGCAGCAAGTCGGCGAGGAGCAAAGAGAGCGATTCGGCCAGGAAGCGCTGATTCTGATCGGCATCCGACCGAGACAGGTCCTCCCAGCTCAAGGGGCCACCCAGTCGCCTAGCATTCGGTGACTTCGACATATGCCCAGTGTAGCCGCTCCAACGCCCATCGCAACTATGTCAAAGTGAGAAGTCGCGCACCTGTTGAAAAGAAATTATGATGTCAGCGATGGGTGCCATCCAATTGCCGAACGCGCCGGCCGCCAACGCGGTAAAGCTCCGTGGCGACTACTCCGGGGCCAGCGCCGACTATGTGGTCGAGCAGAATTGGCTGTCCTACACCCCCGAACAGCATGCGCTGTGGTCCACCCTGATGAACCGGCAGCTCAAGCTGGTAAAGCGCTACGGCGCCCCGCAGTTTCTGGCGGGCTTGAGTTCGCTGAATATGCAGGAGGGTATTCCGCGCTTCGAAGAGGCTAGCCGCATATTGCGTCGCGCAACCAATTGGGAAATCGTCGCGGTGCCTGGGCTCATCCCCGAAGAACATTTTTTCGCGCACCTGGCGCAGCGCCGTTTTCCGGTCACGGTCTGGTTGAGGCTGCCGGCGGAAATCGACTACCTGGTCGAGCCTGATGTGTTCCACGACTTCTTCGGCCATGTGCCGCTGCTCTCCGATCCGGTGTTTGCGGATTTCGTGCAGGCGTATGGAGTGGCCGGACGCAAAGCGGCCGCGGAGGGCGGCGTCGACATGCTGGCGCGTCTGTATTGGTACAGCGTGGAGTTCGGACTCATCGATACCGGCGGCGAGTTGCGCACCTACGGGGCCGGCATCCTTTCCTCGGCGGGCGAAACGGCCTACTGCATCGATAGTCCGCAGCCGCACCGCATTCGTTTTGACCTGGAACGCGTCATGCGCACCGGGTACATGATCGACGCCTACCAAAAGACCTATTTTGTCGTAGACAGCTTCGAACAGCTGTTCCGCGACAGCTATGACCGCGATTTCGCTCCCATCTACCGGGAATTCCGCGACACACCCTCCATCCCACCGGATACCGTACTGCCGGGCGATGTCCTCGTGAGCCGCGGCGCTCCGGCCGCCTGAGTTTCGCCTTGGAACCCAGATCGCAACTCGCTCCGGGAATTCCGGTGACCTTGGCGCCCGGTGTCCGCCGCGTCGTCGCACCCAACGCCGGCATGATGACGGGACCTGGCACCAACACGTATGTCCTCGGCACGCAGGACGTCGTGGTGATCGATCCGGGCCCGGACGACGCCGAGCATTTGCGGGCCATCATGAATGCGGCGGAGGGACGTATTGGTTGGATTGTGGTCACGCATACGCACCGTGATCACTCGCCGCTGGCGGCGGTGTTGGCGCGGCAAACGGGAGCGCGCCTGATCGGCGTGCCGGCGCCTGCCGATGGCCGCCAGGATGAGAGCTTCACTCCGGACGAAGTGCCGCAAGATGGCGCGCGTTTGCAGTTGGGCGAGACGGTGTTGATTGCCATACACACGCCGGGACATGCGTCGAATTGCGTGTGCTACCTGCTCGAGCAGGAGCGGCTGCTGTTCACGGGCGATCACGTGCTGGAGGGCGTTACGCCGGTGATCCTGCCTCCCGACGGTGACATGTCGGCCTATATGACCTCGTTGGACAAGCTAGAGGCCTTCGATTTCGAACGTATTGCGCCGGGACATGGCGGCATCCTGCCGCGCGGTAAACCCATGTTGGCGTTGCTGCGCGCGCATCGCCTGGCGCGAGAGGCCAAGGTGCTGGCGAATCTCACGCAGTACCCGGTCGCTCTCGAGGTGCTGACTGCCGCCGTCTACGATGATGTGCCGGTGGAGCGCCACTCCTGGGCACAACTGACATTACAGGCTCACCTCATCAAGCTTGCGCGCGAGGGCCGCGTCGTCGAGCAACAAAACGCCTGGCGAATCAACAAAGTATGAAGAATCAGATGAGCATCACGCTGCACGCGGTGAGCGTGCGGCGCGGCGATACTTGGGCGTTGCAGGATGTGTCGCTGGACTTCAAGGCGGGCGAGTGCTGGGCACTGATCGGCGGCAATGGCGCCGGCAAGACGCAGCTTCTCAAATTGCTGGCCACCGATGTCTGGCCCACACCGACCGGGCGCGAGGTGCGCAGCTATCGGATCGGGGGGCGTGAGATCGACCTCATCGCCGCCAAGCAGCGCATTGCCTACGTGGGCGCCGAGCTGCAGGATAAGTACGCGCGCTACGACTGGAATCTTAACGTCGCGGACTTGCTCGCCACCGGATTGCATCGCAGTGATTTGCTGCGCCAGGCGGTCACCGCCGTCGAGCAGCGCCGCATCGCTTCCATGCTCAAGCTGTGCCGGCTAGCCGCGCTCAAGGGCCGCCGATTTTTATCGCTTTCCTACGGGCAGAAGCGCATTGCCTTGCTGGCCCGCGCCCTGGTGCAGAAGCCGGATTGGCTATTGTTGGACGAGTTCTACAATGGATTGGACGTGGCGCATCGCGCGCGCATCGATGGAATCCTCCAGCACGCCCGCCGCTTGGGGCAGTCTTGGGTGGCGTCTGCGCATCGGGCGGTGGACGTCCCCAAAGGCACGGAGGGTTTGATTGAGCTGCGCGCGGGCAAGGTCCATGCAGTGAATCGCCTGCGCGTTACGGATCTCGAGCGTCTGGTGGCGGAGGCAGGAGAGGGCTCGCCACGGCAGTCGGCGCGCAAGGCGCCGCGGCCCACGGCAGCTCAACGCAAGGCAGCTCAATCCAAGGCTGGCGCTCCCAAAGGTAAGCGACTGGTAAGCATGGCGGGCGCCACGCTATTCGTCGAGTACCGTGCCGTGCTCAAGGATGTGAATTGGGAGCTACGGACGGGTCAGCACTGGGCCGTGTTCGGTGCCAACGGGGCGGGTAAGTCCAGCTTTCTCAAATTACTGTACGGAGATTTGTCGCCCGCGCTGGGCGGTAAGATCGAACGTGTGGGTTTTCCCCGCGGTACGCCGATTTCGGAGTGGAAGCGCCAAGTCGGCTTGGTCTCTCCGGAGCTGCAGACGGATTACGCCGTCAACGTCACGGTCCTCGATCTGGTGGCGAGCGGACGCTACGCGAGTATCGGCTTGTCGGATGCGCTCACGGCAGCGGATATGGCGGTGGCGCGGCGATGGCTCAAGTTTTTTTCCCTGCTGACCTTGGCAAAGCGCCGGCCACGCGAGTTGTCTTACGGGCAGCTACGCCGCGCCTTGTTTGCCCGCGCACTGGCCGCCGATCCGCGCATTCTATTGCTGGATGAGCCGCTTACCGGACTCGATCCCCGGCAACGTGCCGCGATGAAGCGTCTCCTGGAGCGTCTCATGCGCCAGCGGCGCACCCTCGTTATTGCGGTACATCACCCGGAGGATTTGCCGCGGGGCATGACTCATGCCTTGCGTTTGCATCAGCGGCGCGCCAGCTCTACGATGGATTTGTAAACTGCGACGTGGATCGGCGGCAAGGACTGCCGCCCGCGGTAACACTGGCGCCATTGCCCGAATGGAAGAACATTATGTTGCGTGTGGTTGCTGCAAGTCTGGCGACGGTAAGTTTGGCTCTGGCCGCCTGCAGCCATTCAGGGTATGCCGTGCGCCCGGTGCCCCGCATCGCAAAGGAGAGCGTCGGCAAACCCATCACCCGGTTAGAGGACGCCTTCGGCACTCCGCGCAAGATTGATACCGCACCCACCAAGCTCATTTACGTCTGGTTCCTGGAACAGATTCCGGCAGGCGCCCCGGCCGGGTTCCATGGCTGCGAGTTGGAAGTCACGGTCGACCCCCGGTCCGATCACATCCTGGGCTACTCTCTGTCCAACATCGGATGGACCAAGTGCACTGAGATCGAGCGCAAGGTTCGCATCGAGGAAGGCTGAACCCCCTCGTTCGCGCCTGTAAGGGCGCCACCTGTCTTACAATAGTCGTTTGACCGGCGCGATGAGCGCCGGTTGGCGTTGGGAGTCTTCGTGTCTCTTATTTTCATTCTTACGCTCGCCCTGCAAGCAGCGCTCATCGTGCACGTCATCAGGACGGGGCGGAATACTTTGTGGATCTGGGCCATTGCGCTCTTGCCGGCGGCGGGCTCGCTGGCCTATGTGGTGGTCGAAATTCTGCCCGGCCTGTTCGGCGGCAGGACGGCGCGGCGGACGCAGGCCAACGTGCGGCGCATGATCGATCCGAACCGCGATTTACGTCAGGCGGCCACCGAAGTCGAGATCTCGGGCAATGTGGACGCACGTCGACGGCTGGCAGAGGAGCTATATCAGCGCGGTCAATACCAAGAATCCATTGCCGCATCGCAGGCGGGTTTGAAGGGCATCTTCGAATACGATCCGACCCTGTTGCTGGGCTTGGCGCAGGCGCAGTTCGCCATCGGCGATTTTGCCGCGACCCGCACTTCGCTGGAGAACCTCATCCAGCACAACCCGGAGTTCAAATCCTCCGACGGTCATTTGCTGTATGCGCGCACACTCGAGACGCTCGATGCCGGAGACGAGGCGGAGCACGAGTACGAGGCGGTAGCGAGGGGCTATCCGGGCGCCGAAGCGCGCCTTCGATACGCGCTATTCCTCAAGCGTCGCGGCAAGGTCGATGAGGCCCGGCGCATTCTGAAAGACCTGTTGGACGGCGCCAAACTGGGGCCTCCCCATTACCGCAAGGCTCAGGCCGAGTGGCTGGATCGAGCGCGCCGCGAGCTGTAGCGCCGCGGCCTGGAGTACTACATGCGCTTGATGCTCATCGCGGTGTTGATGCTGGTGGGGTGCACCAGTCAGAAGGAGCCCGCGAAGATTGCGTTGGGCAATATCGAGGCGATCGTTATCGCCTCCTCCGGGGATGCGGCGAAGTATGCCCCGGATCAGTTGATGGACGTACAGAGCAAACTGGGTCGCCTACAGGCCTCGTTCGACGCCAAGGATTATGCGGCGGTGGTGGCGGGTGCGCCGGAGGTGATGACCGCGGCGCATGGCCTGATCAGCGCGGCCGCTACGGCCAAGGCCACAGCGGATAAAGCGCTGACCGAGCAATGGACGGTCTTGGCGGCGACCGTTCCCGACTATATGGTGGCCATCCGCCGGCGTCTCGACCTGCTCAATAAGAAGTCGAGCAGGCGATTGGCGGCGGGGATTGATCTCGGCGCGGCGAGCCAGCGCCTCGATGGCGCCGTGTCGCTGTGGTCGAAGGCGCAGGCGGCCTTCGCCACGGGCAACATGCCCGAGGCCGTGAGCGCGGCGCAGCGGCTAAAGACGGACCTGGAAACCCAGGCGGGTCCTTTGATGCTCAATTTGGCCGCTCTCCCGCAGAGCTGAAAAGAACGCGCGTGGCCGAGTCTCATATTGCCCGGGACGTCACGCCCGGCCGTTGCGGCTATTAAGCGAGATTTCCCTCGCTGACGATGACGGCGCTGCCGCCGATATGCGCCGCGACCAACGTGCCTTGATCCGTCTCGAGTCTGACGCTGACCTCACCTGGTCGATTCATCTCACGGCCCTGGTGGCCCACGAAACCGGCGGCGTGTTTGCCGAACTGGCCAAGCTCCCACAGGTAGGCGGCAAGCATGGCATGAGCGTTGCCGCTCACCGGATCTTCGGGAATGCCGAGAGCCGGGCAAAACATTCGCGACTCGGTGGATAAGGACTCCGCACCGCGTTCCACGGCAAACACAAAAAAGCCGTCGGTGCCGAGTTCCGTACCCAGCGACAGCAGGGTGTCCATATTGGGCGCCAGCGATTTCAAGGCGCGTGGGTCTGCGACGGGTACGAGTAGGCGGGTGCTGCCCTTGCGGGCAATGCGCGCGGGCATGGTTTCATGGAGTTGCGTCGCGGGGAGGCGCAGTGCCTCGGCGACCCGAAGTGTGCTTTTGAAGGGGATGGGCGCGTCCATGTCGGGGATGGTTTGCCGGAATTGCACGTGGGTTCCCTGCGTTTCATCCACCCGCACTTCCATGATGCCGGTGCCGGAATGCTGGCGCCACACGCCGCCGCCGCGGCGTCCCACGGCCAGCAGCACGGCATGAGCTGCGATGGTGGCGTGACCGACGAACGGCGCTTCTTTGCGCGAATTGAAGAATCTCAAGCGAACGTCGTGATCGGGAGCGCTGGCGGCGAATACGAAGGCGACTTCTGCGTGGGCGAACTCCCGCGCGATGGACATCAACGTGGCGTCGCTTTGACCGTCGGCATCCAGAATGACGGTGGCAGGATTTCCGGTGAACCGAGTTCTCGTGAAAGCATCTACTTGGAATATGCGCAAAGGGTCCCTCCACCAACCATGGCGCAGTTTTGCACGCCTCGCGGCGCCAAGCTACACTTGCCTGAACCTTGGGGTGGTCTATAGCAAGACCTGAGATGTGGGATGCCGGCTATTCGGTTCTCCTGCGAACCCGTTGAACCTGACCCGGGTAATGCCGGCGTAGGGAGCAGGTAACACTATGCGCGCAGCTGTAGAGATCAGTATGTATCCCCTGGCAGGCGAGTACATACCGCCAATCCAGGCTTTCATCGACCGTTTGAACACCTATGCCGAGCTGCAGGTTCTTACGAACACGTTGAGCACTCAGATTTGGGGTGAACTCGATCGCGTGATGGCCATTCTTGCCGAGGAAATGCGCCAGTCCGCGACCTCGGGACCGCAGCTGATATTCGTCATGAAGGTGCTGCCGAAGTTGGGGGCACCGGCGACAGAGTCGACTCCGGCACCACGGTGACCGGAGAACTGACCTCCCAGATCGCGAGCGCCTGGCGCACGACGAGTTGGGTGGAAATTTTCGCTGCGGCGCTGGCTATCGCGTACTTGGTCCTGGCGATCAGGCAGCAACTGTCCTGCTGGGTGGCGGCATTCATTAGCTCCTGCCTGTACGTCTGGGTGTTGTTTGGCGCTCGGTTGTACATGGAGTCGCTGCTCAACGCCTTCTATGCGGCCATGGCGGTGTACGGCTACTGGCAATGGGCGCGCGGACAGCATGGCCGCGCTCTCGAGATTAGCCGCTGGCCTCTGTGGCGCCATGCCGTTGGACTGCTGGGTGTGGTCGGCATGTCGCTGGTGACGAGCTACTTTCTGAGGCGCTTCACCCCGGCTGCGTGGCCATTCATGGACTCGATGGCAACCTGGTCCAGCGTCTTTGCCACCGTCTTGGTCGCGCGCAAGGTGTACGAAAACTGGCATTGGTTCTTGGTCATCGACTCGGTCAGCCTGTGCCTGTACTTCTCGCGAGGTCTTTACGTGACCATGCTGCTGTTCGCCGCGTACGTGGTGATGATCATCATCGGTATGCGCGAATGGCGCCGCAACGAGCAGCTCGAGCTGCATGCCGCGCAAGGAGCTTGAGGCCCTGGCGTTGCGCTGGGTGCCGGGCGACGGCCCGGTGCAGGTGCAGCCGATGACGAGGGGGCTGGTCAACGAGAGCTTCCTGGTGATGCGCGACGGGCGGCGATACGTCATGCGGGTTGCCGCCGACACCTCCCCTGATCTCGGGCAGGATCGCGGGTGGGAGTGCCGGGTCCTGGCCTGCGCCGCGAAGGCGGGGCTTGCGCCGGTTATCGAATGCTGCGAAGTCGCCGACGGCGTATTGATATCGGATTGGGTGGAGTGCCGCGCGTGGACCCCGGAGGAAGCCGCGCTGCCCGAGAGTGTGCAGGGCATGGCGCAGTTGCTGCTGCGAGTGCATGGGCTACCTGTACCTCAGCCCGCTCGTGCCATGAACCCCGCGGCGTGGATCCGGCATTACGCAATGGCGCTTGCTCGGCATGTCCCGGAGAGCTCGCGGCGATCCCAGGCACTGCGGGGCGCCGCGGACGTTCATCTCGCGCAATTGACCGCCTCCGCGCCGGCTCAGGCGGTGCTTTGCCACAGTGACTTGCACCGCTTCAACGTGGCCATTGGACTCGGGCCTCAGGCGCGGCTGTTGTTGCTCGATTGGGAATATGCGCATGTGGCGGATCCTTACTGGGACCTGGCGGGCTGGGCGGCGAATAACGACTGGGCCGGTCCGTCGGCGGTAGGCTGGCTAACCAGCTACCTCGGGCGTCCGGCTCTCCCGGAGGAGGGCGGGCGCCTGTCCCTCTGGATGTGGCTGTATGACTATGTGTGCCTGCTCTGGAGCGAACTTTACTTAAAAAGGGCTCCTGACGAGGCCACCCGGGGGGTGGAGGAGCGCTCGGAAACGCTTTGCGCGCGCCTGGCGAGCGAGCCTGGTAGTCGCGCCGGGTAAGTTCCGGCACACTAGTCGGCTTAGGGTCGGTACTTAACGGAGAGTTCAATGGCGCGGATGATCGTGGTGGATCGTGATGGTAAAGAGCATGAAATCGAGGCAAAGCCTGGTTTGAAGATTATGGAGGTTTTGCGCGA
>Ga0302314_10014652_pt1 | contig 13402 bp, 9 predicted proteins | sample III_Palsa_N2_3_FD_200533 | JGI IMG/M metagenome (GOLD analysis project Ga0302314, IMG submission 200533) | Peat permafrost microbial communities from Stordalen Mire near Abisko, Sweden - III_Palsa_N2_3 | ecosystem: Environmental > Terrestrial > Soil > Palsa > Peat permafrost | place: Sweden...
CTCCGTGGACCTGGACGCCGCAACCGGGCTCGCGGACAAGTCCCCCCGTGACCGGGCCCACTGGTACGTGGACAGTGACTGCACCGAGGCGGGCCAGGTTGGCAAGCTGCTGCGCGCCGCCTACGACGGGCTGATCGCCGAGGAGCGGGCCGGTCTGCACGACGAGCGGGCCGCGGCGCTGGAAGCGCTCGGCGAGCAGTCCCTGGACCTGGGCGCGGTGGCGTTCCACCGCGAGCACGGCTCCGACCCGGAAAAGGCCGTGCTGGCGCTGCGCACCGGCCTGGACTACTGCATCAACATGGGCTTCTACGAGGCCACCGTCGACTTCGGCAATCGCGGCAGGGCTCTGATCGACTGGGATGAGGAGATCGATCATTGGTGGGCCTTCACCACCAAGATGACCACCTCCCTGGCCGCCCTGGGGCGCCCGGAGGAGGCTGAGGCGCTCTACGATGAGGCCCGCGCGTTCAGCGACAGCCCCAGCATCCATATGCAGGCCGCCTACGCCACCGCCATGCTCTACACCCGCCACCACGACGACGCCCGCAAGGACGACAACAAGGCCATGGGCTGGATCAATGAGGCCATCGCCATCTCCAAGCTGCTGCCCGATCCCGGGGAGCGCGCCTTCAACACCGTCTTCCACCAGAACGGCCGCGCCCTGATCGAGAACCACATGCGCCGGCCCGAGGAGGCGCTGCGCCTGGTCTCCGACGGCTTGGACCTGCTGGCCCAGGAACTGGACCAGGCCGCCCACCGGCTGCACCGCTCGGTGCTGCGCTACAACCGGGCCCAGGTCTACTCGGCCGTCGGCCGCTTCGAGGAGGCGGTGGCGGACTACACCGACGTCATCGCCGAGGATCCCAACTACTCCGAATACCACTTCGACCTGGGCAATCTGCTGCGCAAGCTCGGCCGGGACGAGGAGGCTCTGGTCGAGTACGAGACCGCCATGCGCCTGTCCCCGCCCTTCCCCGAGCTCTACTACAACCGCGCCGACCTGCGGGCCGCGTTCGGGGACTGGGACGGGTCGATCGCCGACTTCCGCTATGTGCTGGAGATCGATCCCGAATACGCCGACGCCCACGTCAACCTGGCCGGGCTGCTGGCCGACCTCGGCGAGGGCGAGGAGGCGGGCCGGGTGGTCGACGAGGGCCTGGCCGTGGCCCCCGACAATCCGCATTTGCACTGCCTGCGCGGGCGACTCGACCTGGAGGCGGGCAACACCAAGGAGGCCGCGGCGGCGCTGGAGCGCGCGCTGACGGCCGACCCGGACCTGGCTGAGGCTTGGGCCCTGCGCGGGATGCTCAGCTATCAGGAGAACGACCCGGCCAAGGCCCTCCAGGCGCTTTCGCGCGCCCTGGAACTCAAGCCGGACGCGGCGATCTACTTCAACCGGGGCAGCATCCACGCCGGGGCGGAGGACTGGGAGTTGGCGGCCGCCGACTTCACCGCCGCGATCGGCCTGGACCCCGAGGACCCTGACACCTGGCGCCACCGCGCCGCCTGCCTGACCCGGCTGGACAAGGCCGAGGCCGCCGCCGAGGACTTGCGCCGCGCCGAGGAACTCGATCGGGAGTGACCTCTCAGGGCGACCAGCGCTGTGCTCCGGCTCCCATCCTCTTGAGCATGTTCTCCGAGAGCACCCGCTTGGCCGTCCGGGCCATGATGCGGCGGCCGGCCGCGTTCGCCGCGATCATCGCCGCGGTGGGCGCGCCGGCTCCGGGCGCGGACAGCAGGATCCTGGTATTGCGCAGGTGCTCGGGCCGCCAGCGCAGCTTGTAGGGTTCGACGCCGCGCAGCATCGAGAACACCGAGGCTCCGCGGCCGGCCGCTTCGTCGAGGCTGATCCGCATGAGCAGGATGGCGATGTCGAATCGGGTGCGAAGCTCCGGCCGCACGCCTGCCAGGTATCCGGATACTGAGTTCGAGTCCGACAGCAGCAGGTTGTAGCCGACGATCTCGCCGTCGAGGACGTACCGGATCAGCCGGGCGCAGTCGTCGGCGGCCAGCGCCGTCGCGGCGTTGGCCAGGTGCTCGGCGAACCGGGTGGTCAGGTGCTCGGGATTGACGCCACGCCCGTCCCACTGGGCCCGGTGGAAGCGCAGCAGACCGTGCACGCCGTCGCGTACCTGGTCGCGGGCCACCGGCTCGGCGCGCAGCCCGGCCTCGTCGATCTTGCGGGTTTTGGCCCGGACCCTGGAGCGCGTGTGCTTCGGCAGCAGCGTGACCAGGTCGTCGTAGGGCTTCGCCGGCACGGTCAGGCAGATCGAGTCCGGTGTGGTGCGCACCCGGTGCGGCCAGTGCTCGGCGAGGTCGGCGGCGCAGGACCCGGACGCCACCTCGCGCAGGTCGACGGCGAAGCCGAGCACTGCTATGCCCTCGGCCAACCGGTCGCGCCGCTGCGCCAGCGTGCCCTCACCGGTCCGGGCGATGAGGACGTCTCCGTAGTCGGAGATACCCGTGCCGACGCAGGTGAGCACCCGCAGCAGACCGCGCTTGCGCAGGTACAGCGGGGCCGCGGCCACCAGTCGGCCCTCTTCGCGCACGAGCACCACCCGCAGGTTATTCGGCGTTCCATAGGCCGCCCACCACGCGCCGAGCCAGCCACGGTGCTGGAAGACGCTCGTACCCGGGCAGTCACGCCAAAGCGCGTCCCAGTCGGCGGCCAGCGGACCGTCGTCGGCGAAGGCGTCATCGCCCTCGTAGACGCTGTGCGTCGTGTGCCGCGCCGATGGAGTGTCACGCTGGCGTGCGGCACTGGCGCAGCGTTCTGTGGTCATTGAAGCCTCGCTATGCGCAACTGGTCCCGTGTTCTCCTGTCGTCGGACGGCCGCAGAGCTCGGTGGCGTCATACGCCCATCGTATCCGGACGCTGCTCTGATATGTGGCAACGCCGGAGGCGAGTGGGCGGCCGGAATACAGCGTGGCGGTGTCAAGAGTCCTGGGATACGCGCTGGCGCCCGCCCCCGCGCTCACCCAATTGGGGGAGCTTCACCCGGGCCGGAACCCGAACCGAGCGCGCGGTCGCCACGCCGTACACGGTGTAGAACGCGACGATCGGGTACGCCGCGACCCGTTCCAGCACCCCCTCGGCACTGCTCTGGAAGACGAGCATGAGCGGCAGGGCGACCAGCCCGGCGGCGCCGAGGACCAGCCCGATCGCGGCCACCTGCCGCCACCGTCCGGCGCGGAGCAGCGAGATCCCCACCAGGATCAACGCGAGGTCCCCGCCGACCAGCGACGTGATCGCGCCTACGGCGTGCAGGTTGCCGCGGAGGTTGTCGGGGTCCAACCCCACCACCGCGAGTCCCGCGCCGGAGGCTGCATAGAGCCACGCGCCGGCCCGGCCGGCCGCGTCCCGCGGAAACGCCTGCGCCAGGAGCAGCGCGCCGATCAGGATGCAGAAACCGGCGATCACGCAGGAGGTGTTCGCCGCAGTATGCCAGGGCGAGCAGATGTACAAGCTGCCTTGGTTCTGGCATTTCGTCACACCCAGGCTGCTGATCGTATTGATCCGATAGTTATAGGAGGGGTCGGTCCACCGGGACCCGACGATCGCCTCCACCGCGAAGAATTGGACCGTACTGATCCAGAGGGCCGCCCCGAGCATTACGCGTCCCCGTGTCATTGGCGCTCCGTTCCCGATTGATGTTCCCGGTCGATGATCCCGTCCGACCGAGTGGCCGGGTTGCGGCCCGGGCCCATAACAAGCACTGTGACAAGCATGCCGACATTGCTCATCGTCCACCACACTCCCTCACCGGCGTCGCAGGAACTTTTCGAGGCGGTTCTCGCCGGCGCGCGCGACCCGGACGTCGAAGGAGTCGACGTGATCGTCCGGCCGACGCTGACCGCCCCTGCTCCCACGCCCCGGCTGACCAACTCATTACGGAGGTACTAATATAGTTACTGAACTACAAGCAAATAGTATCAGCGGAGGAGGAGCGGCTAGATGGAACAGCCCTCAGGCAACTTCTGGCGCAAGACCTTCTCCTCGCTCAAGGTCCCCAACTACCGCCTGTACTTCACCGGCCAGTCGATCTCGCTGGTCGGGACCTGGATGCAGATGACGGCGCAGTCCTGGCTGGTGCTGACCCTGACCCACTCCAGCACCGCGCTGGGCCTGACCGTGGCCCTGCAGACGCTGCCGGTCCTGCTCTTCGGCCCCTACGGCGGGGTGATCGCCGACCGGGTGGACAAGCGCCGGTTGATGGTCATCCTGCAGATGGCGATGGGCGTGCAGGCGCTGGTCCTCGGGCTGCTGACCGTCTTCAACCTGGTCCGGTTCTGGGAAATCTGCGTGCTCGCCGTCATCCTCGGCCTGAACAACGCGTTCGAGAACTCGGCCCGGCAGTCCTTCGTGCGCGAGATGGTCGGCAAGGACGAGCTGCGCAACGCGATAACCCTGAACTCGGTGACGGTGAACGCGGCCCGCGCGGTCGGACCGGCCGTCGGCGGCATCCTGATCGCCACGGTCGGCATCGGCATCTGCTTCCTGCTCAACGCGGCGAGCTTCGTCGCGGTGGTCACCTCCCTGCTCATCATGGACCGCTCCGCGCTGCGGCCGAGCACGCCGGCGCCGCGCGCCAAGGGCCAGCTGCGCGAGGGCCTGCGCTACGCCAAACGCACGCCCACGATCGCCATCCCCCTCGCGATGATGGGCCTGGTCGGGCTGCTCGCCTACGAATTCCAGGTCTCGCTGCCGGTGCTGGCCCAGCAGACCTTCCACGGCGGCTCGGAGGCCTACGGCTTCATGACCGCCGCGATGGGCATCGGCGCGGTGGTCGGTGGCCTGTTCACCGCGGCCAGGGGCCGCACCGGCCTGCGCCCGATGATCCTGGCCTCGGTCGGCTTCGGCCTGACCATCCTGGTCACCGCCTTCGCCCCGGTCTTCGCCCTGGCCTGCGCGGCGCTGTTGTTCGCCGGCTGGGCCAGCGTGTCCTTCATCGCGATCGGCAACTCCACGATCCAGCTGAGCTCCGAGCCGCACATGCGCGGCCGGGCGATCGCACTGTGGCAGGTCGCCTTCCAGGGCACGACGCCGGTCGGCGGACCGCTGATCGGCTGGATCATCGCCATGTCCGACCCGCGGGCCGGCCTGGCCGTGGGCGGCGTGTCGTGCTTGGTCGCCGCGCTCGGCGGATATCTGCTGGCCAGGCGCCTCCGTCCGGTGGCCGGTGGGGGCGAGACGGATTTGGCGGCGGGCGGCGAGGGTGCTGGGGCGATTGTGGGTGCGGCGACGGGCGTGGTCCCCGCGAATGGGGCTGCTTCCGGATCGGCTGGATCGCCGGCCGACAGCGGTGGAGCCAACAATGGTGAAGAGATCGCCGTCCCGGCTGAGGAGCCTGTCGCCTGAACCTGGGCGTCGGCTGCCGGGTGCCAGTTATCGGCTACCGGAGCGAGCGCTCGGCACTAAATCGCCGACTAGCGTCTCGATCAGTTCGTCAACCGTAGGCATAGCCCGCATCTCGGCCGAGAGACGCTCCGCAGCGTTGCGGTACGACCTGTCGGCCAGCACCGACTCGATAGCGGCCCGGAGCGGAGGGACGTCCTCGGGTCCCGGAACTCCCATCGCGCCTGCCTCCCCTGCCGTGGGTGTGATCATCAGTCCGGCCCCGCCCGCGCTCACCAGCCGCGCGTTCGCCGGCTGATCGGCGAAGAGCGGGACGACTACCAGCGGCACGCCCACCGCGAGCGTGCCGAAAGTCGTCCCGGAGCCGCCGTGGCAGACCACGAGGGCAGCTGAGTCCAGCACATCCGCCTGCGACACCCAAGCCTCCACGTGCACGTTCGCCGGAATCGGACCGATCTTGGACACATCGGTCGCGCGACCGACCGTGAGCAGGACCCGCGCCTTGAGCCCCTCGACCGCAGCCAACGCGGTGCGGTACGCAGCAGCGCCGACCCGCAGGCCGCCGGTCACGCTGCCGAACGTAACGTAGATCAGCGGCGCGTCACTCCCCTCCCACCAATCAGGCAGCGTTGCGCCGCGAGGTTCGGCGGCCTCACGGAAGCGGTGGGTCGCGGCGAACGGCGACGGATCGAGCGAGGCAGGGAACCGGGTCAGATACGGGGAAGCGTGGAGCTGCTCGGGGATGCCCACGCCATACGGTTCCAGCGCGGGAGCCACCAGGTCGATGGCGCCCGACTCAATCTGCGCGAGCGAGATGCCGACTTGCGCGTGCGGGATGCCCAGGCGCCCGGCTGCCACGGCCGAGGAGTACTCGCATGGCTCGCGCACGATAAGGTCCGGCCGCCACTCCCGGCATGCGGTCTCGACCGTCGGCAACATCGCGGCGGTGCAGAGCCGGCCGAAGACCTCGCGGTTCATCAGGACCGCGGCCTCGCTCCGGGGCGCGGTCGGGAAGCGTTTGAGGATCGCGGCCAATTCGTCCGCCGGTGGCTCGGCGCCGATTCGGTAAGGATGGCCGAGGTCCGCGACGCTCTCCGCGCGCTTCGGCGGGACGACCACGAGCACCTCGTCCCCGCGCCCGGCGAAGGCCTCGATGAACGGCACCAGCGGATTGAAGTGGCCTGATCCCTCGATCGAGGCGAAGAGTACGCGCATGTCCCGAGCCTAGTCGTCCCAGTATGCGATCACTGCGCAATTTCCCGGGCGAGGAAGCGGAGTATCTCCTGCCGCGCCGCCACCTGCGCCCGGGCGTTGACGGCAGGGGTGCCGCCGCTGCGGAAGGTCACGCCGGGGCCGGGCGAGAGCGTCCTCGTGGTGGGTACATATGGCGTGGCGCAGAGAAAATGCCCGGCGCCCTCATATACGAGGTGGCGCCAAGTGTGCGGATGTTTATGGGCGGCGAGCCTGCGGGCTGCGATCTCCTGAAAGGCCGAGCCGCAGAAATCGTCCTCACCGCCGGAGATCAGTAGGACCGCACCGCGGATCCGCTCCACCGGGATGGTCGCGGCCGCAAGCAGATCGGTGAGCAGCAACCCGGGTTCGAACACCGACTTCAGGGCGACCGGTTCGCCGGCGGCGACCTGTGCCACCAGCTCGGGCGTCACGACATTGGGCAGGTACGGCAGCTCATTGCCCTGATATGTCCAGTTCGCGACCGGGGTGCCGACGATGTCGAGGAAGGATCCCGTCACAACACTCTGACTGATCCCCTGGGTGCACACTCCGCTGCCGACCACACTGATCACTGCGCGCACCTGCGGGAACAGGGTCCCGATGAGAAGTGCGGCCTCGCCGCCCTTGGACACACCCATGACCGCGGGCCGGCCGGCCGGCACGCGTGGGTGCTGGCCCAGGTAGTCCAGCGCTTCGCCGAAGTACTCCAACGGGATGCTCTGAAGCGTGGCGGATAACCCCGGCATCCCGTAGTAGGCCAACGCGAGGACGACGTAGCCGTGCGCCGCCCATAAAGCCGCGTCTTCCTCGTGCATTCCGCCCTCGGCACCGCCGAGCAGGAGCACGCCCGGCAGTCGGCCGCCGCGCTTCAGCTCGCTGTCGGGCGGCACCCCTTCCACGCGGATTCGCAGCTCGGAATCGAGATTGGGGTGCTTCGGCGAGACAGTCAGACGAGGGCTTAGGGAACCAGGGGTGTACGTCATATTCCCACCGTAAGATGGGGTACCCGACCGCGCTATGTCGGCTTCTTGGAGAGGTTTACGGGACCATGCCACCTGCCCCCACGCCGCCCGGGAAGCCCCAGCGCCTGGTCGGTTCAGGGCGCCTGCCCGGCATGGTGCAACTGCATCAGGCGCTGCCTCTGGTGGAACGCCAGCACGCGCTGATCGAGGAATTACGCGCCCGCGCCCCGCGCTTCGTCGCTGGTGCCGAGCTGGCCAAACGCACCGGGACGACCGTGCGGACCGTGGAGCGCGACATCGTCCGGCTGACCGCCGCCAGGGTGCCGGTGCAGGTGCGGCGTGGTCCGGGCGGCGGCTACCGGATCGACGCGCGCCGCGAACTGCCGCCGCTGACGCTCACCCCCGGTGAGGCGGCGGCGCTGGTCGCCTCGCTCGTCGCGGTCGGGCCGTACACCTCGGCCGCGGCCCAGACCGCCCTGGCCAAACTGCTCGCCGCGCTGACCGGCGAGCCGTGACCACGCGGCTGCGCTCGCCCCGGCGCGGGATCGAGTGCTGACAAGCCTTCAGCCGTCCGGTTCCGGTTCCGGCACGGGTTTCGGCATGATTCTGCGCGATTCCGCGCGGCCTGTCATGATGCCTGTCGTGGGTATTCGAGAGAGCAGAGCTTGGTGGTACACCGCACTGGTTTCGGCCACTGTCGTCGGGCTGTTGGGCGGGTACGCCGTCGGCGTGTACAGCGTGGCGCAGGCCGATTCCTCCAAGTCGGGCATCGGCAGTTCGATCCTCGTCGGCGACATCACCCGCACGTACTCGGTGCACCTGCCCACCGGGCACACCAGCCTGCAGGGGCTGCCGGTTCTGCTCGCGTTCAACACCGGCCTGGGCAACGGCACTTCCATGAACGCGCTCACTCAGCTCAACACGGTCGCCGACTCGGACGGGTTCGCGGTGGTCTACCCGGACGGCTACGACCAGTCCTGGAACGACGGGCGCGGCACCACCGCGGCGCAGCGCGCCGGCGTCGACGACGTCACCTTCGTCAGTGACCTGATCAACCATCTCGTCAGCCAGGGCGCGGAGAAGTCGCGGTTCTACGCCACCGGCTTCTCCGGCGGCGCGATGTTCACCGAGTACCTCGGCTGCCGGCTGGCCACGCAGCTGGCCGGGATCGCCCCGGTGGCCGGGCCGCTGCCGACCCTCGATGTCAGCAACTGCCTGCCGGCCCGGCCGCTGCAGGTTCTGCTGATCGCCGGCGGCGCCGACCCGACCGTGCCATTCGGCGGCGGTACGGTGGGCGTCGGCAGCGGCGGTGGCAATGTGTTGTCGGCGCAGTCCACGGCCTCGTTCTGGCGGGCGGCCGACAATTGCGCGCAGACGCCGGTGATCTCCAATCCGCCGAACACCGTGACCGACGGGACCAGTGTGCAGGCCTCGGTCGCCACCGGGTGCGCAGGGGGCTCAGGCGTCGAGTTCCTGACGATCTTGCACGGCGGGCACACCTGGCCCGGCGGATTGCAGTACCTGCCCGCGGCCGTCGTCGGCAAGACCACTCGCCAGTTCGGCGCCTCGGCTCAGCTCGCCGCCTACTTCGGTCTGGCCCCCGGCTCCGGCGCTGGCTCGGGCTCCTCCGCGAGCTCGGGTTCTTCCTGATGATCGCCGTGTGGGAACCGCACTCAGCGGGTACCCGGGCCTAAAGTTTGTCAGGTCGAGCGCGAGAGGCGGTCAGCACATATGACGCAGACGTATCGGGACCGGTGGATCGAGTGCACTGCCACCGAGCTCAGGATTCGCGGATACTACTTCCCCTGGGGGACCAAGCGGATCGAGTACGGCCGGATCCGGTCGGTTCGCCGGGTCGAGACCGGCGTGTTCACCGGCCGCGGCCGGATCTGGGGCACGGGCAACCTGGGGTACTGGGCCAGCCTGGACCCCAAGCGCCCACGGAAGGCGGTGGCGCTCATCCTCGACCTCGGTGGCCGGGTCAAGCCGTTCCTCACCCCGGACGACCCGGACGCCATGGCCGCCTGCCTGCAAGAGCACACCGGTCTGGCACCGGTCGAGCAGACAGGTCAGGGGCCTATCATCTGACCGGGCCGGGACTTACGGACCGACCGCCGACGGGGCCTCGGCCTCGCCGCTGAGCCCCTGCTGCCAGCGGGCCTCGACGTTGCCGAAGCGCCAGAAGGAATAGGCGACGATCCAGGTGACGGCGAACAGGCCGGCGATCGTGAATCCGGCCTTGTTGATGTTGAAGTTGGCCATGAAGTCCCAGAAGCCGCCGGTCAGGTGCATTTCGCTGGTCAGTACGCCGAAGATCTCGATGGTGCCGATCAGGAAGGCGGCGGCGATGGACAGGCCGGTGATGACCAGGTTGTAGTAGACCTTGCGCACTGGACGGGCGAAGGCCCAGCCGTAGGCGAAGTTCATGAAGCAGCCGTCGGCCGTGTCGAACAGGGTCATGCCGCCGGCGAACAGCAGCGGCAGAGCCAGGACCGCGTAGAAGGGCAGGCCGGAAGTCGCGGCGTAGGCGGTGGCCGCCAGCAGGACGACCTCGGTGGCGGTGTCGAAGCCGATGCCGAAGATCAGGCCGACGAAGAACATCTGCCAGGTGTGGTTGATCGAGCGCATGAACCGGCCGAAGAAGCGCCACATCAGGCCTCGGGCCTGGAGCTGGCGTTCGAGTTCCTCCTCGTCGAAGGCGCCGCGGCGCATGTCGCGGAACACCTTGGCGATCCCGGCCAGCACGATCAGGTTCAGCCCGGCGATCAGGTAGAGGAAACCCGCGGCGGTCAGCGTGCCGATCATCCCGCCGAGGGTCTCGTACGTCGAATTCGGGTCGACCATGGCGCCGAACACGGCCTTGGCCGCGATGGTGATGCCCACGCCGACGGCGACCACGATCGTGGAGTGGCCCAGAGCGAAGAAGAACCCGGTGCCCAGCGGCCGCTTGCCCTCGGCCATGAGCTTCCGGGTGACGTTGTCGATCGCGGAGATGTGGTCGGCGTCGAAGGCGTGCCGGGCACCCAGGGTCCAGGCGGTGAACGCCACCCCGAGCCCGACGCCGAGCTTGTCGTAGTGGAAGTTGTGCGGGAGTACCGCGAAGATGAAGATGCCCCAGCCGAAGATGTTCAGGGCGAGGATCACCAGGGTCATCATGCCCAGTCGGCCCCATTCGCCCGGGTGCAGCGCGTGGGCTATCGATCGGGTCTTGGCTGTCAGGGCTGACATCGAGCATCCTCCTCGGGATGCTCGCAGGCTCACCGGGCCTGGGCCAGACGCCGAGGGGGCACCGGTCCGAACCGGCCTTCCTGCGAGGCAACGGATTCGTCGATGCGACGGCAGGCGACCGGACTCATCCCCCCTCTCGGGGGCTTCACCGTTGCGGGACAGTGCCGGATTCTCACCGGCTTCGCTGCAGTGGCACCATCCCCGACAAGAGCGGGGACGGCGTTAGCGTAGCAGGCGCCCCCGCGGTCCGGTACCGCGCAATCGGGCGCGAAAGGGGGGTGCGCAGTTCCCGGCGGAATGCTCGTAGACTAACCGACCGGCCCGGGTCCACGGGCCGCTGCCGCGAACAAGCCACGGATTGGTGTACCACGTGCCTATCACGATCCTGCTCGTCTCCACTGCCGACACCGACCTGTTGGCCGCGCGCGCGTCCGGTGCGCCGGCCGGGTCGCGCTACCGGGTCGGGAACCCGACCAGGCTCGGTGAGGACGCCCTGGCCGGACTGCTGAGCGGGGTGGACGTGGCGGTGGTCCGGCTGCTCGGCGGGGCCGGGGTGTGGGAGGGCGGCCTGGCCGCGCTGGCCCGCGCGGGCATCCCGACGATCGCGCTCGGCGGAGAGGCGACTCCGGACGCTGATTTGATGGCGCTGTCCTCAGTGCCGGTGCCGGTGGTCTCGGCCGTGTCGCGCTACCTGACCGCGGGCGGGCCGGAGAACTTCGCCCGGCTCGCCGACTATCTCGAAAACACGCTCTTCAGCAATGGTTCTGAGCATGGTGCTGATACCGCTGCGAGTGCCGCGCAGCCGTTGGAGATGCCTGAGTACGGTGTCCGCGAAGGGCGGGCCGCGCAGGCCGATCGGCCGACTGTCGGCGTGGTCTACTATCGAGCACACGAGCTGTCCGGCAACACCGGGTTCGTAGATGTCCTCTGCGATGCGATCGAGGCTGTGGGTGCCAATGCCCTGCCGGTCTACTGCGGTTCGCTGCGCTCCTTGGCGGACGGCGACGGTCTGGTCGAGCTGCTTCGCGGCTGTGACTCCCTAATCGTGACGGTCCTGGCCGGCGGCGGCGCGGTCGCGGCCGGCGCCTCGGCCGGCGGGGACGAGGACGCCTGGGATGTCGGCGCCCTCAAGGACCTGGACGTCCCGGTGATCCAGGGCCTGAGCCTGACCACCTCGCGCGCGGTCTGGGACGAGTCCAGCGCGGCCTTGTCCCCGATGGACGCCGCGATGCAGGTCGCCATCCCTGAATTCGACGGCCGGCTGATCTCCGTCCCCTTCTCCTTCAAGGAGGTCGGCGAGGACGGTATCGCAGTGTACGTAGCTGATCCCGAGCGGGCGGCCCGGGTGGCGGGAATCGCCGCGCGGCACGCGGCCCTCTCGCGGAAAGCCAACGCGGACAAGAAGATCGGCATCCTGCTCTCCTCCTACCCGACCAAGCACGCCCGGATCGGCAACGCGGTCGGCCTGGACACCCCCGCCTCGGCAGTCCGGCTGCTGCACGCGATGCGCGAGGCTGGATATCAGGTTTCAGAGTTCCCGGAGGATGGCGACACTCTGATCCACTCGCTGATCGCGGCGGGCGGGCACGACGTCGAATGGCTCACCGAGGAGCAGTTGAGCGCCGCCACCGCGCGCGTACCGCTGGCCGAGTACGAGACCTGGTTCGCTGCGCTCCAACCGGACCTGCGCGAGGCGATCCTGCGGCACTGGGGCCAGCCGCCCGGCGGCCTGTACGTCGACGGCGGCGACATCGTCCTGGCGACGCTGACCTTCGGCAACGTGGTGCTGATGATTCAGCCGCCGCGCGGATTCGGCGAGAATCCGATCGCGATCTACCACGACCCGGACCTGCCGCCGAGCCACCACTACCTGGCCGCTTACCGCTGGCTCGCGCAGTCCTACGGCGCGGACGCGCTGATCCACCTGGGCAAGCACGGCACCCTGGAATGGCTGCCCGGCAAGGGATTGGGCCTGTCAGCCTCCTGCGCCCCGGACGCGGTGCTCGGCGACCTGCCGCTGATCTACCCGTTCATCGTCAACGACCCCGGCGAGGGCACCCAGGCCAAGCGCCGCGCGCACGCCACCGTCGTGGACCACATGATCCCGCCGATGGCCCGCGCCGACTCCTACGGCGAACTGGCCAAGCTGGAGCAGTTGCTCGACGAGTACACGACGGTCGCGGCGCTCGACCCGGCGAAGATCCCGGTGCTGCGGGCCCAGATCTGGGAGGTCGTCACCGCCGCGCAGCTGCACCGCGACATGCACCAGGAGGAGATGCCCGACGAGGACGAGTTCGACGACTTCGTCCTGCACATCGACGGCTACCTGTGCGAGATCAAGGACGTGCAGATCCGCGACGGCCTGCACATCCTCGGCCGGGCTCCGGAAGGCGGCGAACTGGTCAACGACGTGCTCGCGATCGTGCGCGCCCAGCAGGTGTTCGGCGGCCGGGTCGGCGCGCTGCCGGGCCTGCGCCGCGCGCTGGTCGCGGCCGCCGGGCTGCCCGAGGGGGCCGACACCGACCCCGAGCACGTGGACCGCTTCGAGGCCGAGGCCCGCGAGCTGATCGAGGCGCTGGCCGCGGCCGACTGGGACGCGTCCGCCGTCGAGGCGCCGAGCCCG